>Ga0172374_1001562_pt1 | contig 15216 bp, 13 predicted proteins | sample LakKiv3m_FD_114536 | JGI IMG/M metagenome (GOLD analysis project Ga0172374, IMG submission 114536) | Freshwater microbial communities from Kabuno Bay, South-Kivu, Congo - kab_092012_10.3m | ecosystem: Environmental > Aquatic > Freshwater > Lake | place: Democratic Republic of the Congo... | reverse complement strand
GTGTTCGAAGGCGATGAAGGAGCGTTGCCTGAGGATCGCGCCGGCTCCGGACAGGATGATGCGGTAGAACTTGAGGCCGTCGTCCCCGCCGTAGAGGGCGACATCCGGCTCGTGTCCCGCGATTACAGGCGCAAGCGCTTCTCCCGCCGGGATGTAGGGGGGGTTCGAGACGAGGATGTCGAACTTCCTGCCGCGGAGCGGGGCGAGCATGTCGCCTGCCAGAAAGGCCACGTCGGCGCCGAGATGTCCGGCGTTGTCCCTCGCGACCGCGAGGGCGTCCTCGCTGATGTCGGTGGCGGTGACGGACAGGTTCGGTTCTTCTTTCGCAAGCGTGACGGCGAGGCATCCCGATCCGGTGCCGACGTCGACGAGCTCGATCCGTTCGCCGCGGAAGGTCTCGTCGTACTGTACGAGGATGTTGGCGACGAGTTCCTCGGTCTCGAACCGCGGGATCAGGACGCGGTCGTCGACCAGGAACTTGTGGCCGTAGAACCAGACGTAGCCGACGAGGTACTGGACGGGAACGTTGTCCTCGAGATGCCGGCGGACGGCTTCCTCGAAGCGGCCGCGTCTCTCCTCCGGCATCTCGCGGTCGAGCGAGGTGTAGAGTTCGGTCGCGGACAGGCCTGCGAAGTGGAGGAGGAGCAGCCGCACCCCCGAGGCTTCGACGCGGTTCGCCCGCGCCTTCTTTTCGGCGCCCCGAAGGACTTCCTGGTAAGTCGCCACGTCATTCCTCCGTCTTCGACAGCTTGCGGCGTTCCGCTTCCGTCAGAAGGGCGTCGATGACGGGGTCGAGCCTGCCTTCCATGACGCGGTCGAGCTGCTGAATCGAGAAGTTGATGCGGTGGTCGGTGACGCGGTTCTGCGGATAGTTGTAGGTGCGGACCTTCTCGGAACGGTCGCCGGTGCCGATCTTGCTCTTGCGTTCTTCGCCTTCTCTGGCGAGTCGCTCCTGCAGCGCCGCGTCATAGAGGCGCGAGCGCAGGATCTTGAACGCGGAAGCCTTGTTCTCATGCTGGCTCTTGCCGTCCTGACACTGCACGATCAGACCCGTCGGCACATACGTGAGACGGACCGCCGACTTGGTGGTGTTGACCGACTGGCCACCGGGACCGGAGGAGCAGAAGGTATCGACGCGGACGTCGGCCGCGTTGATCTCGAAGTCGAACTCTTCGGCTTCGGGAAGCGCGAGCACGGTCGCGGTCGAGGTGTGGATGCGGCCCGCCGCCTCGGTGGCGGGGACGCGCTGGACGCGGTGCACGCCCGATTCGAACTTGAGGAGCGAGTAGACGGCTTCCCCGCTCACGGTGAATTCGATCTGCGAGTAGCCGCCCGCCTCGGACGGTTCGGCGTTCAGGACTTCGATCTTCCAGCCCTTGCCTTCGGCGTACTTGACGTACATCCGGAAGAGGTCGCCGGCGAAGATGTTCGCCTCGTCGCCGCCAGCGGCGCCGCGGATCTCGACGATGACGTTCTTCTCGTCGGCGGGATCCTTCGGGATCAGCAGGGACTTCAGTTTCGCTTCGAGCGGCGCGATCATCGGTTCGGCGGTTTCGAGTTCGGCGGAAGCCATCGCGCGGATCTCGGGATCGTCCTCGCGGACGAGGTCCCGGAGCGCGGCGACCTGGCTGACCAGAGTCCGGTAGCTGCGGTAGCATTGCACGATCTTTTCGAGCGAGCGCTCCTCCTTGGCGAGGGCGGTCAACTGCTTCAGGTCGGCGGCGACGTTCGGATCGAGCAAAAGCTCGCCGATGGCGAGATAGCGTTTTTCGATCTGTTCAAGGCGTTCGTTGAGCATTGTGCAGTCATCTCCATTGCGTGTGGCGGGGTCATCAAAGAAAAAACAGTCGGGACCGGGCTAGTCCAGTTTCGACTGTTCTCTCGAGTAGGCTTCGGCGGAGGTCTGGCTCATGTTGCTGAAGGTCGACATGCTCCGGTTGAACAGAAGCTGGAATTCGCCGATCGTGCCGGACCGGTTCTTCGCGATGCTGATGTCGACGACGTTTTTCTTCGTCGACTCTTCCTTAGTATAATAGTCGTCGCGGTAGAGGAACATGACGATGTCGGCGTCCTGCTCGATCGATCCGGATTCGCGGAGGTCGGCCATGACCGGATGCTTGTCCGGACGGTTTTCGACGTTGCGGGAGAGCTGGGAGAGGGCGACGACGGGGACTTTCAGTTCGCGGGCGACTTCCTTCAGCACGCGGCTGATCTCGGATACTTCCTGGACGCGGTTTCCCTGGTTGGCCGTGGAGCCGGAGAGGAGCTGGAGATAGTCGACGACGACGAGGTCGAGCTTGTCCTCGGCGGAGAGTTTGCGGCACTTGCTTCTCATGTCCGTGACCTTGACGGTCCCCGAGTCGTCGAAGTAGAGGTTCAGATCGGAGAGCGAGGAGACGGCGAACTGCAGTTTTTCCCATTCCTGCGTGTTCAGGTTGCCCTGGCGCAATTTGAAGTTGTCGACCTGCGCCTGGCACGCGAGCAGACGCATGACGAGCTGGTCGACGCCCATTTCGAGCGAGAAGAACGCGACATGGGGACGCGCTTCCTGTTTCGCGACGTTGAGCGCGATGTTGAGCGCGAAGGCCGTCTTGCCCATCGACGGACGGGCTGCGATGATGAGCAGTTCGGATTTCTGGAGACCGAGGGTGTAACGGTTGAATTCATGATAGCGGGTATCGAGGCCGGTGACGGTCGACTTGATCTGCGACTGTTCGGCGATCTTGCCCATCAGGATGCCGGCGACTTCGCCGACGCCCTTGAAGTCCGTCGTCCGCTTCTCCTTCGTGATGTTGATGATGGTCTTTTCGACGTCGTCGATGAACTCGGGGGCGTTTTCGACGGCATACGTCTTTTCGACGATGTCGCGGCAGGCGTCCTGAATCCTGCGGAGGACGGCCTTGTCCTTGACGATGTTGATGTAGTTGATCAGGTTGGAGGTCGACGGCACGGCTTCCACGAGACCGACGATGTATTCGACGCCGCCGGCCTTCGCCAGCAGGTTCTTGTTTTCAAGGCGGTCCTTCAGGGTCGTGTAGTCGATCGTGACGTGCTCCGCGAAGAGCTCCTTCATCGTCTCGAAGATGACCCGGTGGACGGGCGAATAGAAATCGGCATCGTCCAGCTTGTCGACGATGGCCTTCAGCGAGGATTGTTCGAAAAAGACCGATCCGAGCACTGCCTGCTCGGCTTCGATGTTCTGAGGTATCTTCTGTTCCACGTTGTTCCTCCTGCCGCGCCGATGACGTTATTTCTCTTCGATGATCTGCAGGCTGATTTCGGCCGTGACGTCCTTGTGCAGGCGGACGGGCACCTTGTAGACGCCGAGCGAATGGATGTTGTCCTCGAGCAGGATCTTGCGCTTGTCGACGTCGAGGTTGTAGAGGCGCTTGTATTCTTCGGCGATCTGCTTCGTGTTGACGGCGCCGAAGAGTTTCCCGGATTCGCCGGCCTTCACGTAGAGTTTGATCGGTTTGTCTTCGATGTCGACCTTCAGTTTCTTCATGGCTTCGAGTTCCTCGGCCGCTTCCCGCTCGATCTTGATGCGGGCGTCTTCGAGCGACTTCAGATTCGCGGTGCTGGCCTCGATCGCCTGCTTGGAGGTGAGGAGATAGTTGCCGTAGCCGGTGGCGACGTCGATGATGTCGCCTTTCTTGCCCCTGCCTTTGACGTCTTTGGTGAGAATGACCTTCATGTTGTGTTCCTCCTTGATGGACGCCTTCAGGACTTTCTCGATCCTGGCGATGATGTCGGCGATCGTGGTGCCCTGAACCTGCGCTGCGGCGTTGTTGAGATGGCCGCCGCCGCCGAATTGTTCCATGACCACCTGGACGTTGAATTTGTCGATTGAACGCGCCGAGACGGCGATCGTGTCGTTGCCGATGTTGCCGATGGCGAAGGAAGCGACGATGTTGTCGATTTCGAGCAGCTCGTCCGCGGTCTTGGCCAACTGCACGCGGTCCGTCTTGGTTTCCGGGGCGAGCGTGGTGATGGCGAACTGGTTGTCGATCAGCTGCACGGAGTTGACGAGGTTCGACTTCGTCTTGATGTCGTCGAGCGACTCGCGCAGGATCATCCTGGCCTTGAACGGGTCGGCGCCGGAGCGGCGGAGCATGGCCGCGGCTTCGAACGTCCGGACGCCGGTACGGTAGGTGAAGTTGTTGGTGTCGATCATCATCCCGGCGAGCATCACGGTCGCCTCGAACCCGTCGATGTCGGCTTCGAAGTTGTAGAGTTCGAGAAGTTCGGTGACGAGTTCGACCGACGACGAGGCGTAGGGTTCGACGTAGTTGAGGGAGACCTCGGTGAGGAGGTTGTCGACGCGGCGGTGGTGGTCGATGACGACGATGTTCTTCGTCTTCTCGAACAGTTTCGGTTCGAGCGTCTGCGTCGGACTGTGATGGTCGACGACGATGAGAAGCGTGTTCTGATTGACGATGTCCATCGCTTCGTCCACGTCGATGATGAATTCGAGAAGCTTGACGTATTCGCGATTGAGCATGTTGATGATTTTCGCGCAGGTCTGGTCCATGTTGTCGAAGTCGAGCACGATGCGTGCGAACTTTTTCTGTGCGATGGCCATGTGAAGCAGGCCGATCGCGGCGCCGAAAGCGTCGACGTCGGTCGATTTGTGCGGGATGATGATCGTCTTCTCGTTCTTGTCGATGAGGTCGGAGACGACGCGGGAATTGATCTTCGCGGTGATCTTGGTGCGTTTCTCGACGGTGTTGCTCTTCCCGCCGAAAAACTTCAGGGGCTGATTCTGGATGTTCACGACGACCTGGTCGCCGCCGCGGCCGAGGGCGAGTTTGAGCGCCTCTTCGGCAAGCTCTCCGAGCTGGTTGCGCGGGACGTCGAAGCAGGCGATGCCGAGACTCATCGTGACGCGTACTTCGTTCTGATTGGACAGTTCGGCGATCGTGTCGAGAATCGAGAACTCGTCCTTGATCATCACGTCGAGCTGCTTGCGGTTCATGAAGATGATCGATTTTTCCTCGCGCAGGTTGAGGAAGTAGGCGTCGTACTTGCGGCACCAGTTGTCGATCGCGCCGAGATATTTGCCCTGGAGGTTCGTTTTCACCTGCAGGTCGAGATGGGCGGTGGCTTCGTCGAGATTGTCGATGTTGATGACGCCGACGGCGTCGAGGTTCTCGCGGAGGCGCTGCTTGATCTCTTCGCGCTCGGTGACCTCGAACAGGTAGACGCAGTTGTTCTTCGGATAGTGGATGAAGTCGAATTTCTTGCCGTAGACATCCAGCAGGAACTTACCCTCGCGTTTTTGGATCTGGTTCGCCAACTCGACGTGGACGAACGCGATTTTGCGGTCGACGAGGATGTTGGAGAAATAATCCTTGGCGGCGGCGTTGGCCCACACGATCGTCTGGTTGTCGTCATAGACGAACATCCCGACCGGCAGATATGAAAGCGCGATGTCCTCGCTGTTCTTGAGACGCTTCGAAAGCAGGTTCGCCTCGCGAACCTTGACTTCGAGGTTTTGAATCTTGCCGACGTGTTTCCGGCCGGTGATCCGGGCAAACACGATGTTGCCGAGGACGATTGCGACGAGGATGCCGAAGAGAATCAGATAAATGTGGTCCTGAAGGGTCCAGAGATAGTAAAAACCGGCGGCGACGCCCGCCAGGAGCAGGAGCCAGGAGAGTATGGCGACAACGATCGGGTGTTTCTTCATGCCTTCCGGACCCCCTTTCGATGCAATCAATTTATTATATCATATTATGCCGTAAATGCAAATTACACCCCTGCAACGACAAAAAAAAGACTCTATGATAGAGTCTTTTCAACGAGAACGGCTATTCCTTCACGTAGGGAAGCAGAGCCATGTAGCGGGCGCGCTTGATCGCTGCGGCGAGATGCTTTTGATAATAGGATTTCGTGCCGGTCACGCGACGCGGAAGGATCTTTCCCCGTTCGGAGATGAACTTCGTGAGAAGTTGGTAATCCTTGAAATCGATATAGTTGACTTTGTTGTCCGTGAAGTAGCATCTTTTCTTGCTCTTCTTGCGGTACCCTTTGTTGCCTTGAGAAGACCCTGCGGGTCTGCTGCTGCTACTGGAATTGTACATCGTTTGATCCTCCTGGTTTTAGAATGGCAGGTCGTCTTCGATATTGGGAAGAGCGACGTCTTTGTCGAAGCTGGGGGTTTCTTTCGGTTCGCTCGGGCGCGATCCTTCGGTCTGGGATTTGGATTCGAGGAACACGACGGAATCGCAGACGATTTCGGTGACGTAGCGGCGATTGTTCGTGTTGTCCATGTAGTCGCGGGTCTGGATGCGTCCGTCGACGGCCACCATGTGGCCTTTGCGGACGTACTTGCTGACGTTTTCGGCTTGTTTCCTCCAGGCGATGCACGGTAGGAAGTCGGCTTCCTGCTTGTTGTCTCCGCCGGTCCCGTTCGCTCCGCTCGAGAACGGGCGGTTGACTGCCAGCGTGAAAGATACCACGGGAACGTTGTTATTATTCGTATAACGGAGTTCTGGGTCTCTGACCAAGCGGCCGACAAGCACGACTCTGTTCAACATCTCCGAATGCCTCCCGACTTATCTTTCTTCCCGGTTGACGATGATGTGTCTCAGGATGTTTTCTTTCAATCCCATGACACGGTCGAGTTCTTTGACGGCATCGGCTTCCATTTCGACATCGAGCACTACGTAATAGCCTTTTTTCTGATCGGCGATTTCGTAGGCAAGATCCCGCATGCCCCATTCGTTGACGGCGAGTTTCACGGTGCCGCGCGAGGTCAGGATGGCGTTGAGTTCTTCGATCAGCGCTTTTCTGGCTTCGACTTCGACGGACGGGCGGATGATGTACATCACATCGTACTTTCTCATTGTGGTTCCTCCTTATGGTCTAGTGGCTGCGGCTCTCCCGCAGCAAGGGGTGAGAATTTCTCACGCGAAGGTATTATATCATAGATGATATTGAATGTAAATGAAAATAAACGCCGGAAGACGGGTCGACCCGCCTTCCGGAGCGTATTCAATTCATCGTTCCGCAACCTTCGCAAACGCTGCCTCGAGGATCGTCGCGGCGGCCTGGAAGCGGACGGCTTCGCGGTCTCCGGCAAAACGGCGGACGAACGTTTCGACCGTTCCCCGGACCGCGATTCCGAACCAGACCGTTCCCACCGGGGTAGCTTCGGTTCCGCCCGCCGGTCCGGCATATCCCGTGACCGACAGCGCCAGGTCGCAGTGTGTCAGTTTTTCCAGATTTCGAGCCATTTCCCCGGCACATGATTCACTCACGGATCCGGCCGTCGAAAGCGTCGCGGCCGCAACGCCGAGGACGCGCATTTTCGCTTCGTCGGAGTACGCGACATAGGCTTCGCGGAAGATGTCGGAGCACCCGGGAACGGAGGTGATCGCCGCGGCGACCATTCCGCCCGTGCATGACTCCGCGCACGATACGGTCCAGCCGCGCGCCTTCAGGACGGTGACCAGCCGGGCAGCCGGTTCGTTCAGGAGGAAGTTCATCGCGCCGGCCTCAGAGGTTGAAGCGGAAATGCACGACGTCGCCGTCGGCGACGAGATAGTCCTTGCCTTCGAGGCGGAACTTCCCGAGCTCCTTGGCCTTGGCTTCGGAGCCGGCCGCGATGAGGTCGTCGAAGGCGAAAATCTCGGCGCGGATGAAGCCTTTCTCGAAGTCCGTATGGATGATGCCGGCGCATTCCGGAGCCTTCATCCCCTTCCTGTAGGTCCAGGCGCGGACTTCCTTGTCGCCGGCGGTGAAGAACGTCTTGAGGCCGAGCATGTCATAGCTCTGGCGGATCAGTTCGATGAGACCGGACTCCTTGACGCCGAGTTCTTCGAGAAACAGGGCCTTTTCGTCGTCCGGAAGCTGTGCGAGTTCTGCCTCGATCTTGGCGCTGATGACGCAGGTCCGCGCCCCTTCGGCGGCGGCGATTTCCTCGACACGCTTCACGTAGGCGTTCCCGGAATGGTCGCTGATTTCGGTATCCGCGACGTTGCAGACGTAGAGCATCGGCTTGGCCGTCAGGAAACTGAAATTGCGGATGATCTTGAGTTCATCGTCGGACAGCTTCAACGCGCGGATCGGCAGTTCCGCGGCCAGCCCGTCGGCGCATTTTCTGAGCGCGGAGTATTCCGCGATGGCTTCCTTGTCGGTCTTGAGCTGCGCCTTCTTCTCGATTTTCGGAAGGCGCTTGTCGATCGAATCGATGTCCGCGAAAATCAGTTCGATGCGGATCGTTTCGATGTCGCGGAGCGGATCGATCGATCCGTCGACGTGGGACACGTTGACGTCGTCGAAACAGCGCACGACCTGGCAGATCGCGTCGCAGTTGCGGATGTGAGAGAGGAACTGGTTGCCCAGTCCTTCCCCTTTCGAAGCGCCGCGGACGAGTCCGGCGACGTCGGTGAACTCGAACGTGGTGCGGATCGTCTTCTTCGGATTGTACATCGCCACGAGGCGGTCGACGCGATCATCCGGAACCTCGACGACGCCGACGTTCGGATCGATCGTCGCGAACGGATAATTGGCGACGAAGGCGTTCGCCTTGGTGAGTGCGTTGAAGAGGGTCGACTTCCCGACGTTGGGAAGACCGACGATCCCTGCTGTGAGTCCCATGGTCTCAACTCCCTTGTTTCATCTCGTCTATTGTAATCGATGCCGGTGGTTTTGGCAAGCGCGTTCGCACGTGCCGCTCTTCCGGACAACCTCATTGTACCATCTCCGCGTCTCGTCGGAAAGGTGTCCGGATCCATTCGTCATCGAACCAGGACCGTCGCGCGAGTACAAGTCAATCCGGCAGACCGAAAAGGGAGAGGGCGTTTTCGTATGTGCGGGCGGCGATCTCATCCGCCGGAACACCCCGGATGCGGGCGATTTCGGCGGCGACGAGGGGGACATATCGGGATTCGTTCCGCTTGCCGCGGAACGGATCGGGCGCCAGATAGGGAGCGTCGGTCTCGATCAGGAGCCGGTCGAGCGGGATTTTCGCGGCGACTTCCTTGGTGACGCGGGCGTTCCTGAACGTCACCGGACCGCCGAGCGAAATGAACATGCCGAGCTTGATGAAGTCGATTGCCGATTCGGCGGATCCCCCGTAGCAGTGCATCACGCCCCGCGTTCCCGCGGATTTGTGCCTCGCGAGGACCGCGATCGTCTCCGCGGTCGCTTCACGCATGTGGACGCAGATGGGTTTAGAATGTTTTTCGGCGAGGTGGATCTGTCGGATGAAGACGTCCGTCTGGATGTCGATCTTCATCTTGTCCCAGTAGCGGTCGAGACCGATTTCACCGACGGCGACGGCTTTCGGATGCGCGAGGAGCGTTTCGATCCGTTCGAAATCCCCTTCTCCCATCAGATGGGCGTTTTCGGGGTGGAGTCCGACGGCCGCGTAGACGCCGTCGTAGGCTTCCGCGATCGTCACGGCGCGTTCGCTCGAAGGCGCGTCATAGCCGACGCAAAGCATGCGGACGACCCCCGCTTCCCGAGCCGCGGCGATGACGTTCGCGAGATCCGCATAGAGCAGATCGTCGTTCAGATGCACGTGGGAATCGAAATACATGGTCGCCACCTCCCGGTCAGCACCATTATAACATGCAAGCGTCAACCAAAACAAAAAAGGATGCTCGCGCATCCTTGAATGTTTGGTTCGTGCTTACTTCAGGATCTGGACGACGGAGCCGGCACCGACGGTGTGGCCGCCTTCGCGGATCGAGAACTTCGTGCCCTGTTCGAGCGCGATCGGGTGGATCAGTTCGACGTGCATGACGGTGTTGTCGCCCGGCATGACCATTTCGACGCCTTCCTGCAGGGTGATGACGCCCGTGACGTCGGTCGTCCGGAAATAGAACTGCGGACGATAGTTCGAGAAGAACGGCGTATGGCGGCCGCCTTCGGACTGCGACAGGACGTACACCTGAGCGGTGAACGTGGTGTGCGGGGTCACGGATTTCGGTTTCGCGATGACCTGGCCGCGCTGGACCTGGTCGCGGTTGATGCCGCGGAGGAGGAGACCGACGTTGTCGCCGGCCTGGGCGTAGTCAAGCAGCTTGCGGAACATTTCGACGCCGGTGACGACCGAGTTCAGCGTGTCCTTGATGCCGACGATCTCGACGTTGTCGCCGACCTTGATGGTGCCGCGGTCGACGCGGCCGGTGGCGACGGTGCCGCGGCCCGTGATCGTGAAGACGTCTTCGACCGGCATCATGAACGGTTTGTCCGTTTCACGGACCGGCAGCGGGACGTAAGAGTCGACGGCGTTCATGAGTTCCATGATGCACGGAACCCACTTCGGGTCGCCTTCGAGGGCCTTCAGGGCGGAACCGACGATGATGGGGGTCTCGTCGCCCGGGAACTTGTATTCGTTCAGGAGGTCGCGGACTTCCATTTCGACGAGTTCGATGAGTTCGGCGTCATCGACCATGTCGGCCTTGTTCAGGAAGACGACGAGTTTCGGGACGCCGACCTGACGGGCGAGCAGGATGTGCTCGCGGGTCTGCGGCATGCAGCCGTCGGCGGCCGAGACGACGAGGATCGCTCCGTCCATCTGGGCGGCGCCGGTGATCATGTTCTTGACATAGTCGGCGTGGCCTGGGCAGTCGACGTGCGCGTAGTGGCGGATGGCCGTCGAATATTCGATGTGGGCGGTGTTGATCGTGATGCCTCTGGCTTTTTCTTCCGGTGCGGAGTCGATCGAGGCGTAGTCGCGGTATTCGGACAGACCTTTCTCGGCGAGGACTTTCGTGATGGCGGCCGTCAGGGTGGTTTTCCCGTGGTCGACGTGGCCGATGGTGCCGATGTTGACGTGAGGTTTGCTGCGGTCAAATTTAGCTTTTGCCATTTTGATGATCTCCTTTATGATATTTTATCGTTTCTTCGGGGTTTTCAGTCGATCATATTGTATAACAAGACGATCGATAATGCAATACATATGTTGGATCGGTCTCGGTCGCGCCGGGACTCATCCGTTGCGTCTCTTGATGATTTCTTCGGTGATCGACTTCGGGCATTCCTCGTAGTGCGAGAACTGCATCGTGAAGGTGGCGCGACCCTGCGAATTGGATCGCATCGAGGTCGCGTAGCCGAACATCTGGCCGAGCGGAACCTTGGAGCTGATCTTCTGGGCGCCGGGACGGGCTTCCTGGCCTTCGATGCGGCCACGGCGGCTGACGAGGTCGCCGATGACGTTGCCGAGATACTCTTCGGGGCAGACGACGTCGACGGACATGATCGGTTCGAGCAGGGTCGGACGGCACTTCTCCTTGGCACCCTTGAGCGCCATCGAAGCGGCGATCTTGAACGCCATTTCGGAGGAGTCGACTTCATGATAGGATCCGTCGAAGAGCGTGGCCTTGATGTCGAGCATCGGATATCCGGCGATGATGCCGGAGGCCAGGGCTTCCTGAAGACCCTTGTCGACGGCCGGGATGTATTCGCGGGGAACGACGCCGCCGACGATCTTGTCGACGAATTCGTAACCTTTGCCCGGGTTCGGTTCGAAGCGGATCCAGCAGTGGCCGTACTGGCCGCGGCCGCCGGACTGACGGATGAACCGTCCTTCGCATTCGGCCGACTGTTTGATCGTTTCGCGGTAGGAAACCTGCGGTTCGCCGACGGTCGCTTCGACCTTGAATTCGCGGCGCATGCGGTCGACGATGATTTCGAGGTGGAGTTCACCCATGCCGGAGATGATCGTCTGGCCGGATTCCTTGTCGGTGTAGGTCTTGAAGGTCGGGTCTTCTTCGGAGAGTTTCTGAAGCGCCACGCCCATCTTGTCCATGTCGTTCTTGGTCTTCGGCTCGATCGCGACGGAGATGACCGGTTCCGGGAAGTTCATCGATTCGAGCACGACGAATTTCTTTTCGGAACAGAGGGTGTCGCCGGTGATCGTGTCTTTCAAACCGACGGCGGCGGCGATGTCGCCGCAATAGACCTGGTCGATTTCGGTCCGGTTGTTCGCATGCATCTGAAGCAGGCGTCCGAGACGTTCCTTCTTGTTCTTGGAGGTGTTGAGGACGTACGAACCCTTCTCGACCATGCCCGAGTAAACCCGGAAGAAGGTGAGGCGGCCGACGAACGGATCGCTCATGACCTTGAAGGCCAGCGCGACGAATTCGTGGTTGTCGTCATGTTCGACGACGACTTCGTCGCCGAACTTGTCGAAGCCCTTGATCTGCGCGACTTCCACCGGCGAAGGCAGGTAGTCGATGACGCAGTCGAGCATCGGCTTGACGCCCTTGTTCTTGAAGGACGAGCCGCAGATGACCGGGAAGAAGGTGACGGTGAGAACCGCCTTGCGGATCGCCTTTTTCAGGGTGTCGACGTCGATTTCCTCGCCGTCAAGGTACTTCGCCATCACGTCGTCGTCGTAATCGGCGACGGCTTCGATCAGTTCCATGCGCTTCCGCTTCGCGATCGCGAGGAGATCGGCGGGAATCGGGCGGATCTCATAGTTTTCGTCCTGCTGTCCGTCGAAGTACTTCGCATTCATTTCGATGAGGTCGACGTTGCCGACGAACGTATCTTCCGCGCCGATCGGCCACTGGATGGCAGCCGCTTTGGCGCCGAGGCGCTTGTGCAGGCTTTCGACCGAATAGGCGAAATCCGCACCGGTCTTGTCCATCTTGTTGACGTAGACGATCCGGGGGACGCCATACTCGTTGGCCTGACGCCAAACCGTCTCGGTCTGGGGTTCGACGCCGGAAGAGGCATCGAGAACCGTTACGGCACCATCCAAAACACGGAGGGAGCGCGAAACTTCGACGGTGAAATCGACGTGGCCGGGCGTGTCGATGAGATTGACGCGATGGTTTTTCCAGAAAGCGGTCGTCGCGGCGGCGGTAATCGTGATTCCCCGTTCTTGTTCCTGCTCCATCCAGTCCATCGTCGCTGCGCCATCGTGGACTTCACCGATTTTATGGATTTTTCCCGTATGGAACAGCACACGTTCGCTGGTTGTCGTCTTACCGGCGTCGATGTGAGCCATGATGCCGATATTACGCGTTTTGTCTAGAGTAAATTCACGTGCCATAACGTATTCCTTTCCAAATCAGAATCTGTAATGGGCGAAAGCTCTGTTCGCTTCGGCCATTTTGTGCATGTCTTCTTTTTTCTTGACGGAAGCGCCTTGGCCGTTGGCGGCGTCGACGATTTCTTTCGCGAGACGCTCTTCCATGGTCTTCTCGTTGCGTGAACGGGAATACTGGACGAGCCATCTGAGACCGAGGGTCACGCGGCGGTCGCTCTTGACTTCGCCCGGAACCTGGTAGTTCTGTCCGCCGATGCGGCGGCTTCTGACTTCGAGGAGCGGCATGATGTTGTTGAGGGCGTCGTTGAACACGTCGATCGGTTCTTTTCCCGTCGCTTCCTTGACGCGTGCGAACGCGTTGTAAAGGATGTTCTGGGCCAAGCCCTTTTTGCCTTCGAGCATGATGCTATTGATCAAACGGGTCACGAGTTTGGAGTTGTAAATCGGGTCCGGCAGTACGTCTCTCTTGACGACTTTACCTTTGCGAGGCATATGAAATTCCTCCTTTCGATGTATGATGGAATTTTCTCAATGGGTTTGTCGGGTTATTTCTTCTTGGCCGGAGCCGCTTTGGGTCGCTTCGCTCCATACTTGGAACGTCCCTGGTTTCTGACGGCGGGCGCCGTGGTGTCGAGCGTGCCGCGGATGATGTGGTAACGGACGCCCGGGAGGTCTTTGACACGACCGCCGCGGATCAGGACCACGCTGTGTTCCTGAAGCTTGTGTCCGACGCCGGGGATGTAGGCGTTCACTTCGCCGCCGTTGCTGAGGCGGACACGGGCATACTTGCGGAGCGCCGAGTTCGGTTTCTTCGGGGTCATCGTGGCGACACGGACGCAAACGCCGCGCTTCTGCGGGCTGTGAAGATCGCTGTAATGCTTCGTCAAGGTGTTGAAGCTGACGTTGAGTTGCGGCGCCTTCGATTTGCGGATTTTGTCATGACGGCCATTCTTGATCAATTGGTTGATTGTTGGCATGTATTTTTCCTCCTTTCATGCCCACACACCCAGGTGGTGCGAGGGTCTCATTTTTATAAGGCTGCTTGCGCAACCCCATGTTTCATCTTTTTACAGCAACAACATTATACACCACGCATCGAGGCGTGTCAACGATAAAATCCCGCCGCGTTGCGAAATGGAATCGTTTTCATCCGGTGAGTTCGGATTCCGCGGACGCCAATAGACTTCCTCCGCCGTTTGTTGTATCATATGTCATGACGATTCACGTTTCACCCGAGGAGGCTTTCCATGAAGACGATTCGCGTCCCCGCCCCGCTCCTGCGCACGCTCGCCGGCCTGCTCTTCCTGCTGTTCGCGATCACGCTCTGGGGATGCGACGATCAGGCCGCGACGATCCATCTGAATACGGAAGCGCTCGTTGCCAAGGACGAAGACGGCCAGCCGACCGGCTGGACGCAGGTCTTCTTCATGAGCGTGAACGCCGACTACGGCGAGATCGAAGAAGCGTTCCGCCTGACGCTCGCGTTCGACGCCGTCGGCGATCTCGCCGTGCTCGCCGATTCGTCTTTCCTGACGAACGCCGAACCGTGGATTCCGGCCGTCTATGACGATGAAATGGCTGACGACGTCGCCGCCTTCACTTCCGCATACACGGAGGACTGGTTCGCCGGACACGACCTCATCCTTGTGGCGCTCTCCGCCTCGCAGAACCTCTGCACGCCGATGTTCACGGAGATCGACGTCGTCGCCGGCGTCCCCGTCGTCGAGTATGGCTGCATGTCCTATCAGCTGGGGACGCCGTGGGAGTATTTCGAACTGATCCTGATCGAACGCGAACGCTGATCCATTCTTCCTCCGCCGCCATGCAAATCCCCGCCGGGATGATCCGGCGGGGATGTTTTTTCATGTGGCGCCCCAACTAGGACTCGAACCTAGGACCCCATGATTAACAGTCATGTGCTCTAACCAACTGAGCTACTGAGGCGTGCGTTCCGCACTTTCTATTCTACCGCATCCGCGGCGGTTTTGCCACACCTTTTTGATCGGAAATCCGGCCTTTTCATGCATCGCCGTTTCCGGACCGGAACATGGAAAAGCCCCCGTCGGATCGAATCCGGCGGGGGCTTAAAAAAGAAAGAAGCCTGGCAATGTCCTACTCTCGCACAAACGTACTACAATCGGCGCTGAAGTGCTTAACTTCCGTGTTCGGTATGGGAACGGGTGTGTCCACTTCGCCATCATCAC
>Ga0172374_1001560_pt1 | contig 15219 bp, 13 predicted proteins | sample LakKiv3m_FD_114536 | JGI IMG/M metagenome (GOLD analysis project Ga0172374, IMG submission 114536) | Freshwater microbial communities from Kabuno Bay, South-Kivu, Congo - kab_092012_10.3m | ecosystem: Environmental > Aquatic > Freshwater > Lake | place: Democratic Republic of the Congo... | reverse complement strand
GGCTGGCCTTTTCGCTTCGCCGCTATCCCTTTTTCGCGGTTGCGGCGCTCGCAGCGATGGCGATCGCCTATATCCTGAACATCGCCCATTTCCTCCCGATCAACACCGACCAGCATTTCCTGTTTCTGCTTCCGCTCCACGCCTGCGTCGCAGCGATGGGGGTTACCGGATTGATCCAGGTCGCCGGTCGAGCCATCGGCGCGGAACGCCGCGCACGATTTGCCGCTTTCGCCTGTCTCGCGATTCTTGTGGGCTATGCGCTGGCGACACTGCCCCGCGCGGCCCATTTCGACCGCATCGAGATCGCCGAGGCCATCGCCACGATCGACGCGAATGGCCGGGACGTGCCCGTTTGGGTCTATCCCGAAGCCCAGCCCGCTGCCCAGCTGGCGGGGGTGGGACCGGAAAGGATGATGGGACGACTGGTGCCTGACAGCACCGCCATCGGCTGGCTCGATCCGGCGATCGACCCGCGCGACGGCTCGTTGCGGCCCGGCCGGATCGGGCGGTTCGATGCGGAAATCGGGCGGCTCGACGATCTGTGGCTGCTGTTTTCGAACAATTCCCTTCCCCAGGGCGACCGGCTGTTCGTCGATCGGGCGCAGCGCCTGATCGGACCGTGCCGACTGGTTCGATCGGCGATCGACAGCAATCTTTATCGCTGCACGCGCCCGGCGTGACGGTCCCGCCCGTCAGCCACCGGGCGGATCGAAACGACCGGCGGCAACGGCGAACAATTGCCGCAGCAACAGCAGCTTGGCGCCGGTGCCGGTAATCTTGGTCGGGGTCTTCTCACCTTTGGGATAGCTGCGCCTGACGGGCAGGTCCGCCACTCGCAATCCGAGCCGCGATGCCCGCACGGTCAGATAGAACAGCAATTCATATTCGACGAATATCGACCGGAACGGCCTGACTTGAGGATGGAGCAGATAGGCACGCGAATAGGCGCGGAAGCCGTTGGTCGTATCGGTATACCAGCGCCGTGCCGCGATCGACAGCACGGGCGCATGGATCAGCCGGTTGCCGATGGTGCGCTCTAGCGGCGTATTTTCCGCCAGCGCACCGGGCAGATAGCGTGACCCCTGAACATAATCATAGCCCTGGGCAAGTCGATCGACGAACTGCGCCACCGCCTCGACATTGTCCTTGCCATTGCCGTCGATCGTCACGATTCCGCGATATCCTTCGCGCAGGCACCAGGCATAGGCCATTCGCAGCTGGGTGCTCAGTCGCCCCGCCTCGCGCTTGGTCAGCAGCGCCCGTACCCCGGTCGCCGTCAGAAACGCCGGATCGAGCGATCCGTCGGTCGATCCGCCATCGGCAACGATGACATCGACCGGCAGTCCTGCGGCCTGGACACGCTCCAGCTGTCGCCGGATGCGATCGCCTTCGTTGATGACCGGGATCACCAGTGCATAGTCGGGACGACGCGGCATGAAGGTCGCGACATCGTGAAGCGGCACTTCCCAGCCGCGGTCATCAACGGCGTTATCGGCGGCGTTCGTCATCGGCCTTCTCCCGAAGTGCGGAACACGACGAATCGCGCCAGCAAATAATTGGTCGCAAAGGAAATGCCCGCAGCCGCACCCAAAATCCAGATATCGGGCACGGCATCGAACGCCGCGATCCGCTGCAATATCTCGACCACCGCCAAGCGGACCAGCACGACGGGCACCAGGCTGGCCAGATAGAGCGAACCGCGCCGCACGCTGGCTTCCCGACCGGGCTCGGCGAAGGTCCAGCGTTCGTGCAGGACATAATTGAACGCCGCCCCGGCAGCAAAACCAGCACCGGCGGCCAGCGTCAACGGCACGCCGAATGCCGCTGCCAGCCACCAGGCGACCGCGAGGTCGATCGCAAGACCGGCCACCGTCACCACTGCGAAGCGCGCGAGCCGCGCCGCCGACGCCCCGATCCTAGACAAGAACCGCCGCTCGCGCATGGACATGGCGATCGTCGGCATCGGCGAAGATCGGATCGGTCAGCTTCACCAGTTCGAACAGATCATAGATATTGTCGATCTTTCCCCCCAGGATCGACACGATCCGGGATCGCGCGGGCGCGCGCTGGTACAATATGGGGCGACCATCGTCGATTTCGTTCTTCACCAGCACCGTCTTCACGTCGAACAGCGAGCGGCGCCATTCGGCATCGTCCAGACAGGGCAGGTAACGCGCGCCGTCGCGCAGCATGTGGCGGTGCCGGGTTTCCGGCTCGATTCCGGCCATCACCGAATAGGCGTCGCGCCCCGCCGACCCGTCGGTCCAGCTGGCGATCGGGGTATAGCGGACATGAGTGAGCGAATAGAGCCGCTCGGCGGGATAGGGCATGGTCGACAGGAACGCGCCGTCCATGACGGTCACGCCGATCCCCGCCAGCGCGGGCGGCGGTTGGATCAAGGCGATCTCCGCCAGTTCGTGCTTCAACGCGGCGACCGGCAGCCCGCCCAGTCCGAGAACGGCGTTGATCTGGGAATAGGTGACGTTGAAGACGAACCGCGCGGCGATCCCGTCCCCTGCGTCGGTCGCCACCCGCACCCCGTCTTCCCGTTCGTCGACCATGGTCACCGTCTGACCCAGGCGGACATCGACGGACAGTTCGTCCAGCCGACGCTCGACGTGATCGCGCAGCCGGCTGAAATCGAACGCGAACTCGTCCACCGCAAATGCCGCCTCGATCGTCGCGGAAGCGAACAAGGACGCCTGTTGCGGATTGGCGGGCGCGATCGGCGCGCCCATGTCGCGGAACATCCGGTGAAACCGGTTTGCCGACACTTTCGATCCCTGTCGCGCGATCGCGTAGAGCATCTGAAAATCATCGACGATGGCGGCGGCGAAATCGGTCGCGAACCGGCGATGATGGACCAGCGACTTTACTGCGGTCAGGACGCTGCGCGGATAATGGAAACCCGAATGGACGCGCGCCTGATTGACTCGCGACGCCCGTTCCATCAGCCGGTCGCCCGCCTCGACCAGCACGACCCGGTCGCTGATCGAACGCAGGAACAGCGCCAGCGCGCAGCCGTAAAAGCCGCCGCCGATCACCAGAAAATCGCAGTCGTGCCGGGCACTCATCGCCGGAGCGTCTCCACTGGCGGCGCGGTCACCGCGTCGGCGAGGGCAGCATGTTCGACCTCGACGTTCAGTTCGGTGACGACCTGACCGAACAGGTCGATGCCGCTGCCTTCGCCGGTGATGACATGCGCTTCGCCGCGCTGGAGCAGGGCGATCACCTTTTGCAGGCCGATCGACAGGCCGAAAATCGCCAGGCCCAGGAACATCGCCGTCATGCTCAGCGCGAAACTGGTGGTGAACCAGCCCGGCTGAATGGTGTCGAGCGTCGCCCAGACCACGACCGAATAGATGGCGAAGGCGATCGCGGTCACGACCACGACCAGCGACAGCATCGCGACGCTGCTCAATACCACCGGCGCGGAACTGACCACCAGCCGCTGGATCAGGTCCAGCCGACGTCCCGCTTCTGCGATCGATCGGCTGCCCGATGCCGGCGCGCGTCGTTCGACCAGCACCGCCAGGCTGCGATCCGCGGGCGGAAAGCGTAGCGCGATCTCGCGTTCGGGGTGCGCCAGCAACTGGTTCAGCAGCGTACGCGGATAGGCGCTGCTCAACATCGTCTCGGCATTGACTCGGAACCCGGCGCCGCGACCCAGCGTCGCGAGCAGCGGCGACCAGATGCTCGCCCCCTCGCGCGACGCGGCGATGATCGCACTGGTCGCGTCGGCGCGCTCGATCATCGCGACGACATCGTCCGCCGCTAGTTCGTCGACCGCGACGATCGCCACGACATCTCCGATCGCCTCTGCCGCGACGGCTGCGCGGCACCGATAATATGCCGTGCCGTGCCGCACGCGGACCAGCCGCACATTGCCCAGCCGCGCCAGCGCATCCTCGTTCGGATGATCGGCATCCTCGGCAAAGGCCAGGATGATCTCCGCATAGCGGAACCGCGCCGCCAGCGCCTGCGACAGACGCTCGACCGCGCGAACGGCATCGGCGCCGACCGGCACCACGGGGACGCAGACCGATACCAGAATATCCTCGCGCCGCTGATTGGCTGCCGCCGTCATCTATTCCACTCCCCGATCGCGTCGGCATGGGCATCCACCAGCCTTGCGACCGCCGCGTCCAGTTGTTCCATCGAAGCGGTCGCAGGTCGAACCATTTCGATCGACACCCATCGGTCATAGCCGATCGCCCGCAACGCGCCGAAGATTCGGCGACCATGATCCACGCTGGCGGGCGCGGGCGCCAGGTCCGGTTCGCTGACATGAACATGACGGATCGCCGCGGCATGGCGCGACGCGATCGTGTCGATCCGGTCGAACTCGGCATTCAGGTGCAGCGACCCAACGTCCAGGATCAACCCTATCCCGGGATGATCGACCCGGGCCACGAACGCCGCCGCCTGATCGATCGAATTGAGGAAATTGGTGCCATATGCCGCTGGATTCGCCTCGATCAGGATGCAGGTGCCCGCCGACGCTGCCGCGGCGCCCAGATGCGCGAATTCGGCACGCGCCCTGTCCAGCGCGTCGGCCATCGCCATATCGTCGGGCACGATCCGCTGGCGGGGCGATCCGAACACGATGGCGGGGATCGCCAGTCGGCCGGCAAGCGCGATGGCGCGCTCCATCCCGTCACGAAAACGGGCGCGTGCATCCGCGTCGCCGAACAGTTCCGCGCCCTGGACGCCGAACAGCAGCGACTGCATCGACACGAGTTGCAACCCCGCATCCGCGATCGGGGCCAGCGCCTCGGCACATTCGGCGTCGCTGGGCGCGAATGGATCGCGCGCATCGGCAAACAACAGACCGGGCGCAATCTCCAGCCCCTCGATGCCGCGACGGCGTAGCATTGCATAAGCCGCCAGCCGGTCTTCGGGCGCGAAAGCGATGTTCGATACCGCCAGCTTCATCGACGGCGCTTTCATCGAGCGTCCCCGACCGGAAATAATGCGGACAATCGCCCGAGAATGTCGGCCGCGTCGGCGATATAGCAATCGTCGCGTCCCCACAGGTCGGCGTGGCGGGTACGCATGTCTTCATGATGGATCCGCGCCGGAGTGGCGGGCATGACGTCGCCGGTGATCGCCCGATAGGCGTCCGCCGCACGAACCGGCTGCGGCGCGAGATGGACGACGTCCAGCCCCGCACCGATCGCGATCGACACGTCGCTCCACAAACGGTCCATGTCGTAGAACTGATAGCTGCTGTCGGGATGGGTGAACCGGATCGCCGACAGCCCGGCGGACTGCGCCGCTTGCTCATAAGCGTTGCGCCGGAGCGAGGCATCGAATGCCGCGCGATCGAGGATATGAAGATCGCGTTCGGCATCATGGGTGTAGAAATCGCCCAGCCCGCCCGCCGACGCGTCGCCGAGCGCCGCCTGCATCGCCGCCCAGGCATCGGCGGTCAGCATCGACGGCATCGGGTTGGCGATATCGAACAGGAAATTCTTTTTCAGCCCCGCCCCCATCAACGCGGGCAGCCGCACGATCAGCCGATCGTCGAATCGATCCTCCACGAACGCCTCCAGCGCGCGGCGGTGACGGCCATAGGCGCGCTCGGCCTGAAACGCGGTCGTCCCCTCGTCATCGCCCCCGGCGAAGTCGGCGAGCACCGCGATCGACGAAATCAGGACGAAGCGGCGCGCCCGGACCTGCGACAATTGATCGATCAGCCGGTCGACGCTCGCGCGGTCGCGATCGGGGAAATTATTCGCCTCGAACATCGATCCCGGTGCCGCGGCGCAGACGACCAGATCGAATTCCGACCCCGCCGCACCATCGATCGTCCGCGAATTATATTCGGCATCGAAATGCGCCTGGCGGCGCAGATGGCCGCCGACGAAACCGCTATGTCCGATCAGTGCGGCATTGCTCATCATGTTGATTTTCTCTGATTCCCGTCGGGGCGCTGCGGATGGCACGCCGCCTAACACCGAAATCGCGCCAGCGCCAAATGATCGCTTGCCGACCGCCGCGGCGGCTTGCCCTTGACCGCGCGTTGCCAGGGGTTAGGCAGCGGCGATGACCATTTCCCCGCTTCCCGACCTGACCGATATTCGCGTACTCGTCACCGGTTCGGCCGGCTTTATCGGCTTTCATACGTGCAGCCAGTTGCTTCAGGCCGGCGCGACCGTGCTGGGGGTCGATAATTTCAGCGACTATTACGATGTCGGGTTGAAGGAACGGCGCAATCGCATCCTCGCCAATCACCCCAAATTCGAGCTGGCGCGGATCTCGATCGAGGACCGCGCGGACATCGTCGCAACGTGGCGCGATTTCCGGCCCGATATCGTCATCCATCTCGCTGCCCAGGCGGGCGTCCGCTACAGCATCGATCATCCCGACAGCTATATCGGCACCAACATCGTCGGAACCTATCACCTGCTCGAACTCGCGCGGCACTATCCCGTACGGCACCTGCTGATCGCATCGACCAGTTCGGTTTACGGTGCCAACGAGCGGATGCCGTTCGACGAGAATCAAGCGACCCGGACGCCGCTCAGCCTCTATGCCGCCACCAAGGGGGCGACCGAGCTGATGGGGCACAGCTATAGCCACCTTTATCGCACGCCGATGACGTTCTTTCGGTTCTTCACCGTTTATGGCCCATGGGGGCGGCCGGACATGGCGCTGTTCAAATTCGCCGACGCGATCGAACGCGACGCACCGATCGACATCTACAATAATGGCGACATGACGCGCGATTTCACCTTTATCGACGATCTTGCCGGCTCGATCGTGCGGCTGACCGGCGCGGTGCCGGGCGATGTGCCGGTCGAAGGCGACAGCCTGTCGCCCGTCGCGCCGTTTCGGATCGTCAATATCGGCGGCGGCACGCCGACGCCGCTGCTCGATTACATCGCGGCACTGGAGTCGGCGTTGGGCAAGACCGCGCGCCGCAACCTGATGCCGATGCAGAAAGGCGACGTCCACGCGACCGAGGCATCCCCCGAACTGCTCCGCCGCTTGACCGGATCGGTGCCGCAGACCCCGGTTGCAGAGGGAGTCGCAGCATTCGTGCGCTGGTATCGCGAACATCGCGACGACTGACGCCGCGGCCTGAAATTCCCGATAGCGGCGTTCAGCCGATGATCGACCGGGCAAAGTCCCGCACCGCCGGGCCGATATCGGCACGTTCCAGCGCCACCGCGATATTCGCCTGAAGGAATCCGGCCTTGTCCCCGCAATCGTAACGCACGCCGTCGAAGGTGACGCCGTGAAACGGTTGCTCGCCGATCATTCGCGCCATCGCGTCGGTCAGCTGGATTTCTCCGCCCGCACCGGCTTCCTGCGTTTCCAGAACGCGCATGACTTCGGGCTGCAACACGTAACGCCCGATCACCGCCAGGTTCGACGGCGCGGTGCCGGCCTTGGGCTTTTCGACCAGTCCGCGCACTTCGGTCAGCGCGCCGTCGCGCGCGCCCGGCGTGATGACGCCGTATTTTTCGGTCTGGTCGTCGGCAACCTGCTGGGCACAGATGAGATTGCCGCCGACCCGTTCATAGGCCTCGACCATCTGTCGCAGGCAACCCGGCTTGCCGACCATGAAGTCGTCGGCGAGCAAGACCGCAAAGGGTTCGTCGCCGACGATGTCGCGCGCGCACCACACCGCATGGCCCAGCCCCAGCGGCTCCTGCTGGCGGACATAGGCGACCGATCCCGGCTTCAACCGGGTGGCGTCCAGGATTTCCAGCGACTTGCCCCTGCCAGCCATCGTCGATTCGAGTTCGAAGGCGATGTCGAAATGATCCTCGATCGCCGATTTTCCCCGTCCGGTGACGAAGATCATCTGTTCGATCCCGGCGTCCATCGCCTCATCGACCGCATATTGGATCAGCGGGCGATCGACGACCGGCAGCATCTCCTTGGGCATCGCCTTGGTCGCGGGGAGGAACCGGGTGCCCAGCCCGCCCACGGGAAATACGGCTTTGCGAAGCGGTTTGAACGACATAAGGGCGAATTCTCCTGTTGGCGCGGGCGATAGCGCGCGCGCGCCGACTAGGCAATGGATCAGCCCGGATCGCGCATCGCTGCGGGCGACGACGCGCCCGGAGTCGGAGCCTCGATGCCATAGCCTTCGCGCTCGATCGCCGCGATCTCCTCGCGAATGGCGGCGATCCGCGCACGTTCGCTAGGATGGGTGCCCGACCGAAAAATGCCCAGTCCCAGATCGCGGCGATAGGCTTCCCAGAAAAGAATCGCGCCGGCGGTGGAATATCCGGCCCGGTGCATGACCCTGATCCCGGTGCGGTCCGCCTCTATCTCCACCTCGCGCGACAGTCGGCCACTTCGACCAAAGCCGCCCAGCAATCCGCGCCGGATATTCTGGGCGTCCAGCCGGACGCGATGCTGCAGGAAATTATGCGCCAGTTCATGCGCCAGCACCGTCGCCAGCCAGTCGTCATCGATCGCATAGTCCACCAGCGCGGACGTGATCTGGACGATCGATCCGTCGGCCGCGGCGTCGATCCTGGCCGATGGCAGCATCGCCACGCGCGACCGACAGATCGTCGCGCCCGCGATCGTCGTCACGCCCCGCACGCCCGCACGCTCATAGGTGATGTCCACCACGCCGTCGGCAAGCGCATCCTCAAGCTGCGCATTGACGCGGACCACCCCGCTTTCGCGCGGTGCATCGATCGCGGGTGGCGCGCCGTCGATGGCGATCACGATGTCGTCGGCGCGAAGCCCCGCCCGGTGCGCCGGCCCGTCCACCGACACCGCCAGCAGCGCCGGCCCACGATCCAGGCCGAAATGGGCGACCGCCACGTCGCGGAAACGATCGACATAGGATTCGCGGGTGTGAAAGGTAACGCCGATATCGGGGGCCTGACGCGCGCAATAGGGTATGCCCGCGACTTTCAGTCGATAGGCGACATCGGCGACGCGCTGATCCAGCCGCTGCAGCCACCGCAACCGCTCGATCGCCGGATCGGTCTGTGCGATCGATCGGGCGGCTGCCGGGATCGCAACCAGCATGGCCAGCCCCCCGATCGCGCCGATCCACAATCGCGCGATGCCCGTCACCTTCAGCCCTGCCCCGACCAGATGCCGCGACTGTCGTAGATCGCCAGATGCGCGCGGCGGTCCGCAGCAACCGCCCGGAAATCCCGATGATCGACCAGCAACACCGCCGTCGTCGCCGCGTCCAGCGCCTGATCCAGCGTCGCCAGCCGCGCCCCGCTATCGGCAAGGGCCGGCGGCAGCGTGTCGATATAGGGTTCCACGACGAGCAGCCGGTCACCATAGCGCGCCGCCAGCTGGCGCGCGACTTCCAGCGCGGGGCTGCCGCGCAGGTCGTCGATATCGGGTTTGAACGCCAGTCCCAGACAGGCGACCGGCCCGTCCGGCGCGGCGTCGATCACCGCTGATGCGCGCTGGACGGTATAGCCGACCTTGTCGTCGTTGACGTCGCGCGCGGTGCGGATCAGCCGGGCGTTTTCGGGATCGCTGTCGACGATGAACCACGGATCGACCGCGATGCAATGGCCGCCGACCCCCGGTCCGGGTTGCAGGATGTTGACGCGCGGATGCCGGTTGGCAAGCCGGATGACTTCCCAGACATCGAGCGCCAGCGTGTCGGAAATCACCGACAATTCGTTGGCAAAGGCGATGTTGACGTCGCGAAACGCGTTTTCCACCAATTTGACCATTTCCGCCGTACGGGCGGTCGTGACGATGCATTCGCCTTCGACGAAACGCTTGTAGAAGTCGCGGGCGCGTCGGGCGCAATCGGGGGTGATGCCGCCGATGCAGCGATCGTTGCTGACCAGTTCGCGAATGATCTGGCCCGGCAGCACCCGTTCCGGGCAATAGGCGATCGCCACATCCGCAACCGCCGTCGCATCGCCGGAATACGGAAAGCGCAGATCGGGCCGCATTTCGGCAAGCAGGTCGCGGATCGATTCGGTCGTACCCACCGGGGAGGTCGATTCCAGGATGACCGAATCGCCCCGCTTCAGAACCGGTGCGATGCCACGGGTCGCCGCCAGCACGTAATCGATATCGGGCGCATGGCCGTCCTTGAACGGGGTCGGAACGGCGATCAGGAAGATGTCGGCCGGATGGGCGGTGATCGACGTGGTCAGCGCCCCGCTCGCCACCACATCGCGGACCAGCTCGTCCAGATCGCGTTCCTCGATATGGATGCCGCCGGCGGCGACGGTATCGACGACATGCTGGCTGACGTCGATACCGATCACCCGCGCGCCGGATCGCGCGACGACCGCAGCCGTCGGCAGGCCGATATAGCCGAGGCCGACGACCGCCACGGTCGGAACGCCGGCGGAATGCGGCACGTCGGCGCGCCCTTCGTCGCCGAGGCCCAAGGTTTGCGCGCCGTCAGATTCAGTTGCCATTGATGATGATCCTCGTGATCCGGCCACAGGCCTTGCCGTCGCCGAACGGATTGTGTGCGCGCGACATCGCGGCATAGCGGTCGTCATCGTCCAGCAGCCGATGCGCTTCCTCGACGATACGGTCTTCCGAGGCGCCGATCAGCCGCGCGGTCCCCGCCGCGACGCCTTCGGGGCGTTCGGTCGTGTCGCGCATCACCAGCACCGGCTTGCCGAAAGCAGGTGCCTCTTCCTGGACACCGCCGCTGTCGGTCAGCACGAAATGGCTGTGGGCGAGCAGATGGACGAATTCGGGATAATCCAGCGGATCGCACAGGACGACCGACGGATCGTCGCTGAGCATCGCCTGCATCGGTGCACGGACGCTGGGGTTGGGATGGACCGGGAAAACCACCGACACCCCGTCGCGTGCCGCGATCCGAGCGACGGCGCGGGCGATCGCCTGCATGCCGTCGCCGAAATTCTCGCGCCGGTGGCTGGTCACGGTCACGATCCGCTGTCCGGCCAGTTTCCCGACCAGGTCGATCGCCCGCCCCGCCAGCGCCGGTTCCTGATCGATCCGCGCCCGGGTGGCATGAAGCGCGTCGATCACGGTATTGCCCGTGACGTGGATGGTGGCCGGATCGATCCGTTCGGCTCGCAAGGCCTCCGCGGCGGTTTCGGTCGGCGCGAAATGCTGGTCGGCGATACAGGCGACGATGCGGCGATTGACCTCTTCCGGCCAGGGATGGTGGATGTTGCCGCTACGCAGCCCCGCCTCGACATGCGATACCGGGATTTTCCGGTAATAGGCCGCCAGCGCCCCGATCATCGCCGTCGCGGTATCCCCCTGTACCACCACGCGATCGGGCCGGACGCGATCGTAAAGGGCGCCCAGCCCGGTCAGCAGCCGCGCGGACAATTCATCCAGCGTCTGGCCCGCCGCCATCAGGTTGAGGTCGTGATCGGGCACGATCCGCCCGATCCGCAGGACCTGGTCCAGCATTTCGCGATGCTGCGCCGTCACGCACGTCACCACATCCAGCGATTCCGTCGATTTCAGCGCATGAATCAGGGGAAACAGCTTGATGGCTTCGGGGCGCGTGCCGAAAACGACAAGAATGCGTGCGCGCGCGGGCGAATTCATTTATGGCGATCCTTGTCGGTTTGCGAAACTGGCGGCGTGATTCGGGCAAGCCCCGGTCTTGCCGACAATTTTTCAGGCGGGCATTAATTGATTCGGAACGATGGCGACATAGGAGAGTTTGGGGTAGGTATCCAACCAGCTTGGATATGCCTTTCATTCGGCTGTTGCGATTTTGCCGCGCTGCCAAGGTTTTGACTAGGCGTCGAAATTGGTGGTTGCTGGGGATCGGGGCTTGTGGCAGAAGCGCGCCCGACCGCCTCGGTAAAAAAAAGGGAGTATGACGATGCGTGTTCTTAAGGTTGCAATCTCGAGCCTGGCTCTCGCCACGCTTTCCGTGGCGCCCGCAATGGCGGCACAGGAGCGTGCATCGGCACAGACTCATGCTGTTGATGTTCGCAATGGCGAAAACGTCGAAGACGCCAACCGCCTCGGCGGCGGGCTGATCGTCGGCATTCTGGCCGCTGCTGCGGTTATCGCCGGCATCATCATCATCGCCGACGGCGATGATGAACCCACCAGTCCGTAAACGGCTGGATCGGTTTTTTTACCGGCAGTAAACGGGGTCGCGACCAAGGTCGCGGCCCCCTTTTTGTTTATGGTGGAAACCAGTTGCCCGCGCCCTGAGTCGGCAGGCGACCGAGCATATGGTTCGCGTCAAGCCAGTCCCGTGTATATACTGCGCCACGTGCCGCGTTCAGCCCTGCCGTGAGCGTTCGGGCGTCCCTGCCTTTATCGCCCGTTTGGGCCCATACACCTCTCCTGCGCCCCGCCATCGGCGCGTACAGGACAAGCGCCCGGAACTGTGACGTAGTGGGGACTGACAGGCGCGAATGACCCGGACTTCGCGGCGATCAGCGGCGTGGCAACGCCATCGGGCGGCTTTGCTGCCGCTCCCGGCGAGGCCTTGCAGTCCCGCAGCCACGTCAAACTCCCTCGACGAAGTATGTCCGCCCTTCGACGCTCTCTTTGCCACAAAACCGCATCACGACAGCGATTGGCGCCATCGCCCCCCCGCCCGCGTGCGTCCCCAGAAAAGGTCGCAAAACAACCGGTCACCCACTAGAGCATGATGACATTACCACGACCCGTTCGTTTCGAGCGAAGTCGAGAAACGCCTCACGACGATTGAGACAGGTTTCTCGACTTCGCTCGAAACGAACGGGGGGGATGGATCAATCCAAAGTCATCGGACTCTAACATGTCCGCCGGACCGAGTTGCGGGCGTTCGAAACCCTACAAAAGCCGAGGATGCGGCTGGCGGGCGACCGGCGGTTGCCGCCGACCCTAAGGACTTCCCCGCCCACGCCCTTATTCACGTTCGTCTCGAGCGAAGTCGAGAAACGCAGACGATGCGCTCGCGAGCGTTTCTCGACTTCGCTCGAAACGAACGGAGCAAGATGGCGATCGAAACCCAGGAGCGCTTCACCACGCTCATCAACCGGCCAGGCGTGCGCGTTGAATGGATCGAGTCGCGCGGCAGCAAGCGAAGTCGCCCAACCTCCGCGCCATGTGCGACGGCCAGCGGAACGGATATTCCGCTAGAACCGGTGCCGCCATCTATCTGATCGCCGCAACATCCGGTGAAGTATCGGGCAAGATGGACGTGCGGGCGTCCCTTCTCCCTACTGCCGTGCGATTTGCAGCGAATCGACCCAGATTGTCGACGCCCGCGGCGTTCCCGTCGTCTGCGCGATCAGCACCATCATCACGCCGTCGCAGTCGGCGGGCACACTGATCTCGGCTGCAAAGGGCTGCCAGTCCTCGGTCGAAGGCCGCAACGGCACGGTGGCGAAGGGCGCGTTGTCGCCCACCGTCCCGCAATGGAAATTCCATCGAAACTCGTCGGGACGAACGCCTTCCTCGCCCAGCGTCATTCCCTGGAACCGGTAGCGGCCGGCCGGAAGCAGCATCAGTTGATTGGCGAAACGTGCATTTTCGCGACCGTTATACGATGCGAACAGCGCTTTCCCCCGACCATCGCCGCGTTCCAGAATTTCGGCGTAGATTTCGTCCGACGGAAATAATCGCCAGTTGAACGGGGGCGGCAACGCGGGAGCATCGAATTCGCCGTCGATCAGTCCGGGTTCACGGTCATCGGCGGGACGCCCGACCAGCAAATTCCAGCGTCGACGCAGCAACTGCGGCGGAGTCGTCGCGGTGAAGGTATTGAAATAAGGAGTCAGTTCGGCGGTCGAGGCCGGTGCCCCCTTCAGTTGGATCGCGCGTAACAGGCGGTACTTCGCGTCGCCGTCGCCGTCGCGTATCCCCATTTCACCCAACATTCGACCGCGCCAGACCGGATTGCGGGCAAGAGCGGTCGCCAGCGGGTCGGTCATCCGATCGTCGGGCAACAAGGTGAGCAGCGGCGGGATCACGATTTCGGCCGAACTCTGGCGCTGGGTCAGGACGATATCGCCTTCCTCCAGCGCCCGCTCGACCGCGCCGTCGCGATAATATTTGTCGAACAGCCAGGCATGGGTCAGATAATCCCGCAGCGACAGGCTGCCCGCGACCTGAAGCATCGGCAGTGCAACATCTTCGTCCTCTGCTACCGCGGTCGCCAGACCATAGCTGCGGAGCGCGAAGGGCGCGAGCGGCGAGCGGCGCAGCGCGGTGCGCGCGGTGTCGCGAACATTCTGCACATCGGCTTCGTCCTGCGCCGTTCCCACCAGTTGGTTGGCATAGGCCGCAACGGTTTCGGCGTTGCCGGGATCGATCCGATAGGCAAGCGCGGGCTGGACGCCGACCAGCGCATAGCCCAGCGCCAGTCGAGTGCCGAGAATCCCGATCGCCAGCGCCGCCACGATCGCGGCAATTCGCGCACGCCGGGAAAACGGCCCGATTTTCACCATCGCCGCCATACGGGCCGGAGCCGGATCGGAAAGGTCAGCGCTGGCCATAATCGTAGCTGTATCCGTAATCGTAGCCGACCTGCTGCGAATTGAACTTGGTCAGCACCGCACCGATCACATGGGCATGGGCGTCGCGCAGTCGCGCGATCGCGATCTGGGCGGCCTTGGCGCGGGTTTCGTTGGCGGCCACCACGAACACGGTCGCCTCCACGCTGTGAGCGACCAGCGGCGAGTCGGCAAGGCCCAGCACCGGCGGACCGTCGAGCACGACATGGTCGAACTGTTCGAGCAGCTTCGCGACGATATCCGCAAGCCGCGTATTGGCCAGCAATTCGGCCGGGTTCGGCGGCAACGGCCCTGCCGTCATCACCTGGAGCCCGGTTTCCTCCGACTTCTGGAGGTGCGACGATAGATCGTCGCTGCCCGCCAGAGCATTGCTGAGGCCGGTGGCGTTCGACAGGTTCAGAACCCGGTGGATCGAAGGATTTCGCAAGTCGGAATCGACCAGCACGGTACGACGGCCCAGACGTGCGAAATTCTCGGCAAGCGCAATGCTGGTGGTCGATTTTCCTTCGGCGGGCCGGGCGCTGGTCACCATCATGCTGCGCGGCGCGCCGTGGCTGGTCGAGAAGCGAAGCGCGGTCTGAACCGAGTTATAGGCCTCCACGATCGGCGATTTTCGATCCTCCAATTCATCCAGAATCTCGATATCGCCGCTCTTCTTGGGGATGGACCCGAGCAGCGGGATGCCGATCTTGGGTTCCAGCTCGTGCGGCGATGCGATGGTTTCGTCGAGCTGGGCCAGCACGAAGGCAACGGCCGCGCCGCCGAACAAGCCCATCAGCGCACCGATCAACAG
>Ga0172374_1001555_pt1 | contig 15225 bp, 19 predicted proteins | sample LakKiv3m_FD_114536 | JGI IMG/M metagenome (GOLD analysis project Ga0172374, IMG submission 114536) | Freshwater microbial communities from Kabuno Bay, South-Kivu, Congo - kab_092012_10.3m | ecosystem: Environmental > Aquatic > Freshwater > Lake | place: Democratic Republic of the Congo... | reverse complement strand
TGGGCATTTTTGGCGAGCGAATCTGAAGAATAAACTTTTTCTATTTTTATCTTCTTTTTTTAAGGCGGCAACCCCTTTTAATAAATCTACACGACGATTGAATATAACATCGGCATTAACAGATGTTTCTGTTAAGAAATTTGGGATGAAGACTGCAAGTCTGAACCTGTTAATGCCTGTTCAGCGACCCGAGCTTTATCAAAAGCGAGAATGCAATGGGGCAAGCGAGATTAATTTTAGACTAATTTTAAGGGCGGGGGAAGGCACACGTCTTTTAGTAACCATAACTTTTTTTATATTCATATAGATTTCTATCGCCCATACTTCCATTACAACCCCTACAAACAGGTCTTAAGTTATTTATTTTATCACTTCCATTTTTTGATGCGGGAACCACATGCCCTGCTTCAAATTGAGAAATGTGTATCTTTTTAGAACAAACAAAACATTGCCCCTCAGCTTTTTTTCTCCCGAAATATTTTTCCCATAAATCCATTTTTACTTTTTTAGGAATAGCCCTTCTTTTTCCACTTTTATCCTGATAATAAGTTGGTTCAAATTGGTCTAAACTAAAACCCATATCTACTTTTGGAGGTTTTGTAGAAGTAGTTACCTTGTTTGGAGTAGTTACTCTTAACCAATCATTTTTATTTAAGAAAACATCCCTAGTTTTATAATGAGTTTCCCCACATTTTTTACAATTAAATCCATCTTTATGTTTTTCGAATCGTGCAGTAAAATCTTTAGTGGCACCATAATTCACATCTTTTTCCGTAAAGCCATCGGAATAATAATAAATTGTTTTTTCTTTGTATTGCTTTGGTTCTTCCCATTCTTTAATCACTTCATCTGAAACTTTTTTCAAGCTAAAAATCCTTTTACATTTCGGGCATTGATTTTGATAAAACAAAAAAGTTACTCCTCCCGCAACTAATAAAGCTATAATGCCTGCAATTTGAAAACTTTGATTTGCTTTAAAGTAAAATAAGATTATTGTTATCAAAAGAAAAATTGCAGTAATTCCTCCTGCAATATAGACTGGATTCTTTTTCCATTCAAGAGAAGTTATTTGTTCTTCCATAAGTAAATAACCCTAAAAGTATTTATTAAGTTATTGTTTTGTGTGCCTTCGGGCGGGGGATGGAAATAACTAAAATTAATCTTGCGCAGAGTTTTTTCTGAAAGAAAAAATTTCGTTGAACAACTATTAAGCGAGATAAATATGCGCTTAATATGGTAATTCGGGGTAGAAAGCGAGATTTTATAAACTTGTCCTGACTAATAAGTTATATGGAAGAAGAAGGAAGAAATTATTCCTCGGAAGAGAGATACAAACTTATTGGCAAGCTGATTGAAGAGGTAAAACTAAGAAGATACTCTTTCCAGACTGGCAAGTCGTATGTCTCCATTGTAAAGGAGTTTTTAGTATCTGACAAAACGCCAAGAGATTTTCTGTTATCATATACAACAAAAAGCAAATCAACAATGAGGTCTGCCTATTTTGCCCTGAAATTCTTTCATGAAAACGTTCTGAATACTAAATTTGAAGAAAAGCTACCTCTTGCCAGAAAATCCTTAAAACTTCCTTTGGTCTTGAGCAAAGAAGAAATAAACAGAATGATCGAGTCCACAAATAACCTCAAACACAAGATTGTTATCATGTTCCTTTATTATGCTGGACTAAGATTGGATGAGGTAAGAAATATCTCCTGGTCAGACATTGATATTGATAGAGAAACTATACATTTAAAGACAGCAAAAGGAGATAGGGAAAGAGTTGTATTTCTTCACAAGAGACTGATAGATACTTTGAGTATGCTTGGCATGAAAGATATTGGTCCGATATTCGTTTCTCAAAGAGATGGAAAATACAATAAAAGGACTATACAACAAATTATAAAGTCTGCTTCAAGAAAAGCAGGAATCAAAAAGAATGTAACGCCCCACACATTAAGGCATAGTTTCGCCACGCATTTATTAGAGGGCGGTGCAGATATAAGATATATACAACAATTATTAGGTCATAAAGACCTAAAAACGACTCAAATCTATACTCATGTTGCAAACAAAGATATTAAAAAACTGGCTAATTTAATTTAGAGTTCGTTGTATTCTTACTACTTAATTTAATCAAATCTAACCATCTGTTTTCTCCTAAGTGTAAATCTTGCCCCGCCCTATTGCACGGAACCTCATCTATTGTTGTATGTGCTTCTATGAAATTATGTTGAATAATTAAAGCATTCATTAGTATGGGTGCAGACCATAAGGCTTTCAGACCTCTAAAATCATCTACTCTGTCTTTAATCTTCATAAAGACCGTTTCTATTCGATAATTATGTATTTTAGTAACACTTGCATTCTGTATCTTATGTTCTACTGTTAAACCGCCAATCTTATTAGAATAAAAGAGTTTTCTAAAAGCTTTAGGATAGAAAACTCCACCATCAGTTTGTATAAACTTAGGTTTTCCCTTCTGAATTGATTTAAACAAGAATTTTTGTGCTTCTATTGGATTGCCAGATAAACTATAATGAACTCCAGTGATTAGTCTAGTATCCCAATCAATACAACACCAAAATCTATCATCTCTACCTCCACAATCAATTAAAGTTTCATCAGCATAGAAACTATTGCCCATATTGTATCCTAACTTATCAACAAACTTACTAACTTTTAAGGTATATTTTCTTACCCAATCAAGAATACTCATATGGCTTATTTTTGTGTTTAAATGTCTGCTTAATTGATTTCTCATTTTTCTACTTGACAAATTAGAAATATACATATCAATCGACATCGTGATGATATTTTCATTATTTCTCATTCTATAAAAACCATCATCATTTGTAAAAAATCTGTGGCAATCTTTACAATAATATTTTTGGATTTTCCCGCGATATTCTGTTTTTCTAAATCCTTTCTTAGAGAAATTTAAGCTTGAACAATGTTTACATTTTATAGCAATTTCCATGCTATAATTAGGCACCCGAACTATATAAACCTTTCGGAACCCGAATTAATCTTTCTCAATAACTAACCTATTTTTCTCAACTTTTACTTTTAACTCTTTATCAAGTAAATTTAATTGTTCAACTGCTTCTTTGGGTAAATTTATTCTATATTTGTAATATATCGTATTGCCAATTTTTTTATCAACCACTTTCATAACTTTCATAAAATCATTAGGAACCCGAAGTTTAAAAAGCTGTCGAAATGTATCTAAAATAGATGACGTTTACTTTACAGCTCTTGCGATGCAAAGATTTTTAAATCTACTTCAAGAGAATTTATTATGATAATCCCTATAAGATGTTTCTCATGCGGAAAGCCAATTGCTCACCTATGGGAAGAATACAAAAAGCGAGTTGCGGAAGGAGAAAATTCTCAAAAGGTTTTGGACGAATTTGGGCTTGATAGATACTGTTGCAGGTCAATATTTTTGGGTCAAACAGATTTGATTGAATTGGTTGGCGAGTTTAAGAAGAGTTAGGTTTAATAATTCTTTCTTATCTATTTAATTTTAAAAAAGTGTATCCGCAATTAATTTTGGCAGGAAATGATATGATTTTGGATACATATTCCAACTCAAACTATGAAGATTTGGTGAAAAGAAGGAATGAATTAAAAAAGGCTGTTTTAAATGGGAAGATATCTGAAAAGAGGATTGATGATTCTGCAAAAAGAATTTTAGAAACAAAAGGTTATAAGGTAGTCAACTAAGTTTTTTTCTTAGTTTATATCCACAATTTTTGCATTCAATTGTTTTCATTTTATTTTTAATCCTAATTTTTGGAGAGTCGTAAGGTAGGAGACATTTTTTACAGAATAGAGACTTATGCTCTCTGAGGGAAATCCTATTCCTCATGGCAATTCTTTTTATTTTTTTAATTTGATTTTGATTCTTTGCTTTTATCTCAAGAAAGAATTCACTTATCTTCTTTTTTGCTTCTGTTTTAGAATTGTCTTTTTTTGGCATATTGAATTAAGAAATAACTTCTATAAAAAAATGTCTAATCTAAGAGAATATGAAAGACAGCTTGATAGTTTCGCGCCTTGTAGGGTACTACTTACTACCAACGCAGGAAGCTTAACTTCTGTGTTCGGAATGGGAACAGGTGTTTCCAACCTACTATGGCCGTCTTCAAATTTTCATTATTTTTGTGCTTTATAAAGTTTTTTATATGGTTGTTTCCCCTTATTTCCATCATGCTTTTATGCGGATATGCCGGAGTGGTCAAACGGGACAGACTCAAAATCTGTTAGCTTAGTGCTTACCTAGGTTCGAACCCTAGTATCCGCATTTTTTTTATTTGCCTGGGTAGCTCAGCCTGGATAGAGTGACGCACTCCTAATGCGTAGGTCGCAGGTTCAAATCCTGCCTCGGGCATTTAAAATAGAAAGAGAACATATATCCGGCGATTTAGCAAACTTTAAAACCCTTTAATTTGTTTTAATTTAAAGCGCTGGTTGTCTAACGGTATGATATCTGCCTTCCAAGCAGATGGCCCGGGTCCGACTCCCGGCCGGCGCATTTATAATAATAAAAAAATGTCAGAAGAAAATAATTCGTCCGAAGAAAAGATGGGGGCTCATGAACAAAAAGTTCACCATCATGAAAAAATTAAAATGAATCTTTTTAAAAATTTTAATTACGACAAATGGTATAAAATAATGTTCATCATTCCGCTCGTCCTTGTTATTATCTCTCTTTTTTCAATAGCACTAACTTTTTCTCATACCGGGAGTTTTTTCCTGAAAGATGTTAGTTTATCTGGGGGAACTTCAATCACCTTACACGGAGATTTTGATTACGTCAAATTAGAATCCGAATTGAAAAATCAGTATGAAGATATTTCGTTCAAGGGTTTATCCGATATCTCTTCCGGAAAGCAAATTGCGTTTATTATTGAAAGTTCAGCACAACCGGACCCATTGAAAAAGAGTATAGAAGATATTTTGAATACTAAACTTGATTCCGACAATTCGAGTATTGAATTTTCTGGTCCAGCCTTAAGCGATAACTTTTATAAGCAGTTAATGTTTGCACTAATAATTTCTTTTATTTTGATGTCTATTGTAATCTTTGTGATGTTTAGGACGTTTATTCCAAGTATTGCCGTGATATTTGCTGCTTTTGCAGATATAATCATGCCTCTTGCAGTAATAAATTATTTTGGAATAAAAATTTCCACCGCAGGAATTGCAGCATTTCTAATGCTTATTGGTTATTCTGTTGATACAGATATTCTTTTAACAACTAGGGCACTAAGAAAGCGCGGGGGAACCTTGAATAGTAGAATTTTCGGAGCATTCAAGACCGGAACTTTTATGACCCTAACCGCTCTGTTTGCAGTTCTTCCTGCATTTTTTATTGTTACCGGACTCCCAGATTCATTCAGACAAATTTTCTTCATTCTCGCCTTGGGTTTATCTGCCGACATAATAAACACCTGGCTGACAAATGCAAGTATAATTAAATGGTATTGTGAAAAGAAAGGAATAAAATGAAACTTAGTTGGAGAATATGGTTTTTAGTTTTTGTACTTGCTTTTTCTGCAATGAGCATACTCAATCTTCCGGCAATTTATACCGTCTTGGTTGGGCTTCTCACTATTTCAATTTTGGCAACTCTTTCTTTTGTAAAAGATAAATTCACAAGAAATATACTTTTATTCTTTACCGCAGTAGCAATAATTGCCATAATTTTTTTTACTGCTCAACAGGGGGTTTTGATTACCTCTTTAGATTCAAACTCTTTTGTATTTAGTGAAGGATTAAGAAAAGGAATGATTCTTACTTCAATCAACGGAAATCAGATAAAAACTTCCGAGGATTACTCTTCTCAAATAAGTTCTCTTTTTCCCACAGAAGAGAAAATAAAATTGACCGTTCAAACGGATAAGGGAGAATTTATTTTCTTGACAAATGAAACGCCTCAATTGAGTGTCTCAGCAATTTCCAAAACAAATCTAAAGACGGGGTTGGATTTAAGCGGGGGAGCAAGAGCAATGATTCGTCCAGCAAACATGACTCCTTCTCAAAGCGAAATGGCAGATTTGATTGCTGTTACTTCAAATAGGCTGAATACTTTTGGAATTAGCGACGTCAATGTAAGGGCTGTTTCAGATTTGACCGGAAATAATTTCATGCTTGTAGAGGTTGCCGGAATAACTACAGATGATTTGAAAGAACTAGTAGGGCAACAGGGGAAATTTGAAGCAAAGATAGGGAAAGAAATTGTTTTCATTGGAGGAGAAAGAGATGTTGCTTCCGTTTGTAGAACAGATGCTACCTGTTCAGGAATAAGGGAATGTTTGCCAAGTTCCAGTGGAGGATATGTTTGCAGATTTACTTTCTCAATCTACCTAAGTGAGCTTGCTGCGGAAAAGCATGCGAATATAACTAGCAATTTAAGTGTCAATTCGACAGACGAAAATGGAAAGTCTTTTGGAGGGGAGAGATTCTTATCAGAAAAATTAGATTTATTTTTGGATGATAAATTGGTTGATAGTCTTTTGATTAGTGAGGGCTTAAAAGGAAGTGCTACAACCCAGATAGCAATTTCCGGTTCTGGTTCTGGGGCAACAAAAGAAGAAGCCTATAACTCGGCGCAAACGAGCATGAAGAAATTACAGACGATCCTGATTACCGGAAGTCTTCCATACAAATTAGAAATTTTAAAATTGGATTCTGCTTCTCCGGTGCTTGGAAAGGAGTTTACGAAAAATATTATTTATTTAGGGTTTATTGTTTTCCTTATAGTCTCAATTTTGATATTCCTCAAATACAGAAAGATAAAGATAACCCTTGCAGTTATTTTGACTATGTTCTCTGAGGCACTTATTACCCTCGGAATTGCTGCTTTAATCAAGTGGAATTTAGATGCTCCCTCAATAGCAGGAATTATTGCTGGAATGGGAACCGGAGTTAATGACCAGATAGTTATCATTGATGAGTCCGTTTCGGAAGAATCAGAAAATTTAAAGGAGAAAATAAAAAGAGCGTTCTTTATAATCGTTGGAGCATTTTTCACAATCATTGCAGCTATGCTTCCTCTTTTTTGGGCAGGAGCAGGATTATTAAGAGGCTTTGCCCTAACAACAATACTGGGTGTTAGCGTCGGTATACTTGTTACAAGACCCGCATTTGGAGATATGATCAAGAAGATACAGGAATGATTCGTCAATCTTTCCAAGGTTAAGGATAAGAAATAAAATGAAAGATCCACTATGTATTTTGATGGGTGCACTGGATATCCTTGCAGGAATTATCATTTTTATAAATTTTTCTAATGCTTTTTTTGTGATCGTGGCAATTTTAATGTTTTTGAAAGGAGCGATGAGTTTTTTCTAAATGAACCCTTCCTGGCATATATTTCTTGGAGTTTTATTTTCTCTATTTTTGTTTTTTCTCTTTCCGGAAACTGGAGTAAATAACATTCTTCTATTTCTTGCTTCAACTGTTCTAATTGATGTGGACCACTATTTATTTTACATCTATACAAAAAAAGAGTTTAGTCTGAAAAGAGCCTACGCCTATTTTATAAGAAATAAGCAGAAATTGAAAGAGTTTGGAAGAGGCTCAAGCTATGGGCTTCCTTCCATTTTGTGTATTTTCCACGGTTTTGAGATACTTGTAATTGTTTTTGCACTTTCTTTTATCTTCAAACCAATGTATTTTGTATTTGTTGGCTGTTCCTTTCATTTATTTTTAGACTTAATCGAGCAGGCAGTTTATTCAAATAGGCTTCAAAAAATATCGGTAGTCAATGATTTTTTAAACTACAAAAAGTAAACTAGATGATGGATAATTTTATTTCCTCGGAAGGAAAAGAGGTATTCTCAATATTCAGCAGGATAAAAAGTAGGGAATTCGTGGGAAATACTGGATTAGCAATTAAAAATAGTTTTTTTAATTTTTCTTCAATATTTGTGGCAAAAATTGGTTCACTTTTATTTACAATAATTTTTGCAAGACTTTTGATGCCCGAGTTATTTGGATTGTATAGTCTCGCTCTAGGAACAATATTAATTTTTTCATATTTTTCAGAAGTGGGTATAGGTCAAACACTCACAAAATTTGTCTCCAAAGAAGTTTCCAAAAATAAATTTTCAAAGGCGAAGGCATACATGTTTTATCTTCTTAAAATTAAATTTTTAATCTCTACTTTTTTATTGTTACTCTTATTTCTATTGGCTAAGCCTCTGGCAGTTTATTATGGAAAGCCGATATTCATTGTTTTAATTTCAGGTTCCTTGTATTTATTTCTTATAAGCCTCTCCGGTTTTTTTCAAACCTTTTTCCAAGCCCTAAATGATTTTAAAACCCCGTTTATAAAAGAAATATTTTTTCAGTTTTTGAGATTGGCAATAATCCCCCTACTAACTTTTTATTTAGTTGGAAAGTCTATATCCAATGATAATATTCTTGTCTTTGTTTTTATAGGCTTCGGGATAATCTGGGGAATTGTCCTCCTTTACTTATTTCTGATTGCAAGAAAAACCCCTATATTTTCCGCCAAACTTTCCAAACTTAGTCAGAAAGAGAAAAAAGAGACAAATATCTTTTTTATGTCTCTCCTGACATTTTCCATTTGTTCAATTCTTCTTAGCTACTCCGATATTTTTATTCTTGGGGGATTTGTTAGTTCTGAATCCATAGGATATTATCAGGTATCGATGGGATTAATCGGTTCTCTAAGTGCCCTGATCCTTTTTTCGAACTCCTTATTGCCTATCTTTAGCAGACTCAAAGGAGATGTCCTTGAAAGAGGATTCAAAAAAACTCTTAATCTGACAATTTTGATATCTTTTTCATTATTTATTCTATCTTTCTTTTCTTCAGAATTAATCATAACTCTTTTGTACGGGGAAAAGTATCTTCCTGCAGTACCTTTTTTCAAGGGATTAAGCCTGCTTTTAATACTGTGGCCTTTTAATGGACTTTATAATGGATATTTTATTGCAAAGGGAAAACCCGAGATAATTAGGAATCTTTTGATATTTACTTCACTGTTCAATCTCTGTATCAATTTTTTATTAGTAATTTACCTTTCTCAGATAAATGATTCTCTAGCCGTTTTAGGATTAATTTTTGGAACAGTTTTGAGTAATTTTGTGTATCTAATGGGCTGTATCTGGAAAAAGAATAAAATATTTTAATCTTTTAGCCAAAAATCATAGATATGAAAATGTCTTTTGATTATTTTTAATCCCAATTTCTTAGCAATTCCCTCAGAAAAATCATCCGAGATGTACCATCCAAAAACAATTTCTTTCGGAGTGATACTCAATTCTTTCTTAAAGAAATTGTAGGATTCAAGAATTAACTTTTCTTTTTCATTATTGCTCAGAGTTTGAGGGTATCTCACTAAATGCACGTGAAGTTGTAAATCACAACCCATTTTCTTAAAAAGAAGGTATTTTTCTTTTAAGAATTCATAGTACTCTTTCTTAGAAAGTTTTGTTCCGAAAGTAAATCGAACGTACTCATAATTTTCTGGGCAGAGGCAATAACACTTTGAATGGTACTTCTCAAGATGTTTTGTAAATTTTTTTTCCGTAATCGAGAGGGCTTCCACATGGGCAGTTCCTTTCCCTAGCAAATGGTTTAAAAAACCAATGTCCTTTATATTTCTCATCTCGTCTATAAATCATTTTTCTTTTTAAAAGTATCTAAAAGAAATTAAGTAGAAATTGAATAAAATTAGCTCTTTTTATTTTCAAATATTTTTTCTAGTTTCAAAGCGGCATCCTCCCAAGTAAACTTATTTTCTAAAATCCATTTACGATAGTTTTTTGATTTGGAATTTTTTATTGCTTCTGAAATGTTCCCGTTGTAATCTTCTATTTTGGTGATGGGAATAACATCTCCTCCCCCGTAATTACTTCCAATTATTTTAGGAACGCCTGAAGCCATGGCTTCCAAGTAGACTAGTCCAAATCCGCTGCATTCTGGAGGGAGGCTAATAAAAGATTCTATCTTGTTGTAAAATTCTGGCATTTTTTCTTTCGGGATGTTTTCAGCGATAATCATTTTTTTTCCTGCCTTTTCTATGCCTGTTTTTATTTCTTCAAAGTGATATGCAGGAATTTTCCAACCGGCAAAGCCAACGCTATTTTTTATCTTTTTTATCTTTTTCTTTGGTTTAAAAAATTTTGAGTTTACTCTATTATAAATTAAGTTTGATTTAGGAAACATCTTTTTTAAGGAGTTGGTACAAACAATTATATTTCCCCCCATTATTCTTCCAATTATTTTTTGCATCATCACAGAAAGGAAAGTGTCACTAATTCCGTAGAAGACGCAGAAGTGTCTATCTCTAAGCATAGGAATTGGAGCTAAAAGCGGGAAGGCTAAACTCCAATCTTGAGTATAGATAATGTCTATTTTCTCCTTTCGAACGATTTCTTTAATTTTTTTTCTTAACAAAAAGATAGAAGAAAATAAAGATTTTTTATTTAAATCGTCTTCTCTAGAGAGAATGATAACTTTGTGTCCATTTTTTTGAAATTCATTTGAAAGGTGCTTTACTACCGTTCCTACTCCCCCATTCCATTTTTTGAATAAGATTAAGATATTCACAATACTTCCTGCCGAATTCCTTTTTTAAGTTTTGTGGAGTAAATTGCTCTTTTATAAAAAACCTTATAAATTAATCCATTTATTCCCTAATATGGATGGGAATGAAAAAAAGCAAATAAGAGCGAATGAAATGCTCCTTAAAGAAGAGCCATATAAAAAAGTTTTTTTAAAAGAACCCTTTCATGAAAAAACAAACCTTTTAATTATTGGTGCAGGAATGGGGGGACAACTTGTTTTAAGAGAGGTTAAAAAAGATGGGAGACACAAAGTCGTAGGATTTGTAGATGATAGTCTCAAAAGAATAGGCTCTAAACTCCATGGAATTAAAATATATGGTCCTCTTTTGAATCTTCCGCAAATATTAAAAAATTTTAAGAATGAAGGGAAAGAAATAAAAGAAGTAATAATCGCTATGCCTTCTGCAGAGGGGACGATTATAAAACAAATAATGAAGCTTCTTTTTAGGAAAGTTTCCAAGGTTTATATTCTTCCAACGGAGTATGAAACTTCCTTTTCTATCCAAACTGGATTGGCTTTGCCGAAAAAGATAAGAGAAGTAAAAATCGAGGATTTTTTTAGGAGAAAACCCATACTCCTTCCATTTGAAGAAGTTTTTTCTCATTATCATGGGAAAAGAATATTAGTTACGGGAATAGGGAGTATTGGTTCAGAACTGGTTAGACAATTAGCGACATTCTCTCCAGGACACTTGATTCTTTTGGATAATTCCGAATTTCCTCTTTACTCAATCCAAACAGAATTTTTAAATAAAGACGATAAAGTAAAAAAAACGTTTTTATTAGCCGATTTAAGAGACAAAGGAAAATTGAAGAAGATTATTTCTAAGTTTAAACCGGAAATAATCTTTCATACCGCCGCTTATAAACATGTTCCGTTGCTAGAAGAGAATCCAGAGGAATCAATAAGAAATAATTTAATGAGTTTTTGTAATCTTCTAAGTTCAATAGACAATTCTGTAGAAGAGGTCATTTTAATCTCAACAGATAAAGCAGTAGATCCTTCAAGTATAATGGGAATGAGCAAAAGAATCTGCGAGCTCATTTTGCAATCTAAGGCAAAAGAGATAAAGTCCAAGCTTTTAGCAGTTAGATTTGGAAATGTGGCTTGTTCTTCTGGAAGCGTAATTCCTTTATTTGAAAAGCAAATTGAAAAAGGAGGACCTGTTACGGTTACCCATAAAAAAATGAAACGATTTTTTATGACTATTCCCGAAGCGGCACAGCTCGTTCTACAAACACCTATCTTGGGAAAGATTGGAGATATTTTAGTCTTGGACATGGGAAAACAATATTCTCTTCTTGAGTTAGCAGAAGATATGATTATGCTAAAAGGATTTATTCCTTACGAAGAAATACCCATTAAGATTATTGGTGCGAGAAAAGGGGAGAAAATGGAAGAAACTTTGTTTGGTTCTCTTGAAAAGGTTGAAAGAACCAAAAATTCAAGAATTTATACTGTAAAAACAAATCAAATTGATAAAAAAAGAGTGAATAAACTACTCTCTAAGTTTTTTCATTTCTCAAAAAATTTTGATAAAGAAGAGATAAAAGATAAATTAATCAAAGAGTTTAAAAGCATGAATACTTCCTAAAAAATTCTTTGAATGACTCTATAACATATTTCACCATTTCTTCATTTATCCCTTGATAACACCCAATAAAAAAAGAGTTATCTTTTGTGTATTTAGTAATAGGGAGATTCCCCTTAATTTTCAAATCTACTCCCTCGTAACCCGGTTGTTTCGTAATCAATCCTGCAAAAAAGGGCCTTGTTTCTATTCGTTTTTTCTCCAACCATTCTACTAATTCCTTTCGGGTAAATGGAGCATTTTCGGTGATTGTCAGTGGGAGAGCAAACCATACAGGGTTAGATCTATCATATACTTCTGGAAATTTAAGATATTTACAATCTTTTAATCCTTCTTTATATAACTCAAAATTTCTGTTCCTTATTCTAATAAATTCATGAACTTTTTCTAACTGCCCAAGGCCAAATGCTGCTTGCATCTCTATTGTCCTCAAATTATATCCCACGTTGGTAAAGATATATCTTGAATCGTAATCCTTAAGCTCTCCTTTATCTTTACTTTCAAATCTAAAAGGGCATTTATAGTTAGGATCGTTTTGCATTAAACAGATAGTGCAAGGACAAGATCTTCCCCAGTCCCTCAAGGACTTAACAATTGCTCCATACTTGGAATCATTATAAAAAACGGCGCCTCCCTCCGCAAGCGTTATTAAATGGGCCACATAAAAAGAAGCAGTACCCATCTCCCCAAAAGTTCCAACCTTTTTTCCCCCATACTCTGCACAGTAAGCATCGCAGGTATCTTCAACTACAAAAAGGTTATGTTTTCTAGCTATTTTCATTATTTTATCCATATTACACGGATTTCCAAGAAAATGCATGGCTAGAATTCCTCTAGTTTTTTCGGTAATCGCACTTTCAATTAAATCTGGATTAAGATTATAAGTCCAGTCAGCATCAATCAATACCGGTTTTAGATTATTATGCAATATCGAATTTACTGTAGCAACATGTGTCAGTGCAGATGTAATAATTTCATCACCATCTTTTAAATGGTTAGGGATTTTCTTATTTTTCAGAGCATTCCAAGCAAGCATTAAAGCAGATGAACCAGAATTCACTAAGGCAACTTCTTTGCTTCCCACTAGTTCAGCGAATCCCTTCTCAAATTTATCTGTTAATTTTCCCCTAGCAAGCCAACCATCCAAGAGAGAAGATACCACATTTTTTACTTCTTGAGCATTAAAAACGTCCCCCCCAAATTGAATTCTTGTAACTCCTGGAATGAACTTTTTTTCTTTTTTAGAATAATACTCTTCAATACCTTCAATTATCTTTTTTGTTGATTCGTCCATTATTTCTTTTAAATTACTCCTATTCTTAATTCTTTTTAATCTTTTTTATCCTTTTGATTATGTCCTTTTTGATATCAAAAGAAGGAGTAATCCCATAAATTTTCTTTAATTTAGTTATATCCGATACAGAATCATATCCCGTTTCTCCTTCGAGGAAATTAAATCTTTCTTTAAAATCTTCGAATAGATCCACAATATCTTTTAACATATAAGATTTCCCATCACTTGCGTTGATAATCTGATTATCTGATTCTGGGAGATTAATTGTTTTTTTGAATATTGTGATTGCATCTTCAATAGAAAGGTAATCTCTTATCTGGTTCAAATTACAGAGGTTCAACTTTTCTCCACTTTCTGCAGCCTTAAATAACTTTTCAATTAGAATTCTGTCATTTCCAGGACTATAAATCCCTGAAAATCTTAAAATAGTATAAGGAATACCCTTTTCCAAGCAATTTTTTATTAAAATTTCTTCACAGAGATATTTAAGCATCCCATAAATGTTTTCTGGTTTTGGGAGTAAGTTTTCAGAATGCGGTATGGGTTGATTACCATAGACTACCGTAGAGGAAGTAAAAATTATTTTTGTTTTAGGGTTACAGCAAGATAAGAGATTACGTAAGGATTCTACATCTCTTGAGAAGGCCTCTCTAAAATTCTTTTCGGCATTGGGAATTGAATTGGAGCTAATCAAGTGAATTACTGCATCAAACTCGTATTTTTTAAATTCCTCAGAAAATTTTTTCTTATTCAGAACATCAAATTGAATTGTTTCGTAAGGAGTATTTTTATTTCTATCAAATATCACAATTTTGTAATCTCTTGCTAATCCTTCTGCAATATGCTTGCCAATAATTCCCGCCCCCCCGACTAAAAGAACACTTTTCATAAAATTTGGTGTATTTTTTTCTTTAAAAGACTGTTGTTCTCTTATAAATTTCTTCATATTCTTTTACTACTTTTTTTATATCAAAATTTTGAAGGATAGTTTTTCTTCCATTTTTTTCTACATCTTTTTTAGAAATAAGTGCTTTTTTAATTCCTTCATAAATTTCTTTCTCGCTGCTTTCTTTAATCAAAAAACCATTCTCCCCATCTTTTATCAGCTCATTTATCTCCGGGATGTTTAAAGATAAAACCTTTGTTTCACAGGCCATTGCTTCAGAGAGAACCAAAGGAGGAGAGGCAGAGACTAGATATCCTTTTTTAGTCTTTTCAAGATCGATCAACAAATCGGCTTGATTAATTGCATTGGAGATATTAGGAATATTTTTTAAGTATTTTATCTCTGTTCCAGAACGAGGGATAAACTTTTTTACTTCTGGATGAGCTTCTATATTCTTTGAATTTAAAATAAGTAAACTAGGAAAATCTTTATTAAATTTAATATAGGAAGAAATAAACTCTTCGGTAGGAGTTCTTATGTTCAAAATTATTTTCTTAGTTCTTTTCTGCTTTTTCTTAGGGCAGAATAAAGTAGTGTCAATTCCATAAGGCAAATAGGCTATTTTTTTTGAATCATATTCCTTTAATTTTTCAAAAATAGTTCTAGAGGTAATAGTTATTTTATCTACCCTTTTTATGAATCTGGGAAAATTTTTTTCACGATATTTAGTCTGAAAAGGATAGCCCGTTAGAGTGAAAATGATTGGCTTTTTTATCCATCTAAGGAAAGTTAGGTAGGGAATAGGTCTTAATCCTTTTGCAAAAATATGAACTATGTCTATTTTTTCCT
>Ga0172374_1001552_pt1 | contig 15237 bp, 11 predicted proteins | sample LakKiv3m_FD_114536 | JGI IMG/M metagenome (GOLD analysis project Ga0172374, IMG submission 114536) | Freshwater microbial communities from Kabuno Bay, South-Kivu, Congo - kab_092012_10.3m | ecosystem: Environmental > Aquatic > Freshwater > Lake | place: Democratic Republic of the Congo... | reverse complement strand
GGTTATGTTGGTTTACCCTTAGCTTTAGAATTTTCGAAAAACGGTGTCTCGGTTATCGGGTTTGATGTTAAAGAAAAAAGAATTGAAGAACTGAAGCAGAATATTGATGAAAGTGAAGAAATTTCTTCAGAAGAATTGGCTCAGGGTTCGATTGACCACACCACCGATCCGACGCGCCTAAAAGAAGCCAATTTTATCATTGCCGCTATTCCCACACCAGTTGATGAAGCCAACGATCCTGATTTAACCCTAGTAGAAAAGGCAAGTGCGACTATCGGTCAAAATCTCTCTAAGGGTACAATTGTCGTCTACGAATCAACAGTTTATCCAGGAGTAACCGAAGATATTTGTGTGCCCATAATCGAGAAGGAAAGTGGCCTAAAATGCGGTGAAGATTGGTTTGTGGGTTATTCGCCGGAACGCGTTAATCCTGGAGATAAAGAGCACACAACCGCCAAAATTATCAAAATTGTTTCCGGTATGGATCAAAAAACCTTGGATCGAATTGCTGAAGTTTACTCTATACCTTGTAAAGCCGGAGTGCACAAAGCGGAATCGATCAAGGTAGCGGAGGCGGCTAAAGTTTTTGAAAATATCCAGCGTGATGTCAATATTGCCTTAGTTAACGAACTAGCGTTAATTTGTCATCGTCTCGGTATCTCAACCCAAGATGTTCTTCGTGCCGCCGGTACCAAGTGGAACTTTTTGAAATTTAGACCAGGTTTAGTCGGTGGACACTGTGTGGGAGTTGATCCCTTTTACTTGGTCAAAAAAGCTGAAGAACTAGGTTATCACCCTCAGGTCATAACTGCTGGACGCCGCATTAACGACTATATGCCGGAATTCGTTGCTGAAGAGGTGGTTAAAGCGCTAGTTAAGGCTGGGAAAGATATTGAGCAGTCTAAAGTTTTAGTCATGGGACTAACTTTCAAAGAAAATATCCGCGATATGCGTAATTCCAAGATTACCGTTACGATTAAAAAGCTTCAGGAGTTGGGCTTGGAGGTAATTGGTTTTGACCCAAATTTAACATCAGAAGAAATTAAACGGGAATTCGGTTTAGATTCGGTCAAGGAACTCGGTCAAGGATATGATGCGGTTATAATTGGCGCGCCCCATAAAGAGTTTTTGGAAATGATCCAAGAGATAGATAATTTGGCTTCTGAAAGCGCGATAATTTTTGATATCAATGGCCAATTCAAAGGAAAACTAGCTAAAAACGCGGTTTATCAGAGTCTGTAAATGAATAATTATAGGATATTAATTGATATTAATCATCCTGCGCACGTTCATTTTTTTAAAAATTATTATTGGTTGATGAAAAAAAGAGGACATCAGATACTAGTGGTATCAAGCAATAAAGAATGTAGTCATCAATTATTGAACTATTACAAAATTCCTTTCACCAGTATTCCTGGATACCCAGAATCTAAGATAGGAAAGTTATTAAGTATTCCTTTGATGGACTTAAAAATCTATCAAATAGCGAGAAAATTTAAACCAGATCTATTTATCGGGATTGCTTCGCATCGAATAGCGCATATTGCTTGGTTGATGAGAAAGAAATCGGTTATTCTTGATGATACAGGTTACAAATGGAACGTTTTGCTATACAAATCTTTTACCAATCAAATCTTTAGCCCGGAAGCGTTCAAATTAAAATTTGGCAAAAACCATTTTAAATACAAAAGTTTCCACGAATTAGCCTATTTGGATCCAAAATATTTTAAGCCAGATAAAAAATCTTTAGATTTTCTCAATTTACATAAAAATGAAAAATTATTCCTAATCAGATTTTCTTCTTGGCAAGCTGGACACGATTTAGATAGTCTGAATAAAGGGTTTTCGGAGGCGAAAAAAATTAAGTTAGTCCAGCTTTTGAAAAAATATGGAAGAGTTTGTATCAGTTCTGAAGGAAAAATTCACCCATCTTTAGAAAAATTTGTGTTGAAAAAAAATCCGGAAAAAATTCACGATCTTATTTATTTTTCAGATTTAGTTATAAGTGAAGGTGCTACAATAGCTTCGGAGGCGGCTTTATTAGGGGTGCCATCGATTTATGTCAGTGGTCTTTTGCCAGACACCATAAAAGAACAAAATAAACAAGGCTTGATAGAAAATTTTAAACATGAAGATTCGGCAATTAAAAAAATTGAGCAAATTTTAGTGGATAAGAATCTAAAACAAAAAAACCGTATAAAGCTAGAAAATTTATTAAAAAAACAGATTTCTTTAACAGACTTCCTGTTAGAAGTGAGCGATGAGACTATTTATGATCAAAAATAACTGGAAAACAATTTTATCTACCTTACTTTTGGTATTTTTCACGTTTGTGATTGTTTTTTATATAAAAAAACATTGGCAAGATTTTCAAGTGATAAAAGATTTTTCATGGCAAATTTTAGGTGTAATCGCTTTGACGGAATTATTTTGTCTCTATCTTCAAGGTTTGGTACTCAAATTGACAATAAAAGAGTTTGGAATTAATTTGAGCCTTAAAGAGTGGTTTGGTCTGACTGTTGCGACAACTTTTGGCAATTATATTTTTCCTTTTGCTGGTCTCGGTTTCAGGGGTGTTTATCTAAATAAAAAACATAAATTTAACTATTCTCATTTTATTAGTACAGTTGCCGCTGTCTATGTGATTCAATTCATTATTTCTTCAATGGGAGGATTAATCGGTCTCTTATCGATTGAAAAAGAACCTAATCTTGGTTTAATTCTCTTTTTTGTTGTGACCTTAATTTTAGGTTTTGTCTTTATTCTTGTACCGTTAAGGAAAAGTTTTTTAAAGTACAACATGGGTTTTATTGCTAAGATTTTAGCAGTTTGGCAGAGTTGGCATAAAATTAGGTCCAACGTTAATTTAGTATTTAAACTTTTAGGTTTGATGGCCGCTCAGTTCACCTTGACGGCAGTAATGTTCTATTTGACATACAAACTAACGAATAATTCCGTATCTTTTGCGCAATCGTTCCTCCCTACCAGCTTGTCTTCTTTTTCGGCGATATTTAGACTCACACCAGCTTCTATTGGCGTTTACGAAGGTTTGATGGTATATTCGACCTATGTTTTTAATTTAACGGTATCCGAGGGGTTGATTGTAGCCGCCGTAACTCGTCTAGCAACGATGTTTTGGGGTTTAACCTTGGGCCCAATATTTCTTTACTTATTAATTTATCGTCATAAAAACAGATGATTTTTTTAGTAATTTTAATCGGTTTAGCAACTTTTTTCGGGACTGGCGTTATTCTAAACGCAGTTTTAAGTTATTGTAGCCATCGGTTTCATCAAGATTTACCTTTCTCTAGAATCTTAGCTTTTGGATTCGGTCCAATTTTATTATCATTTTTGCTTTATTTTTTGTTCTGGTTTTTCCCATATAAACAAAATATTTTTTATATCTTAGCAATTGCGCTTGTTTTTTTGATTTTGGCTATTTTCTTTCGTCGATGGCTTAAAGTGCCAATAACCGAGATTATAAAAAACATTACAGATTTTTTTACTTGGAAAGACTCCAAGTTTCAATTCACTTTAAGGATAATTTTCTGTCTAGCTATTCTTTATATTTTTGTTCAAGCCGTAGCGTTCCCTATTATGGCGAACGATGCTAGTGTTTACAAAAATTTTGGGGAAATGTTAGCGCGAGATAAGTCACTTGCCAACTATCCCACACTCCAATCCGATAAAATAACCGGATTTTATTTTAATAATATTAAACACGCGCCAACTTTACCCTTATTATATGCGTGGTTCAATCTTTTTGGTAATGATTACGGTCAAATTGTCAGAATAATAGCCCCTTTATATTTTTTATATTTAGCCATTTTATTATGGCTTTCTGGCAATAAGCTCAAAGAGGAGGCTGGAGATTTTTGTTTATTATTATTGTTGCTGACACCGCTTATAGTTTCTCAAACCTATAATAACTCCATTGATCCAATAAGGTTATATACGGTTTTTTCGACAACAGTTGTTTTTGGATTTTTTCTTCAAAAACCGTCAATTTTTAAAGCAATTTTGACAGGAATATTTTTAGGTTTTGCTTGTTTTATGCACGGTACAGGTTTTGTCTTATTCTTTGGCTTATTAATTTCTTATCTTCTTTTCTTTAGAGAGAAAATGAAAAAATTAATAATGTATTTGTTAATTATTTTTGGTTTAGCTTTTTTAATCGGCGGAAATTATTATTTGCTGAATAAGCAAAGTAACCGGGCACCGATTAGGATAATAAATCAGTCTGTGAATCTAAATAAAGTAGTCAAAAAAACTAATTATTTCAATAGATTCCAAATTTTTCTGCGTCCTGAATATTACGGACCAATCTTTTATGTTTTTACTGTTTCTTTATTTTTTTTACTAAAGAAGAAAAACTTAATTTTAAAAGACCGGGCAATCATTTTAAGTAGCATGATTGTCTTATTCGGTATAATCTTTTTTTACTTTGACAATCCCAGATATGTTTTAATGGTGGCTCCAATATCAATCTTGTATTCTTCATGGTTTATTGGCGACCTTACTAGTACTAAGAAAAAAACGTTTATTTTTTCGTTAATAATAATTTTGTTATTAATATTGATTGCGGCCAGTTTTGTTATATTTTCTTCAGTAACTGATAAATTAAACTCAAAAACGAATAAAATAAAATATATATTTTCTAATAAAGTTGATCAGGCCAGATTGTTAGAGCCAGGCTTTTTTGAGGCGATCGACTTTTTGAACTCTAATACCACTACAGATGAGATTATATTAACTTCAGATAACGGACGTTTCTATAATTTATGTTCCAGAAAAGGAATATACTGGCTTTCGCCCGAAGTTAAAGTTATATATACTCTTGATGGTGATCAGGTTGTCAATAAATTAAAAGATTTAAAAATAAAGTATGTATTTATTGATAGATTAAAGCGGCAAGGCTCGAATAAATATTATCAATTTTTAGTTAAAATTTTGGATGAAGAAAAAAATGCGAAAAAAATATTTGATAATGGAGCGGTTATTTACCAAATCAACCAGTTATAAAAAAAATCTAACTTTTTTTCTCAGTGTTGTTTTATTATTCTTCTTTTCCCTTTTTTTAGTATATTTAATCCAGATAAGCAACGAATCCTATTCTAAAACTTATAATCGAATCCTGGAAAAATTGGATTACAAAAAAATTAATGATCACGACACGTTAATTCTGTTGGCAAGAGCCAATATGGCTAAATACGGTATGCGGGGGAAGGAAAACTATAAAAAAAGCACAGAAGAAGTTCTAAATAAACTGGAAACTACCGCTTATATCAATAATGATAAAGAAATTGGCTGGGGTTTGCCTTATGCTTGGGACGCTTTTGGTGACGGTACAGTTAATTCGGAGAATACCGTTTACACATATACTACCGCCTACGCGGGGCTAACCTTTCTAGATTTCTATCAGTTAACAAATGATAAACGTTATCTGGAAGTTGCGAAAAGATCGGCAAATGTAATTTTGGCCAAAGCGTGTTGCTGGCAAAAAGAAGAATTATTTTCAACTTGGTACTCGGATAATAAGAATGATCAAATTGATGATTATGCCGTTTTGAATACACAAGCGTTAACACTAAGTTTAATCAATAAAATTCAGCATGAGGATAGAAAAGATCAGACTTATGAGAAATTTAATAAAAATTTTTTAATTCCTGAGGATTATAAAAATTCAAATTATGAAAAAAACGAATGGAACTGGCCATACAGTCTTTCTAGATCTGGTGATAACGATCTTTTTCACTTGATGTTTATTGTTGATTATCTTATTTCAGAGCAGAAAAATGCCGAAGCTGATTATGTTTTAGAAATGGCGGGCAAATATTTTTTTGATTTTTGGGGTAATCCTAAAACTAATAGGGAAACTCTCGGATCAAATAACTGGGGTCCAGCGGCTTATTTAGTATACATTTCCGAAAGCGGAGAATTAAATTGGAGGGCAAAAAAAATAGCTAAATTTATCGTTAAAGATGTAAAGAAGACAGAATTTGGTGAAAGTTATATTGACCCTAATCTTTCCAGGAAACTTGCATGGGACGCACTTGCCCTGATAAAGTATGAAGCACATGGTTACAAGTAGAAATAAAAAGAAACATAAAAATAGTATTTGTGTGGTTGTGCCCGCGCATAATGAAGAAAAAAAGATTGGCAAAGTGATTTCAACTATGCCAAATTTTGTCGACCTGATTATAGTTGTTGACGATGCTAGTAGTGACAAAACAACTTCATTAGCTCAAAAAGCGGCCAATAGTTACAAAAAAAAGGTAGAAATTATCAAAATTTCCCGTCAAAGAGGCGTTGGCGGTGCGATTGTTGAAGGTTATCGTCGGGCACGCCAATTAAAATTTACGGTTACGGCAGTAATGGCCGGTGATGGCCAAATGGACCCCAAAGAACTTAAAGGAATTGTTGAACCGATTATTCTTAAACAGGCGGATTATGTAAAGGGTAATCGCCTTGTTTATGAAGATTCTTGGCAAAAAATTCCTAAAGTGAGATATCTTGGTAATGCGGCATTATCCTTACTAACAAAAATTGCTTCTGGATATTGGCAATTAACAGATAGTCAGACTGGTTATACGGCGATATCTCTAACAGCTTTAGAAAGAATTAATATTGATAAACTGTATAATGACTATGGTTTCCCAAATGATGTTCTTATAAACCTAAATACCCTTAATTTTAAGATTAAGGAAATTCCAATAAAGCCAATCTATTATACTAATGCGAAGTCAGGGATGAAGCTTTGGAAAGTAATACCGCGGATTTCATGGCTTCTCTTCCGCCGTTTTTGGTGGCGGATGAAAGTAAAGTATATTATAGAAGATTTCCACCCGTTGGTCTTTTTCTACCTATTAGCTTTTATTTTAGGACTGTGTAGTTTATTCTTGTTTGGACGGCTATTGATTATCTGGATTAGGACCGACCATCTTCCGCCGATTAATACTTTGGCTTTTTTCTTTTGTTTAACAATGACGACTCAGTTTGCTACTTTTGCTATGTGGTTTGATATGGACTACAACAAAGACCTTAAAGTAAAGTAGGTGTGTAGTCGCTGAATTTTTCCTTACGGAAAAATATAGGCAAGTAAACTTGCCGTTGAATTTTTCTTAAAGAAAAGAAAAATATGGACTACAATAAAGATTTTAAGGTAAAATGACTCTTTCGGATTTGGTTCAGAGATAAAACTAATTTATAATATATTTAGTACTAAACAAGGGCAGGGATGAAAAAAACTTTTTTTGCCAGAAAAATCTTTTTGGTATATTTATTTTTCATTATTAATATACTTATAGTCGGTTTATCAAAATGGATTGATCAAACCCCTATTGTCGTTTGGAGTCTTTTATCTTTCGTGGTACTAATTCCAGGCTTTTCTTTAGCTCGTCTTTTTCGATTTAAAGCAAAAGAAATTGCCGGGGATCTAGTTATTTGGCTCGCTTTAGGTTGGCTAATGGCTTTGCTATTGGCTCTATTCGCTATTTTAGGTGGTTTGACAATATCAACCTTTGCCACAATTTATCCAGTTTTGACTGGTTTAATTTTTATTTCCGCATTTTTGAAAGATTTTATAGGGCATAAAGATCAATTACTTAATTCTTGGAAAATCAAATTTTCTTGGGAACTTTTCCCATATATCTTAATGTTAGTTTATTTATTGGCCGTAGCTATTATCATGCTTAAGGGCTCAATTTTCAAAGGTGGAGACGCTATGTACCATCTCTCTCTGGTTCGCAAGGTGATAGAAAATCAGTCCATGACCTTTTCCAATCTAAGCTATGTTAAAGACCAGCTCATTATAGCCTATGCATTCCCAGTTTGGCATGTCTTAATTGGCCTGATGGCGCGTTTAGGAAATAACGATATTTTCTTAATTTGGAAAGACCTAACAGTTCCCTTGTTTGCGATGGCTTGCATCATTTGGTATTGGTTGGGGAGAAAAATTTTCCAAACCAAGATTATAGCAATTTTAGGTTTATTATTTTTTGTTTTTTTCTATTTTAATGATCGAGCAGGATTTGGTTTAACCACTCTCCCGATTCCGCACTCACTCACAAATTTTATACTTTTGCCTTTAACGATCGCCCTATCTGTAAACTACATTTTCTATTCAAAGTCGGATTGGCGTCAGTTAGTTATGATCGGGGTCTTGTCTGCTTTAATGGGTGCAGTGCACCTTACTGGTTATTTTTATTTTCTAACTATTATTATTGGATTGTTCGTGGTCAACCTTATAACATCTTTTGGTAAAAGTGATTACAAAAAAATTATTAGAGAAACGATTTTAATTATCGGACCAAGTATGGTTTTCTTGGCAATCTTTGCCTTAATACTAGAATTGAAAACTCATACGGTCACACAAGCCTTAAATGTTTTTTCATTAGAAAATTATCAAACTTTTGTTAAACATTCCAGTTTTTCGTCTTTAACATTTGCCAGTAAGTATGCTTACATTGCCTTACCGATAGTGTTGTTGTTTGTGCGCAAATATCGCCCTCTTGGATTACTTTTAAGCTTATTTTTGATGCCTGTTATAATTTTAAACCCTTGGTTTAGTGAATTTTTTGTTAAAACATTAGGATTGATTTTTGTTGACAGATTAACTAGTTCAATACTTTGGAATTTTTTTATTTGGGCTTTGATTTTTGCCGTTATACTACAAATATTTGATCAGATAATGAATAATTTTTCTTTGAATTCACGCCGATTTTTAAATATTACCTTGATAATCATTACGATAATTTTGCTAGTTTTAAATTATTTTTCAAATTTTTCGGAACAAATTTATAATTTTATTTTTTCATATAATCTCGATGGTAAAATGATCCGCCATCATTGGGAATTAAGTTTAGGACTTTTTGTATTGAGTGTTTTGCTCTTAATCTATCAAAGGAAAATCGGTGAAACAAAAGATTTTCTAAAACTTCGCGATCCAGTCAATCCTGGGGTTCTAATCTTGTGTATGATATTTATTTTGGTAGTTTTTACAGCGCCAGTGAAAAATAATTTATACAAATCTTGGAAAAAGTTCCCTAATATCCTGACTCGTTCAGAAACAAATACTGGAAGTTATGCCTTGTCTTATATTGGTGGGCAAGAAACCCTAGACTTTATCAAAACCAATATTTCTGCTAAAAGTGTATTTGATGCCAATAGTGGGTTCTTTTATCTGCCAGAATTAGCCGATGTCTATATGTCTAACTATTCTAGTTTAGCTAATGAAAGATATGTTGCTTTGTATAGTAACAAAATAAGTATAAGTTCTAAGATTTCTATTCTGAAGTCTGCTAAGATCCAATACTTATTGGTGGGGGGCGGAGAAAATAAGAAAGAGAAAGCCGAGAAGGTTTTGGATCAAAATCCGGAGATTTTTCAAAAAATTTACAAGGGTAAGTCAATCATTTATAAAATTAACTTGGAATAAATAAAATTTTATTTTATTAACTTCGTGGAATTGGTATATTAGTAATATGAAAAGAATTTTAGGAAATAAAAAACTATTCTTCTGTTACGCAGCTTTGCTGATCTTGTCACTGGTTAGCTGTCTGATCTTAAAAATAGAGTCAATTTCGCCAATAAAATTAATTATTGTTTTCTCGACTATTGTTCTGGTCCCAGGTTTTGCTATTGGCCGATTGTTAAATCTTATTAAAACGCAGGATTTGGTTGACAAAATTGCTATTTCTGTTGTCTTGGGATTAATTACGATATTTTCCTTAAATCTTTTAGCTTTATTTATTGGTATTAGTATCAATATACTCATTTTCTTAACAATATCTGTCTCGGTTTTACTTTTTGTCGGAGCGATTATTAAAGAATTCCTTCGCCCCGAACAAGAAAAAGAAGAAAAGTTTAAATTTTCAAGCTTGATAAACTTTGACAGTATTTTATATTTAATTTTTTTGATTTTAGCTATCGCGACTATCTTAATAGTCACTCAGCAGGGGACTTTAGTTAAAGGTGGCGACCCAGCTTTCCATATGGCAATCGTTCGCAAGGCTATGGATTCAGGATCTCTTGTAGCGACTAATTTGGGGTTAGTTAAGAGCAGTAGCGTACATGTTACTTACGGTTTTCCAGTTTGGCATGTTTTTATAGCCGAATTAGGAAAACTCTTCAGTACTGATCTCTTCAGTATCTGGAAAGCAATAGTCGCGCCTCTATCACTCTTAATCGTTTTTATTTGGTTTTGGTTATCTAGAAAAATCATGCCAAACAAAAGCCTGGCCATTTTTAGCGGTATTGTTTTTCTAATTTATATGATCAATAAAAACAATGGTTATTTATTCATCTGTTCAGCAATTCCAGATACTTTTAATAATCTAATTATGATGCCGTTAGTTCTAGGTTTAGTCTTGGATTACTTGTTTGATAAGACAGAATTCTCATTGAAAAAAAATTGGCTGACCTTGCTAATGATCACGGGCTTGGCAATTCTAGCGGCCGTCGTACACCTGACACAGTATTTTTATATCCTGATGATCATCTTTGTGTTTGGGTTAGTTTACGGGCTGCTCTTTTTAAAAGAGCAGGAATCGAGAAATATATGGAAAAAATCTCTTTGGCTTTTGTTGGGCAACTTAATTATTTTAACACCCCTAGTTTTAGTGCTCTTCTTAAAAACCAGCTTAGCTAAAACTTTAACCGGGTTTTTAAACAACAACTCCGAAGAAACTTTGCCGAGCTTAAGTTATTATGCTTTTAAGAAATTCAACACATTAGCTAAGTATGCTTATATATTTTCTCCTTTTTTGTTGTTCTTTGTTCGTCGCTATCGAACTTTGGTTTTCCTCATAGTTCTATTTTTAATTTTGCCGTTAACATACTTTGGGCCAATCAAATTTATTCTAATGAAAACCCTTGGCTATATATTTGTTAACCGTATTTACAGCAGTTTAGTTTGGCATTTTATCCTTTGGGCGCTTGGTTTTGGTTTAGTCTTTTTGTTAGTCGAGAAGCTTTTCGCTAAAATAGCTGGCATGAAAAAGTACTTGAGTATTTTTATTAACCTTAGTGCAATAATTATTTTTTATCTTTTCTGGTTGGCTAACAGCAAATACAACTTAACGGATCGATTTTACGTTGGAATTTACTCTGACAAAATTGATCAATGGATGAACCAATACTATGGACTGGTTATTGCTGTTTTGCTGATAGCCGGGCTGGTTATTTTTTACTGGCAAAAAAAGAAGCCAATTCTATCGAATGTTTTTGAACTTAAACCTACGCAAACTCTTTGGATGCCGGTTTTTGTTTTGATTTTTGGATTTCTAATGTTGCACTACAATTTTGATAAATATTCACCTTTTCTAAAAGATTCAATTAAAAACAATGTTTTAGTCGCAACTACATCTTTTGACGCTACGGCAATTTATAACGGCGCCGGAGGTAAAGATTTTGTTAATTTTGTTAACGAGAATATTCCTTCGCAATCTGTCGTGCTTGTACCCGGAAATATCATTTTCAATTTACCATTAGTTACAGATGTCTATATGGCGGGTTACCCTCGTAGTAGTAATCTTGATCGGTCTTTAATGCTCTATGATAAAACTTTAAATGATGCCGAAAGATTGGCGCAAATTAAAAAGGCTAAGCTAAACTATATTTTATTTACTAAAAATAATGCTAGCGGTATAGAGTACTTTAATTCCAATCCTAGTTTATATCAAAAAGTTTACGATAATAAATTAGTTCTATTTAAGGTTAGTCAATAACTGTAGTAATTTTTTCTTTTGCTTTCTGATCTGAAAATATTTCCACGGCAGTTTGTCGGGCGTTTTTAGCCATTTGCGTGTAAAGTTTCCGATCATTATGAAGAGCTAAAATAAGTTCCGTTAGGTTCTGTGCGTCGCCAGATTTATAAATAAATCCGGCTTGATTGTCCTCTATGATTTTTTTCATATCTCCGGCCAGAGAGGCGACTACGGGCTTACCACAAGCAAAGTATTCGGAAATCTTGCTGGGAAAAGATTCTTGCGATACGCCGAGATTGGAAATCGGCGCCAAGCCAATATCAATGGCGTTAACTAGGTTTGGAAGTTCTTCCAAACTCTTTTCGGCAACAAACTTTACATTTAACAGATTTTTATGCTCGGACAAATCCATCAATTGTTTTTTACTTTCACCTTCGCCAATAAACACAAACTTAATATTATGTCTGTCTTTCAGTTGTTCGGCGCTCATGAGCACTGTTTTTAGGTCGTAAACCCGGCTGTGGTTGCCAATATAACCGCAAATAAAATCGTTTTCACCAAATCCAAACCGATCCTGAGGTGGTTGGGGCTTGAATAGATCGGTATCTACGCTGTTTAAAATCACCGTGATCTTGTCGGGATTGATTCCTTCGACAATCAAATGGTTTTTAATACCTGGAGTAGCAGTAAGGATTTGGGTTGAGCGATGGTAATATTTTTTTTCCAATTTTTTCATTTGTTCGGTTAAAAAACCAGTTTTAGGTAGTGCCCCTAGTTCAATGGCTGAATCCGGCCAAAGATCTCGAACATCAAAATAAAATTTTCCTTTTTTTCCCGCTGCTAACATCCCTGGGATACCACTTAGGAAAGAAGGGGAGCTCACAACTACCGCATCGAACTTTTTGCTCCACAACAAAGACCAATAGGCAGAACTGGTAAAAGTAATCATATTTATCAGGCGTTTTATGGTGCTATCTTGCGTGGAAACCGGTAGTTCCCAAACTCTTTTGACTCTGAGGCCATTAATTTCTTCATTGAGCCAAAGTTTATGTTGGTATCTTTTTTCTAATTTTCCAGTCGGATATGAAGGCATACCAGTTAAGACGGTGACATCGTGTCCCGCTTCTTTCAGAAATCGAGCAAATTTCCTGGTTCTTTTAGCCGCCGCACCTTTAACCGGATAAAAATATTGGGTTAGAATCAGAACTTTCATCTTATTCTTTATTTTTTTCTTCTAAAGCTGCCATGCGAAGAGCAATTTGACGTGTTAGTCTGGTGATTTCTTGTTCGGCCTCGTTGGAACGAATATAGAGGCGATAAACAGCATAAAATAACGCAACAATAGCGATAAAAACCATGGCATCAAAACCACGACCCATACCCAAGAGTTTAGCTAAAGCAGTAGTTTTTCCAGGAATGAATACAATTACAATTGCCCCAATCCAAACTATGGTCCAGAAGGCTAGCTCTTTAAAATTTACGACTTTGTCTCGAAATCTTAGAATGACTCTAGTCCAAGCAAAGATGGCGAAAATAGTTAAAATAATTTTAATAGGTGAAAAGGTGGTAAAAAGCGGATCGTTTTCCATTTTTTCCTTTCTTTTGAAAAATTCAGCGGTTATTTAGAAAAAAACCGTTTAAATATTAATTTCGCTAATATATTAAAGGCATTGATATTTTTTTGACCTTTACTAAGTGAATATTCGGAATAAATTGCTTTAATCGGTGCTTCGGTATACTTCAAATTTTTATTGTTAATTTCATAAAAAAACTCTGATGAAACTTCCATTTTATTAGTTTTAATTTGGATTTTCTCAATCGCATTGCGACTGAAGGCGCGCATGCCTGACTGCGAATCTGTTGTCCAAACCAAAAATAATAAGAAGGTAATAATATTCATGCCAGTCAAACCAATCCGGCGGTACCACGGCATATGACCTTCGAATGTTAGAAAGCGAGAACCGACACAAACATCAGCCTTCTTTTCCAGAATTGGCTTAATTACGGTTTCGATATCCAGAGGATTATGTTGGCCGTCAGCGTCGAAAGTAATCAGGCAGTCATATCCAGATTTGCCATCATAATCATGATTTTTTACATACTCAAAACCAGTGCCTAAAGCGCCACCAAGGCCACGGTTAAACCAATGGGAAATAACCTTGGCACCCTTATTTTTGGCAATTTCAGCTGTCTGATCGGCAGAGCCGTCGTTAACCACAATACAATCGATTTTATCGACACCCGCAATTTTCTGGGGCAGGCTATCTAAAACCTGACCAATCGATTTTTCCTCATTATAAGCGGGGATTAAAATTGCTAATTTCATTGTTTTTATTTTATCATAATTAAATTTGAGTGAGAGAAATTAATCAAGCGATTGTGGTTTTTGATCCTTGGTGAAAATATCAGCCCATTCTTTAAAGAAAGGATCTCCAGTCATTTTATAAAGATGGCTCATTTGCTTGATATGGGTAGCATGATATGTGGGGTTGTAACTCTTATGTTTAAGGCAATAATAACTTTTGGACCCCGGATGGCGAAATTTGGGGATATAGGCTTTAGCTGTGGTTAGAGCGCCTTTAAGAAATTTTTCGCTCTCGGGTGTTTTTTCAATTTGGTAATAATCGTAAAGGCCGAAAATAGAGTAAAGAAAACCATTCAAAGTAAAATCACTCTTATCAAGAGTGTACTCTTCAATCCAGAGATAACCGTCATCGGTTACCATGCTGATCCAAGGTCCCGTTTTACCCCGCAGTAATTCAAAGCTTTTGAAAGTATGACGCGCGGCATCCAGGTATTTTTCTTGGCCAGTGAGCGCATATAGTCGAGAAAAAATTGACAAAGCTCTTCCTTGGGCTAAGCCGCTATACCAAGGAGAAAACATTTTATCAGCTGTGCCTTGGAGTCGATAGTTAAACTCAAATTTAAAAAAATAGGCATCGCGATAGATTTTTTTTGTCTTTAGAAGTGATTCCGTGTAAAGCTCGGCTTTGGTAAGATAGGCTTGGTTACCTGTTTGATTGTAATTATCAATCAAATTCAAGATGATGCGGCTAGAGGTTGTGGGGTTATATGGCCTGACTGTATCATAGATATAATAATAGCCATTGTCGGTATTCATATTTTTAACCATTGTGTCACTTTGAAGGTCGATTAGAGGGAAATCGCCATCATAGTAATGTTGGCCAATGGCTAAATTTTTAATCTGAATGTCCTCGACTTTGAAATTCTGGGGAAGGCGAGAAAAATAATAAAATACACCTGCGATGATGACTACGGTACACAGTGTCAAAAAAGTTAACCAAAGCCAAAACTTGTTAATTGTAAACGAAATTTTCATTTTAAGTTATCTCGAAAAAAATTAATTATTTTTTCTTGTTGCTCTGGTAGAGTTGGCTTCATCTCGCCAGTATTTTTAACTTTAGTAATACCATGAGATACATTGGTAACTAAATATAGCTCGGCTTTATTGCCGGAGTTAACCAAAGCCTCATAATAATTTTGTGTTTCTTCTTTAGGAACCATGGTATCC
>Ga0172374_1001551_pt1 | contig 15244 bp, 16 predicted proteins | sample LakKiv3m_FD_114536 | JGI IMG/M metagenome (GOLD analysis project Ga0172374, IMG submission 114536) | Freshwater microbial communities from Kabuno Bay, South-Kivu, Congo - kab_092012_10.3m | ecosystem: Environmental > Aquatic > Freshwater > Lake | place: Democratic Republic of the Congo... | reverse complement strand
TATTTTCAAAATAAGTACTTTCGGCGAAGATTACGGCGTAGTAACCGGCATCATTGGGAGTAAAGTTGACTTCCAAGGTTTTAGTTTCATTAGGGGTAAAGGTTAGTCCCTTGAACTCTTTGGAATAAACCGGGTACACATCGAGTTCAAAAGACCCCTCGCTCTTGTTTAGAATCTTATTTAAAGTGACTTCATCGAAAATAGAACCTTTGGAAAGATCTAAATCACCGGCCACAATTTTGGTAAACTTATAGACCCTCGCTTCCAAGTTAGCAGTTAGGTTCTCGTTAGTATTAGGGTTAGCGAAATCAGTTTTGACATCAACCGCTTCCGTGCGGGCGATGTAGGTTTGAGGCGCTCCTTTGTACCCATAAGGTAGACCAGCTTTAAGGTTAGAAACCACTGGGGTTTGAACGCCCCGCAGCTTATTAACAACATCACTTAAACTGTTATCGGCCTCCTGACCCTGGTTTTCGGTAGCGGGCAATTTCCAGAGACCCAAAGCGTAAGTTACACCGCCGGCGAGCAGTATTGCCAAAACTATCGGGACGGCAAAGGACAAAACTTTACTGACTTTAGGATTTAAGTTAGCCATAGTAGCCGCATAATACTATGCTCTAGGACTAATGTCAAGTATATAAATATACTATTAAGTCTAACTTAGATTTAACAGGAAGATTTTCAAGGATTTTTGTTTTCGTAGGGTGGGGCTTAAAGCCCCACCCTACGATCGGAACATCTGTGAAAATCCCTGTTCATAAATACACCTTTGATCTGAGAGCTAGAAAGTGCTAATTTAACGTAATGCTTATTTCGATTTCTACTGCCTGGGTTCCTAAGCCTCTAATGCCTATCGCTTTATTTATTCTGGATACCCTAAACAATCCCTGGCAATTTATTAGATATTTTGTGGGGGGCGTGAGCGCCTTTATTGTGGACTTTAGTGTTTATTATGTCTTAGTAAATTTTGCGCGCGTTCCGGCCTCACTTACCCCCTGGATTGGGGCGCCTGTTGCTGTTACTTATGCTTTTTTGGTCCAAAAATATTGGACCTTTAGAAATAAAAGTTTTTCTAGAAAACAAATGCTTCGTTACGCCTTTGTGTTATTAGAGAATAACATTATGACCTCTTTGGGATTATTCCTTTTGGTACAGGTATTTAACCTCGATTATCGTATCTCAAAGGTACTCGTTATGTTCGTGGTCGTCGCCAACAACTTCCCCATGTTTAAGTTGTGGGTCTTTAAATAGGTAGGGGCGTAATTCATTACGCCCTTTTGACATTCCAGCCCCTTTGTCCTATAATTAAATAGTGTTTTCAACTGAGAAAGTAAATACAGTTACTATTTTCGTGGTCGCGTTTATTGTAGCTTTAGGGGTGCTAGTTTTAGGGTTTAACGTTACTAAAGCCAAAGCGAGTGTTCCCGAAACAGATACCGGTTTTGTGTGGCGGGAAATGAGTCGGCCCGGCTTTACGACGATGCTTAAACCGGTTTACTTACCGCCCAAGACGATTAACATTGGTCGCTTAGGTATTAACCAAGAGTTAGAGGAGGTGGGGGTAGTTGGTGGTCGCATTGGTGTGCCCAGCAACTGGCAAAGTGTGGCCTATTTTAATGGGGGTAGCCGAGCGGGGGAAGCTGGTAATACTATTATAGTGGGACACTACGATGATAATCAGGGTCTTCCTGCCGCCTTTTGGTCGATTAAGACCTTGGAAGCTGGAGACCAAATAGTGATCGGAGACGGTCATCGGAGTTTTACTTATCAGGTTTTAGACAAAGCGTATATTCCCGCTGACAGTAGCAGCGAGACTTTAATGCAGGATTTGGGCGGACCGGGACTGGTGCTCGTAACGTGCGGGGGAAACTGGAATCCTGGTCGTCATTCCTACAGTCTGCGATTACTGGTGAAGGCGAAACTTACGAGTTGAAGTTACGAATTTAAATTCGTGTCTTTAAAGGGGGCCGCGGAGCGGGCAGGTCCGTGGTTCCCTTTAAGGACCCGAAAAGCGGGGGTCGGAGGTAGGAGGTCAGAAGTCGGATGTAGGGGCGGACCCCTGTGTCCGCCCGCAGGTAAAATTGTTGACAAGTCAAAGTATAGCTTTCAATATTGTACTAACGCGTTATGAAAACAATTATTCTTATCTTTTTAACCATCGCCGCAATTTTAATTGTTTTCTTTTCTGCCTTTAGCTTAAATACTATTGTTGGTTCCAGCATGAGTCCCAGTCTAAAACCTAATCAGCAGGTTTTATTTGCTAAATACTTTTTAGTAACCACTCGAACTCGAGGAGACATTGTGATCTACAATCGGGGTGGTGATACCAATTTTCCTTTGGTCGGGAGAATAATTGCCCTTCCCGGGGAAGCGATTAAAGTGTCAGATGGTAAAGTATATTTAAAAAGTGGAAATAATGTGACTCTCTTAAACGAGAACTATCTACATTCAGATAGTGTTGCTAGGGCGAATATCGAGAACAGTTGGGTAACTATTGGTGATTTTAAATACTTGATTACAAATGACCAAAGAGATAACCTTCATGCTATTAATTTAAACACGGATCAAATTCATCAAAATGATATAGTTGGAAAGTATTTTCTAAGTTTTTAAATGAGAAATATTAAATGTTTTATTAATTATTTATTGACTTATATCTTGACGTTAGTCGTCAGTTACTTTTTATTTGTGGCTATTTTTTCACAAGGCCCTGGCTCTTCCTCTCCCGTGCTTGATAATCAGGTTTTAATGTTTCCGATATTTGGGACGTTCTTTATAGTGTTACCGACTTTAGTATCTTATTTTGTGGCTTTTAATTTTGAAAAGAATACCCGGGAAATAAGCGGGAAGGCGAAGATCGCCGTTTCTTTATTGCTGACACTACTAGTTACAGGATTAATTGTAGTGATACTGCCTACGTTGGCAAAGCCAATTAGTGTTCCCTACACGCTTACTCCAGTTTCTGTAAATTAAATCCCCTGCCTTCCAAAGTTCGTGGCGCCAGAATTACCCGCGGTAGCACTTTACCTTAAAACTATTGAATTTCCCAAACTTTATCCGTAGACTACAAAATCGGAAGTCGAAATTCAGTGGTCAGAAGTCAGAATATTTTTTGATTTCCAACATCCGATATCCGACACCCGAATTCTGACCTCCGATGTTAGGGCGATTAGCTCAGCGGTAGAGCACTTCTCTGATAAAGAAGGGGTGAATGGTCCGACTCCATTATCGCCCACCATTTTTGAAAATAACTAATAGACGTATATCTATTAGTACGATATAATTAATTCATGTCTGTCCGCGTGTGGGTTTACGTCGCGGCTCTGCTTGGCGGCATCGTAATTTTCTCTTTTTTGCTTGCTTCCGGATTTTACGCCGATACTCACGACGTGCACGTTCAGGTAGGCGCTCCCGGTTCCTCTTCGTCGTCACAGAACGCCAGTATTACTCCGATCATAAATCATAAATGAATAATCTCCCGCCCCCTGTCTGAAGCTCTTCTTAACAAGGGGCGGAGTTGTCAGATCTCTCCTAATCGGCACTCCGCCAGACCTACCGGCGTTAATTTGTACAACTTAGCGATATACGATACCCAGGGATCCTCGGGTATGGTGCTAAGAACCGCATCAAAGTGACACTGCTCCGAAATTATTTCCGCGCGCAGGGTGTCCAGATCGCAGCCGCTAACCACCACGAGGGTTTCCCGGATGTTTACCAGTGGCAGGATGCCACTTCGGGGCAGCGGAATTTCCTGTCCAAACTCCATTACCAGATCAGGGTCCAGGAAACTTTCTTGACAGACTGTCAAATGATCGACTGTCAAACTCGGATCAAGTACTGCTCTGGAGTGCATTCTTACCTCCTGCTTTGGTAGGATTACTAATTCTCTCTTTCAATATTTGTGATGGCCTATATCATATAAGACAGAGATAATGAAAGCAAGCGGGTTCCAATTTGGGAGGGGAAAACAAAAACCCCGATTGAATCGGGGCTTTTTGAAGGGTCGTATCACTTCTTTGTGATAGGTATCGACCTGCGTTCGATAAACAAGGCAATTTTACCGAAAATATCCTGGTGAGTCGAACCCCCTATCACTTTTAGTGATACTGTCGTTTATCGAACGCAGCTCCCAACCGTGGGAGATCGTAGCCCAAGTCCACCACTAATATTAGTAAATCACAAACCGAAGAAAGCAGAAAGCTAGTATAGGGATTGACAAACGAAAGGCAGTTTAGTATAAGTAATTTTGCTATTTTACGAGCGGACACACGGGTCCGCCCCTACGAGTCCAACGAAGCACCTTTTTAAGTCTTCCTCTTGCGACGCTCTTATCAGATAAATCAGAATAATCAGATTTATCAGAAAGTCAGATTAGTCTGAAATTCTGACCATCTGATTTGGCTGATTAAATCTGGTTTATCAATTTTCCAGATAAAATATTGGTGGACCGGGAGGGATTTGAACCCTCGATCTCTACATTGCAAATGTAGCGCATTAGGCCACTATGCTACCGGCCCGGGTTGGTTGTTATTTTACTTTAGAAGTTAGCGATTTGGAAGTTGGAAATTAGATTAGGAAATTGGAAATTAGAAGTTAGATTTCTAACCTCTAATTTCTAACATCATTTTCTAATTTCTAACTTCTACACTGCTAACATCTAATCTGCTCTTTGAAATCTGAATAGAATGTATACCCCGATAAAATCGGGGTAAAAATAGGGTAATTAATTTTTTAAAGGATACGTATGTTGGTCGACACACCTTATTGTAGTGCGCTAGCGCGCATTATTTTTTAAAGGAGTGCAACCAAATATGTATCCTAAAGGATACATATAGGCGTGCGGTGGATGCCTTGGCACTAAAAGCCGAAGAAGGACGGACTACGCTCCGAAAAGTCTAGACGAGCTGCGACGAAGCGCTATTAGTCTGGAGTCTCCGAATGTGGAAACACGGCTACGTAAAACGTAGTCATCTTGATGATCAGAGGCTTTGGTTAAGTAGGAACTTAGATAATAGAGCATGGATGATAGGGGTAGAAGGTAGCGGTTAGAAGATAGAATAGATTGAAATTTCTACCTTCTATTTACTATTTTCCACCCCAATTCTCTATGCTCTATCTTCTAATTAGATTTACTTGATCGGAGTCTCTGATCACGAGAAGGGCACTCAGCGAATTGAAACATCTTAGTAGCTGATGGAAAAAAGAACAAATGTGATACCCCTAGTAGCGGCGAGCGAAAAGGGCAAAGCCTAAACCCTGAGAGTAATCAAAGGGTGTTGTAGGGAAAGATAGGGTTAAATCCCAAGGAGTTACAAAGCTAAGTCTTAGCAGAATGGTCTGGAAAGGCCAGCCATAGAGGGTAACAGCCCCGTAAACGAAAAGATTTAGCCTCCTCGTCTTTTACCTGAGTACCGCGGGCTCCAATCCTGCGGGAAGTCGCCTGGACCAATCAGGCAAGGCTAAATACTTTTAGTGACCGATAGTGAACAAGTACCGTGAGGGAAAGGTGAAAAGCACCCAGGGAATGGGAGTGAAATAGTTACTGAAACCACACGCCTCCAACCGACCGGAGGGGTCAGTTGTTGCTCCAAGAAAAGAATCTAAACTGTAGTGACAGAATATATTGTGTAATAGTTAGAAGTTGGGGTGCTGGAAATTGGAAGTTAGAATTTAGATGTTAGATTTTTCCAATCTCTAACATCCAACTTCTCTATCAAATTTCTAACTTCTAACATCGCTAACTTCTAATTTAGCGCGCCATAAATGTCGCCACTACAATTTTTATTCGATTTTTAGAGCAATAACTGTACCCTGACGGCGTGCCTATCGAAGAATGACCCAGCGAGTTAATTGTTACTGCGGGATAAGCCGTATTAGCGGTGCATCCACAGGGAAACCAAGTCTGAAAGGGCGCAAGTAGCAGAGATCGGAGGTCGGATGTCAGAAGTCGGAATTTGACAGTGTTGTCATTCTGATCTCCGACATCTGACTTCTGACCTCTGCTACTGCGTAGTAGCAATTAGACCCGAAGCCTGGTGATCTAACCATGAGCAGGTTGAACCCCGATGAAGATCGGGGGAAGGACCGAACCGTTGTGCGCTGCAAAACGCTCGGATGACTTGTGGTTAGGGGTAAAATGCCAATCGAACCAGGCGATAGCTGGCTCTCCCCGAAATGTATTTAGGTACAGCCCTACGCGTTAACCCACAGGGGTAGAGATACTGGATGGGTCGGAGGCCCGCAAGGGTACTCCACTCAACCAAACTCCGAATACTGTGGTGTATTTCGTAGGAGTGAGAACTTGACGTTAAGCGCCAGGCTCTAAAGGGAAACAACCCAGACCGACCGCTAAGGTCCCTAATATAAGCTAAGTGGGCAAGGATGTGGAATTGTTAAGACAGTCAGGAGGTTGGCTTAGAAGCAGCCACCCTTTAAAGAGTGCGTAACAGCTCACTGATTTAACGGTTCCGCGCCGACAATACACGGGGCTCAAGCTTATAACCGAAGCGACGGACGAACGGAGGTCAGAGGTCAGAAGTAAGAGGTAAGAGTTCGGAGATCAGAAGTCAGATTTATGCTAAATTAGTGAAGACATGATTAGATCGTATGAAGATTTTGATTGTTTCAAATTATCGAAGGCTCTATATCCGGAGCTAGTGCTAGTAACCAGAGAATTTCCCAGTGATCAAAGACATTTAAAAGATCAAGTATGCCGGTCGGCCAACGCTATCCACTCGGATATTGCGGAAGGTTATGGTCGTACCAATAATGATTTTAAGAATTATTTGACTCGGGCTCTTGGTTCCTGTAACGAAACTAAAAGTCACTTAACAGACGCGATGGCTGTTAAAGCGACTGATAAAGAGAAACTTCAACATCTAATTGATCAATATACAATTGTTGGTAAGCAGTTGTATCGTCTTCGCGAAAAGTGGCATTAATCTAGCCTCTGACCTCCTATCTCTAACCTCCGACTTCCGACCTCCGACCTCCGTTCGTGGTAGGGGAGCGTTCTGCTTGCTGTGAAGGTGAACTGTGAAGTTTGCTGGAGCGGGCAGAAGTGAGAATGCTGGGATGAGTAGCGTAAGGCATGTGAAAAGCATGCCCACCGAATGTCTAAGGTTTCCGTCTCTACGTCAATCGGAGACGGGTTAGTCGATCCTAAGGCCAGGCCCAAAGGCGTAACCGATGGATAAACGGTTAATATTCCGTTACTACTGCTAAATCGTTTGAGCAATGGAGTAACGAAGTTTGATGATTCTTGTGATCGTATGGTTGGTCATCTAAGCCACGAGCCAGAGTCCGTAGGAAAATCCGCGGATTCGTCAAAGTAAGTGGTGGGAAAGGCCGCAAGGCCAATAAGAAAGGTTGAGCTTCCAGGAAAACCTTCTAGCGAGATTTAGTAGTATTCGTACCGCAAACCGACACTGGTAGACGAGTAGAATATACACAGGTGGACGGGATAACTATGTTTGAGGAACTAGGCAATTTAGCCCCGTAACTTCGGGATAAGGGGCGCCCAACAACAGAGGTCGGATGTCGGAATTCAGAGGTCGAAAATCGGATGTCGGAAGTCGGAGGTAAGAGGTCAGAATTTAATTTAGTTCCGACTTCCTACATCTGACCTCTGACCTCCGCTAGTCCGACTTCTGATCTCTGACCTCCGACTTCTGTTAGTGGTAACATTAAAGAGGCTCTAGCGACTGTTTATCAAAAACACTGGTCTCTGCTAAACGCGTAAGCGGATGTATAGGGGCTGAGGCCTGCCCAGTGCCCGTAAGTTAAACGCGGGAGTTAACGCCCTCGCGCCAAGCTCGGGTGAACGGCAGCAGTAACTATAACTGTTCTAAGGTTGAGTCCTATAATATAAATGGACTGTTGCTTTAGTTAAATTTGGCTATATGCTGGAACGTCTGGTGAATCTCGCACTAGTTTGTTGACTTCGTATTTTATTTGGTACAAACTAATAATGTGACGAGTGCAGAAAATCAGCAGGAAAGATCAGAAACGATAGGATGGGTAGTGGGTTTTGTTGATGGAGAAGGAACCTTTTCGGTTTCGATATTCAAAAACAAGACCACTAAAAGAGGCTGGCAGGTATTTCCAGAGTTCATTGTGACTCAAGGAAGTAAAAGCCGAAAGTCTCTTGAAGATTTGCAGCAGTTTTTTGGCTGTGGTCGAATCTTCGTTAACCATCGTTTTGATAACCACAAAGAAGATTTGTATCGTTATTGCGTTCGTTCTTTGGAAGATCTTGAGTCCAAGATAATTCCTTTCTTTGCAAACCATCATTTACGGACAGCGAAGAAAGTGGATTTTGAAAACTTCTGTAAAATAATCGAATTAATTATGCAGAAGAAACATTTGGAATTAGATGGTCTTCAAGAGATCGCGCACTTAACGTACCAAATGAATGACGGTGGTGCCAAATCGTTTTTGAAATCCTCAGAGACTATATGCCAGAATCGCCAACCGGCGATAAGATATAGTCCGAACTCTATGGCGACATAGAGAGTGACCCAGAAATGTGGTCACCGACAATTAAGTCGTAACAATATTGAGCGAAGTTCCTCCCAACAGGGGACCTTTCGTCGGAAGACGAATTGAATAACTTGGCTAAATGCTGGAACGTCTGAGTATATTGAGCTACCGCAAGGTAACAATGCTTAATTGCAGATAATCAGCAGGAAAGATCCGAAAGGATATCCTCAACGACTACACGCCAAGCACCGCAAAGACGGTGATGATATAGTCTGGACTCTGATGCGAATCAGAGATTGCAACAGAAATGATTGCAAAACCGGAAACTTCCGGAATTAACAAAATCGTGTCGGGCGAATAAACTTGCTCGAAATCGTCGCAAGACGATGCACTTAGGAACAAAAATGATAAACAGAAAATGCTTACAAGTGCTTTATCTGGCTATTTGCTGGAATAACCGAGTATCTGTTACTACTTTAAATAGTAACAATGTAACAGTGCGGTCAATCAGCAGGAAAGATCCGTCGGCTGACGGAAATCCTCAGAGACTACACGCCAGAGTCCCGCTAGGCGGGAATAAGATATAGTCCGAACTCCGAAGCGATTCGGAGGTCAATAAAAATCGTAATGACGTAAAAACAAGCGTAATTTCTAATTGAAGTTCCGACCTGCATGAAAGGCATTACGACTGGAGTACTCTCTTAAACATAGACCCGGCGAAATTGAAGTATCCGTGAAGATGCGGATTACCCGTTGTAGGACAAAAAGACCCCGTGGAGCTTTACTGTAGCTTGACATTGGATTTGGGTTTTGACTGTGTAGCGTAGGAGGGAGCGAGTTAGGAGATAGGAGGTAGGAAGTATGAGGTAGGAATTTAAATTCTTACTTCTTATTTCCTACTTCTTACCTCCTAATTCGCGCCAATGAAACACCTCTCTGTCTGGACTTAAATCCTAACCTGGGCGCTTGATCGCGCTTCAGAGACAATGTCTGGTGGGCAGTTTAACTGGGACGGTTCCCGGCTAAAGGATAACGCCGGGACTCAAAGGTCACCTTATCCTGGATGGAAACCAGGATGTAAGCGCAAAAGTATATGGTGGCTTGACTGCTTGGCCCACAAGCCTCGCAGGTGCGAAAGCAGGTTTTAGTGATCCTCCGCTTCTGTATGGAAAGGGCGGAGCTTATTGGATAAAAGCTACCCCGGGGATAACAGGCTGATCTTGCCCAAGCGTCCATAGCGACGGCAAGGTTTGGCACCTTAAAATATCGGGGCGCCATGAAAGTAATTTCATAACAGTCTGTTAATAAAAATGAACCCATAAAATCAGCTCATAACGGTGAACTCCTAATTGACTTTCGGTATTTCTTCGTAAATACTTAAATCAATGGACAACACCGTGGGAAGTCGTCTTTCTTGATAGATCTGAATAATCGGAATAATCAGAAAGTCGGAAGATCAGAGTTTCAGTGAATCAGATTTGGTGTACTATCAAATTATGATTTTAGACGTAACAGATTTAGACGTTTACTGCGAATCGCTTTCTCTTTTAGAGAAGATTTACGATTTAACCAGTAAGCTGCCAAGATCTGAATACGATTTAGTTCTCCAATTACGACGTGCTGCAAAGTCCATTGCGCCAAATATTAGCGAAGGCTTTGCGAAACGATCATCGGAAAAAGAGTTTAAACGGTTTTTGGCAATTGCTCTTGGTTCCTCCGATGAAGTGATAACTCATCTAAGAGAAGTGACCATCGTCTGTAAGCACTTACACGCGATTTCGCAATCTTTGCAGGATGAGTATAAATATCTGTCAAAGCGGATTAACGCGCTGAAGACTAATTGGATAACACGCACTTAACTCTGATATTTCTGATTTATCTGAAAATCTGACTGTCATCAGATTATTCTGATTCCATCTGATCTATCTAAAGACTGACCCCGTAACGACTTTCCGTCAACTGACGGAAGACTTAGCAATTTGGCTAGGTAAAACGCTGACGCCTACTCTTTAAATCCGACTAATTTAAAGACAAGAGGATGAAGGTATAGTCTGCGCTGCAAGTAATTGTAGATTAAGTACGATGTCGGCTCATCACATCCTGGGAGTGTAGAAGCCCCCAAGGGTCCGGCTGTTCGCCGGTTAAAGTGGTACGCGAGCTGGGTTCAGAGCGTCGTGAGACAGCTCGGTCTCTATCCACAACGGGCGCGAGAGTTTGAGGGAAGCTGATCCTAGTACGAGAGGACCGGATTGGACCAACCTCTGGTGTACCGGTTGTACTACCAAGTGCACTGCCGGGTAGCTACGTTGGGTCGTGATAAGCGCTGAAAGCATCTAAGCACGAAGCACATCCCAAGATTAAACTTATGGCCTCCAGGGAGACTACCTGGTTGATAGGCGACAGATGTAAGCACTGTAAGGTGTTCAGTCGAGTCGTACTAATGGCTTATATCCTTGATAATTACTCTATTATCAGGGTGTCGCAAGATACGTTGGTAATAAAAACATTCTATTCAGGTTTCAGATGGTAGGAATTATTCAGTTAGTCATTTATTCATTTCTCTCTTAATTGTCTAACTGACTAAATGACTAACTGTATAAGTGACTAACTCTCGTTTCCAGAGTGCTGGTAGCTTGACGGTGGGGAGACACCTCTTCCCATTCCGAACAGAGAAGTTAAGCCCACTAGTACCGAAAATACTGCTTTGCGGGAAGATAGGTAGCCGCCAGCACTGTGGGAATGAGGGGAACGTTGATCATTATTCATTTATCATTAACCATTGATCATTGAGATTGTAGGGGCGGTCGCCTTAGGCGACCGCCCTTAATAATTCCCCTTTACAAGTCTCATAGTGGTATAATGCTGTTAGTGTCACCAATAAACAAATAAGGAGAAAGAGAGATGGCTTTCGAATCGTTTGCAGAGTTTCTGGAAGCGCTGACAAAAGAGATGGCCCTCTATCCCAAAGAGGCAGAACTCCTAAAGGCAGTCTGGGATAAAGTTCTGTTGACACCGGGCGGGCGGATTTCTAAACAGGAGCAACCCCGCGAGTTTTTAATCTCCTGCCTGAGAGGAATTCTTAGTGGTACAGGGATGAAGCACTGGAAGGGTCGTATTGTAATCCAAATTGTCGCAGAAGGACGGCGAGAGCTTTGCCTAATCATGCGGGAAGACCCGGAAGCGTTTGCGTACGCCACTATTATAATTGCGACCGGTGACTGGCTGGGAGAAAACAAGTATCGGCAGTTGAACTTGCTTTTACTTGACGATACAGCTCGTTTGCAGGTACTCGACTGGCTCCGGCAAGAAGCCCTGCCGCATCTTTCGGAACGGCTTAGCTTAGTACTATTGAAACGGTTTGGTGTGGGAACAGGTGTTCGCCCGACGTTTAAAGCGGTGGGGTCGGATTTGGGAGTGTCTGGGGAGCAGATCAGAAAGAATGAGAACCAGGCACTTAAAGCGCTTAGTCGCTTGCTGGAACCGGCAATTAGGAAGTGGTGGGTTACAGGTTGACGGTGCTATTTCTGGTTTAAACCCCGTTTTCGACAGGTTTGAAGACGGGGATTTTTATTTTAATATTTTAAACCCTGCTTTTTGAAAATGGTTATCAAAGGTCGCGACGAGAGAGATTCCAAGACGCTTCATAACTGCAAAAGAGACACCGTCAGTATAAGAAAGTCCGCTCCAGTCCTTGGTAAAGAACTCCCAGGCCGCCCCTTCGTCATTAACCGTTACTCGGATCACCTTTAAATACTCACTGCCGGCTGTTAAGTAATCCCGAAAATCCTGTAATATTTTTAGCCCACATCTTACTCTTATTAGAGTAAAGGTTTCATCTAATATATAGTTGGTGGTTACTAAGGAAGCTTTCTCTGATTTTAAATTATCCCAGATGCTTAAAGATTTAGAGTGGAATTCATCCTGATCATGAATTAGAGCTTTAAAGAAGCTGGTATCAACGAAGGCTCTCATAAATAATTGTATCTTCAGGTTCTAACCGGCTGCCCTTTTTATGACCGGAAATTTTAGGAAGATCCCAAAAGTTTTTATTTTTATTATCCCTGCAAACAGTGTCTAATCGGCGCCGAATCGACAAATCCCTGATTAAGAAATTTAAGTATTCGTTAAGGCTAAAACCCATTTCCGCCGCTTCGGTTTTTACCTGAAGATAGTCGTCTTTAGGAATTCGTAAGTTAGTAATAATATTCTCCATAGTATTAATAATACTTTAGTATGTATGGTATGTCAAGACATCCTGATATCTGATTGGCCTAAAGGCGCAAATAAAATTACACTTTACAGAACCCATAGTTAATGATATAATACGCAATATATTATCGCCCCTTCCTGGCGCGGCTAGGATTGTACCTAAAAAGTGATCAGAAAGATCACTTAGGCGATAAAAGGAGAGACAAAATGTCAGACGTTAAGTCGAAGCTGTCCCACAGCCAGATTCGAGAACTGTGGTTGTGGCAGGAGTTGATGAGGGCTGCTGAGCGGTTTACTAAGATTTGTGCGTGGCACCCACTCACCCTGACTAAGACTGCGTCGGGGATTAGGTTTGTCGAGGATCAGCCGGAAGGTGGTATTGCCCACATCACCATCAGCCTGATTTCGACGGAAATTCCTCTGCGGGTCCGCTCGGTTATCGACGATGGTCCGACAGTTTTGCAGAGCTTTCCCAAAACAGCGGTAGCGCTGCGAACGCTTATTGACCATATCAATAGTGTGGTCGACGGCGTGGAGGCTGATCTGGCCAAAGATGCCTACTACGAGGAGAGATGGCTGGAAAAGCATGGTGACGATCCTTGTGCTTGTGGCCATACTCGCCGGGAACATCCGATGGAAGATGGTTGCCGCAGTGGTGAGTGCAAGTGTCTTTATTGGGATCCTATCTGCCCTTGTGGCCATCCGCAGTCGAAGCACCACAACGAAGATGGATACTGCGAGGTTAGGTCTGACCGCTGGCATTGTGAGTGCCCACAGTTTGGCGAACCTCTGCAGAACTATCAGACTTCTACCGAAGTTTGGTTCACGGAAGCGCCCGGCGGTCATCGCGGTTTCGAATAAGTAGGAGAGAGTTGTTAGACTGAGCCCCAGGTATTGTGTAAAACACAACTTGGGGCTCTTTTATTTTAGTCCTATTCTACCTTTAGAGGGGAATTTTGTGATCGGGTGTTAGCGGAACTAGTTAAAAGAAACGCAGACTTTGGTGTTTAGGGCTTTGGCTAGCCTACCAATAAAGTCGAGAGTGGGGTTAAAGTGGCCGGATTCTAGCCTGGCAATAGCTGATTGTTTAGTCCCGATTTTTTTAGCCAGTTGTTCCTGGGTGAGTCCTTTTTGAAGCCTTTTTTCGATAATGGTCTTGGCAAATTCGTACTCTACCGCCAGTTCATCGTAGTTCTTTTTTACTTCTTTATCTTTTAAAAGCTGCCTTTTGAGAGTTTTAAAATCTTTCATAGTTAAAAAATAACATATATGTTATACAGGGTCAAGTAGTTTAATTTGCTTTAGCGCTGTGTCTATTTCTTTAGGAGGGGTTTTTTGGGTTTTCTTAACGAAGGCATGAATCAGATGGATCTTTTGATCTTTGAAGGTATAGAGAATTCTGACCTCTTGAATTCCCCGAACGCGCAATTCAAATAGATCCAACCTAATTTTCTTGGCATGCGGCATTCCCAGTTGATAACCGAACTGTTCCAGTAATTCTATAGTCTTTAAGACCTTAGCTATTGTGGGTTTCTGAAGTTTGTAGATAAATTCCTCAACTGGATCATTAACAATTATTCGAGGCATACTAAAAGGGTACCACGTAAGTATAAGTACCCGCCAGCACTGTGGGAATGAGACGACACGAATTCCGCGAATTTTACTTCAACTAAGGCTATCAACTGCCAAAGCCCCCGTTTATTTTATTGACTAGCCCGTAGTCTAGTGGTAAACTGATAGACGCTAATCCATATCCCAGAAGAAGGAGAACACATGCTTAGTTTGCGTCATTGGCCGCTCATTGTTCTGATCGCTCTTCTCGCGTTGACGTTCACCCTGCCTCCGTCGGCTTCGGCCGAAACTCCGTCGCTGCCACTACGGGTTGCTTCTCGGTGGGGTACGATCACCGATCGGTCATTCTGGTGGAACACCACTTGGGTGAGGGCCCTTGGTTACCCGGGTGGGGGATACTATCACCAGGTGGCCAACTGTATTCTCGTTATCCGTTGGGACTCGGGAAGCCGCACCACGATCAATCGTGGCAACAGTGCCGCGATTTGTTTTAAGCACGTCGGCAACCGCGTCTACCGGAACTTTTGGGGCAGTATTAATTAGGTCCGTTTGGTAATGTACCGTCGCTGGTTTTGGGGCTGGTCCCACTTCCCGCGGCGGTATTTTTTTGTTACACGAATTGATGTTACGAATTTAAATTAGTATCAATCAATTCGCATACATTCGCACGATGTGCTATATTTCGGTTTGTTCCGTAAGGTGTGAATCACAGGAACGGAAAGGATGGTGTAGTTATATAAAATCAAAGATTAAAGATCAAAAATCAAAGACAGCGGCAGATTTAGAAAATCCCATGGAAAAACTGCTAGCCAGGCATAGTGCTGGGGTTAGAGTTTTTAGAAACGGCGAGCTGGTAGAAGGTCTTCTCGTTAGCCTGGCTCACAACCGCATGCTTCTTGACATCGGCGGTAAGTCTGAAGGGGTGATCATTGGTCGGGAACTGGAAGATACCGAAAAAACGGTTAAGCGTCTAAAAATTGGG
>Ga0172374_1001549_pt1 | contig 15253 bp, 12 predicted proteins | sample LakKiv3m_FD_114536 | JGI IMG/M metagenome (GOLD analysis project Ga0172374, IMG submission 114536) | Freshwater microbial communities from Kabuno Bay, South-Kivu, Congo - kab_092012_10.3m | ecosystem: Environmental > Aquatic > Freshwater > Lake | place: Democratic Republic of the Congo... | reverse complement strand
GCGCGTCTACACGGGCGGACAATACCGCTTTGTCGCCACCAGCCTGACGAGCACAACAAAACCCCCGCTTTATGACGCGACGGGTAAACGTTATGTCAAATTTGATGAGGTAGAAGTGTATCAGACCACATCTACCTTCTCGAAGCAGATGGCTCAATTTAACCGTGGTCGCTTGATTGAGACGTACGGCACGAGTGGGCATTATACACGGGTCAAGATTGGGACGAAGTATTACTTCGTCGCTTCGTCTTACTTGAGTCTGAATAAGCCGCTCCCAAAACCGAAAGTTGGCACCGTCTTTTATACGCAACTTAGCGGAACGCCATACTTTTCGAGCGATATCGCCTATACGCGCCCAGCCGGCCAATTAGCGCGCGGCGCCAAGCTCGTCGGAATTCGTTCGATTGACGCCGACTTTTGGCAAGTCCGGCTCGCATCCGGGAAAAAAGTATACGTCTTGAATCCTTATATTGCGACGACGAAGCCAAAAGCCATTGAAAAATCAGCCATGTCTGTAAAAGCCCATTATTATACGTTCAAACAGACACCATTTTATGCCAATCCGTTTGATACAAAACCAATCGGATACCTCGACTCAAATCGTCGCGTCTATCCACGTTCTCTCCATGGCGATTCGTATTTGATTCAAGACAGTTGGCGACCGGTCTATGTGAAGAAACAAGACACCCGGGTCAAGCAGGACCCGCTGTTGACATCACGCGGCAATTCGCAGACCGAACGCATGATTGCAGCGGCCGCAAAACATCTTGGGACGCCATACACATGGGGCTCCCAATCTCCGCTCAATGGCGGATTTGACTGTTCCGGACTCATTCATTACGCGACCAACCAAGCCGGCAAAATTGGCGGACGGACGAACGTGAGTGGCTATTGGCAAAGTAACCATTTCAAGAACCGTCGGACGAACATTTCGACTGGAAAACGAGGCGATATCATCTTCTTCCACGGGACGTATCGCAACGGTCCTTCTCACATCGGCATCATGCTCGACAAAGAAACGTTCATTCATGCGGGTGGCGAGATGCTCCAAATCAACTCGATTCATGACCCGCAATGGCGGCCACACTTCCTCGGCTACAAGTCCCTTTAATTCAAACACGCCTGTCCTCACACGAGGACGGGCGTGTTTTTGATGACACGATAAGCATATACGCAGGAGGAATACACCACGGGCCTCATTTCATTTATGCTTCAAACGCCCGCCGTAGCACTTCTTCTTCCTCGGCATGTCCCAAGTTCCGGTTCACGACCCGCTCGACCTCGAGTCCGAGCTCGTCTTTCAATAAGTTGGCGCTCCGGTCCTGCCCGATGATGACGACCTCACTCCACTTGTAATGCTTATGCAGTTTACGAATCTCTTCGGCGACGTCCCGATAAAATTGCCGGACTTGATTTTCTTTCCGGCTGTCGAATTGATCCGTTTGGCTGCTCGAGGACGCCTCTCCGCCTTTCCCGCGTCCTTGATACCGTCTCCATTGGTCGGTATCGAGATCGAGGTCGAACACGACGACATCCTCGATTTCACCGAGTCGTGTGTCATACGCCGTGATGCTGTCGAGCTGGGCCAGCAAAATACCTGTGTTCGGGAACTCGCCGTCGAGCTTCTCGATTTGGTCCAAGTTCGGTTTGTCGCCGTAATGGGCCTCGTTGTCGACATCGAGCTGGAGGAAATGAAGTTCGAACAAGCCGTCATTCCCTTCCGCGAATAACACGATACTTCGCAACAGTTTATGTTCGTTGCTCCGAATCTCTCGTTCGGCCCGGTCCCGCAGCTGCTTGAACGCTTTCAGCTTCGTCTCGTCCCCGCTCGCCTCGACTTCTTGCTCGAGCCGGCGCAACTCGTTCTTCAAATGAATCTCCCATTTGTCACGCTCACTCGGTTTCGTGCTCAAGTACAGACTGAGCACCCCCGCCTCCGCATTGTGAAGTTGCTTGATCGTTCCCAGTTCAGTTGATAATGCCATGTCGTTCCCTCCTTAATAAATGAACGCAGCAAGTATCCCCGTGATGAACACGGATGTGATCGTCACCGTCGAGAACCCGGCAACAATCATTTTCGGTAATATCTCATCCTCGATGATATGCACTTCCTCTTCCGTCTCCCCGATGCTCTTCGCCGCCTCTTCACTCAAGATGAGTGTGCCCGGGAACCCATAGAGCGCCGTCAATCCGATTGCCATCGACATCTCTTTCGAGTAGCCGAGGAAGCGTCCGACGATAAGCGCGAACAACAGCAGTCCGGACACACCGAGGATGAACGAGATGGTGATCGGTACAATCAAATCGAACAAGGCGCTCGGTGACAGCGTCGCGAGCGGACCGAAGATGATGAGAAGAATTGCAATCATGATGAGACCATAAGCGTCAATCCCGTTCAACGCGTTCGCTTTCAAAATCTTGAAGCGACGCAACACAATCCCGAGAATCAAAGCGATGACGAATGTGTTCAAATAGCCGTTCGTCCATCCGCTCAACACGGTTGAGACCAGGACGACGACCCCCATGACGAACAGCGTCCCCGCCGTCGTGTGGAACGCGGCCGGTAAAATCGAATCGTCCGTCTCGTCATGGACGACCGCATGTTCTTTTGGAGTGGCGAGCGTACCGTCGCGATGTGCCGTCCGGATGCGTCGTGCTTCTTTCCGTAAGATGATTGACGTGAGCGGGAACCCGATCAACCCTTGGGTCGCCGCAATCAACACCGGGAAGACGGCGACCGAGACGAGACCAGCGTTGACGGCCGCATCTTGAACGAGAATGATGGAAATCGTTCCGCCGCTGATGGCCGCAATCGCACTGAGCACATAGTTCGTGTCGAGGAAAAACTGACCGATGCCATACAGGAATGCAGCAATCCCGAGGACAGCGGACACCCCGATGACGAACGTCTTCCATTGCCGTTTGAACTCATCGAGACTGATCAACGTCCCGAGATGGACGATGACGAGACCAACGACCGTCTGACCGAGCGTCAGTAACGAAGAGGAAGGCAACAAATCTTCCGGGAATAAGCCCGATTTGAAGCCTATGAGAAAGATGACCGAGGCGACGAACAGAGACGACAGGAGCGCTTTCGTCTTTTTCGAGACGTAGTCGCTAATCGTCCAGATGAGCATGACGATTGTGAAGGCGAGTAAGGAGTTCATGCCGGAATCCCCTTTCAGGATTGAGTCCTACATCAACGAGTTTTATCATCAGAGAACTTCGCCTGTTTGCGGAGCGCATATAGTTTTTGGACGTTGAGGAACGTGACTTTGAGGACGGCGTAGAGCGGGACGGCGAGCAACATACCGACGATACCGGCGAGACGTCCCGCCACGAGCAGGACGAGCGTGATAGTGATGGGATGAACACGAAGTGACTTACCTTGGACGAGCGGGGAGATGACGTTGGCGTCAAGTTGTTGGACGATGGTGATGGCGATGATGACGTAGATGGCTTTGACCGGTTCATCGATGAACGCGATCAAGACGGCAGGTGCGGCCCCGAGGAACGGACCAAAATACGGGATGATATTCGTTGCGAAGATGAACAGACCGAGCGGCAGGAAGAATGGGACGTCGAGCAACCACAGGGCGAGCGTGGCAAAGAAACCGACAAACGTACAGACGATGAGCTGGGCGCGGACGTAGCGCTTAATCGTCTCATGCATATCGTGCAGGATGTGACGGGCGTCCTGTTCATACGTCGGCGGAATCCAGCGGACGATTGCACTCGCGAGCTTGCCGCCGTCAATCAACATGAAGACGTATAAGAACAAGGCGATGAACAACGTGAATAGTCCGGAAATGACGAGGGCAAGCAGACGGCCGAGCGACCCGGCGACCGAGCCGATGACAACACCGAGCGCATCGGCCAATTGACGGACCCACGTCTCGACGGACGTCGCGTTCTGTTCGGCGTACTCACGGAACCAGCTGTACTCCTCGAGGCGCGCGTACAATAACAGGAATTGACGATAACTCTCTTCGGCAAAGCGCGGGAACGTATCGAGCAAGGCGAGCAGTTGCCGCGTGATGAGCGGACCGAGCGTCAGGATGAACAGGACGGTCAATAGGAGCAACAACAGTAGAATCGTCAAAATCGCGAGCGACCGGCGCTTGAACTTCCCTTCCAACCAATCGACGAGACCGACCGTCAAATAGAATAAGATGCCGGCGAACAAAAACGGGGTCAGGACGGTGGCGAAAAAGATGCCGATCGGATAAAACAAGAACTCGACTTGTTTGGCCATGAACACGATCGTCAAGATGAGCAACACCCAAATCCCATTACGGAAGGCACGGGTCGTCCAAAAGGGCTGCATGTCGGTTTCCCCTTTCTGAAACATTACTTTAACCCATTCCCGTTTTGGAAAAAGTCAGTCCATTTCCTTATAAATGTATGTGCCCCCGATAAATATTTGTTTACCCCTGCTTCATATGAGGAATAGGCATATCATCTATGTGTATGAAGGAAGGTGTCATCCCGTGACTTGTCCACGCTGCGGAGCGAAGACCCGCTCGAAAACCACTGTTTGTCCGACGTGTGGCCATCGCCCACGTCGCTTGAAATGGATTGCTGTCCCCATCGTCATTGCACTCATCGCATTCGTCTCGTTTTTAACGAACGCCTATCTTACCGACAGCCCGCGCTCGAGTGATTCGCTCGCCGACAAAGTCGATTTGAACATCACGGAAGACACGGTCTCAGCCGATGGTGCCACCACCGTCGACCTCGAGACGTTGCAAGATAGCCTGTATACGGTCGGCACGGGTACCGGATTTTTGATTAGCCCGCAAGACGTGTTGACGGCGGCCCATAACGTCGCCGGCATCACTCGTGTCACGATGAAACACGGTGACAAGACGGTGAACGGAACCGTCATCGGTCGGACCGACGCCATCGCCGTCATCCGCATCGAAAAAGTGAAAGCGACCCCGTTCTCGTTCAGTCATGCGATTGTCGGACCGGACGAATCGGTATTGACACTCGCACCGGACGAACAGATTGAAGGAACGCTCACGTTCGAAGAAGATAGCTATCGTCGCGAATTCGATTTACCGAACCGTGCCATCGGCAGTCCGATCGTCACGACCAATGGACGCGTGCTCGGTCTTCACTTGGTGACGAAGACGCTCCCGGTCGCTTTGTTCGAACAAGACGTGCTGTCGTTCCTCGAGTCGGATACACCGGCACCGCCACCGACGACAAAGCGCAGTACCCCGGCCGCTGAACTTGCACCGGTTGCACCGATTACACCAGTCCCGAAACGCGAGGACCCGGTCGAACCAGCTCCGGCTCCTGAACCCGCGCCCGAACCGGCACCAGCACCGGAAGCCGAGGCGACGCCAGAAACACCGGAACCGACCGAACCGCCAGTTGAAGAACCAGCACCGGTCGAGGAAGAGCCTCCGGCCGAACCAGAACAACCGGCCGAAGAACCGGAGACGCCTCCCGTCACGGAGCAACCGACTGAGCCCGACGTCCCGGTGACCGAACCGGCTGAACCAGTCGAACCGGAACAACCGGCCACTCAAGAAAAAGAAGCGGAGGCGACGGCACCGGTCAAGAAACAAGACAAGCCGAAAGCCACTGCTAAGCCTGACAAGAAAGAAACGCCGCCCGTCGCCAAGGAGAAACCGGTCGCCGATGACGCGACCGAAGAAGCCACGGACGAGCCGGCTGCAGTTGAAACTGAAGATGAAGAAAGCACGCCATCTGAATGATGACGTGCTTTTTTACGTGTCGTTTCGAGAGCGTCGCTGCAAGTTGCCGACCGCTGCCCCGAATAGGAGCAGGATAATCGACAACATCCAAAACGGCATCACGTCCTGCAACAACCAGACGATGAGCGCACTGATGGCGATAACAATGCCCAACCATAAGAAATTTGACTGTCCCATTCATTTCACCTCGGCCTCATCATAGCACATCGACCCGGTGCGCCGTCGCCTGTGGCGGCAGCGAGCGGGTCATCTTCTCATCGTGCTCGACGCGGACGTATTGCCCGACGGCGAGCGGCGTCTCATCTTCTCGCAGTACGTCTTCCCAATGAAACACGATCCCATCGAACGGCTCGGCATCAACGTTCGGCGCGACCCGGATTCGCGTCGGTTCGAGCTCGACGATATAGCCTGTGAACGTGACCATCTCCATTCCTCCATTTCCTCGGAAATCCTTCCCTATTCTTTTCCCATTTTTTGAAATTAATCTACTCGTCCGTCCGATTGCTCGGTATAATGAAGCCACACTCATTTACGCCGGGAGGGACCCTCATGAAACACACCATCGATTTACACCATCCAGACTTTCAACGCACCTTCCTCGAGATGATGCTCCTTGAAGAAATGATTGACGACTATAACGCCGAAGCGATCGAGTCGCTCGTCGTCCGTGGCGAGACAAACTTTCCGGACGACCCGTTCTTCCCGGCGATGCGGGCATATCCGCTCATCCGTGAAGGCGAGTTCGGCCGGGCCCGCGACGTGCTCGAAGCTGCGAGCGCGAAAGGCGACCATTACATGATTCATTGCCTCCACGGTATCTTGAGCGACGATACGAATTTCTTGTTCGAGGCCGAGCAGCATCTCCTTCGGGCCGTCGAACGCTATCCCGACGTACCGATCGTCCAACGCACCATCGCCGTCCATTATTTCAACCGCAAGTTTCACGGGGAGGCCGGTCTCCATTTGATGCACTACGTCCGGCTCGCCGGATTCAACGAAGATACGGTGCCGATGTTGCTCGAATTCTTCCAAGTGTACGATGAGATTCCGCTCGAGATGAACGATGAGCTGCTCAAGGTGGCCATCGGATACTTGAACGCCAACCCACGCAACCCGCGCGCCCATTCGCTTTATGCGTCGATTTGCAGCCATCGGGTCGAGATGCTCGTCAAACGGTTGCCGGAAGACAATCAACAGCTCGACGATGAGACGATTGCGATGTTACTTGAAGTCGAAGAGCACGGCATGTGGAGCGCGACGTATGACGACAGCGAGGACCAGATGTTCCGCGCCATGTTCGCCGATTATATCGACAACGTCGTCTTGCCGAACACGTCACGAGTGTATGTATACCGCTTACGTCTCCGCTATTGGTATCACCGGCTCACGCACCGCTTGACCGGAGGCTACGGGGATTCGATGCGTTCATCTTAATTAAATCTGAACAGGGGTCCTGCCACCACATATTGGTGACGGGACCCCTGTTTGTTTTCTTGTTTGTTTTCTTGTTTGACCTGATTACATATACGGATGAATCGGACCCCGCAACTCGAACGAGTAATCCTCGTGGTTGACGATTCCGACGACTTGATCACTCTCGAGCAGTTGCACTAAGAACCCGGCCATCTCTTCGGCCGTATGATACTTCTCGACGTTTTGACTATAGTCAAAGTCATCCTCTTCACGGGCACGGTTGGCAAAGCCCGTCTCCGTCGCGGCCGGCGCGAGCACTTTCGCCCGCAGTTTGTCTCCGTCGTTCATGAGCTCACGAGCAAGCCCTTCCGTATATGCGCTGACGAAGAATTTCGACGCGCTATACGTGACGCCTTTTTTGGCGATATGATAGCCGACAACCGACGCGACGTTCAACAACGTCGCCCCTTCGACGTTATGATAGTCGCGAACGTATAGGCTCGACAGTACCGTCAACGCCTCGACGTTCAAGCGGATCATGTTCTCGATTTTCCCGACCTCGACGTCCTTCACGAAATTCGAGTCCCCGAACCCGGCGTTGTTAATCCACGTCTCGATGTCGAGATCGGCGAGCGACTCATACAGCCCGTACACGTTCTCGCTGTACGACAAGTCCTTCGCCTTGATGATGACATCGCTCTTCGGTGCAATCGCCTTGATCTCACTACGCAGCTTCTCGAGCTCGTCATGGCGGCGTGCCACGAGCACGAGCGACTTCCCTTGCTTGGCGAGCAACTTCGCTGCCTCGTATCCAATTCCTGAACTTGCCCCAGTGATGACGGTATATTTCATGATCTGTCTCCTTTTCGATGGAATCGAGATTTTGTCTCTCTCCGGCAATTCCCGAAACACTATCCCGTCAATCCTGACAACACGCAAAAACCGTCCTCCCCTGAACAGGAAAGGACGGTTCATCTTATGTTTGGAAACGCCCGATGAGCGTCTGTAAGTCACCGGTCATATTGCCGAGCGACTCGGCGACACCGTTCAACTCTTGAATCATCGCGAGCTGGGAGTCGGCCGTCTCTCCGACGCTGCGCATCGTCTCGGCCGTGCCTTCACTGTCACTCGCCATATGAATCGCCGCTGTCGCGACTTGTTTCGTCGTGATCGCAATCTCGCTTGAAGCGACACGAATCTGTTCCGTGTTTTCGACCGAGGCGTGCAACTGCCCGACGATTTGTTGGAACGACGCCGTCGCTTCTTCGAGCAACGCCGTGTTCGTCTCGACGCGGCGAGCGCTAATGGCGTGACGCTCGAGCACCGCGTTCGACTGGACTTGAATCGATTCGATTAACCCGGCGATTTGGGACGCCGATTGTTTCGACTGTTCCGCGAGCTTCCGCACTTCTTCGGCGACGACGGCGAAGCCTTTCCCTTGCTCCCCGGCCCGGGCCGCTTCGATGGCCGCGTTCAAGGCGAGCAGGTTCGTCTGGTCGGTGATCGATTGGATGACCTCGGTGATGAGGGCAATCTCATCCGATTGTTGTTTCAACGCTGTGATCGATTGTCCGGTCGTGACCGTCTCCGATTCGAGCGCGAGCACTTCTTGTTTCGCTTGTTGAATCGTCTGTTCGCCGCGTTCGGCGAGCCTTAGACTCGTCTGGACGTCTTGGCTGATTGTCCCGATCGATGTGGCGATTCGCTCGACGCCTTCATCGGCCGCTGCGACCGCTTGCCCGCTCTTCGAAGCCGCTGCCGCCTGGTTGACTGTCTCGCCGACGACTTGTTCAATCATCCGCGTCGTCTCTTCTGTCTGCGAAGACATCTCTTCCGTGCTCGCATACAGTTCTTCCGACTGGGCCGTGATTTCTTGGGCGTTCCGGCTCACTTCGTCGATGAGTTCACGAAGGTTGCCTTTCATCTGGTTGAAGCCGATCATCAGCTCACCGATTTCATCGCGCGTGAGCGCTTGAAGATCGGCGCGCGTCAAATCGCCGTCGGCGACGATGCCGACCTCGTCCGATAGTTGACGGAGCGGTACCGTCACCATGCGCTGCAGCATATAGCCGGCCCCGAGCGTGAGCAGCAAGATGAGCAGGGCAATCCCTGTCGAATAGAGGAACGCCTGTCCACCAAGCCGCTCGAGCTCCTGTTGTTTCTCAACGATGGTCGCTTCGGTCTCGGCTTGCAACCGTTCGCCCGTCTCCGAAATCGATGCCGTCACATCAGGCATGAGGCGGAGCGTGAGACGGTCGATGTTGTCCTGGTCGTTGTTATCGGCCGCAACGATGACTTCTTGCGCCAAATCGTCATAGCCGGTGGCGTAAGACAGCATGCTTTCGAGTTCTTTCGTCTCAGCTTCCGTCTTCGACAGCGCGAGCAATTGTTCGAGCGCCTCTTTCTTTTCCTTCGCGCCGCGTTCGATCTGCGCGCGTCGTTCGTCGTCTTGGACGAGAATATAACCGCGTACGCCGTACGCTTGACGCGTCATGCCGAGCGACAAATCGTCGGCCGCTTTCATCTTCATGACGTCATGACGAATCATGTCTTCGTATTGGCTCGTCATATTTTGCAACGTCCATAGGTTATAGCCCATGCCGAGCGTGACGAACAGCAAAATCAATCCGATGCCGCTAAACAGTTTTTGGGTCAATGACAGTTGATTGAATCGTTTCATAATCCTTCGAGGACCGTGTCCTCTCCCACCTCTATCTCTCTTTTTTTGGAACTACATGGGTTTTATCGGATAGTGCAAACGGTTTTCCAATCTTCTCGCACATTTATTTGACGATTGACCTCATTTCTTAGTTTTCACTCCATATTTTTGCCACAAGAAAGACCGTAGCTGTGGGCTACGGTCTAGCATCATAGTTTAAATTGTGACACACGATTCGACAGTTCGACCGCACGCTGTTCGGTCTCCTGCATCCGTGTCTGCACGTCGTTGAACCGCTCGACGGAAAGCTGGACCTTCTCCGAGATCGACTGCGTCCCGTCCGCCCCTTCGGTCACGGTCGTCGCGACTTCTTGGATAACGTGGAGGATGCTGTCGGTCATATGACGGAGTTGGAGCGCGTTCGTCTCGAACGTCTCTGCCGTCTGTCCGAACACGTTCGCATCCGACTCGTATTGCGTGGCCGATTCCTCGAGCCGGTCGTAATCGGCGAGCACTTTCGTGTCGAGGAACGTCAGCATATCGGCCGAGCTCGTATTGAGCCGGGCGACCGAATCGATGACCGTCGTCGATACCGCTTGAATTTCGTTCACCGTCTGGCGTGAGTTCTCGGCCAGCTTACGAATCTCCGAGGCGACGACCGCGAAACCGCGACCGGCATCTCCGGCCCGGGCCGCCTCAATCGATGCGTTCAAGGCGAGTAAGTTCGTCTGGTCAGCGATGGTGAGGATGGCTTTCGTCAAGACACGGATCTCTTCGACCGACTGCGCCCCTTTGATGGCCTCGTCAAGTTCAATTCGTTTTTGCTCGATGATAGCGTTCGCCTCCGTCTTCGATGCGACGGCCTGCTCACGCATGGCGTGGGCGCGGCGCTCGACGTCGCCCGCTGTCGTCGCGCTGTCGTTCGACAAATCGACGATGGAATCGATGGAGCTGCCCATCTCGGTCGTCGACGCGCTCATCTCTTGTGACGAGGCGGCCGTCTCTTCCATACCGGCCGTCAGCTCCTCGACCGTGCCCGACGTCTCTTCCATATAACGACTCAGTTCGGTCACTTCCGTCGCCACTTCTTTTGACGATACGAGGACGATTTTTGCCGTCTTGTCGACGTCAATCATGATGTCGCGGAGCGTCGCGAGGAACGTGTTGAACGAGCGGCTCACTTGCGCGATCTCGTCGTTCGATGTGACCGGGATGGCCATCGTCAAGTCGCCGCCTTGTGAGGCCAACTCATCGAACTTCTCTTGGAGCACGCGCATCGGTTTGATGATCGAGCGTAGTAAGCTCAGTCCGAGGAACAACAGGAGTGCGACCGCACCGATCGTCACCGCGAGCAACGCGATGAGCGACTGCCCGAACTCACGTTCCATGTCGGCGCCGACACGCTGCGAGCCTTCCGAGTTGTAGTCGACGAGCTCGGTCAGGCGCTGGGTGAAGTTATTGTATGTCGATTGGGACTGGGCGTCATAATACGAACGGGCCATGCCGTTGTTGCCGGACGTGCTGAAAATGAGCATGTTGTCCGACACGCGTTGATACATCTCCCACTGCTTGCTGAAATTGGCGAACAGCTCCTTGTCCGTCTCGCCTGTCGCCGTCTGTTCATATTTCGGGGCGATTTCATTGATGCGTGTCCGAATCTCTTTCATCGCAGTCATCAATTCTTCTTTCGCGGCCGCGTCGTCCGTCACGATATGTTCAAGCTCGAGCGCGCGATAGTTCGCCGCGAGCGTGTTCAACTCGTGGGCATAGTCGAGCCCTTTGTTCCAGTTGTTGACGATGTCATCGCCTTGACGGTTCGCATCGGCGAGCGACAAGAGTGAGTAGCCGCCGACGCCTGCGACCATAAGGAGCGCAAGGATGACGAGTCCCCATAATTTTTGACGGATGGTCAGGTTCTTCCCAGTCACTCGTTTTCCTTCACGCGTGCTCGGCTTTCGTCGTTTCGGTTTCCATTGAAAGCGCCGGACGTTCAAACGGTTCCGCAACGCTGTCCACTTCTGTTTCACTGACATATGTATATTCCCCTCTCGCATGCAACGTTTCTTCCTATATCGTCTTGACGTCGAGGAATCTAAAGGGGATTGACCAAAATAAAAAAAGATGACTGAAAAATCAGTCACCTTCTCACTACATCATAAAACGGTCTTTACGGTCTGGCCGCTTCGGTTGGCCGGCGTTACGACTTTAATCGTCAACTTCGACCCGCGTTTTTGCGGTTTGATGGATACGTTCGTCGAAGTCGATGTGATCGTCTTCTTCGCGACGAGCGTCTTCCCATTATAAATCGTCACTGTTCCATACGGGACGTTCGTGCGAACAGCAATCGATTTCGTCGTCGAGCGAATCGTGCCGGTGTTTACCGTCGGGCGCACACCTGCTTTGACGGTCGCACTCTTCGCGTCACGGGTCACTCCGACTTTCGCCTCGAACACGAGCTTCGTGCCCGCGCGCTGACGAGTGAACTTCACTTGATAACTACCGGTCGAGTTCGCGGTCGTCCGTCCGATTACTTTCGTCCCGGCCTTGACGGTGACCGTGGCGTTTGGGAGAGTCTTGCCTTTCCACATGCTCACTTCGTCAGATGGTGCGAATGACGTCAACGAAGCCATCGGAACTTTGTACGTTGTCCGCTTCTTCTTCGACCCGATTGACGACTCGACGACGACCGACGTGCCAGGTTTCACCGAGATCCGGTAGCGGTCTTTTCCGACTTCCGTATGCGGTAACTGTCGTCCATTCACGTAAAAATGAACGTAAGCTTTCGCATCTTTTAGTACAGTGAATGTCGAAGTCGAGGATGTGACGAGCACATCTTTGATGCTGTGTGTCTTCGGCGTGTCACTCGTCACTTTTTGTTCGAATGTTTTACTGTACTCTGGCATGAAACTGGCGACGATTTTAATCGTTTCCCCTTCCCAGAGCGGTCGTTTCAATGTAATGACGTTTGTTCCGACCGTTAATCGTTTCGATGTTTCGACCCAGCCGTCCCGATACACAACAACCATCGGTGTGAGTTTTTCATTGTGGAGCGTGATGGTCGTATCAAATGTTTTCGGTGAATCCACCCATGTCACGGCGGGGATTGGAAATCCTTTGTATACGGAGACCACATAGTATGGAGATGTTTCATCTTTCACGCGATAAAACACTATATATTTGGACGGATCGGTCTGTTTGTACGAAGTCAATTGTGCGACTCCTGATGCGTCAGCTGTCACTTCTGTCACTTCAAATGTCGTTCTCGATAACAACTGACGTACTTCGATTTTCGCATACGGAGATGTTTTGATTGATAAACCTTCAGTTATAGTGTCCGTCAAAACTGTCGCCGGGTTGTTGATGGGTGATGCCGCGATTGAGAACGACTGTTTAGGTGAGAGCTCGGTCGCTAAATGATACGTCGAATTGTTACTCGCCCAAATCGTGATGGTCTGATCAGCTGTAATGATGCCTCGTGAGAACGTGAATCGTCCTGTCTCATCAGATGTGACAGAGCCACCGCATTCAGTATAACTTGCTTTTTCACAAGATAGATAGACCTCCATATTCGGGGCCGTCGTACCTGTGATATCCCCAACAGGTCCGTTCGTCATCGTTGTTTCTACGTGAAGTGGAAGTTTTTTTCTTGGTGTCACGCTGAGTGAATCGCTCTCCAGCCAAGCAAAACGCACGCTAAATCTGAACGCTTCCTCAAGGAATGGGATGACGTACCCTTCCTCGAATGTCCCGTTCGTGCTAAGCACTTCAGCGCCTTGCTCGTTAATCGGCACTTCGACGTCAATACCTCCTGATGTCGTGACTGTCGCAACTAATCGATACGCTTCACCGAGCCACGAGTTCCCCTGTCCTGCTTCATCTTGGGCACGCAATGAAACCGACACGTTTCTCGGAATCATATCCACGTGATTGAGTGAAAGTAATCGACTTCGATCTTGTACGATTACTCCGCCTTGAAGCAGACTATACGTCTTATACGTCGACAGATTTCTCCAACGCACTTGTTTCTTCACTAAATCAATTTCAAGCAGACTATCTCTCGAGTTCGTTCCGTAATAGATTCCATTGTGATAAACGACAGGTGTGAGAGAATACATGGATTGATGATAACTTAACTCCAGTTTCGTCAGTTGTGCCGTACCAATGTCATAAATATGTAGGTCACCCGACGGCATGAACAGCAAATCCGTCGTCGGCTCTAGCTGCACGTCCCGTGGTTCGGACAGAAGCTTCGTACTCCCTAACACGTCACCAGTAGTTAAATCAAATCGTGTCAATGTCGTCCCATCGATTGTCAAAATTTCATCATGAGTAGCTGCCAATATGATGTGACCGTGGTAAGAGCTTGGTGCGCGCCACATGATAGTGCCGTTCAAGTCAGTGACGACAACTTCATAAGTCGTTCGATCGTTCCAAACAACAACATCACGAGTCGCATCATATGAGACGAGGATTCTGCTTGTCGCACTCACCTCTTCGGCAAACGTAAACGGAATCACATCTCCTTGATTCGTCACACGAAACCGTTCAGTTGTGTACGAAGCGACGGCCATAATTTCTTGGCCATCGGTACTCGGGATATGGTAACCTCGAAAGCTATCCAATCCTTGATTCGTCAAATTCCCTTCATAAGCGACCTCGATGACTTTTTTTGTGTCGACGTCATGAAGAAACGTTTGTCCATCACGATAATCTAAATAAAACGGTGACCCTTGAATCGGTGTTACCTTCTGATCAAGGACAATCCCCGTCTCCAAGTTAGCTGGAGCGTTCGCATAGCCGATTGACGTAAACAGCAACCATCCCCCGATAACCATCAGGGCGAAATGAAGTTTTTTCAATTTTACATTACCTGCCTTTTATTCAATATATTAAAAATATACCTTCAATTTGTGATTTTTAGAAGCAAAACAGGAAAAAAGCACCGTCTCTTTTTTTGAGAGACGATGCCTTTTGAATTATTGGACGTTCAACACGGTCTGCGTGCCTTCAATCATCTTGATTTCCGTCCATTTGACGACGCTCTTGCCAAGCGGGTCGTTGGCGACCATGAAGTCAGCGAGCGCTTGCACTTTCAATGCGTCGACTGGCTGTTTCACGTTATTCAAACGGAAGCGTGATACTTTATTGAACATATCCAAAAATGCGATTTCTACTTTAGTCTCAGTCATGGGTTAGTCCTCCTTGGGTGTGGGTGTGATTAGACAAGATCGTATTCGCGAACGACCGACACGGTGAAATCTTCTTGCTCGGTCAAGTCGAGCATGAGGTGACCGAACGCCTCGGCATTGTCAGCCGTAAGCGCCGCCCGAATCGGACCGAAGCGCTGCGTTTTCTTCGTCGGTTTCAAACTGTTCAAATCGTGGTGCGTCGTCAAGACGAGCGTGGCTTTCTTTTCAGTCAATACGGCCATGGGGGATGGCTCCTTTCGGGG
>Ga0172374_1001548_pt1 | contig 15254 bp, 13 predicted proteins | sample LakKiv3m_FD_114536 | JGI IMG/M metagenome (GOLD analysis project Ga0172374, IMG submission 114536) | Freshwater microbial communities from Kabuno Bay, South-Kivu, Congo - kab_092012_10.3m | ecosystem: Environmental > Aquatic > Freshwater > Lake | place: Democratic Republic of the Congo... | reverse complement strand
GCCCGGCAGACCGCCCTCGCCGCCGGACTCCCCGCCCGTGCGCGCGACCGCGAAACCGATCCCTCCGGCCGCCGCAGCGCAAAGGATCGCGGCGAGAAGAACCCAGGATGGGGGGAAGGAATCGCGGTTCGCGTCGGCCCGCAGCCGCTCCGTCGACAGTCCAAGACGAGCGGTCCCCACCGGTTTCCCCCTGAACAGGATCGGCCTTGAAAGCTCGAGCACGTCCTTTCCGGTTCCCTTCCAGGGGGAACCGACCCAAGAAAGGTCCGTTGCGGCGCGAACGACTCCGCCGGCGTCCGACACCGAGACGAACAGGTATCGCTCCCCGACGGATGCGCCCCTGATCAGGGAGTTCAAGGTCAAGCCGTCCTCGGTGACCAGCGGAAGAACGGAACCCGCCGCGACCAGGTCGAGGGTTGACTCCGCGGCGCGAACCTTTTCCCTGTAAAGGGAGTCGACCAACCTGGAGCGACCGGCCCACCCGACGACAAGGACCGAGAAAAAAACCACTCCCGCTACGATCACGGCAAGTCGAGCGGCGGCGTTCCGCGCAGCTGCGGCGTTCACTTGTTTCTCACTTCGATCGGTCCCCTATGGACACTTCGCGCTCAATGCTTGGGGCCGAAAAGGGGCGTTTCTTCGTCGGCGGGCGTGGATGATCCACGTGAGCCGGTCCCTTTCGACTTCGACTTCGATTTCGGGTAGAAGCTGTCCACGTACTCCCTCGTCATTGGCTCGCGAGTTTTCAACATGGATTCCGGCACCTTGATGCTCATACCTTCATGTATGACATTCGGATTCACGTTCGGATTGACTTCGGCTAAAATCTTCCAGTTGTCGATTTCTCCGGTGTACCAGCCTGCGATGATGGACACCGACTCCCCCGGATACCTGACCTTGTGAACGAGCATGGGGCCGGACTGCAGGTCCGGCTGGGCCTGTACGGCGCCGCTCACGGAAGGTTGCGACCCTCCCCCGGGCGCCGTCCCCCGATAAGCGGGGGATCGCCCGGGAACGGAGGGGGAAGGAGGCGCGATCTGCCCCGAGCCAGGCGTTTGCGCCTGGACCTCCGGGGGCGGCGGCGGGAGGTCGGCCTTCTTTGCCGCACACCCGGCGCAGATCCACAGCGCGACCACGCCCAGGGGAACGACTAGTTTCAGCAAATGGAGCCGGTGACCGGATCGCGTGCCTGTCATCGCCTATTTCCCCTTCATCCTGGCGAGGGCTTTCCTCGCCGGCTCGTTGCCGGGATTGATCGACAGGGACTTCTCGATGCTCTGCAGGCTCTCTTTACGCTTACCCTGCTTTTCCTGGACCATCCCGAGGTTGAAAAACGCTTCGTCAAGGTACATCGGAGACAGTTTCACCACCTTGGCGTACATCTGTTCGGCCTTGGCGTACTCTTTCCTGACGGCGTGTACGTACCCCATGTTGAAGAAGGCATCGGCGAATTTCGGGTCGATCTCGCCCGCCTTCGCGTACGCTTCGAGAGCCTTCGGATAATCCTTCAATTTCACGTATGCGTGACCGAGTTGGAAATGCCCATGGACGCTTCGTGGATCCTTCTCGATCGCCTGCTGGAGAACGGTCTTCGCCTCGGCCGGGTTCGACTCGATGAGCCCGACGGCTTTCCTGACCAGAAGCTCGGCATCGGCTGCCGGCGATGCGGTGGAAGGCGGTGCGGCCGTTGGCGTAGCGGGCGGCGGCGCCTGGGGCGCTGCCTGGGCCGGGGCGGTCGGCGGCGCGCCGGCCGGGCCCTTCCCCTTCCCCATCATGTAATACCCTCCGCCGACAAGAGCCAGGACTGCGACGCCCGCGACTGCGGCCAGGACACCTTTATTCCCACCCTTGGCGGGCCCGGCCGGTTTCGGCGTGGCCGAAGGGGCCGCTTTCGAAGGCGGCGCCGGCTCCGCCTTGGGGACGGGCGGCTTCTGCGCGGGAGGCTTGTCGGACGACCGCAGCGAAGCTTCCGCCTCCCTGGCACGGTCGCTCGCCGCCACGGCGCTGGCGGCGTCGGCCATCCGCTGCCCTTCGGCCTCGATCTCCTCGGCAAAGAGAACCTTCAGGTACTCGGCGAGGCTGCGCCCGGAGGGGCGCAGGTTCATCCGGAAAATGCACTCCTCGATGTCCGCCTGCATGTCGGCGCACGACTGGTAGCGGTCTTCGGGCTCCTTTGCAAGGGCCTTCGCGGCGATGTCGTACAGCTTCTCGGGCAGCCCGCCCTTCAGCGTACCGAGCGGCGTGAACTCGGCCTCCCGAACCTTCGAAAGGATCTGAAGGGTGTCGTCTCCCTTGAACATGCGGCCGCACGCGACCATCTCGTAAAGCAGGATCCCGGTGGCGAAAATGTCGGACCTGTGGTCGATCACCTTGCCCGCCGCCTGTTCCGGCGACATGTAGGAGACCTTCCCCTTGATCATCCCCACCTGGGTGATCGTGCTCTGGCTGGCAGCCTTGGCGATCCCGAAGTCGACGATCTTGACGTCACCCTCGTAGGTGAGGAAGACGTTCTGGGGAGAGATGTCCCGATGGATGATGTTCAGGGATTTTCCCTGGAAGTCCTTGAGCTTGTGCGCGTAATCGAGCCCGGCGCAAACCTTGGAGACGATGTAAAGTGCGTTTTCGAGGCTGATCGGTGTTCCCTTCTCCTTCGCCTTGACGTTCACCCCGCGCAGGTCCTTGCCGTACAGGAACTCCATGGTGATGAAGTACGAATTTTCCATGGAGCCGAAGTCGTATATCTGCACGACGTTCTGGTGATTCAGAAGGGCTGCCAGCTTCGCCTCGTCGATGAAGGAGGTGATGAGCTCCTCCTCGTGCGCGAGGTGTGGAAGGATCTGCTTGATGGCGATGAACTTCTCGAACCCCTCGACGCCGATGATCTTTGCACGGTACAGCTGCGCCATCCCGCCGGTCGCGAGCTTCTCCAGCAGCAGGTATTTCCCGAAACGGGTGGGTTGGAAATTGGACATGTTCCCCTCTTCCCTACGGTGTGATCGACAGCGTTACGGACAGTAACACCATTTTACAATATACGTCAGGAGAGCAGATCGCGGAGCGAATCCTTCAGAAGATCGGGGATCTGCTCGATCGCCTCGCGGTCTATGATCTCCTGAAACGCCGCGATCCCCGAGAGCTGGGTGACCTGCAGGATGAAATCGTTCGCGGGAAGGAACGTGGCGAGCGGCGCGGTTATGATTACGACCGGAAGCCCTCCGAGATCGGGAAGGGCTTCGACTTCAACCTTGTACCGCAGATCCGAGAGCAGCTGCCCCACCGCGGGAAAATATTTCAGGAAGACGACCGGCGCGATGTGGTTGACGAGCCCTTGCCGCATCTCGTCGGGGACGCGGGTCTCGGTACCGGCCACCATCGACCTAAACCGCGAAAGCGTGCACTCGCCGCGGTACGAGAGAACCCAGCGGGTCGGGCTGGAGACGACGATCGGTTTCTGTTCCCCCGGGATCGCCAGGAAATACTGGAAGGGCGACGCGTCGAGCTGGGTCGCGATCGGCGCCAGGGGGGTCTGGAGCTTCTTCGGAAGGCCGAACGGTTTCTCGCAGACAGCCGCGTACCGTTCCTGCAGGTCGGCGAACGCCTTGTCCGACACGGGAACGTCCTCCATGGAGGCGCTTTTCACGTACGAGCCGAGGAGAGCGCGCACGATGAAGAGTGATTTCAGGACATCCAGGTGACCCGACAGGCGCTTGTTGAGAAAGGAACCGAGTTTGTCGGTCGCGCGGCGGAGCTGCACGAACTCGGCGTTGTCGAGGTTCTTCCGGGTGATCGCATCCGGGTTCATCGGTCGTCCTTCCGGGATTCGAATTTACCTAACGAGACACCATATTGAAATACCATAATCGGTCCGGCAATACAATTTCCCTTCTCGTTCGTCAGGTTAGCCCGACCACGTAGAAGTCCGCCGCCTCTCCCTCGGTTGGAAACGGACCGAAGAGGACGGATTCCGGGCACTCCTTGACCTTCACGAAGTACGAGGCGCGGGACTCGAGGCGGTTCCGGACCCCCCACGCCGTGTACTCGGATTCGCCGAGGGAGAGCTTCATCCCCTTGACCGGGAATTCCAGCGTGCATTGCGCGGGGAGCATCTCCATCGGTCCTGTGCCGTGGAAGAGGATCTCGCTGCCGGCCACGCCGAACATCGCCCCGTCCCATCGGCCTTGCCGCGGACCGACCTCGAACCAGAGTCCGATGTGCGTGTTCCCGTAGACGTCGATCCTGTACTCCGACGCGGGATCCGTACGGGGTGAATGGACCATCGCGACGACCTTCGCCGGCAACCCGGGGTCCGAGGCGGAAAGGAGCTCCGCTCCCGAAAGAGGCGTGGGAAGCGGCGGAGCCGGGGGCGTCCCCCCTCCCTCCGCGAGCAGGACGATCGGGAACGACAGACCCTTCTTCGCCTGCACGGTGATGGCGAGCAGGGAAAGCCCGCGCCGCACGGAGGGGGAAGCGAGCGTCTCCGCGGTGGCGAGGATCACCCAGGCGGCCACGTCGGGCTTGATCATCTCCTCGCGGGGGGCCATCCAGGCGATCTTCGGGAGGTCGTCCACCCAGAAATGCCCTTGTACCGGGATACCGTACGGCTTCATGAGGGAGATCACCTTCTTCACGTTCTCCTCGGACCGGCCGAGCGACGTCAACCAGACGGTCTTCATGCGGACTCCCTTCGTTTCATGGGGTTGATGCGACGATTCGCACGGTCTCCACTTCCTGCGCGGAAAGATCCGTCAGGGGGCAGCGCCCGCGCCACACCAGGAATAGCCGTCCCTCGTCCGGCAGGAGACAAAGGGTGTCGAGGCGCATCGGCGCCGGCTCGCTCCACGACGGTCCGCTCCAGCGCTCCGTCTTTTCGACGGTGGCCACCGGCGCGATCCCCGGCAGCCGGAAACGGACCTTTCCGCTCTTTTCGAGGTTCAGGAGGAGGATCTCCTCGTCTCCCCGGAGGTACCCTTCCACCTTCAGTTCGGGAAGCGCCGCGTTGTAGTGGTCGTACCGGAAACCGCTCGGGGGAAGAGGAGAGCGTTCCCTCTCCCACGCTTCGTCGTACGTTCCCAGGTATCCGGCCCGGGGTGCCCATCCCCTCCCGACAGGGCCGAAACCCGCCGGCGGCGGATGATCGGTCCAGGAACGGATCGGCCGGGAGGCGTCCTCGATGTTCGGAAGCGGCGCCCCGTCGATGTTCCTGGGGGAGTTCCGGGTGTAGTAGCCGCATCCGACCGGGTTCTCCGCGCAGAATCCGCCCGACTCCGCGTCGATCCCCCCGAACGCCTTTTCGTAGACGAGAGGGATCTCCGTGAACGGCTCCGGTTCGGTGAACACCGGGGCGGACAGCTTCCCTCCTCCGGAGATCCATGTCCGGTCTCCGAATACGCGGACGACCTTTTGCAGCGTCCCGACGCGGAGGCCCGCATCCAGCCAACGGACCGGCTTCCCTCCCGCCGCGTGCGCGTTGCCGACCAGGAGGATATCGGCGCGGGGCTTGAACGGAGCGGTGTCCGCCTCGAACTTCGGGCTGCCTCCCTTTTCCGGGTCGGTGGATTCGTCCCCGAACAGGATCGGGATCTGCGACTCGGCCGCCGCGGCGATTCCCTCGGGGACGATCGCGAACGTCCCCTTCACGATGACCGTCAGGTGCGCCTTCCCTTCCGGGTCGAGGAACGGGAGCGCCTCGGCTTCGAAGGGAGTCTTGTTCCCGATCTTCACCGTTTCTCCTCCGCGCGGGGCATGTCAGGAAATGCTCCCCGGGGGGCCCATCCCGATCCCGCCCAGCACGGGACCGACCGGCACGAACGGTGGCGCGAACGTGGGCACAGGCCCCGTGCCGATCACGTTCTTCACCAGGGTGGACACCTTGAACAGCTGGAACACGGTTCCGAACGCTTGCGCGATCGCGTCGAACAGGTCCGAAGCGTGCAGCGCGGTCGGGTCCGCGAGGTTCGCGTCCATCAGGCTTTTCAACGTCGCCGGGGACAACCCCGCTTCGCCGGGGGAGACGAACGCGACGAGCGGCATGGGGATGTTCGGCATGGGGGGCGCTACCGGGGCGGGGACCGCGGCGAAGGCGGGGTACGAGAGGACTCCCGTCAAGCCGATGTGCCAAGGCAGCCACATTGTCCCGATCGCGTTGGCGACGGCCATTGAAAATTTCAGCTCCATCGGGGTCGCCTTGGGAGCGGAGGAAAGGATCAGCGGCATGAGCGGCGGCCCGACCACGCACCCGGGGTGAAGGATGCCGACCGGCCCGACGATGTTGACGGCGACGACCGTCGCGGTGCTCATCCACTGGCCGATTCCCGTGGAGACCGCCCCGCAGATCCCCTCGATGAACTTCTCGTACTGCTCCCCGATCTCCTTCGCCGTTCCGACGTGGTACTTGTTCAGCGTCGCCTCCCGGAAGAGGTTCATGGGGGAATTCGGCGCCGTCAGCCGTTCCGAGGGCTTGAACGACTCGGGGTACATGTCGCGCCCCGCCGGGTTCGAAGGATCGGTGATCTTGTCCGGCAGCTCTTTCCAGTCGATCGGGAGCTTGATCCCCTTGGCGACGAAATTCATCTTGGCCAGCATGACGAACATGTTGTTCGGGGGCCAGGGCATCGGTCGTTACCGGGTCAGGTCCCGTACGTGGAGCAACTGCTCCTCCGTATAGATCCTTTCCCCGTCCGTGGGAAACGGAAGCTTCAGTTTCAACAGGTAGACCAGCGTGTCGGCCGCCTGGTCGCAGACGCGGCGATACCTGAACCCGCCTCCCGGGCCGATCGCCTGCGCCTCCTTCGTATCCAGCAGCAACGGCTTTACGCGATCCGCCAGCGATGGGTCGTTCACGTACCGCAAGCCGCCCAAGGTATCGTACCGGACCAGCGGATCGGAAGAGGCGAGATCGTTCAGGACGGCATCCCTGCCTGCCGGGTCTCCCAGCCGTGCCAGCGCCAACCTTGCGTTCGAGGCCAGGACCTCTTTCCCGGAAGCGACCGATCGAAGGATGGCGATTGTCCGTTCTCCGGGGAAATACCCCGCGGAATACGCGAGCATCTCCCGGACATCCGTCTCGGTGCTTCGAACCAGCGTCGAAAGGACCGCATCCTTCGCCGATTCAGGGGGATTCACGGACAGCTGCCCCGCCGCGGCCACCCGCACGTTGACGTTCCCGTCCTTCAACCCGAGGGCGAGGATCTCCCCCGCGGCGTCCCCTCCGATCTTCCCGGCGCACGCCATCGCGACCTGTCGCGACCGGTACCCCGGCATCCCCGCCCCCTTTCGAAGGGCGGGAGCCGCGGCATCGCCCATCGCGGCGGCCGCCTCGACCGCCCGAAAATCCCCTTCCGCGAGAAGGCGTTCCAACTCCGCCTGTGCGCTCATCCTCGTTTCCTCCCCGGCCGGCTTGTGAAGCCTGCCGGATTCTTTTTCGATTCCGTGGCAATTCGCGGCCGCGAGCAACAGGACCCCCCAGCCGACCGCGAACAGCGCGCGTAATACGTTCCTCTTCACGGCCTGTGCGGGGCGGCGAGCCGCGCCGCGTTCCGCTTCACTTCCGCCATCTCGTCGTCGGTCGGGTCGCCGTCGATATTCCGTACGGTCAACATGCATCCGGGGTTTCCGATGTCGTATCCGACGTCGTCACGGTATCCCATCGCGTCAATATGCAGGAAGTCGGTGTATGCCCACATCAGGCGCCGGCGGGAGACGATGTCGTCCCGGACGCTCCTTCCGCTCCCGGGGTGGGCCGCATCCATTCTCGTGTTCACGTGTTGATACGCCCTGTCTTTCACGAGGTTCAGGACATGCCCGAGTTCGTGGGAAACCGTCTGCCCCCCGACCGCCATGTCCGCGATGATCGATCCGAACGTCCGGGGGGCTCCCCGCGAGCTGTTGGCCGCCCCTCCCCAGTGGTTCACGATCGTCGTATCGGCGAACTGGATCTGGGGGACGAAATACATGTTTACGGCCCCGTCGACCCGGTTCAGGGCCGTGGTCCGATTGAATTCGCCGGTCAGGACGTGTATGAACCCCTGGTGCCTGAAATCCAGGACGCCGGCCCGGTCGATCACGGGCTCCGGGACGAAACGGATTCCGTACGGGAAGTAGATCTGGTTGACCTCCTCGATCAATCCGAGGATCTCGTCGTCGCTCCGGAAGGATCGGGAGGGCACGACGTCCCCCGGGTCCCCCGAGGGATCGTTGACCGCCGCCCCGTTGATCGTCGGGACGTGCGCCGCGAGACGCACGCTCCGGGTCGGGTTCACGACCACGCGGAGGCGGTGGATGACCGGCCCTTCCGCCCCTCCGAATCGTACCTCGAGATACGCCTCCCCCGCGGACTTCGCCTTGAACTTGACCATCATCATCCGGGCGGCGGGCAGGGCGGCGCCGGGAGCTGGGACGGTGACCTCCAGGCGAGCGGGATCCGATGCGACGACATGGAGCACCCCTGCTTCCTCCATGTGCTGCCGGTTCAACCGGACGCGGGTCTCCGGGTGACGCGTCTCATCCAGCGACTCGTCGATCCCTACCGGCAGAACGGCGCACCCCTGATCGGCCGGGAGGAATCCGCGGTCGTCGGGATCCGGTGCGTTCCCGTCCGGCGGGCCGTGATCCACGGCGGGGTCGTCCATATCGGGCGCCCGGAGGAACCGGACCGGCACGATCCTCGTCCACTTGTGTACCGGTATCAGGAACGCCATCCTTCCTCACTCCCCTCCTGCGTTTCGCACCACGTTCCCCAGCGCCCGGGAAGAGGTCGGCCCGAACTGCGCGTCCGCGAACAGGTCATTGTCCGCCTGGAAATCGAGGATCGCCCGTTCGGTTTCGGCATTCGGATTCACATAGGCATCCGCCCGCACGTCGACGACGCCCTCCGGATACGGACCCGGGCAGTATCCCAGCATCCCCAACCGCTGCTGCACCCCACGCATCTCCTCGATGGGAAACAGATCGTCCGCCAGGCTGATCCAGTATTCGCAGCCGAGCACCCGGAGCCTTGCCGTGGCCCCCGGAGCGAGCCGGATCGTGATCATCCCGTCGCTTCCCGTCCGTCCCTCCACCGGCGGGGCGTCGCCGACGGTCACCGTGTATTCCAGTTGATCGACCCCGGCGCCGGCAGCCGTGCCGGGGTACTTCTGGAGATACACTCGGATCTCCCGCAGGCGGACCGCCGCGTTTCCGCCCTCCCCCTCGCCTCTCCTCGGTACCGCGTGTCCGCCCGCCACTACCCCTCCCGTCCCGATTCAGGTCCCGTGGACATCCTCGAGCTTCGCCTTCGTCGCCGCATCCGCCTCGCCCGTTTCGGTCAGGCCGTGCGTTTTCTGGAAGCGCCGGAGCGCTCCCCGCGTCTTTCCGTCCATCGGGCCGTCGCCTTCCCCCGCCGCGAACCCGAGGTTCGACAGCCTCTGCCGGACCCCGCTCATGGAATCGGCCGGATCGAGGGCGGCGAACGAAAGCGGAAGGACATCCTTTCCGTCCAGGATCAGGTGCCCCTGCGCCGCACCGGGCGGAACCGGCTCCTTCAGGATCCCGGAACCGTCGGTCGATCCCTCTGTGGTTTTCCCACCGACGACGAGCTTGTACTTCACGTTCGCCCTCGGCTGGAAATCGTCGTCCAGAAGCTTCAAGCGGAGCATCGCCTTGTCCGACTTTTTCCGGAAACGGGTCTTCTGTCCCGTCCCCGCCGTCTCCTCGCGGTCCTCCCGGTCGGGAACCACGACCACGTCCCCGGGCCGAAGGATCGTGAGCCCCTTCCGCTCGCTTTTCAGCGAGGCGTTCTCCGGATGGTCGATAACCTTCTTCACAGGCACGCCGTACGAGGCGGCGATGCCGGAAACGTCCTCCCCCTGGCGGACCTTGTGTCTCGTCGGCACGAATCTCTCCCTCGATCCCTGTGCGGAGGAGGTCACCCCCCCGTGAAAACGTTCGGACTACCCCCCACCATCGTCCCGACCCCGCCGCAATGCTGATCCATGTCCCCCAGGCGGTGCGCGGGCATGCCGTTGATGAGGACGGTCTTGCTTCCCATCACCGCCTTCCACGTGTTGGGACCGCAGCAGGCGGCGTGGATCCCCATGTCTCCCACCCGGACGGCCGGGAGGAAATTCACGAGGACGTCGGGCGACCCCTGGATCGCGGGCCCGATCACCTGGCGGGGGCACGCCAACGTCCCGTGGAAGTCTGCCGGGCATTGCGACAAATCTCCGATCCTTGCCTGCGGCGGCATCTTCTCCACCCCCCTTTCAGTACGAGTAGGTCGTCATGTCGGCGTAGTTCGGGTACGAAAAAAACTTGTCCAGCATCTTCGTCCGCTCGATGTTCCCTTTCTTCTCGATGACCAGCCGTGTGGTGCAGAGTCGTTTCGACTCGAAGACGTCGTTCGAATGGACGCCGAGGATCCCCTCCGCGACAAAATCCCTGGCTTCGGAGTCGTACGTGCTCCCCTCCAGGTCGAAGGGGATATCGTACGGGAGCGTGCAGATCCCGTCCGGCCCGATGCTTTTCCAGCCCCACCCCAGGATCCCCGGGTTCGGATTGTTCGTCCCGAGATTGAACTGGATCTTGAACGTATACCCCTTCCAGTAGGTCGGGTACCGGGATCCGCTCTTGTTGATCCATTCCGAGGAGGTGTTCACCTTGCAGACCGGTTTCACGGCGAAGATCGGGTTCCCGTCGTTGTAGAAAGACAATTTCCCGGTTCTCATATTTTCGTCCCAAACCGCGTAATGATAATAGGGACAGATCACGTACCCGAGTTTTCCCGTGAACCCGTACTTCCTCAGGGGCTCGATCACCGTGGAAGTGTAGAACGGACCGTCTACGCCCTGGTCCGTTCTCTCGAAGCGAACGGTGAGCGGAACGCCGTCCAGCAGGTCGTCGACGAAGACGATGACGCGAAGCGCATCCGTGTAAAGGATGACCGTGTCCTTCGCCAGGTCCTGCCACGTCTCCCCGCGCAGGTACTGCACGACCGCCTTCTGGACCTCCGGGAGCCTCATCTTCGGAGGAGGCGCTTCCGCGCACATCCGTTCGAGAAATTCGCGATCGCCGAACTTCGCGTCGTTCCGTTCGTGGAACATCTCCTTTTCCGCCACGTTGTGGGAGGCGACCGCGTCGGGAACCATCCGGACCTCGGTCGTGGTCGAGAAGACCTTCCCTTTCTTTTCCGCGTAGCCGGCGACGCTCCCGTCTCCGACCGCGTACCGGACCGCCATCGTCATCTCCTGCGGGCTGACCTTGTGGTAGAGCCAGCCAGCGGAGAATTTCGCGAGCTCGGTCGCCTTCACCACGTCCGCCCAGGCGATGCTCTCGACCATCGGCTTGATGCCGTGGTAGATCTTCGCGGGGGCCTCCGGATAATTCTTCGCCTGTTTTTTCCGGTAGGAGTAGGTGAAATCGAGGATCGCCACGTAGCGTCCCTTCTCGACGCCGATCGCCGCCGCGTCCTCCACCGAGCACGGCCGGGCCACGGTGTTGTAGGCGGGGCCCGGCACGTTGAACCCGTCGGTCCGTTCGACCTGGAAGCGCACCGGGACACCGGTGGCCACCCTGGCCGTCCCGCTGAAGACCAATACCGCCCGCACGGGCGTCTCGCTGTCGATCACCTCGCCATCGGAGAGATCGAGCCAGCGGGTGATCTCGAGCGCCCGGTCGCCGGATCCCGGGATCGGGCACCACTTCCCCTCGCCGCGCTGAAGGCAGCATCGTTCCACGTCCTTCCCCTTCAGCGGGGACCAGTCGTTCGAAAACCGCTCGCAGAACTTGTGCACGTCCTCGATGTCCATGAAGTGGATCGGCCAGTACCTCTGGAAGTCGACCTCGAACCACTCCTTGTCGTCCCCGGGATCCTTCATCCGGAGGACTTCGTCGCGGTACTCCGCGTCGCCGGCGTCCATCTGCACGAAATGATGGATCCAGTCGTGGTGAGCGTGCGACTTCCGCACCCAGAACCGGTCCCCAAGGCAGAAATCGCGGATATATTCCTTGATCCGCAGGGCGTCCACGTTCTTGTTGAAATTGCCGGCCCGGATCAACCAGTCGTTCTTGTCCTTCATGTACGCCTTCATCGCGATCACGGAGTCGTATCGGCCCATGTCGACCGCCGGACCGCACATCGCGATCAGCCGTTTCAATCCGTACAGGACCTTCGCGCGCATCAGGAACTGCATCGCGATCGTCTGTCGCTCCGTATAGGGCGGGTGCATCCCGATGAACCGGTGAAGGATCTCGTTGTTGTTCGACGCGTACGCCATTTCGTCGTGCCAGAGGGTTTCAAGTTCCTTCACCCACCGCTCGATGTCGTTCGAACCGAGGTTCTTGTCGACGAAGGAGGCGACCGATTTCGCCGTCTCGTACGCCTTCTCCGCCTTCTCCCCGACGACGGCCCCCAGCCCGGAGATCCCGTAGGCGGACGCCGACATCTTCAGTGTGAATTTCGCGGCGGCGAGGTGCGCTTCCCCGGCGGCGTGATCGGTCTTCATCTTCAACGCTTCCAGCGCGGTCAAATCCCCGCGCACGAAGAAGCCGTGACGCTCCCACGGCGGCGCGGCGGCGCGATCCCGCATCGTTTGCCGATCCGCCGACCCGGCCCCGGCGTATCCGATCTCCCACCCCGTCTCCAGCGTACGGGTTGCGACCATCCGTGCGAGGTGCTGCATGAAGTCCATTCGGGCGGCGTCCGCCTTGACGAACCCGTCCATCACCTCGTACGCGTCGACCGCGTTCCCCAGGAGATCGACGATGGAGCTCGCGATCTCGCCGACCTCGGATACGCTCAACCCCTTTAACCGGTCGCGCGGTTTTTCGAGAGCGCTGTCCACCGCCTTCGCGCGTTTGCCGAGGACGTACTCGAGCTTCCGGAGGGTGTTGACTTCCTTGACCTGTCTCCCCTCCTTGTCGACCAGCATCCCGATCGCGTTCTGCTTGATCTTCTCGTCCGACCACTTCAGCGCCGACTTCCCGAGCGCCGATTTCTCGAAAAGACGAAGGACGGAGGGCGCCCCCTTCCCCTTCATGTAGGAGTCGACCTTCTTGACGGTCTTGTACCAGCCGAAATCGAGCTTCACGAGGCCGATCAGGCCGGCGGCCGCTTCCTTGAACGTGTCCGCGACGCCGAGGAAGGTCTTGAACCCGGACTCGGGCTCTCCGCCCTCCGCGACCTTCTTCATGTCTTCCGCAAGGAGGACTCCGATGCTGTCCTCGTACCTGTACGCGAAGAGGTTGTACAGCGACTCCTCGAGGCTCACCCCGTCCCCCGCGAACCAATCGCAGGCCGCCGGCTCGGTGCGGGAATCCGGGCCGAACGGAACCCCGTCCGGACCGACGGCCAACAGCTTCGCCCGGATCCGGACCATCTGGCAGAAGGTTTTCTCTTCCGAGCTCCCTCCCGGGATCTTCCTCTGGAACGGGACCTCCAGGATGTACAACCCGTCGGGGATCTCGCTCGCGTTGATCATGCTCACCCAGAGTCCCGCCTTTTCCGCTTGCGGGGTGACCGGGCTGCAGGCGAAATGGAAGGCGCCCGATCCGCCGTCCTTGTCGGCGTCGCCTTTCGGGAATAGTTCCTTTTCCAGCCAATGGATCGCACTCTTGTTCGACGGGTGGGGAAAGAGGCGCGGGGTCTTCCCGTTGTAGTACCGATTGTGGAAATGGACCTGGACGATCTTCAGGGGAGGGCGTTTGTCCAGGAGGTTCACCCCCGACTGGTCCGCCCTCTGCGATACGGTGAATTTCGTATCGGCCATCTTCCCCTCAATTCCGTCCTTCGACGAATGTTCGACGCTTCAGCATTCGTGGACCGCCTTGAGCTTCTCCTTCGTCTTCTCGTCGAAGACACCCGAAGGCTCTTCGTCCCCTGTCACGACGTGCTGTGCCTGGAAACGGAAAAGCGCGGACTCGCTCGCGGGACTCCACTTCTTCTCCGGCTCGCCGGAAAGGAACCCGAGGTTCCGAAGCCGCTGCTGCGCACCGCGGATCGAATCGGGAGGGTCGAGCCCGCCGAACTCGAGGGCGAAGCTTTCCTGCGCCTCCCCCTCTCCCACGGTCAGAACGGCTTTCCTCGTGCCGGGCGGGATCGGAAGATCGACGTTCCCGGCGCCGTCCACCGTTCCGTCCGACAGTTTCCCGTCGACGTCCAGGATGTACCGCTGGTTCGCGTACGGCTCCGCGGTCCCGCATTGCTGGAGGCGTATCTTCATCCGTGAGGGGACGCCTTTGCGCCGAAAGCGTTGCCGCTGCTCCGTCGCTGCGGACTCTTCCCGCGGGGTCTTTTCGGGGATGAAGACCCGATCGCCCGGGAGAAGGATGTTGGGGTCTTTCCGCTCGGATTTCAGCCGGGAATTTTTCGGATGGTCCCATAGGGTTTTGGAGAAGAATCCGAAACGGTCGGCGATGACGTTGAGACACTCGCCATCCTGGACCTCGTACCCTTCGTCCCCGACGGGTTTCGCGGGAGGCGCCGGGCGGGGCTTCGGTTTCGACCCTGCCGCGCACATCACGCCTTCTCCCAGGCGTCCTTGTCGAGCTTGGGGAAGGTGACCTTGCAGTTTCCCGGCTTCACCCGGTTGATCCGGGCGATCCCCTTTTCGTCGAGGGTCCCCTCGGCGATCTTTCCGTCCGGGGTCTCCACCCGGTACCGCTCGCCCGGTACGGGTTTCCCGTCCTCGTCCACCATTTCGATCTCGACCCAGGATTTCTCCTCTTCGTCCTCGTCCTCCGCCGTCTCCTTGTGGGTAGGCTTTTCGTCCCGGGTCATGTCCTTCCCCGCGAGGGAATCGGCCGCGATCGCCGCCGCCAGGGGCGCCGTGACTTTTCCGAACTCCTTGCTCGCCCCTTCGATCGCCGATCCGCCGCTGTTGAGATTGATGAGCGTCCCCGAGATGAACACTCCCGCACCGTTGATCGTGATGAAGTTCTTTCCCACCGCGAGCGTGAGTCCCGCCATCCCTTCGATCACGACGTTCATCGCCTTGATGTAATGCTTGTCCTGGACCAGTTCGCAGCAGGAGGCCCCGAACTCCTCGATGACGATCCCGGTTACCTTGAGCGAGTGCGATCCTCCGATCGCCATCACTTCCTTACCGATCACCTCGACGTGGCGGTCCCGGCCCACCTTCGCCACCTCGTCCCGGACCACTTCCGCGTGACGGTCCCGCTCCACCTTCTCCACCTGGTCCCGAGCCACCACCAGGTGGCGGTCGTTCCCCACCCACTCCCGGCGGTCGTTCTTGATCCGGATGTCGGCGTCCTTCTCCCCGTGG
>Ga0172374_1001547_pt1 | contig 15263 bp, 25 predicted proteins | sample LakKiv3m_FD_114536 | JGI IMG/M metagenome (GOLD analysis project Ga0172374, IMG submission 114536) | Freshwater microbial communities from Kabuno Bay, South-Kivu, Congo - kab_092012_10.3m | ecosystem: Environmental > Aquatic > Freshwater > Lake | place: Democratic Republic of the Congo... | reverse complement strand
CGGTCTATCCGGTCCTGCGCTTTTTTGTTCAGCGGCGCTTCCATCGCGATCAACGCCTCGCCCGAAAGATTGCTCCCGATGCTGAAAAAGTAATGCTTCGGCGTCCGCGTGATCGAACTGATCCCCATGCTCAGGTTGTCAATCCCATCCAAATAATTCTTCAACGCCGTCGCATCCAGTTGCCCGACCTGCGTCTGCTGCCCCATCCCGTCCCCTGCCGGTAATAGCCAGTTCTCATTCGGCGCGTTCTTCAGTTTGCCCAGGTTATCCGCGTTGCTGATGATGTATCGCTGTTTGAACGCCCCATACTCTGCCGCCACCATCATATCCGCCAACAATTTGTTGATCCCGTTCTGCACCGGGATCACGCTCTTCAAATCGCTCTTGGTTGTCCGCTTCGCCAGCCGCAAGTGAAATACCGGCACCTCGCCGTATGGGTTGATCTCGCTCTCCTGGTCAGCCGTGAACGCGTTCGCCGAACTCGGCGTCTTGCTGGTCGCCCGGTAATATTCCAGCCTGTCCGGGTAATACAACGTCATCCGGGTGTTGTCGTCCGCATCCACGTACCACTTTGCCGCCATCCGCTTCACGCGTGGGTTGCCTTCCTCGTAAAACACATGGCATAACCTCGGATCGTTGTAAAACGCCTGTACGATCCCGCTCTCATCCGGCCACGCCACGATAAACGCCTCGCCTGTCACCAGCGCCGCCTCGTGCGCTTCGTCGCTTTCTAGCTTAATCTCCGATGTCTCCCACAGCCGCGCCCACGTCTCGCTCGCTATCTCTGGCGTCTCGATCCCAGTCAGGTTGATCCGGTCTTTCACGCTGTCAATCACCACTGCGCACCAGTTCTCCGTGAACACCGCGTCGAGTCCCTTGAATATCTCCTCCAACCGTTTCGCCGTGTACTGCACCGGCTGATCCCCATCGTAATACGCGAAAAACCGGCTATACCCCTCCCGCTTATCATTCAATGCCTTGAAAGCCTTCTCTAAATCAGTCGCCATTGTCATCCCTGATACGACATCGCTTCCTTCATCACCCTGCCATTCAACTTCCCGAACCCCCAGCTAACCACGTCCACCTGGTCGTCGTACCGCCCCCTCGGAAAGCTGATATGCTCCTCGATAAACGCCTGGTTCCACCCCCCCCGCACCAGCCGCACCTGCCCGCCCTGCAAAGCCGAACTCCACGGCCCCGCCCGTACTTCCTTGTCGCCGGTCATCGGCTCGAACCTGCCTGTCAACCCCTCTTTCGCCAGCAACCGGTTGGTTGCCATCGCGCTATCCAGTCCTGCGCTCCCCGGGTCCTGCTGGTGCCAGATCATCCGCATCGGTCTGCCCGTTTCCCGATCCGCCTTCATCGCCGATCGCATCAGATCATCCCGCTCCCCTGGCGTGCATTGTCTGCGAGCAATGTTCTCCACATACACCAGGTCGTCCTTTGTGCGGCTCATCACCGCCCCGCACGCGTAATCCCCGTTCCCAAGCTGGCTGCCAGCCTTGTCCCAGAACCACATCCGGCTAACGATCTCCTCCGCCTTCGGCGCCGTCTCCACAATCGTGAACCACTCCCGCCGGAAAAAGTTCCCTTGCCTGCTATACGGCGATTGCTGGTACAACGCCTGCCAGTCGTACTCCGAGTTCAACCGGTTGCGCTCCAGGTCGTCCTCGTTATATTTCTCCGGCCATAGCGCCTGGCCTGGTCGCCTGTCCAGCGGGTCCCTTTCGTTTACCCATACCCCCTCTAACATTTTCTGTTTTTGATATGCGTCGAACTCGTCGAACGGCCGCGCTTCCGCTTCCTCAGCGATCGCTGGCATGCACAACACCACGTACTGGTCGAATTTCGGGTTGCTCGCCATCGCCTTGAGCAGTCTGCCCGCCCAATCGTCCGCGTGCCACCGCGTCAACGATCCAACCACCGCCGCCCCATCTTCCAAACGGGTATAGGCTGTGGATGTCCACCAGTCCCACACCGCCTCCCGCTGGTTTTCGCTCTCCGCGTCCTCCCGGTCTTTTACCGGGTCGTCCACCAATAGCAGATGCGCGCCCGATCCGGTGATGCCGCCCCGCACGCCTGCCGCCTGCATCCCGCCCCGCTGCGGCGCTGCCAGGTCCCAACTCTTCACGCTGCGGCTATCCTCGCTCAGTTCAACCGGCGAATCGTTGTTCGCCAGGTTTCCGAATAGCGCCCGGTACCGGTCGGATAACACAATATCCCGCGCCGCGCGGGAAAACTTGGTCGCCAGATCCAGGTTATAGCTGGTCAGAATGATTCGCGTGTCCGGCAGCCTGCCCAACACCCACGCCGGGAAGTGTCGGCTCATCTGCTCGGATTTTCCATGTCGTGGCGGCTCCAAGATTAATAACCGCCCGATCCCCGTTTTCCCCCTCGTCCGTACATACGTCTCGACCAGTTCCAGATACTGCCCCACCAGCCGGTGATGCCGCGCTGGGCGATAATACGGCGCGATGTAACACGAAAAATCCACCAGATGCCGCCTCGCCTTTTCCCTGCGCACCCGCTCCGCCAGCGCCGTCTCCTGCTTTACCGTCAGCGCATTAGCAACGGTCATTTTCCCCCTCCACCAATTTCGGCGATAACCCCATATCCGCCAGGCGCTGGATTGCCACCGCCACATACCCCGGCGAGATTTCAATGCCGCGCCCGATGCGGTTCATCCTCTCGCAGGCGACGAGAGTCGTGCCGCTGCCAAGAAAGATGTCTATAACAACATCGTCTATGTCTGTATGATTGGCAATCGCATTCTCTGGCAGTTCGACCGGTTTCATCGTCGGGTGATCGGCGGATGCTCGCGGTTTATCAACATTCCAAACCGACGTGTGGAACGCGCCCGCTTTGTTCCGTTTATGCGTTTTCATCCAGGTGAAAAGAATCGGTTCGTGCTGGTATTCGTAGTCAAGACGCCCCATGCTGAATGTCGGCCCATTTTTTACCCAATTCAAAATGTGCCTCACCTCTAAGCCAGCCTTCATCATCATCATCATCATCATCATGCCAAGTTGTCCCCCTTGCGGAGCGCAAACAAACACCGAGCAATCATCCGCTAAAAACTTCTTTGCCTGCGAGAATGCGGACAATAGCATTTTCTCTAAATCTTCTTTGTTAAAATCGTCCGCATCAATGTTTTCTAAATTCCTTCTGTAAGGCTGGAAGGAATTTAGAAAACGATTTTTCGCTCCGATGCTTACGCCATAGGGTGGGTCGGTAAAAAGGCATGTCGCCTTGTCGTCTCCCATCAGCCGTCCAATTACCGCCGCGTCGGTGCAATCGCCGCAAATAATCTTGTGCTGCCCAACTTGCCATAGCTGCCCTAATTCTACGCCCAACTTGACGCGTAATTCCTCAGTCTTATTAATCTGTGGTTCTGGGTCTGCTTTCTTTCCCCCCGTTTTCTCTATCAAATATTTCAGCGCTTTCTCGTGTAACCCGCTTGCCTCCAAAAACTTTTTTGCTTGCAGATCAACCGCCGTTTCATACAACTTTCCAAGATCGAATACCGCCAGCGTTTCTGCCAGGTCGAGCTTTCCTCCCTTCATTTGGGTCAGGTTCAGCCGGATCGCCAGCGCATCCTCTTTACCCGCCGGGCACTCGATATAATCCACCGGCGCCATCCATTCTCCCTGTTCGTTTACAATGATGTTTTCCGGCGCCGAAATTCCCTGTTTCATCATTTCCGCTAACGCATCCACTCTCCCATGCCCAGATACCATGTTGCCGGTAATTCTGTTTATGATGATCCGGTCCACAAATCCAAATTCGCTCAAACTCCCGCCGATGTCTTGTACATCATGCAGCTTGGAGTTTTGGGGCAGTTTTTTTGCCGCCTTGACTTCCAACAATCCCGCCTCAATCATCCTTTTCCTCTTTCGGCTGTTTGAGCATATCGCCCAATTCACCGGCGATTCTCTCCAAATCTGCATCACTTAATTGGCTCAAATCTACATCGCACCCAAGTTCTCCAATCTGCATCTGGCTCTTGGGCGTGTAATCTCCAGTTATCTCTAGGAATAATTTTCGGTCATTAAAGCTCTTGTAATCCGGTTGGATCGCTACCGCCACCAACGCCGTCAATACCTCTTTCCGATGATCCCACAGCGGCTTGGACTGCATCATCATGACTACCGTGTCAATGCTGTTGTATTTCCGCCTCCACGTATAGATCACCCTCGGGCTTGTCAACCCTAAAATGTCCGTCGCCAATTCCTGCAACGTCTCCGGCCACCGCCCAATCTTCGGCGAGCTTGCCCAGGCGATATAGCACCCCACCCGCCACGGCCAGCCTTGCTCCCGCAGCGTCAGGTAATCCGCCAGCCACTCCGGCGCCTGGTGCGCCGCCCGCATCTGTTCGATCCGCTCCCCAAATCCGCTGGCCGCTGCCTCGCTGATCTGCCTCGCCGCCTCCGGTGTGATGGCGCGTTCAATCGCGTCCTCCTCCGCCTCATCCATCGGCAGGTCGAACTTCAATTGCAGATCATTCCACTTCGTGATCGTCATAATCCTATCCGCCGCCCAGGTGCTGTTTCAGCGCCTGATACGCTGCCGTTTGCTTCCCATGCGCCACCAGATCGCTGCACATCCAGCCGTTGTTGTGCAGCGGATACCAGATCGCCATGCTAACTCTCCCGCAATAATTCTCGATCACGTATCGCATATACTCCGCCTGTTCCGCCCACCGCGCCGCGTGCTGGCAGACCATCCCCGGCAGCAACAGACTCTCATATCCCCGCAGCGGCGCTTCGATCTGCGCCCCCAGCCTGGCCGGGAACCGGCTGTCGTAATCCTTCACGACCACTGGCAGGTAAATATCGTTCATCGCCTCGTCCACAATCTTCGCCAGCCCCATAACCACGCGCACGCCACACATAACGGCAAGAGAACCAACCACCGCCAGCCAAAGTCCTGCGAGAACAGACATTCCCCGCCGCGCCTGCTCACGTCTGCTCCGGTTTATCAATCGCCACGCAGCACTCCCCTGCCTCGTCCAGCAGGCGCTGCAATGTCCTATACGGCATCCACACCGGTGGATACGCGCTGCCCCACGAATTGACCAGCCTCACCGCCTGGCGTCTATCGCTGATCGCGTATGCGCAGATCGCATGTCCCCCCAACAGTTCCCCTAAAAACTTCATCGTCCCGATCCACCGCTCCCTGCCCTTCGTGATCGGCGTCATAAAGTCCTTGTACCAGTTCACCCCCAACACCACGCACCGCTCCAGGTTGAACGCCTCTCGCACCTGGTCAACCGTCCGGCACCAATAAAAACTTTGGATTCCGTCCCGGCTGTCTGGCGCGTCCTGTTTTTTGTCCGCATTGACCCGCACGTGGCCTTGCGACCGCAGCGCCGAGAAAGCCGCCCATACGTAACTGCCGATGTCGGCTGGCGGGTCGGTGCTTGGGTCCTTATCGTACAACCGCGCCTGGTAGTACATCCACTGCGCGTTGTACCGGTATTGGTTATAGATGCTCATCATCCACGACGCGCTATACCCCGTACACGCGTTGCTCTTCCCCTGGTCATACCATGCTCGATAGCTCGGCAGGCGCATCGTTTTCTCGATCTCCGCCACCGGCTGCACGCCCAAGCCTGCAAACGCATATTTCCGCTCATGCGCCCGGTCTTTCGGCGCTAATCGCCCAAATTTTACGATCATAATTCGACCTCCTTCTGCGCCGTCTCTCGCGGCCTCTCTCCCGGTCTCCAACACGGCTTCAGCCGGTTGTCCTCCAGTTGCCGGATCAATAGCTTGATCCCGTCCAACAGGCTGTCAACGTATGTCTCGACTTCATCAATCCGCCGTTCCAACACTCGCCTGGCCGTGCGCTCGGTTGCGCAATCCGTCGCCAGTTGCGTCGCCATCTGTTGCAGCTTCGTCCCCCAATCCGCCTTGTCCCGCTGCCGCTGAAAGATCACCGGCGCTAATCCGGCCCCGGATACCAGCGCCGCCACGATGATAGAAACAACCCAATCAGGCATGTCTTTATGTCCCGCGTAATAGCTCTAACCCGATCATCGTCAACGCCGCCTGGATATGGATCGTCAGCGACCAGGCGTTGATCGTCTCTGCCCGGAACGGACACTGCAACAGTCTGACGCAATAAAAAATAGCCAGGTGGGATAGATAGATGCCCGCTGGCGCCAGGTATAACGCTCGCCGCCTGTCTCTCGCCGTCGCCCAGATCGCCGTCGCTAATCCGGCCAGGCTGACGACCAGACCGGCCACCCGCAATCCAATCACTTCTTAGCGGCCAGTGTTAGCTGCGCCTTCGCCAGGCTGGTTGCGTTGATGTCGTCAACCGTATAGGCCGCGATCAACACCGCAAACATCGGCTGCATCGTCGTCACCAGGAACTTCACGTCGTCCGCCGCCATCCCGCCGTACTTACCGACGAAATAGAAAACCAAACTCACGACCACGTCCAACGTCAACGTCCAAAACCGTCTGCTCTTCCAAATTTCCGTTTTCATCTGATCCTCTCCTCTTCGTTAAACGAGAACGCCCGGCATCCAATCTTTCTGGACACCGGGCGCTCATCTCCGATCCTGGCCGGACCATCTTGCCCGGCCTGCTTATGTGGGGTTTGACCCCATTAATAATAATCGCGTGAACTCAGGCCGTTGGGGATGTCTGGGGGAGAGACACGACCCAAGTTCCCTTAAATTTTAAAACCAAATCCCTACTTTGTCAATAGACTTTTTTCCCTTTGCCATCTGATTACTGGTTACTGCCTACCGGCTGCCGCCAACACGTCCTCCAAATCTCCTGTCGCCACACTTACCCGCTCCGCCCCGCTATTTTTCGCCTCCCACAACAACCGCTTCACCCGGATCAACGCATCCTCCTCCACCGGCGGCGCATCCTCCCCAGGAAACGGAAACTTCGTCATCCATACATCGTGATCCAGTTTTCCATTCGGCAGCCCAAACCTTGCCCCCTCTACCATTGCGTCCTGCCAGATGAACGGTTTTTCTTTCTTCCACACGCTGGGCAGCAACGGCTTTTCAACCCCCCAATGCGCCACCCACAGGTTATACCGGCTCATCTTCGCCGACCGGAATATCTGATTTCCAAATCCAACATTGGTGTAGATCGCCGGGTACCCGAACGGCGCCAGCCTCGGCCTGGCCGCCATCCAATCCGTCAACCGCATCCCGATCACATCCGTTACCGCCTCGCTCGGCATAACATTGTTATACATCTCGCAGTCAATCGCTGGCGGCAAATCGAAATCGAAATCCCCCATGCACTTGATGAAAAACTCCGCCTGTTTGATCGCGTTCTCCATATTGGCGAAGTGGTACGCCCCCACCTTCAACCCCGCCTGTTTCGCCGCCGCCCGGTTGACCTCCCCGCAGGAATCTCTATACGTCGTTCCCTGACTATGCTTGATATACACAAACCGCATCCCCGCCCCTACCATCCGCCCCCAATCAATCACTTGCCCCTGCCACCTGCTTATATCGCATCCAATAATCATTCCATCCTCCGTTTCACCTTGTCTCTTGACCACTGCCCTATGACCACTGACCTCTGACTACTGGTTACTGCCCTCCCCCTCCGCCTCTTCGCCTCGATCCGCCTCCCCATCTCCTCCAGCCCCCCAACCCGCCCCTGCAAATGCCGCACCGCCTCCACCAAAAACCACACATCCGCCGGACGCATCATCACACACACCCCCAGCCTCTCCGCCGCCGCCAGATACCGCTCCACCGCCGCCGTCATCTCATCAATCTCCGTCATCCACCGCCTCCTCCCAATCTCTTCAAATCCTTTCTTTCTACTACCACCACGGATATGGGTTTACAGTCTGCGTCGCCGTCGCTTCTATCGTCGGATACGCCGCCCACGTCGCCGTTGGCTGCTGGCCGTCGGCTGTCGGCTCCGCTGTACTGATCGCCGTCGGCTCTGGGCTGTCGGCTGTCGGCCCTGGGCTGTCGGCTGTCGGCCTCCCCCCCACCTCCGCCCCCACCTTCAAACACCGCACCTGCCGCATCTCCATCCCATTCGTCCCAAACTTCAACGTCCAACACGCCAGCCCCTCCGGTCGCAAAGCGCCTCCACACATCATCAACCCCAACCAAATCAAAATCAACACCCACATCCACTTCATTCTCACTCCACCCCTACCAACCTTCTCCTTCTTCATCGCCTCATCTCCTTCTCCATCCGCTCCAGCTTCCTCATCACCCGCACCCACGCCTCCCGCTTCTCCCTCGACAACCGGTCAAACACAGCCATCACCGCCAACGCATTGATCCGCCAGTTCACCAGCCCGATCAACATCTCCATCTCCGCCCGGTTCAACCTTCCTCCCGCGCCTCCATGAACACCAGCTTTATAACGCGCCCCCTCAATATCTTCAACACCTCCGTCCACTCGGTCACAGCCAAACGCCGCCCCCTTTGCATGTCGAACATCTTTACCCATAACTCCTCCGTCGCTTCCTTAATCACTTGATCCCGCGCCTTCATCGCTGCCTCCGTTCACTATCCGCTTCTACCCTGCTTGACTATCGACTGTCGGCTGTAGGCTGTTGGCTTTCCCCCTGTTGGCTTTCCCCCTGTTGGCTCCCCCCCTGTCGGCTCTCCAACAACCTCCGGATTGCCTCCTCCCCCGGAAACCACGTCCGCACCCGCCCGCAAATCGAACACCGCACATCCGCCGCATACCCCTCCACCATCGCCATCACATCCACCTCCTCCAAATCCTCCCCCGCCTCCTGCATATAAATCGCATTCCGGTACAGCGCCAGTTGCCGCACCCCGCTCCCGTTCCGCACCACCATCCCCAACGCATGTTCCCCGCTGGCGCACCGCCACACCCGCGCCTCACGCCGCTCCATACTCACCCCCTCCCTCCCCCCCCTGATTACTGCCCTCTGCCTTCTGATTACTGGTCACTGAACACTGACCACTGCCACACCTCCCCTCCGGCCCCCACCACCACAACATCACATGCTCCACCCCCAACTCCTCCTCCCGCCAGCGCATCCACGTCTCAGCCCGGCAGCCCATCTCCTCGCTCGCCCGCCGCCGGATCAAATCCTCCACATCCACCGCCCCACCCATCCGCATCACATGGACAGAGTGCAACCCCACCCGGCTCACCCTCTCATCCACCACCACCTCCTCGCTCATCCTCCGCCTCCCGCCTGGCACGCCTTACACCCTACCGCCTCCGCATACCACACCCGGTGCGCCTCGCACCAGGCCATCGCCAGATTGATGCACGGCCCCGTGCATCTCATCCCCCCCGCCAAATCCTCCCGCCGGATCGCCGCCACCACCCCGCCCCCCGCCAGCGCCCCGATCACCCACCCCGGCCCGCTCTGCGTATTCACCTTATCCATGAACCTCATCACTCGCCTCCAACTTCTCTCTGATTGCCTTAGCGTCAAGACCTGCCATATCACAATGATCTTCAAACAATTGCGAACCAAAATATATCTCCAATTCGTTATGCCATCTTCTTCTATGCCGATGCTTCCAATCCTTAATCGTTAATAAAATGATCTCCGACGCCAAAGCCGCAAATGGATCATATTCACTATTCACAAAATTCCTCCTTCGCGCCCTTCGCCTCTTCGCGGTTAAATCACATCTTCCCTACCGCTCAACCGTTTTCTCAACTCCCCCACCGGCATATCCCACAGATCCCGATAATGCCGCACTGCCTTTACCTTCGTACACCGCGCCGTCACATGCACCTCCCCGCACAACTCACACACCGGCGCCGCCCCCATCGCCGGAAGCCCCAGCTGCAACCGGATTTTCGCCTCCTTCGGCTCATGCCCATCCACCGCAATCCGGTACGCCATCCCCCCCGTTATCCCCATCTCCGCCCCCACCGCCCGCCAGTTTTTGAGCCGCTTATACGCCTTTTTAACCACACGTCTCACACTACCAAAACTCGCCATACTGCCCTTCCTTGCCCTGTTACAAGCCGTAACAACAATATCCTACCGGGTCTTCACAACCCCAAACAACCGCTCCAATTCCGGCCAATCCTCCCCCCTCAACACCTCCCCGGCGTGCGCCGTCAAAAACTCGAACCGCTCCCGCTTCACCTCCAAAGCCGCTCCCCGCTCCGCTTCGTACCGGCTGCGCCCCTCACTGCGCGTGCAAACCGCGTGCAAACCCGTGCAGACCCGTGCAACCCGTGTGCTACCCACCCTCCCCCCCATCCCCCGCTAGGGTAGGGCGCCGGATGCTCACCGTCCCCACCTCCAGCGCATACATCAGCGACCGCACATCCTCATACCCATCCGCCACAAACGTTCCAACCCCAGGGTTCGTCTGCGCCGCCCCCGCCGCAATCATCGCCTCCACTACCTCCTGCCACTCCCCCGAAGACCACCCCGCCCGCCGCCACCCCGGTATCTGATCCTCCTCCGGATCCGCCATCTTCAATAACTCCAACGCCCGCCAGTGCAGCCTGCTATGTCCTCCCCGCGCTGGCCTGCTCTCCATCACCCCCGCCCCGATCCGCAGCGCCGCCGGAAACTCGCTCCCCCCCTCCTCCGCCTGCCGCCTCGGACGGTAATAACTCGCCTCGCTCAACAGCACTGGCCTGGCTGCCCCATCCACCTCCATCCACGCCACCGTCCCCGCCCGCGTCTCATAGATCGCCCGCCTCCGGTCCGCCCACTCCAACCCCCACGCAAACAGCGTCGGAATCCCCCGCCATAACCCCATCGCCATACCCAGCGCCGCCGTCAGCGCCAGCCCATAATACAGCCAGTTCAAAAACTCCAACCGCGCTTCCCTCCGCCGCGCATCGTTAGCCGCCGCCTCCAGCGCCTGGCTCGTCTGCGTCGCCAGCGCCGCCTCCCCCCGCGCCGTCGTCGTCGCCGCCCTTGCCCGCTCGGTAACCGTCGCCTCCCCCGCCTGGCTGGTCTGCTGGGCATACGCGGCCGCGCTCGTCGCCGTCAACTCCAACGCGAACGCGGCCTCAGTCTGCCTCGCCTGGCTGTCAACCCGCGCCTGCTCCAGATACGCCGCCTGTTGCTCCAGATACCCCGCGTCCTGCGTCGCCTGCAAAGCCGCCTGCCCCGCCGCAATCAGCGCCCTCGGGTCTCCGCCCATCCCCGCGCACCCCGCCGCGCCGACCGCGCAGATCGCAACCGCCCAGATCGCCGCCAGGCCTCCCCGCATCACACCACCGCCCTCATCAAAATGACCAGCGCATACGGTATGAGCCACTCCCACCGCAGCGTCCCGCTCGCATCGTACTGCCAGACGCAATAGCACGTCCACCCGACCAGCGTCATAGCGATCCCCAACGCCGCCAGGTCATGCCGCCGTTGGTAAGTCATCGTCGCCGCCTCCCGCCGATCTGTGCCTTAACCGCCTCGACCAGCCCCACCGCCAGGAACAGGATAAAAACAATCACGAACCCATCAACGGACATCATCATGTTTATCTCCGCCGCCTAATATTCAGGCGCAGCTTCGCCCGGCTGGGGCCATAGACGACTACGGTTTGGCGCAATCGCTCATCGTAGTGATAGGCTCCGGCATTAGGATCCTTGCTTCGATCTGAGACATGTTCAGCGTGCGCTTGTCCGTAGGAAAGCGCAGCCATCTCCTCGTCACTGTGCGGCATATCTTTCAAGTCGCCATCTGGCATATTTTCGAACATTTCGTTTATTGCATCATTCAACCAAATACAATGTTCTTCAAATGACCTGTATTTACTCATATCCTTCCATCCTTTCTCATTACACTCACAAACCTTACTTATTTTGAAAGGCCACCCCCTCTGGCCTCTGACCACTGATTACCGATTACTGACCACTGGCGCCGCCACAATTCGGACAAACCTTGTCCGGTCGGTGTATGTATGTACATTGCCCTTTTTCACCCCCCCAACGTACATTAACTGACCCCTCAGCCGTCCCACCCAAGACAAAAAAAACCGTCTCGCTCTTATACAACATACACAACATACAAACATACACTCAAAACCAGCCCTTTTTGCCTCCTTCCAGACCGCTATCCAGGTCAGATAACCCACAAAATACCCATTAATGTATGAATGTACATTGGTGTACGTTGCTAGAGCGCGATGGATAAATTTTGTTTTCTCCCCGCGTGGCAAAATTTCCCCTTCCTCCACCGCCTCCCAGCCTTCCAAAAAATAACAAATTAACCCCCACACACCCTGGCAACGTACACTAACATACATACATACATTAATCATTCTGTACCTAAAACCGTATCTCATCTTGCTTCGCCTTCTGTGTCTTATCCGCTGCCCCACCCATTGACGACAACTCAACAACCTCGACCTTTGCGTTCGGATTGACCCCATACCGCTTCGCTAATGCCTGCATTTTCATTTCATCCCAATACACCGGGAAACCCTTCCCGATCCGCTCCCCAACGAACAATTGCAGTTCGTTCCGGATCAAACTCCCCGCCCCTCGCGCTTGCACTTCCTTATTCTTTTTCTTTTTATTCTTAGCGTCTTTCTCTTCTTCCTCCTCGCCTGCGCCTAGCGCGTTCTCCTCGTCTATAATCGCGTTTACCCGTTTCGCCACATCCCCGATCATCATATATTCATCTCCGCCTGGCATGACTTTGACGAATTTCTCCCGCAGCGTTTCGTTGGTGTGCATCTGCCACATCGCCTCCACCACCCGCGCTGTAATCGTCATAGACCTGGTCAACACCATCTCCTGGTTATACGCCCGCAAAAACTTTCTAATTTCGTCCAACAGCGTCTGATCTTCCTGCGCCAGCGCCAGCAGCGGCATCGTCACCTGGTTCAACCGGCTGCTGATCTCCAAGTCCATCAGATCCTCGCTGATCTCAATTTGCGGTTCCCACACCATCAAACGCCATCTCAGCAGCAGGTTTCTGATCGCCCTCGCCCGCTCCCTAAATGTGTCGTCAATGTTGAGTTTGATTCCGTTAGCCTTCAGTTCCATCGGCTCTCTCGGCATAATCTTGATCGTCAGACACCGCGACGCCACCGCATCGTCCCTAAAATCCTTGCGCATAGCAATCAGTTTCGGGCAATATGTCTCGTATGTCGTTGGCTCATACGATTTACCCGCCTCTGTCATCACCTCTTCCAGCCGCCAGATCGGGTTGCCGCGCATCGCTCCCAGGTTCAGGAACTTAACGATGTCGTTTGACATATCCCCACCATCATGCAGATCCGCCTCATCAATGAACACTGTCCCCCGAAACATTTCCGTTGCTCGGAAGAAACTCGCTGCCGTCCCCGCTCCGCTGGCCGTCATTAGCCGGTAGCACAGATGCCCCACTCGCCGCATCAACTCGCTTTTCCCCGCCCCCGCCTCGCCGGTCGCCCGCAGATATGGAAGAGCGTTGAAACAGTCGTATACCCAGGTCATTAAAACGTAATAACTGATAATTCTTGATAAATACTTGTTCTCCAGCAGGTAATGGCTGTTGACGAACATCTCCACCAGCGTTACCAATTCCTTGATGCTCTTCGCCGCCCCGATCTCGCTGGGAAACAAAACCGCCCCTTTTTTCATAAACGCGTTCGGGCATTTCGGTACATATCGTTTCCCTTCGATGTCCAAAAACTCCGCCGTCCCAATCTTCTTGTCCGGGTCCCGAAATGCCAGTCGCGCCTGCTCTGTAGCTGGGTCATATAGATATTCCACCAGCCATCCCCCGATCATCCCCCCCATCGTTTCGATGATCTTGACCGGCTCTTCCTCGCTCTCCTTCGCCGCCCCCTTCAAAATGTCCGAGAACTCCCGCACCCCGATCCCCAGCTTCCCGATCAGCGACTGCCGGTATGTCGCCCGCTCCACCCGGTCCATCTGGGCGATCAATTTGAATGCAACTTTGAACGCCTCGTCCCTCTCTCCCCCTTTCAACCGCCCCGCCCACACCGCGCATTCCTCCGCCATCGTCAGCGCCGCCCCCAACCGCTCCCGCGCCGCAACTTCCTGTTGCGCCGCATCTTCCTGTTGCGCCGCATCTTCCTGTTGCCCCGCCTCGCCTCCCCCCGCTCCCCCCTCCATCTCGCCAGCAGCAGCCTCCGCCCCTGCCATCCCCCACCGCAACCAGTCGTTCGCGTCCTTCCCCATCTGCCCCTGTGGCCCCGTACTCTCTGGCCACCTCACTACCCGCCCCATCGGCCCAAAAAACGCCCCCATCGGCCAATCGTTATCCTTGCCTCGCAGCGCCCTCTCCCCCGCCTCATCCGCATCCATCCCCAGGTACAGCCTGCTATGCCGCTTCCGCAAATCCTTCAGCGCCTTTTCCTGATCCTGGTACGCCGTCCCCATCAGCGCCACCCCCGCCAGCCCCCACTGCCCCAGCGTCACCGCGTCCGCCGGACCCTCCACCACCACGCATTCCTCCGCCCTCGCCCCATACGCGTGGTTGTAATACGGCTGCCTCTCGCCAGCCAGAATCACCGGCAAGTTATAACTCTTGACCTCCCGCCCCTCTTTATTGACCTCCGCCCCCAAAATATTCCGCGCCGAAAAATACACCACCCGCCCGTTGACAAAATGCGGGTATACCAACCGCGTCTTATAGATCAGCGATGGGATTAACCCCATCTCGATCCAGTTGGGCTGTTCCTCGATCTCCACCCCCCACTTCCTCGCCCACCCCCTCACATCCCCCCGGTAACCGATAATCGCCGCCGCCTGTGGACATTCCGCGTCAACCTGGTGCAGCGAAAATTCGCCTCTCAAATCCGCTAAAGCAGCAGTACCGCGCCCCGAAAACCCCAACCCCGCTTCCCGGATCGTCTCATCCGTCCACCCCCGCCCCCGGCAATATGCCAATGCCGCCTCATCTTCCCATAACCATCTCGCCATTGCCTGCTGCGCCAGCCCAAACACCGTTTCCTTCTGGCGCGTCAATTCCCGCTTTGCCTGGTCTTCACGTCCCCATCTCGGTTCTGGCAGGTGCGCCCGCCGAGCCAAAAACTCTACCGCCCCCTTGAAATCCCATCCATTCCGCTTCATCACCCACTCGATTACATCCCCCTGTTCGCTCTTCTTGTTCCAGATATACGTCTGATTGCGCGTATTGATAACCAGGCTATCATGCTCCCGCCCCCGAACATACTTCCCCCGCCGGTTTTGGAGTGGAAAACCCATCTCCTCCACCACGTCCTCTATCCGATTTTCAGCTTTGATTCGATCAACAATGTCATCCATAGACCATCAACCAAACGTTTCTACAAAATTGCTCCGATTATTAACGCCCATCGCCCTGGGCGCCCCCCACAACCT
>Ga0172374_1001546_pt1 | contig 15275 bp, 20 predicted proteins | sample LakKiv3m_FD_114536 | JGI IMG/M metagenome (GOLD analysis project Ga0172374, IMG submission 114536) | Freshwater microbial communities from Kabuno Bay, South-Kivu, Congo - kab_092012_10.3m | ecosystem: Environmental > Aquatic > Freshwater > Lake | place: Democratic Republic of the Congo... | reverse complement strand
CAAACCGAGCGCTATCGGTACTCCTTTCCCGCAACATGCCCGCAATCGCACGGGGTTCGCTGCACGGTTGCCGCGTCCGATCTACAGCCCGGATTTAGTGGCCGATGCCATTCTAGACGCTGCTCAGCATAGTCGTCGATCGGTCACGGTGGGCGGCGCAGGGAAAGTCCAGGTTTTGGCGGCGACGCTTCTGCCTTCACTATTCGATCGCATCGCAAGCAAGATGGCGAACAAGCTGGTTGAACGTGATCGTCCGGTCGGAAAAATTGAAGGCAATCTTCATGCTTTAACCAAGGACGAAGGACAGGCGGAAGGCGATCAAAGGGGGCGTGATTTTAGCATCTTCAGTACCTTGAGGCGCTACCCCACTGTCATGTTGACGATCCTTGGTGCTACAGCAATTGGAACGTTCGTCTACAGAATGCGGCATATCCGGGCTGCAGCCTGACAAGGGACGCTCGGGAGCATCACAGATAATTTCAGATCGGAAGAAGAACAATAATTTTCCGAAAACGCCCCGACCAGTGAGAGGAGATGAATATGACAGACAAAATCGACTATTCGAAACGACCTGATCCCAAGGATCCGACTCAACCCGCCCCCAATCTTTCGACCCGAGACCCCAAAACAGGCGATGCCAAGCGTCCTGCTGATGATCTGGGTGAAATCAATTCGGCGCAGAAAATCCCGGAAGATTGAAGATGAGATTGTACCTCAACGGACTGCTCAATCTTTCGGCCTCCCGAAAGATTTCCGGCGGGGCATCGTTATGATGAGGAATTGTCAGCTGCGAGGCGGATTGATTGGCAGGCGCGGTCGAGCCCGCTTGGCGTTCGTCATACGTCGACCAGTTCAAGATATAAGAAGCTGGGATCAAACTCAGCCTGCTTCTTAAGGCCCTCCAGATCATGCAGATCAACCTTGGAAGAGCGAAAGGTCATCAGCCCCGCTTCGCGAAGCTGTCGAAGCGATCGGTTGATATGCACGGGCGTTAATCCGAGGCATTCGGCGAGGTCGGACTGTGTGAGCTTCAATCGATAGCCCTTGTCATTGGCTAGCCCCACCAGTGCCAACCGTGCCTGTAGTTCGCAAAACAGATGTGCAAGCCGCGCAACCGCATCGCGCCGTCCCAGCGACAAGACCCACTCGCGGTGAATTGCTGCGTCCAGATTGGTTGAAAACCAATAGATGCGCGCGAGCCGCGGATGGGTGTGCGTAAGCGCCGTCAGCCGATCGTGCGGAACCAGTGCCACCCTGCACGGCGTCAATGTCATCACATTATGGTCTAAACGCTTGAGCGAAAAACTGTGGAGATCGGCGAAATCCCCAGGCACATGCAATTCGGCGATCTGACGCTGGCCGTTTTCGAGATCCTTGTATCGGCACATCAACCCATCGAGCAGCATAGTGCTGTGGTGGATGCGTTCACCGGCATGAACGAAAGTACTCCGAGCCGGGAATTCGTGTACCTCGCGAATTAACGCACGAATGGCGGCTTCTTCGTCTGCCGAAATGGTGTGGCGGGCGCGCGTCCGCATCAAATGCTTTTCGATCATGGGCCCTCGAGTGGCAGGAGCAGTTCGAACGCATCGATGAACGCGATAGTGAACATACTGTCCGCTTCTTCGCCACGCACGTCAACCTTACCTCGCAGGTCGAGAGCGCCTTTGCTCGCCTCCTCACGCACGATCGACCGCACGCTTTCAATCGCAATCCGCCGGGCCGAAGAAATATCTGCCGCGTTCTGACCTTCTTCGTCACGGGTAAAACCGATGCCGTTATGCACATCGAAATAGTAACGCATCCCGTTACACGTCAGTCTCGCATGGGGGCCAAGTTCGGCCTAGTCCGCGGCTCGGGAACCTGGCCACTCTCGACGATCCGGCGATACGTATCGGCCATTTGGCGGTGAACCAGCCGAACGCACGGGTCAGACGCCTTTTCCGCACGCTCCTGTTCCTGGCGCGCGCGCTCGGCGTAATAGTCCAGCGGCGAATGATCGGGCATATCTTCCTCCTCATCTCAACCACTTGATTGCGGCCATCGAGCGCCAGACTATGCGGAGCAACAAAGGCCGGGTCACTAACGTCCGTTAGTTTTCGGAGGGAAAAGCCGCGAAGGCCTCCAAGCGGAACCTATCGGGCTTTGAGGCCTTTGCTGCTTTCCGACGCCGCCGACCAGGATCGCGCATATGGAATTTATCGAACGGCGCGATCTGAGAGGCGGATCGCCATGCTGGCCCGAGGCGACCTATCATCGGCCCGCCGATGCGCTGCCCGCTATGACCGATATTCTGATCGTCGGGGCGGGCGTGATGGGAGCAATGATCGCCGATCGACTGACCGAGGCGGGGCGCGAGACGACGCTGATCGATCGGCGCGAGCCGGCCGGCGGCAGCACAGCTGGATCGACTGCGCTTGTGATGTGGGCAGCCGATGTTCCGCTTTCCCACTTGGCCGGATCGATCGGTAAGGATGATGCGGTTGCCCGGTGGCGAGCGGTCCACCATGCGGCGACCACGCTGCGCGAACGATTGTCGCACGGGGACATCGCATGCGATCTGATGGACCGCCCCGAACTCTATCTCGACGGCGACTTGCTGGATGCAGCCGATTTGCGGATCGAAGCCGAGACCAGGCAGAAGGCGGGCCTGCCCTGCCGCTTTCTGTCGGCGGATGTCGTTGCCGAGCGGTTCGGGATCAAGCCGCGCGCCGGAATCGTGTGCGACGGCAGCTATGTGCTCGACCCAGTCAAGCTGACTCACGGCTTGCTCGACCGGGCTGGTGCGCAGGGCGCACGGATTTGTCATCCGGCAGAGGCAGTGGCGATCGATCATCGCGACGACTGGATCGACGTGGCCATCGCCGGCAATCATTCGGTACGTTGCCGCGAACTGATCCTGGCAACCGGCTATGAACGCGCGCGCTGGTTTCTGCCTGCCGCATTCGACATGGGTTCCAGCTATGCCATCGCGACCCGCCCAGACACGCCTGCTCTGTGGAACGAGGATGCGATGATCTGGGAAGCGTCGAACGGCTATCTCTATGCGCGTCGGACGATCGATGGGCGGATCGTTGCCGGCGGCGGAGACGAGGATTTTGCCGATGCGGGCCGACGCGATGCATTGATAGCGAAAAAGCGCGGCTTGATCGATGCCCAGCTTTGCGCGTTGACAGGCGCGGACGGCTTGCCGGTTGATTGTGCGTGGGCCAGCAATTTCGGATCGTCACCGGACGGTCTGCCTGCGATAGGCCGTTCGGTCATCGACACTCGTATTTGGCTCGCGAGTGGCTTTGGTGGCAACGGCATCACCTTCGCCGCGCTGGCTGCGGATATTATTTCCTCCAGTATGAACGGCGATGGCGACGACCGGTTAGCGATGTTCAACCCATACCGGTTCGGTTCAGACAGACCTTGAGCCGGAAGATGCATGGCTCGCGACCGAAAGGTCGGCGTTCCGCACTTGTTTACCTCGTCAATCGATCCAGCGCGCTGCCATCGATTTCACGTCCACCCGTGCCTTCAGTCGCGCGCCAAGCAAGGCCGTCCCACTGATCTTGCGCTGGACGAACAGCGTTTCGACCGGGGGGATGTGCCAGGTCGATCGATCCTCTGCCATTTCCATTCCCTGTTCGCGCAATACACTGACGAACGCCCTGTCGCCGAAATCGAAGAGACCATCGCCTCCCAGCTCGGAGAGGATGACACCGATCATCCGGTCGACCAGCGGGCGATGCCGCGCCAGCGCTGCCTCGCCCAGAAAACCGATCGCGCGCGCCGCTTCGCGCACGGCGTCCGGATCGCCTGCCAGACCGGCGCGGAACAGGGTGCGATAGCCCGCAATCACGGCAGGATCGACCGCCCGGCTGGCCCCGAAGTCGAGCAGCACCAGACGGTCGTCTTGTGGCTGATAACGGTAATTGGCGAAGTTGGGGTCGGTCTGCATCACCCCGAATTCGAACAGCTCACGCAGCACCAATTCGATCAGCGTCGCCATGACCCGGTCGCGATCGACCTGAGGCGCTTCGTCCAGCCGTTCGATCGGTTGGCTATCGATGAAGGTCATTGCCAGCACGTGACCGGTGCTGAACTCGGCGTCGGGCCGAGGTACGACGAAGCGGGGGTCGTCCGACAGCCGGTCGGCGTAGAGGGTCATCTGTTCAGCTTCGCGGCGGTAGTCGGCCTCCTCGCGCAATTGTCGTTTGGCTTCGGCAAGCAGCGGCGCGATGTCGAGCGTCTTGGGTAGCAGGCCGGAGACGCGGAGCAGCGTGGCGACATTGTCGATATCGCTGTCGATGCTGTCGGCGACGCCCGGATATTGCACCTTGACCGCCAGCACGCGACCATCGGGAAGTGTGGCGCGGTGAACCTGGCCGATCGATGCAGCGGCGGTCGGATGCGCCTGAAAATGGCGGAATCGGGTGCGCCAGTCGCGACCCCATTCGCGGCTCAACACCTGATCCAGCTGGCGCGGCGGCATATGATGCGCCTTGTCGCGCAACTTCGCCAGGATGGTTGTCAATTCAGCAGGCAGCACATCGCCGGCGTCCATCGAGATCATCTGACCAAGTTTCATCGCGGCGCCGCGCAATTGCGACAGTTGCTCGGCAACCCGCGCGGCATTACCCGGCGTCAGCATCAGGTCGCGCATCTGCGGCCGCTTTCCGCTCGCCAGTTCGCGCGCCCCCGACAGCATGACGTTGCCGACCACACCACCTGCCATCCTGCCGAAACCGCCCAGTCGCGACAGCCGGGTGCTTGGAACGGCTCTGCCTGAGCCCGGCGGCGGGTCGTCAGTCATGATCGAAAGTTCCTGTCCGGCCCCGACGGATGGAGCCGGACAGATATAGGTGCGATCAGACGGTCTGGACAGGGCGGGGCGTCAAGGCAGATCGAAGAAATCGACCTCACCGCTGTCGAGCTTGTAATAGGCTCCGACGACCTTCAGTTTTCCCGCACGCTGGGGTTCGATCAGCAACGGGTCGCTCGCCTCGCGCAGCTTGCGGACGACGCGGCGGACATTCTGCTTCACCGCAACCTCGGTGGCGTCGCCCGGCTGGTTTCGCGCTTCCAGCACCGCCGGGATGATCGGTTCGATCATGTTGCCGATGACGCCGGGAAAGCGCGCATTGTCGCTGACGACCGACATGGCCGCCTTGACCGCGCCGCAGCTTTCATGGCCCATCACTACGACCAAGGGGACGCCCAGCACGGCAACCGCATATTCGATCGATCCCATCGCCACCGTATCGACGGTGTTTCCGGCGTTACGGATGATGAAAAGCTCGCCAAGTCCGCGACCGAACAGCAATTCGGGTGGCACCCGGCTGTCGGAGCAGGAAACATAGGCGCAGAACGGGGCCTGCCCCTTGGCCAGCGCCAGACGACGCGCCGCGCTTAGATCGACTTGATCGACCTTGCCGTCGAGAAATGCGCGGTTCCCCTCCCGCAACCGTTCAAGTGCCTGATCGGGGGTCATCACCATCAATTCTCCTTTCGGGTCGGCCGTTCGGTTATCGCTCTCCCGTGCGGCGAATGCGGGCGCAATGGTTGCCGCGGACATCGCAACCGTCCCCGCAGCGATCAAGGAACGTCGTGAAATGGTCGTCATGCTCGTTCTCCCTGTTGAATGATTTCCGGTAGCGTCGGATGCTGCCCGCGCGTGCGCCACAGCGAATAGCCCACGCCCGCGATCAGGATCGAAGCGGTGACCGACAGCGAGACGAGCGGCGGAATCTTGGCGAGGCCCAGCGCATCGACGACGAAGATTTTCGAGCCGATGAATACCAGCAGCACCGCCAGCGCGTATTTCAAGTAATGGAACCGATCGACGAGTGCCGACAGTGCGAAATACAGCGCGCGCAGCCCGAGGATCGCGAAGATGTTCGAGGTATAGACGATGAACGGGTCTGTGGTGATCGCAAAGATCGCGGGCACCGAATCGACTGCGAAGACCAGGTCGGCGAACTCAATCATCACCAGCGCCAGGAACAGCGGCGTGGCGTGGCGTACCAATGCGCCCGTCTTTGCGTCGGGCTCGTGAACGAAAAACGCCGACCCGCGCATTCCGTCGGTCACGCGCAGATGCCGCTTGAGCCAGCCGAGCAGCGGCGAGTTGCCGATATCGGGGGTGTGATCGGCCATCCGCCACATCTTGATGCCGGTGAAGATCAGGAACGCGGCGAACAGGTAAAGCACCCAGCCGAATTCGGAGACGATCGTCGCGCCCAGCCCGATCATGATCGCGCGCAGCACGATGACGCCGAGAATGCCCCAGAACAGCACCCGGTGCTGGTGGATGCGCGGCACCGCGAAATAGGTGAAGATCATCGCGATGACGAAGACATTGTCCATCGCCAGGCTCTTCTCGACAACGAAGCCGGTGACGTAGTTGATCGCCGACGTCTCGCCTAGCTGCCACCAGACGAACCCACCGAACGACAGGCCGAGCACGATGTAGAAAGCGGAAAGCAGCAGGCTTTCGCGCACGCCGATCTCGCGCGCCTTGCGGTGCAGGACGCCGAGGTCGAGCGCAAGCAGCGCTGCGACGAGCGCGAGGAAGCCCAGCCACATCCAGACCGGCTTGCCGAGCCACAACAGGTACAGAAATTCCATAGGTCAGCCCCATCGGGCGCGCGTCGTCCAGACGCGCGCAAAGGGGCGGCCCGACATCGCGCGCGGCCACATGCCGCACGCCAGAGGGGCCCGGACCGCCCGGTTGTCTGTTCAGGTTACTCGCGACTCAGCGCGCACCTACGAGTTCACGGCGCATATGGCCGGAAAGCCGGTCCTTCACAGCAAGCTTCATTTTCTTCAGCCGCAACAGCCGGAACGCGTCTGGCGCGCGCCGCTTCGTCTCGCGGCGGGCCTCTTCATCGAGACGGCGGCGAATCTGGCTCAGCCGGTAGAGAATAGCACTCAAGTCTGCCTCCTGATCGATACATGGATCGATCGGGCAACCGGGCACGCATGCGTGGATTTCGACCTAGCCCTGCCTGCACCGGAATTACCCGATGCGGTCCGACATCGCGATCACATCGATCGCCAGAGGGGCCCGGTCCGCCCAACTATAATCGGCTTGCTTGCCTAGAGTTTCAAGCAGAAAAGCTCGTGCTCAAGCTCGACTTTAGTCGAATACTCTATCCGTTTTTCGATCGCGGATTGCGACAGCCCTTGGCACCCGACCGATGTGGTTACAGGACGCATAAGTGGGGCTGCACCACAAGCTTTCTTCGCAAATTCTGACTGCTCAGCGCCCCATCCCGGTCATTCGACGGCGCGCGTCACACGTCTGAAGCGGTCGTCCAGCCCGTAGGTACAAATCGAGGGTTGACGTTAAGTCTATCTAGGTAGAGTTATGGCGTATGTCTCGAACACGCCCGCTCTCGCCCCATGCCCGAACTGTGCTGGCCGCCCTGCTCCATGCCGGTCGCCAGTGGTCTCACGGCTATGAGTTGGCGCAGCATGCCAATGTTAAATCCGGCACGCTTTATCCACTTCTTATTCGCCTGGAGACGCAAGGTTATCTCGAAGCGGAGTGGCAGCAGCCAGCCGAAGGCGGGCGGCCGCCACGGCACGCATACCGACTGACGCCCACCGGTGTACAACTCGCCCGCGCTAACCCTCCTGGTCAGACCACGAAAGCGGCTGGGCCCCGGGAGGCAACCATATGAGCGGGAGTTTTCGCCGCCGCCTCACCGACCTTGCGTGTCGTGCTTTGCAGACGACTCTGCCCCCGTCGCTGCAGGCTTGGGGATGGGCGGTCCGCTGCGAGGCGGCCAACATTGAGGACGATACCAGAGCGCTCTTGTTCACGATGGAAAGCCTGTGCGGGCTCATGCCCCGGGCCGTCGCGTCACGTCTGCTTCAACCCTTCGTCTCAATGACCGGCGCTCGCGCTCCGTTTTTCAAAGGATCAATGATCATGACAATTCTGGATGCCACAATTCGTCGCCCTCGCGCGCTCGGTGTTGCTTGCGCGGTCGGTGCCGTCATCCTCGGCCTTGCCTATATGGCGCTCGCAGGCGCGCCGACCCACTACCTCGCAATTAACTCCGCTGCGTTGGGAGTTGGCTTGGTGATGCTAGGGTTGGCCAGTGGAATCGGAGCTACGGGGCAACATTGGACGCGTGTCGCAGTCGTCGCGACGACTGGCGCGCTGCTAGCGACGGCTTTTTTCGGGTCCAGCGCCGATGGCGTAACGCGGTGGGTTAGCGTCGGCGGATTCGCGATCCAACCGAGTCTGATCCTCCTGCCGGTAATGCTCGTCGCCTTTTCACGCCTCCGCACCGTGGTGACGACCGCTTGCATCATCGTTGCCGCCGCTGCGATTGCGCTTCAACCCGACCGGGCGATGGCGGGGATGCTTTTACTTGGTCTCACCGCCATCGCGGGGAAATGCCGTGACCGGCAGTCCCTTGTGGCACTGGCCGCGAGTGCCATCGGCTTCGCGGTGACGCTGGCGAGACCTGATCCGATGCCGGCAGTCCCGTATGTCGACCAGATTCTCTACACTTCGTTCGACGTTCACGCCGGTGCTGGTTTGGCGGTAATTGCGGGCTCGGCGCTGCTTCTGGTTCCAGCGATTATCGGGTGGCATCGCGATCCTGACAACCGCGCGACCTATATCGCTTTTGGTGCCGTCTGGTTCGCCGTGATCGTGGCAGCAGCCCTCGGGAATTATCCGACACCACTCGTTGGCTACGGCGGGAGTGCCATCATCGGCTACGCATTGAGCTTGCTGGCGCTGCCGAAGTTGGTGGAGACTAAAGCCCGTGCAGTTTCGCGAACAGGAGGCGAGGCGGACGCAACGCTTCCTGATCGCCAATTGCTCGTCGGACTGGCCTGAACGCGTGCCTGCGTCCGCTGCTGGAAACAAGCTCTTCCATGCCTCCAAACTTATGGTGAGCCGTCCCTACCGCTACTTGCTCATCGCGGCACTCGTTGGTGCCCTGATATACTACGCATGGGGAGAAATCACTCGGACGCGAGGCAGTCAGCAGGTATCGTTCCGTCCGGCGGAGCATGCCTGCGGCGCATCGGGTCAGCTCCGTTACTGCGTGTACCGCGACCAGCGGGGAACGAATGGCGATATCGTCTACCATTTGCACGGTCGCAATCTCGACGAACGCATTTGGAACGACGACACCTATCTTACCGGGCTGGTTCAGGCGGAATGGCAACGTCGGTCCCAGTTGCCGCCCACTGTCGTGACCATCTCCTACGGTTCGACCTGGCTTCTGACACCAAAGGGGGAGAGGCCTGATAGCGGGCTGCTAAACGACCTGATGGCCCGACTGCCGTTGATCGAGGCGGAGGTGGGGCGCCCGCGTCGCCGCCTGCTGATGGGCGAATCGATGGGCGGACTTAATGTCCTGATTGCTGGCCTGTCCTATCCGTCGCGATTTGCCAAAGTCGCGGCGCTATGTCCGGGCGTATATTCCGTCTCGCCGTTTGCATCGTTTTCCGCCATCCGCGCGACGATGGAGCGGACAGGTGCGAACCCTAAAAACATCTTCGGTATATGGATGATGGCAAGGAAATATGCGGCGAACGCTGCGGAGTGGCAGCGCGTATCCCCGCTCACGTTAATCGAGCGAGCGGGGCCGGACTACCCGGCCCTGTATCTGTCGAATGGCCTTTATGATTCCTATGGCAACTTCGAGGGCACGTCGCGGCTTGCGGAAGTGGCGCAAGTACGCGGCGTCAGGACAGAATGGCGTCCCATTTATGGCGGGCATTGCGCGACAGACATATTCTCGCTGGCTTCATTCCTCTCTTCCCAGTGATCTTTGGGTCCGGAAAGCAGCAGCGGGACTGCTTTAGCGTCAAGCTTGCCGGTAGGTAGAACGCCCGCTTTTACAGGTCTTTCGCCTTCCCTTAGCTTGCTTCCAGACCGGCAGTTAGGCGCCCCATTTCAGTCGTTGCATCGATCGAAGCGGCGTACCGAAAGCCGACATTTGTCTATCTTTCAGCAGGTGACGGGCGTCCGATGGCTGACCTTGATCGTGGCTCGCATGAGAATGCCGCCGTTTTCAACGGCAGCTGAGGTCGGTTCGCAATTACCCCGATTGTTCTCGCCTTAATTCATTTCGATCTAGCCGATGTCCGCGTCAGCCCCCCAAAAGTAACTCGAAGCTATAGAAGTCCCGTTTCCTCGCCGGCCCAGCGGCGATCCCAGAACCGAGCCTTATAAGCAGGCTTTAATTCCTGAGGCGGACCAGGCCATCAGCGCCAACGCGCAGGCCTCCACCTGCCACTGGGAGCGCAATGAAGATCGCGCCGGCGTCGCAGCGAATGTGTGCGTTGGGGAGTGGCGCGGCAGATATGACGGTTGTCGGATCGGCGACGATGCTCACCAGCCCCGAGGCTTCGACGCAGCTACCGTCAACGAAGCGCGCCTCAAACCCTGTCAGTCGGATCAGGCCGTGTGGGTTGTCGGGCAGATCGACATTCTCGATCAAGGCGCGCTCGATGACGATCCACGATGAACGCCGTGATATAAAGAGATTGCCTGCCAGTCGCTCTCCCCCGTTAAAATCAAGCCGTACACGACCGAACAGCAAGGGCAGGGGGGAAAGGCTGGCATCAATATCGCCCAGCGACGCGCCGCCGAATTGCGCCTCGCTCAATGTCGCATTCCATACACTGCCGCGTACCTCGCGCGATGCGAGCCCGCCATCGTTCAGGTCGATCCAGTCCATCGCGATCCGCATCGGGAACAGCGCAACCATTGCCGCGAGCACCAGCAGCGCCACCAGTCCCCAGCGCGGGATCGTCATCCGCCATTTCATGAGCGCCCACCCGTCGGCACCAGCCGCATTGTCACTACTAGCGATCCACCCGCCTCGGGCCGGGCCGCCAGCGTATCGACCGACAGGCCGCGCGTACGCATCCGGTCGATCAGCGTGAACAATGCTTGTCCGCCGATCACGGGGATATCGATGCGTACGCCACCGCGGTCGGGCTGGACCAGTGACGGCGTGATCGCGATAGCGTCGGCCTCTGCCCGCACGATGTCAATTGGCGCGCGGGTCGCGCCTGCACGGTGGGGCAGCGCCTTCAAGCGCGCGGCCTCCGCCTCAATCTGCGCCACCGCGACCAGCGTGTCGCTATGTCGCTTATGAGCCTCCGCTCGCGCGTCGGACAACGGGCGCAACATACCCAACCAGACGATCACGACGATCGCCAGCGCCGCCATCACCACCAACAGGCGCTGTTCGCGCAGGCTCCGCCCCTTCCACCACAGCCGCATTGCGTCGCTCATCGGCTGATCCTTACTTCGGCGCGCTGGCCATCGACCGCGCTTTGCGGAGCGGCATCGGGGACAACAAAACCCTGCGCGCGAACCGCGTTGACCACCTGCGCCAACGCCTCGTGATTGGGCGCACGCAAGCTGGCGGTCAGCGCACCGTCGCCGGTCCAGCCGATCCCAGTCAGCGCCGCCTCGGGTGAATCCACGAGCGCGCGTTGCGTCGCCGCCAGCATCGCCAGCAACTCTGCGCTGCCGTCGCCGCGCGCGACATTGGCGGCGCGTAATTGCGCCAGCGGCTCGCGGATCGTCTCGCCTGGCAATAGCGGTGTCGCCACAGCCACTGCGCGCGCTTCCAGCGCATCGGTCGCGGCGTTAAGCTTGACCAAATCGACAACCCCCGCCGTGACCCATAGCAGCGCCGCCGCCCCTACGAATAAGCCCACTCGCCGCAACCGTTTCCAGTCGATCGTCACCCGCCTGCGCGGTGCGAAGGGTCCTTGCGCCAGATCAACCGCCGCGTCCCCGATGGCCAGATCAAGCGACAGCAGGTCGATCTGATCGACCGCGGCGTCGCCAACGATCAGGCGGGTCGCAGCGTCGTCGACCATCGCGCATTCGCGACCGCGCAACAGCTTTTCGCCTGCCAATTCGCTCGAAACGAACCCTTCGCCCGAGTCGGGCAGCAGCGCGCTGGCGGGGACGATATGACGCGGGTCGAACCCGGCGGCGCGGCAGCGCGCGATCCATTCCGCCATCCGCGCCGTGCCGACCACCGCTGCCATCCTCGCGCCGTCGTCGCGCTTCGGGCCCAGCGCGACGTGCAGGCTGTCGGCAGGCACAGCCGCATTTTCGGCTGCGATCAGCAATGCTGCCGCGCGCGCCTGCGCAGGCGCGAGATCGGGCAGTTCGATCCGGTAAAGCGGCACATCGGCCGCGGGTACGATCGCGGCAATCTTCGGTGGCGGCTCCAACCCGGCGATTGCATCGGCAACGTCGCTACCCGCGCCTTCGGCCAGAAGCACACCATCGTGCCAGAGCGACCAGCACAGCTGTCCTCCCACCACACCGGGGAACAGGATCAGCATCGCTTCGCTCATGGCTCGAACCGTTGCCGTCGCACGATGCTGGCGGGCGAGTCCTGTCCGTCGAGGAGAATCTGTTGGTTCAATTCGGCTCCGGCGAGTTGGACGGTGACATGCAGGTCGAACCAGCGCGGCGTGACCTGAAGCTGCCCCCAGGCACCATCGGTCATCTCGACGCCTGCGAGCGCCGGAAGCTGCTTGACGACGGTCGTCGCCTGATACCCCTGTGCGGGCCGCGCGCTCAGGATTGATCGCGCGGTCGCGACGGTCAATCCGCGCTTCGCCAGCATCGCGAACAGTTCTGCACGGTCAGGCGACAGCGTGTCGATGTTGATCGGCGAAAGCCCGCCCGTCGGCAGCGCGCACATCCACGGCAGCAACCGCGTTGCGATTTCGGGTGTCATGCCCTGCACCCCGACGATCTCGCTGGCATCATCGATCAGCCGGTTGGGCGGAAGCAGGCCATTTTCCTCACCCTCCGATCCGCCCGCCATTGGCATGCTATCGCTGTCGATCCAGTCGGCGATCGCGGTCGCGATCCCGGTCGCCTGCGCGCGCGGCACGCCCAGCAGCGCGGCAAGGTTGGCGAATTGCTCGATACCTTCGGGGTTGGCCGTGGTTGCGCCAGTCACTCGATCTTCGACCACCAGCGAATTGACGTTCAGGCAATTGCCGCCATCGGCCAACCGCGCGACCGCCACGCCCTCCGGCACGCGAAAGCCAAGGTGTTGCGCCTGCCAGTCGGGGGGCAATTGCCCGGCCTGCATTGCATCGCCAATCCGCACCCGCGCGATCGTCTCCACCGCCTGGGCATAGCCCTGGGCGCGCGCCTGCACACCGGCATTCGCTGCCAGATGCGATGCGACGACGACGCGGTCGAGCAACGCCGCCGACACCACCGCCATCAGGGCGATGATAAGAAGGACGCTCAGCAGCGCAACGCCCTGTTCGCGGGGAGGGGGCGTCACTGCCCCGGTCCCACCGGCAATCGCATCAGTGCGGTACGACCGTCGGCATAAATGATCGCCATCTCCACCGCCTGCGGCAATTGCCGCGCGTCGCTGGGACGCCACGCATCCTGCCAATTGCCGTCGGTGCGATAGCGCAGCGCGACCGCGGCGACATCATCGGCAAGCGAGACGGGCGGGCCTTCGGATCGGCTGTCGCTCCCCTCGGCAACCGCGCGCGTCAGCCGCCCCCGGTCAAGTCGCCAGGTGACGCGCCTTACGGTAGGACGCGGGTTCGCGGCTTCTCCGCCACCGACCCCGCCCCGCGTCAGGGCGAACAGCCGCGAGCCCGACTGCGCCTCGAACGCCGGAATGTCGCCGTCCACCCTGCGCGCCGGTCGCATCAGCACCGCGCCCATATCCTGCGCCGCCAGCGCATGGACGCGCCGTAGCCCCGCCGACTGATCGAGCCGTTCGGCAACCACGCCCTGCGCATCGACGCTGGAGACGAGCAACGCAGTTCCCGCCCCGGCCAGCAGTCCGAAAATGACGAGCGCGACCAGCATTTCGACGAGCGTAAAGCCGTGTTCGGCGGGACGACGAAAAGTCCCGCAGCCATATTCGCAAGTGTGGGACCGTTGTGCTACTGCGAAAGCAGGAGCGTTGGCGTAAAAGAAGTGCGCTAGCCGCCGACGCTCCTGTTTTCGCAGGAGCACAATCGGAGATGTGGGGGGCACGCAATGACTCACCGCACCGCCCCCAGCCGCACCACGGTCGTCCTGGCAAGCGTCCGCCCGTCCTGCAACACTGCGACATCGACGCGCAGCATTCGCGGATCGGCAGTGCGCGTAACCACCCGCCGCCAGGCCCAGTCCACGCCCATGTTGCGCTCGACACCGGACGCAGCCCCCACCGCGGGCGGCGCAGCATCGGTCAGCGCGTCGGTCGCAATGTTTTGCGCAACGATGCTGGCGACCAGTTGCCGGTCGATCGCACTGGTGCTGGCGAGCGTCACGCCTTGCAGCTTAAGCAGCGCCAGGCCTGCGATTGAAAACAGGGCAAGCGCAACCAGCAACTCGACCAGAGTGAACCCGCCTTCCGCACTCCCGTTCGTTTCGAGCGAAGTCGAGAAACGCCCGCGAGCGCCCAGCTCACGTTTCTCGACTTCGCTCGAAACGAATGGATTGGGGATGCGCAGGTCAGCGCGCCACATCGACGCCCCCTGCCGCATCCACGCGCACGGTCACTCGCACGTCATCCGCGCGCAGCAATGCGTCCACCGGCGCATCGGGCAACCCACCGCTGTCGAACGCCAGCATCGCCCGGCTCGCCCCCAAGGAGACCCCGCTCGGCAACGTCGTCGCTCGCAATCCGCGATCGGCGACCGGCACCCATTCGCCGCCACTGCGCTGGGCAAAGCGATAGCCATCGGCGACGAATTCCACTCGCGTCGATCGCCCGTCGACGATCGCCCGGTCGCGCGCGCCCGCGATTCTGAGCGCCAGCCGCGCGGCCTCCTCCCCCGCCGCCGCGTCGGGGCCGCGTGCGGCGAGCATGACGACGCTTGCCGCCAGCCCGATCAGCACGAGCACGACCATCAGCTCGACCAGCGTGAAGCCGTGTTCGCGGTCAGTTGGCGAGGCGGATATCGGCATTCTCGCCTTCGCCGCCGGGCTGGCCGTCGGCGGGCGGCGCCTCGATCTTGATCACTTCGGCGCCGAACTCGGCAAACATCTTCCCCGCGAACGGGCCGGCGATGAGCTGGCCCAGTTCGATGACCTTGATGCCTTCCAGCGCTTTCTTCGCGCTCATAGCGGCCTGCGCTCGACCACCGCCTGCGCGAGGGTGCCGCTGTCCACATACTCGAGCTCACCGCCCACGGGCACCCCGCGGGCAATGCGGCTCACCTTAATTTCGCGGCCGCGCAGCATCTCGCCGATGTAATGCGCGGTGGCCTCGCCTTCATTGGTGAAATTGGTCGCCAGCACCACT
>Ga0172374_1001543_pt1 | contig 15285 bp, 27 predicted proteins | sample LakKiv3m_FD_114536 | JGI IMG/M metagenome (GOLD analysis project Ga0172374, IMG submission 114536) | Freshwater microbial communities from Kabuno Bay, South-Kivu, Congo - kab_092012_10.3m | ecosystem: Environmental > Aquatic > Freshwater > Lake | place: Democratic Republic of the Congo... | reverse complement strand
GTCACGGGGCATTTACAACTGATTCGATAGCCAAAATTTGGGGAGTTTATTGAGGTGGAATAAATGAGTGTAGCTTCTTGGGGCCCCAAAAAATTCACAGCCAGTTCGAAAAAAATATACACGTTCGACGGTTTCACGAACAGCGCGGGTCTGAACCTCGAATCGCAGGAAAACGAGGGCGGGAAAGCGTTCACGGCGATTCGTGGCATCAACACTGAAAAACTGGGATTCTCGTTGATGCTGAACCGGGCCTACGTGAATATCGAATCGGAGATCAAAAGCTGGAAGTCGCTCATGGCCGCGAAGAAGCCGTATCCGCTGTTCATCGGGAAGAAACGCTTTGGCACCCTTACATGGCTGCTGGCGTCCGTGGACGTGAACGAAGTGCGGATAGGCCCGCATGGCGTTATGATAAGCGCGGTAATCGAACTGGGATTCGAGGAAATCAATAAGCTGAAACCGCCGACGAAGAATACGGTGGCCGATTCAACGGGCAGCGGTTCGGCGGCTGCTACGCGGACGACGGTTAATTCTTCGGGGGCGACTTCGGCGGGGGAATCGAAAACTACGACAATAACAGAAACAGCGGCAAAGAAAGGCGCTGCGGACGCTATAAAAGCTGTAATAAAAAAGAACACTTATTTGGAAAGTCAAGCTGGCTCTTACAAAACAGCGCAGAACAAACTCAGGGAACTGGCAGCCTGGACTGTAACAATAAAATCGGGAACCTGGGCAAACGTAAAGGCGACTTTAACTTCCACGCTTACCAAAATGATAGCGCAGTATCTTTTAGTTGCCCCGGTTATGATACCGGACCTTCAAGATTTGAGGGACAAGATCAAGGCCGGATACGCACCTTCTGGGAGCACGAATTCTTTGGGGCCGAATATTTCTGATCTTCTGACATTGGCAAGGCAGCAACTAGGCAAACGGTATATCTTGGGCGCTAAAGGCCCGAATACGTTTGACTGTTCTGGGTTTGTATACTGGTGCCTTAAATCAATAGGCGTAAACCTAAGCTATATGACGGCTGCTACATGGGCGCGCGCTAAAGATTATACCAAGGTAACTACAATGAATGCGCTACAAGCCGGGGATATTGTATGTTTTGAGGGCAGCGCACCGGGGAAGGGCCACGTCGGGATTTATCTGGGGAACGGCACGATGATAGATGCTTCATCAAGCGAAGGCAAGGTGCGGATATCGTCTCAACTCCGATCATCATCTTATTGGGTAAGCCATTTCATCTGTGGTCGCCGCTGGTTCCCGCTATGGAATTAGAGGAGGATTTCCATGTCTTATACTGTATCGTCTTCGGACGCTTTTTCTTACGGTGCGGAAACGGAGACCGAGCGCATCCTGAAAAATTGCGCGAATCTCCTGTCGCTCACATGGGGCGAAGTGATGGGTGACAGGACGCTTGGTCTTGACCCGCGGATGATCGACCAGCCGGTGGAGGAAGTGCGTTCGGAGCTGACCTCGCATGTGACCGAAGTGATAGAGGAACGCGAACCGCGGGCGCGGGTGTCGGATGTGCTGATCGAAACAGGAATAACCGGAGACATGGAAGTGAAGGTGGTGATAGGGATTGCGTGATTTTCTGGACATAGAGCTGGAAGAACTCGAAGAGGACGCGATTCGACTGTTCGAGGAATCAGCGGGTGAGGCGCTTTACGCGGGGGATGAGCGGAGGATTCTCATAACGACGCTGGCGCAGTTGTCCGCCGTTGCGCTTGGCCATGCAAACAAGCTCCTGAACCTGAGCTTCCCGCAGTATGCCGAGGGGGATGATCTGGACGCTATTGGGGCCGCGAGGGGTGTTTCCCGACTACAGCCACAGTATGCCGCCGTGACACTGGAGTACACACTGAGCGCGGCGCAGGGCACGGACATCACAATCCCCGCGGGCACGCGCGCCACGCCGGATGGATTGCATTTTTTCGCAACGGATGAAGACCTGGTTATCGCGGCTGGAAACACTACCGGGACCGTTTCGGCAACGGCGACGCTCGTTGGCAGCGAATATAACGGGTTTCCAATCGGCACCATTAACCAGCAGGTCGATCTGGTTGCGTTTGTTGCGTCGGTGAGCAATACGGACGCTTCTCAGGGTGGCGCGGAGATCGAAAACGACGGATCGTATTGCTCCCGGATAACGCTGTCTTTGGGGGCATACAGCACGGCAGGCTCGGAGCTTTCGTATATTTTCTGGGCTAAAACGGCGGACAGCACGATCATGGATGTGTCGGTCAACAGCCCAGCTGCCGGGGAGGTCGTCGTTACAGTCCTGCTGGATGATGGCGAGGTTCCGGGGCAAACGATTCTCGATCGTGTGGCAGCGGCGCTTGCGGCTCGTAACGTGCGACCGCTCACCGACCAGTTGACGGTGCAGGGGCCTGATGAGGTCTCATACACGATCGAAGCGACGTACTACATCGACAACGCGAGGCAGGCCGAAGAAGCAACCATACGGGCGGCTGTGGAAGCCGCCGTGGACGAATACATCAGCTGGCAGCGCTCGGCGCTCGGCAGGCACGTTAATCCTGACGCTCTGGTGCAGCGGATGCTCAATGCAGGGGCTTCTCGTGTCGCAATCACCACGCCCGCCCATGACGCACTCGAAGTGTACGAACTGGCGGTGTTGTCGGGCACGGCGGATATCACATACGGGGGGCTGGTGTAATGCAATTATCTGAGGTTTCTTTCCTCGATATGGTGCCTCGGCTGTTTCGTAGCGACCGGACGGTGAAGGGGATCGCGGACGCGTGCGATGGCCTGCTGCAAACGCTCCTCGATGCGGGGGCGCTGCTGCCGCTCTGGACGCGCATCAACGAGCAGCCGGAAATGGTCCTCGATGAAATGGCTGCTGCGCTGAATCTGCTTTGGTACGACCGTGGCGCCACTCTCACACAGAAACGCGCGATCGTAAGCAGCGCGGAGACCGTGTACCGGCAGTTGGGGACGCCGCAGGCCGTGCGGCAGGTTGCAGAGGACTATTTCGGCGCCGCCACGGTGGAGGAATGGTGGGAGTACGAAGGTGATCCGGGGCACTTCCGAATTAAGATACCCGCGCAGACCTTGACAGAGACACAGATTGACAGGTTTGCCCGGAATATCCGATGGGTGAAACGCGCGTCGGCACTTTTTGATACGCTCACGGTTGTAGAGGCGATGGAAACCACGTTGTATGCCGGTGGCGCGTACCACGAGATCGGGACCGACTACCTGATGGAAGGAGCTTAATTTATGGCTACATTCGGACAGTTGACGATCACGAACGCTGGGCTCGCGTTGCTTGCTAAGGCAGAGCTGGGCGCGGCGATAGAGTTCACGCGCCTGGCAATCGGCGACGGTGCGCTGGGGGAGACAGACCCGGCTACGCTTGCAGATTTGGTAAATCGGCTGATGTGGGTAACGATAAGCTCGATTAATCGGGACAGCACGGATGTATCGGTCGCCGGCGTGTTTAATAACGAAGAAGCGGCGGTAGCATTTTATTACCGCGAGGTAGGGTTGTATGCGGAGGATCCGGATGACGGTGAGATATTGTACATGTACGGAAACGCCGGGGAAACCGCCGACGAGATACCGGCAGCGGGCAGCCAGGTTATTGAGCGCATTATTAATATCACGACGGCTCTGTCGACGGAGCTCACGCTGACGGTGGAGCTTGATCCCGGGGCATATTTGCTGGTGTCGGAATTTGCAGAAAGTTTTCAGGATGGATACCTGCGGGCGAAAGTGATGGCGCGGGTTTCTCTCAGCGACGATCAGCTTAATCTTGTTGATTCTGTGGCAACGAAAGTTTTGGTTAGTGGGATTGACTTCGATGTAGGGGATAATTTCGATTCGTACAAATTTACTGCACCGATAACCGGTTTTTACGACATACGCGGTCAGGTATCTTTCATAAATGTGGTTGCTGATAAAAGGTACAGTGCACATATATTTAAAAACGGCTTGTCCATTGGGAGTGTGACTGCTAATACGCACTCAACATCAACAGCGGAAATTTCATGCTTCGTAGCTTGCAGGAAATATCTCACAGCAGGGCAGTATATTGAGTTATACGCAACGTCCTATGCAGGGGTTAATACTGTCGACATTCAAGGTTATTCGAGAACATTCCTCGAAGTGGCTCTTGTGGGCGTTTAAGAAATTGACTAACCGCCGAAAGGCGGTATTTTTATGCCCGAAAACGGGTGGAAAGGAGAATTATGAACCTTCACAAACAGCTGGCAACTAAGAACGCTTGCTACAAAGCTGGGCAAAACATCAAACCGCAGGGTCTGATGATACACTCCACGGGGGCAAACAATCCGACCCTCCGGCGATACGTCCAGCCCGATGATGGGTTTCTCGGTCAAAACCCAAACGAAAACCATTTCAATGTCGATAGCCCCGGGGGACGCCACGTTTGTGTACATGCTTTTATTGGGAAGCTGAAGGACGAAACTATCGCAACGTACCAGATCCTACCCTGGAACTACGAGGGCTGGCATTGCGGATCGGGACCGAAGGGATCCGGCAACAAGACGCTCATAAGTGTTGAGATCTGCGAGGACGATCTGAAAGACTCAATCTATTTCAACAAAGTGTACCAGGAAGCTGTCGAATTCGCCGCGTACATCTGTAAGAAGTTCGAGTTCACTGAGCGGGATATTATCGACCACAGCGAAGGACACGATCGCGGAATCGCGAGCAATCATTCCGACGTCATGCATTGGTTCCCGCGCTACGGTAAGAGCATGGATATCTTCCGTGCGGACGTAAAGGCACTACTGAACGAATCTGCAAGTAAACCAACGTCTGCAGATAAACCCCCGGCCACATCCGCAGCCGCTTTCACACTGTCACGGAAGCTCAAATATCGATTAGTTAACCGGATTATCAAAATCCGCGGGAATGATGTAAAAGCGGTCCAACGGGTTCTCGCGCGGCTTGGCTTGTACACCGGGACGATTGACGGCATCTTCGGCAAGCTCACACGTGCGGCTGTGATGTTGTTCCAGCGAAAACATGGTCTTAAGGTCGACGGTATTGTTGGGAAAGTGACATGTACCGCGATGGGCGGGAAGTGGAAAAGCTGAACTAACAGGAGGTGAGCTGGGTGGAAGGGGTGGTGTCGCAGGGAGTGTGTCAGGAAAGGCATAAAAACATTGAAGACAAACTGGCCCGGGACGAACGGCGACTGAACGAACACGCACGGGAGATAGACGATATCAGGGAACTAACACGGGAAGTCGCATCCTTGGCCAAGCAGCTAGGGGAGCGAAGCGAAAAGCACGATCAAAAGATCGACGAACTGATGAGCAAGCCCGGGAAGCGCTGGGACCTGATCGTGGCCAGCGTAATCAGCTCCGGGATCGGCGCAGGTGTGGCCATGCTCATTAAATAATAATGGAGGTGTAAAAAGTTATGGAAGCACTCATGGGTATTGTTTTTGGTGCAGTATTGGTTGAAGCGATTGTAACGGCGTTGAAGCCTGTCTGGGACGCGGACAAGCGGACGGTGTCCTGGGGGGCGCTGGCGTCGCTGATCGCCGGGCTGGGGATCGCGTTCGCGTCAGGTATGGATCTCTGTGCGGCTGCAGGGATACCTATCAACGTACCAGTCGTTCCGCAGCTCATCACAGGTATCCTGATCAGCCGTGGGGCGAACTACGTTTACGACATCCTTTCGCAGATCAAGAGCAGTGTCGCGAAGCAGACGTCGCAGGGGACGGATTCGACCGATACAGCCTAATAAGAACAGATCCAACGAAGCCTCTCAAAGAAGCTCAAATTTGCTGTCCATCATGATAAGCCGGGGAACGAAATAAAGCGTTCTCCGGCTTTTTTATTTTGCCTTCCGGGGTAAAATCAGCAACCACCTCGACTTAGACCTTATCCGGATTGTTTACATAGGGCGTACGATCAAAAGTGCCCACGTTTATAACCTCGTAATTGTTATTAAAACTGTTGTATTTGAACTATAGTCCATGTACTCAAATAAAAAATCAAAGAATTTTCGAAAAATAGTGTTGATAATACGTAATATTACGTATATAATATAGCAACAGGAGGGGAACGGAAGATGACGGAACGGCAAGTGCTCAAAGCCCTGAAAGCCAGCGGATGGGAAATACAAGAAGGAGCGAAACACCACCTAGCAACCCATCCCGAGAAGCCCGGAATCAAAATTCCGGTTCCCCGCCACCGAGGTGACATCCCGATCGGAACCGTAAACAACATCCTGAAGGCAGCGGGGCTGAAATAAGCCCCGCTGCCTCGGGATAACATAAAATAGTTCCTTAGATAAGGAGGCGAAAGACAATGAGATATGTATATCCGGTTATTTTCACAAAATCGCCGGAAGGCTACGACGTCCAGGTGCCGGATCTCCCTGGCTGCTTCAGCTGCGGGGAGTCGTTGGTGGACGCTATTGATATGGCGCGTGATGCTATATCTATGTGGTTGTGCGATGCGGAAAACAAAGGAGAGGCTCCGCCGGCAGCAAGCGAACCCGAAGACGTACAGCATGACGCCGGGAGCTTTGTTAACCTGGTCGATGCTGACACAGACGAATACCGCAGAGAAAACGACAACAGGGCGGTGAAGAAGACCCTCAGCATCCCGAGCTGGCTGAACACGAAGGCCGAGCGCGTTGGCGTTAATTTCTCTCAGGTCCTGCAGGAGGGACTGAAAGAAAAACTGGGTATCAAATAAACTGTCCGGTAGTGGCTCTCAAGGAAAAGAGAAACCCCGCAAACCGTCTGTTTGCGGGGTTATCATTTCCATAATTACATACCTCAAATAATAAAAGAGGAAATTATATATCAAGCTTGAATTTTATAATCATATATGTACGGAGTCTAATAGTCGATAATGTCTTGAATGGCCTCGATCGGGACGCCTGCGGATATGACGCCGAGGACGGGGATTTTGATGCCTTTGGTTTTAGCCTCTCGTTCAAGCAAAAAATCAGTAGTCACATCAAAAAAATCAGCGAGGGCTTTAAGCGAATTGTGGTCCGGTTGACTGGCTCCTTTTTCCCACATGGCAATAGTAGACCTTGCAACGCCAATAGCATGCGCGACCTTTTCTTGACTATATCCCTTTTCTTTTCTAATTCGCTTCAAATTCAACATAACTAAATCCCTCTAACAGAATTATAATGTCAATCTAATTGACGTTACAATATTTTTCCAAAAATATATGTCATAACTCTTGACAATATGTGAAGATGGCTATATATTATTGTCACAGAACTTGACATCGGGGGTTTAATCGTGAATTTGAAACAGATCAGAAAGTCATCGGGCTTGACGCAGGAAGCACTCGCGGAGGCGCTTAATGTAGCCCGTTCGACCGTGGCTATGTGGGAAATTGGCGTTTCAAAACCCCGCGCCGACAAACTAATCGCCCTTGCAAAACTGCTTGACTGCACCGTCGACGATCTCCTTAAAGAATCGGCGTAGGTTTGAGGCCGCACTCAGGCCGCGTCTTTTTTTACCCTTTTCGACTGGCATAATTTTGAAAATCTGGAAGAAAGGAGGCCCTATCATGCGTAAATGGTATTCCGTTACATTCCGCGAGAACACGAAACACAAGCTTGCAACGCGAACTGTCCGCGTGGAAGCTGAAAATGCCTACGACGCAAAGCTCGTTGTCGCTAAAGAGTTTGATTCCATCATACTTGTCGGCGGGCTTCATCCGCGTCCCGCAAACCGCAAAGTAACGATCCTGTCAACGAAGCTGGACGTGTCCACATGACGATCGACACCATATTGAAAGGAGGCCCTCATATGCTCATACTCGTGTTCCTGTTCCTCCTCGGACTGATCGCCGCGATGGTGTTGTACCTGGTCTGGGCGGTAACGCGGTTGCGTAACGAATGCGACCTGACGCACAAAAAAGAAAGGGAGGAATAATCCGATGATCCAGCGCCAAACCCTCAACCTCACGGAAGCGGCCAAATACAGTGGATTGAGCACGGCGGCGCTGCGTGAGTACATCAACCACGGTACGCTTCGGCATGTAAGGCATCACACCCGGAAACTGCTTTTCAAAACCAAATGGTTGGACGACCTGCTGGAATATCTGGCTGACCAGACGATGGACGAGCTTAGAACGGAGGCGCAAGCATGACAGCAAAATGCAAAACCTGCAAAAAACACTGGAACATATCAGTTTTCCAACAGGTTCCGCCCGGAGGGTATGAGTGCCCGAAGTGCGAACACAAGCGGAAAATGCTGGAGTGGTACGGAAGGAACGGGAAGCGCGCATGACATGGACGGCGAAAGAGCTGGAAGAGATGAGGCTGGCTGATGAAGAGATTGAGCGGGAATTTTCGCAGGCAGAAGGTGAACTAGCCGAGTGCAACAGATTTCGAAGATATTACTTGTTGAACCGCGATCTCTTTCTCGAAAAAGCCCGCAAATACCGCGAGGGCAACCGGGAGCGGATACGAGAGCGGGATAGGAAGTATTACCAGAGGAACCGGGAACGAATCCTCGCGCGGACGAGGGAAGGGAGACAGGGGGTATGAATGGTATCGAAGATCACGCCGCTGAAATGCGCCGTCTGCGCCTCGAAATCGCACGGCTGCAAGCGGACAACGTAAGGCTGACGATCCAGAACCGGGAACTGCGGGAATTGGTTGCAGAATATGAGAATCGGGAGGTGGAGGCATGACCAGACGCGAACTGCTCTCGGCGATCCGCTGGGGAGTGCTGCTGGTGCTCGTGATACCGGCGGCGTATATGGTGGGGTGGGTGGTGTTGGGGGCGATATGGTGAAAACCACTTACAAAAGCAAGGTATACACAGACCGACCAGAATACGCAGATTTTAACGCGCCACGCAAATTCGAAACCATTAAAAGCATAATTGCTAGAAGCCTGATTGAACACCCAAACGCGATTTGTTCATATTCAGGCGGGAGTGACAGCGACATCATGCTACACCTGATCGAAATGGTGCGCAAAATCTTCAACCTCCCACCCATTCAATACTGCTTTTTTAACACTGGGCTTGAGATGGACGCGATAAAACGTCACGTCCGCGAGATGGAGCAACTGTACGGGGTCACAATCACCAAACATCGACCCCAAAAGGGCATCGTACAGTCTACGCGAGAGCATGGAATACCATTTATATCCAAAATTGTTTCAAGCGGGCTGGAGGGGATGCAGAAGAAAAACATCCCGCTGTCAATCGCCGCAGAATACGCGAATGCGGAGGACAAGGTGGCAAAGCGATCGGAGCTACGCGAACGATACCCAAAATGCGAATCAACAATTAATTTTCTGTGCGGGTGCAATTCAGCCGGAGAGCCACGGCCAGATATTCAACTCGTCATCGGCTCGTCAAAGTATCTTCTTGACTTCATCATCGAAAACCCGATTACGTTCAGGGTCAGTAATCATTGCTGTGTTGACTGTAAAAAGAATTTGGCCCACAGCATACAAAAGCCGTTTGACATGATAATCACAGGTGAACGTCGGGACGAGGGCGGCATGAGGTCTGTTCCGCGCAAGGATAATACCGCATCGCTCTCCCCGGAATACGAGCAAAAAAAGAATCTGGAAAAGGCGTATATCGAGGAATGCAAAGAGATCAACACCCGCCTGCAAAAACAGGTTGCCGTACGCGCCGCAAAACACAAGCCGGGCAATCCGCTGGACGATCTTCGCGGCATGCGTGACGTGGCGAAGCTGGCCCTGCCCGAACTGATGGAGTTTGTCGATCAGGCGTGTGACCACATCGAGCGGCTGGTTGATGAGAATGAGCAGCTTCGGGCGGAGCGGACCGCGGCGATCGAGGGCATAAAATTCTGTCACGATCGCATCGATGGGGCTTGCTCTGTATGTACCAGGCATGGCATAAATGACGCATTTTGCAAACGGTGCGTCCAGAGTAAAGCATGTCTTCCGGGGTTTGAGCTTCACGTCACAACGGAGGCCCCCGATGAACGCCGCTGACCCGCTCGTCATCCCGATCGCCGCCGTATGCGTCCCGCTGATGCTCGGATTCTTTCGGTGGATACAGAAAAGCAAAGGCCGCGCTGCAACGCGACCTAAACGAAGGAAACCGTTTTCATAATTCTAGCACGATTTATGGCGACCGTCAACGGGGGCGGTCGCTGGGGGAGGGGAGGCCCCATTGAATGAAAACCAGTAAAATCATAATTAAAAACCTGTTCGGCATACGGGAAGTCGAACTCGACAACAAATCCATCGAGCTGACCGGCGACAATGGAACCGGGAAATCTTCCGTGATTGACGCCATGCGGTATGCGCTGACTAACTCGTCAAACCGCGATTTCGTGATCCGGCGGGGTGAAACCGAAGGAGAAATCCTCATCGAAACGGATACCGGGCTTTCCATCAACCGGAAGAAGCGGACAAACCAGAGCGATTACAAATCAATTAAAGAGGGCGGCCGGCAAATTACCAGCCCCGAAACCTTCCTCCAGAAAATCTTCACGCCGTTGCAGCTGAATCCGGTTGCGTTCACTATGATGACCCGGCAGGAGCAGAATCGGATCATCCTGGACCTGATCGAGTTCGACTGGAACCTGAACTGGATCAAGGAAAAATTCGGGGAAATCCCGCGCGATGTCGACTACGAGCAGAACATTCTGCAAGTGCTCCATGACATCCAGGCCGAAAACGGGTTCTATTTCAAAACGCGGCAGGACGTGAACCGCGACATTCGAAACAAGCAGGCGTTCATCGAGGACATCGCAAAGGATATTCCGACGAGTTATCAATACGAAAAATGGGACACATACGACCTCGGGGCTCGATACCGGGAACTCGAAACGATCAAAGACCAGAATGGAAAAATTCAACGGGCGGTTGCCTTCCGGGAGAGCTACGACAATAAAATCCGGGGGTACGAAGCCGAGCGCGACATCGCAATGGCAGCCGAAGAAAAAGCCATCGCGAACGAGCGCGAAGGACTTCTGAAAACCATCGAACGGCTGAAAGCGGAAATCATCGCCGCCGAAGATCGTATTAAAACGCTGGGAGACAAGCTCACCGACAAGCAGAAGGTCATCGAGGCCGAGTATCAGGCCAAGGTCGCGAAGCTGGACACCGACATCCAGATCGCCAACGAGTACGCGGACCGGGAGCCGCAGGATATTTCGGAACTGTCGGACGAAATCACGATGGCCGAGCAGATGATAAAGCACCTGAACGAGTATCGGCGCATGAAGGACATGCAAGGGGACATTCAGGCGCTTAAGGAAGAGTCGGAGGACCTCACGCGGAAGATCGAACTCGCCCGTGACCTGCCTGGCGAAATCCTGAAAACGGCGACGATTCCGGTAAAGGGGCTCACGGTGAAGGATGGCATCCCGCTCATCAAAGGGTTGCCAATCTCGAACCTATCCGAAGGGGAACAGCTGGACCTCTGCGTCGATGTAGCCATATCGAAGCCGAACGCGTTGCAGATCATCCTGATTGACGGGGCCGAGAAACTTTCGGACAAGAACCGTGAACGGCTGTATAAGAAATGCAAGCAGAAGGGCTTGCAGTTTATCGCGGCGAGAACGACGAATGAAAATGAATTGGTGGTGACGGCATTATGATTAAGGACAAATTCATCCTCCGACCCCAGCCGAAAACCGAGGGCTACCGGCCCGTCATGGTCCGCATCGAAGCCTACGAGATGCTCAAACAGATGAGCGAGGAAAGCGGCGTTTCGATGTCGTTCATACTCAGCGAGGCAATCCGGTTCGCTATGGAAAGAATGGAGGTCGGGGATGCTACTGACGAATGAAAATGATCGTTCTTCGGAAGCAAACCGTAAGCCATTAGTGCATAATTTTAAAGATTTAACAGGACAACGCTTTGAAAGACTCACGGTGATAGAGCTTTGCGAGAGGTTCGAGGATGGTAAGGTGGCTTGGCTTTGTCTCTGCGACTGCGGCAACTATAAGAAGGTTAGGTCAACGCATTTGGTCGCTGGATTAATTCGCTCGTGCGGCTGTTTGCACAAAGAAGGTACCCACATAACACATGGCCATTCAAAAAAATGTCGACTTTATCGGATATGGCTCAACATGAAAACTCGCTGTTACAACCCGAACGGATCAGGATATTCCAGATATGGAGGTCGCGGAATTCAAATATGCGATGAATGGAAAAATTGTTTTCAATCTTTTTATGATTGGGCTACCTCTAACGGGTATTCGGACGATCTAAGTATCGATCGGAAAGATGTGAACGGAAACTACAACCCCGACAATTGTAGATGGGCTAATATTCATGAACAATCAACCAATAAAACCACGAATATTTATGTCACTTATAACGGAGAAAAGCTAACCATTTCAGAGCTTTCAGAAAAGCTACATATTTCTCGGTTTACGCTATACGGCAGACTTAATAAACTTCACTGGAATATTGAGGATATTGCAACGATTCCGAACTATGCAAACGGAACCTTGAGGAAAGAAAAATGATTTTAAATAATGAAAATTACTTTTCTGCCGAAGCAAACAAGCTGTATATGAGCATTTCTGAATTTAAAAACTTCCAACGCTGCCCTGCCCTCGCAATGGCAAAACTCCGGGGCGAATGGCAGCAGGAGAAAACTACCGCGCTGTTGGTTGGCAGCTATGTTGACAGTCACTTCGAAGGAACGCTGGATATTTTCAGGGCGCAGAATCCCGAGATTTTCATGAAAAATGGCAATCTGAAAGCAGACTACCGAAGGGCCGAGGACATCATATGCCGCATCGAAAGCGACGACCTTTTCATGCAGTACATGAGCGGCCAGAAACAGGTCGTCTGCACCGGGGAGCTGTTCGGCACACCCTGGAAGATCAAAATAGACTCCCTGCTCCCGGATAAAATCGTTGACCTGAAGGTCATGCGCTCCATGGACCGCGTCATGGGGATCTCGTTCGTCGAATACTGGCAATACGACTTTCAGATGGCCGTATACTCAGAGATTCACGGCGAGGGGCTGGAAACATATCTGGCAGTGGGGACGAAGGAAGACCCGCCGAACCTCGAAATCATCCACATCCCAGAATGGCGCCGGGACGAATGCCTGCGCGTGATCGAGCGGGACATGCCCGAGATTCTGGCCGTGAAGCGGGGCGAAATCGAGCCGGAGCGGTGCGGGGTGTGTGAATACTGCCGGGCGACTAAAATTCTCACGGAGCCGATCGACTTCGAGATTGTGGGGTACTCGACGAAGCAGCTGAAAGCTATGGAGGGGCTGATTTAAGTGAAGATAATTGGAATTGATAATTTCGACAGGGACAACGTAAGCGACATTTTGATTGCAGAAAACGTAAATGAATACTACGGAAAAATAATAATTAAATTTCTTCAAGAATGCTGTACAAGTCAGGATTTATATTTCCCGCGGCTGGTGCCAGACGATCATAAATTATACAAATTCGAGGTGTAACTATGGCAAACGCTCTGATCTACTGCCCTTCGGGCGGCGGTAAAACGATAAACTCGACGACCGTTGAAACTGGCAAGCGTGGGAAGAACCTGCTGCTGTGCAGTGACAATTCTTCGGTGGTATTGAAGAACTTCGACCGCCCGAACCTGGACATTCACAGCATCAAGGACATCGCGGACTTCTATACGAAATTTGATGCATCCGTAGACAAATACGACACAATCATCATCGACAACATATCAGACCTGTTCGATATGTGGATATTGGAACTGGATGCCAGCGATAAATTCAAGGATTTTCGGCAGGCATATCAGCTTGTATACAACGCCCTGAAACGCCTTACTCGGAAGGCCGGGCAACTGAACTGCAACGTGATCTTCACGGCCTGGCACGACATAACGGAGATCACGCAACTGACCGGCGAGAAGATCATGCGAATCAGTCCGAAGATCCAGGCCAAGATTCTGGACAACGTATGCGGTTTGTGTAACATCGTCGCATACATCGCCACCGCCGAAAAGGACGGCCAGAAAGTCTGGTATTACGTGTTAGAGGGCGGTCCGGCGCTGTATGCGAAGGATCAGCTATTCTGCCGGAAGAGTTGTATGCCGCAGGATATTTTTACGGGGAAGGGTGCGAAATGAGTAAAGAAAAATTCATCTCAGAATACAACGACATCATCACCCGCGAAGGCGCTGACAAGCTCCTCGCATGGCTCGAACAGTCCGATTTCTTCACGGCCCCGGCGAGCACGAAATACCATTCGGCCCATGAGGGTGGGTTGTGCGAGCACAGCCTGAACGTGCTGAAACATCTGACGGTCCTAAACTCCATCTATAAGATCACAGAGAACGGTGAAACGTTGGCGATCGTTGCTCTGTTGCATGACCTGTGCAAGGTGGGGTTCTACAAAACGGACATGCGGAACGTGAAGGACGAATCCGGCGCGTGGAAACAGGTTCCCTATTATGTGGTGGACGACCAATTCCCGTACGGCCACGGCGAAAAATCGGTCTACATGATCGGCGCATTTATGAAATTGACCCGAGAAGAAGCGATGGCGATACGGTGGCATATGGGACTCGGCGAGGATTACGCCGGGCGATGCGCCTGTCAAGCGGCGTTTCAGCAGTACCCGCTGGCTCAACTGTTGCATATCTCGGACATGCTTGCGGCCAATTTCGAAGATAGGGAGGGCAAATAACTATGGTGAAATGGGACTTCAACCCGGATGACTACGAAGAGAACGCATTCGCACCGATCCCGCAGGGGAAACACAGAGTACGCATTCGGGAGGTCGAGGAAAAAATATCAAAAAGCAGTGGAAACGACATGCTCGTGCTGACACTCGATGTGTCCGGGTACGCTTCAACGCTGTGGTTCTACCTCGTTTTCATGCCGGACAACCCAAAAATGACGAACCAGCGCATTGGTGAAATCTGTGAATCGTTCGGGCTGGACAAGCCGAGCCCGCAGGCGATCATAGACGCGGTTGGGAAGGTCGGTGCGGCAAACGTGAAGCATGACCTGTACGAGGGAAAAACAACGGCGAAAATCAACTATTTCCTCACGCGGAAACAGGCAGAGGTGTTGCCGGCGTGGGTGGAACCCTCCCGTGGGACGACGGAAATGCCCGCCGCAGCGCCCACGAATGCGGCACTGCCTTTCGACCTGAACAGCCTGCCGGATGTCGAAACGCCGTTCTGATGGAACTACGCAAATATCAGTCAACCCTTATCAGGGATGTCTGGAACGCCCTGAACCGTGGGAAGCGGCGGCCCTGTGTCGTCCTCCCCTGCGGGGGCGGGAAAACCTGCGTATTCGCGTACATGGCCGGGAACGCGCAGGAGAATGGGAAGACCGTCTGGTTC
>Ga0172374_1001542_pt1 | contig 15285 bp, 11 predicted proteins | sample LakKiv3m_FD_114536 | JGI IMG/M metagenome (GOLD analysis project Ga0172374, IMG submission 114536) | Freshwater microbial communities from Kabuno Bay, South-Kivu, Congo - kab_092012_10.3m | ecosystem: Environmental > Aquatic > Freshwater > Lake | place: Democratic Republic of the Congo... | reverse complement strand
CGCAAGTACGGCGAGACGATCGACGAGGTGCTGGCCTGGGCCGAGGACGGCGCGAAGCGGTTGCTGGACCTCGAGGACACCGACGGCCGGATCAGCGAGCTCGAGGAGCGGCGCGACCGCCTGCGCGACGAGCTCGGCAGGCTGGCGTCCACGCTCAGCGGCGAGCGGGCCGACGCGGCCGAGCGACTCGGCGCTGCGGTGAGCGAGGAGCTGACGTCGCTCGCGATGCCGCACGCGACCGTCACCATCGCCGTCACCCAGCAGGAGACCCCCGCCCCGGAGACCCCGGCCGGACCTCAGCTGCTGGTGGACGGGCGCTGGGTGCGGGGGAGCGCGCACGGCGTCGACGACGTCGAGTTCCTGCTCGCGGCCAACACCGGCGCCGACGCCCGGGCGCTGCACAAGGGAGCGTCGGGCGGCGAGCTCTCGCGCGTCATGCTGGCGCTCGAGGTCTCGCTGGCCGAGACCGGGTCGGTGCCCACCTTCGTCTTCGACGAGGTCGACGCCGGCGTCGGGGGCAAGGCGGCCATCGAGGTGGGACGGCGGCTCGCCGCGCTCGCGCGCACCTCACAGGTCCTGGTCGTGACCCACCTGCCCCAGGTCGCGGCGTACGCCGACCGCCACGTCGTCGTGCACAAGTCCAGTGACGGGTCGGTCACGACCTCCGGCCTGGTGTCGCTCAGCGAGGCCGAGCGCGAGCGCGAGCTGTCCCGGATGCTCGCCGGCGTGGAGGACTCCGAGAGTGCACGGGCCCACGCCCGCGAGCTGCTCGACGCCGCCGCGCCCGAGCGGGCGTGCCTCCCCGAAGGGTCGGGTCGCGGCTGACACCATGGCGCGGTCATGAAGTTCGCAGTCCGCCCCCGCCCAGCCTCCCTCCTCCCCGGCGTGCACGGCACCGCCCGGGTCCACCGACGCACGGCCAGCGCGCTCGGCCGCCTGCGCGACGGTGACGTCGCCGTCCTCGACCACCTCGACATGGACCGGGGCACCGCGCAGGCGCTGGTGGACGCCGGAGTCGTCGCCGTGGTGAATGCCGGACCGATGATCTCGGGGCGCTATCCCAACCTCGGCCCGGAGCTCCTCGTCGAGGCCGGCCTGGCGGTGGTGGACAACGCCGGCGCAGTGATCTTCGACCGCGTCCGGGACGGAGCCGTCCTCCGGGTCGACGGGGGAGACGTCTACTCCGGCGACACCCTGGTCGCGCCGGCCCGCGAGGTCACGGCGGAGGTGGTGCGGGCCGAGATGGACAAGGCGCGCTCGGGCCTGGTCGCCCAGCTGGAGAGCTTCACCCACAACAGCACCGAGTTCCTCCGCCGCGAGGAGGACCTGCTCCTCCACGGCCAGGGGGTCCCCAGCACGGCGACCCAGATGGCCGGCCGGGCAGTCGTCGTCGCCGTACGCTCGCACGGCTGGGAGTCCGAGCTGAGCGGCATCAGGCCGTTCGTGCGCGAGCAGCGCCCCGTCCTCATCGGCGTGGACCGCGGGGCCGACGCGCTCGTCAGCGCCGGGCACCGGCCCGACGTGGTCGTGGTGACCGGCGGCTCCGACGACCTCCCCGCGGCCGCGGTGCTCCGCAAGGCGCGCGACGTCGTCGTGCTCGTCCAGCGCGGGGCCCCCCGCAGCGCCACCGAGCCCTTCGAGCGCCTCGGCATCCGCCCGCTCCGGTTCGAGACCTCCGCGACCACCGAGGACGCCGCCCTCCTGCTGGCCGCGGCCAGCGACGCGTCGCTGGTCGTGGGGGTGGGCATGCACGCCACCCTCGACGAGTTCCTCGACAGTCGCCGTACGGGCCTGGCCAGCACCTTCCTGACCCGGCTCAAGCTCGGGCCGGACCTCGTCGACGCCGCGGCCCTGCCCCGGCTCTACGACGGGGCGGTCCGCCCGCGGCACCTCGCCGCCGCGCTCGCCGCCGGCGTGCTCGCCCTCGCTGCCGCCGTCAGCGTCACGCCAGTCGGCCAGCAGTGGGTCGAGGACCTGTCCCCGGGCGTCACGACCACGACGTCCGACCTGATCGACAACGTACGAGGACTCCTCCCGTGATCACCCTGCGCCACCACCTGCTCACCGTCGTCGCCGTCTTCCTCGCCCTCGCGGCCGGCATCGTCCTGGGCGGCGGCCCGCTGTCCGACGTCGGACGGACGGTCGCGGCCGCCGGCGACGCGGCCGACCCCGCGCCCGTCGAGGACCAGGCCGGCCACGACTACACCGAGGGCTTCGTCTCGGCGATCGCACCAGGTGCGGTGGCCGGCCGGCTCGCCGAGCGTTCGGTCGCGGTCGTGACGCTGCCGGGAGCCGACGAGCAGGTCGTCGCGGCCCTCACCGAGCAGGTCGGCGCGTCGGGCGGCACCGTCAGCGCCCGCTACGAGATCAGCGACGACCTCGTCGACCCGGGCCAGAAGTCCTTGGTCGACACGCTCGGCAGCCAGCTGCTGACCCAGCAGGCCGAGGGCGACGTCGCGGCGGACGCGTCGACGTACGACCGGATCGGGCAGCTGCTCGCCCTCGCCGCCGCGAGCAAGGAGGTCGAGGGCCAGGAGGTGAACGGCAAGGCGCGCGCCATCGTCGACGCCGTCAGCGGTGCCGGCCTGATGGAGAAGCCGGCGGAGGTGACGCAGCGCGCCCCGCTGGTCCTGCTCGTGCTCGGCACGGACGCCGGGGACGAAGGTTCCGACGCGATCCTCGCCGGGCTGGCGCAGGGACTTGCGACGCAGTCGGTGGGAGTGGTGCTGGCAGGCGCCACGGCCGACGGCGGGTCCGGGCAGCTCGGCCGCTTCCGCGCCGACCCCGCCTCGGCGGGCGTCGCCAGCGTCGACGGCGTCGACACCGTGGCCGGGCGCGTGGCGACGATGATCACACTGCAGCGCTCGCTGACCACGCCCGGCGGCTCGTTCGGAGCGTCGGGTGCGGACGGACCGGTCCCGCTCGGGTAGGATCGAAGCCCGTGAAGAGCCGCACGCCGACCAAGCACGTATTCGTCACCGGAGGCGTCGCCTCCTCCCTCGGCAAGGGCCTCACCGCCTCGAGCCTGGGCAACCTGTTGAAGGCGCGCGGACTGCGCGTCACGATGCAGAAGCTGGACCCGTACCTCAACGTCGATCCGGGAACGATGAACCCGTTCCAGCACGGCGAGGTGTTCGTGACCAACGACGGCGCGGAGACCGACCTGGACATCGGGCACTACGAGCGCTTCCTCGACACCGACCTGAACCAGATCGCCAACGTCACGACCGGGCAGGTCTACTCCACGGTCATCGCCAAGGAGCGTCGCGGCGACTACCTCGGCGACACCGTCCAGGTGATCCCGCACATCACCAACGAGATCAAGGACCGCATCCTCGCGATGGGCGGCCCCGACATCGACGTCGTGATCACCGAGGTGGGCGGCACGGTCGGCGACATCGAGTCGCTGCCGTTCCTCGAGGCCGCGCGACAGACGCGCCACGAGATCGGCCGCGACAACTGCTTCTTCATCCACGTCTCGCTCGTGCCGTACATCGGTCCGTCGGGGGAGCTCAAGACCAAGCCGACGCAGCACTCCGTGGCCGCGCTGCGCTCGATCGGCATCCAGCCGGACGCCATCGTGTGCCGGGCGGACCGTGAGCTGCCGGAGGGGATCAAGCGCAAGATCGCCCTCATGTGCGACGTCGACGACGAGGCGGTCGTCACGGCCGCCGACGCGCCGTCGATCTACGACATTCCCAAGGTGCTGCACCGCGAGGGCCTCGACGCCTACGTCGTGCGGCGCCTCGACCTCCCGTTCCGAGACGTCGACTGGACGACCTGGGACGACCTGCTGCGTCGCGTCCACCACCCCTCGGAGGAGGTCACGGTCGCGCTGGTCGGCAAGTACATCGACCTCCCCGACGCCTACCTGTCGGTCAGCGAGGCGCTGCGGGCCGGCGGGTTCGCCCACGAGGCCAAGGTCAACATCCGGTGGGTCGCCTCCGACGAGTGCGAGACCGAGGCCGGGGCCGCGCGGCACCTGGCCGACGTCGACGCCGTCCTCGTCCCGGGCGGCTTCGGCGTCCGCGGCATCGAGGGCAAGCTCGGCGCGCTGCGCTACACCCGCACCCACGGCATCCCCACGCTCGGTCTGTGCCTGGGCCTCCAGTGCATGGTCATCGAGTACGCCCGCAACGTGGCCGGGCTGGCCAAGGCCGGGTCGACCGAGTTCGACCCCGACACCGTCGAGCCGGTCATCGCCACGATCGAGGAGCAGAAGAAGTTCGTCGAGGGCGCCGGCGACCTCGGCGGCACCATGCGCCTGGGCCTGCAGCGTGCCGACCTCGCCGAGGGCAGCGTGGTGCGCGCGGCGTACGGGTCGGCCACGGTCGAGGAGCGCCACCGCCACCGCTACGAGTTCAACGACGCCTACCGCGACACGCTTTCCGACGCGGGGCTGGTGTTCTCGGGCGTCAACCCCGAGCTCGGGCTGGTGGAGTTCGTCGAGCTGCCGGCCGACGTGCACCCCTACTACGTCGCGACCCAGGCCCACCCCGAGCTGCGCTCGCGGCCGACCCGGCCGCACCCGCTGTTCGCCGGGCTGGTCGGTGCTGCGATCGAGCGGCAGCGCTCCGAGCGGTTCCCGATCGACGAGTCCGGGCTGCGTCGCAAGGACGAGTCGGAGGACTGAGCAGCAGGCCGTCGAGCGGGCACTTCGTGCCCGCCCGTCGGACCGGACGGGCACGAACCGCCCGGTCGGCGTGCGTGACGGGCACGAAGTGCCCGCTCGGCGTGCGTGACGGGCACGACGTGCCCGCTCGGGCTAGAGCTGGCGGGCCTGCAGGATCCGGCCGAGGACGAAGGAGTTCGTCCGGAGCTGGTTGCGGGCGTACGCCATCAGCGTCTCGTCGTCGGCCGCGTGCTCGGCGGCGGCGAGGAACTCCGCGTCGCCGGCGCCGAGCGGGTACATGGCCCGGATCGTGAGGCCCTGGTTGAGGAGGCCGCCCTTGAGGGTGTGGAGCTCCTCGAGGTAGCGGTGCGTGAACGGGGCGAGCAGCTCGGCCTGCCCGGGACGCCAGAACGTCGAACCGAGGACGAGGGTCTCGCGGCTGGCGGGCACGGCGTAGTCGACGAAGAAGGCACGCCACACCTCTTCCTTGGCCTCGCGGCTCGGGTGGGCGGCGAGCACGGCGAGACGGCGCATGGCGGCGTCCGGGTCGGGGTCGGACTCGAGGAGCCGCGCGACCCGGTCCTCGTCGAGGTCGCCGAGCTCGGAGCGGCGCACGGCCATCCGCCACGCGAGGTCGAGGTCGGTGGCGTCCTCGGCGGCCGCCTCGAGCGTCGCCCAGTGCGCGTCGGTGGAGGCGGACGCCGCGAGCGTACGGAGCGCTGCCTGCCGGGCATCGGGCACGTCGACGAGGCCGGTCGCCGCGTCGGCAAGTCCCCGCAGCAGCCCGGGCGACTCCGACGCCGGGGCCCACCGGTCGGCCACCAGCAGCGCCTGGCTGAGGAAGGGCTCGATGAGCGCGGGGCTGGTCTCGGACGACAGTGCGCGGTTGAGCGCGGCCGAGACGTCGCGGGGGGCGACGTCCCCGAGCAGCAGCAGCTGCCCCGCAGTGGCGGCCACCAGGGCCCGGTCGAGCGGGTCGTCGAGCTGCTGGATCCGCTCGAGCATGCGGGTGAGCGACACGGCGTCGGGCTTGACCGCGGCGAAGGTGTAGTCGCCGGCGTTGACGAGCCGCAGGTCGCCCGACGGCAGGTCGACCGGCGTGCGCGGGCCGGTGATCTCGTGCGACGAGCGGCCGGCCGGCACGAGGTCGTCGCCGGAGGCGTCGAAGACGGCGATGTCGAGCCGGTGCGGGCGCGGCTCCTGGCCGTCGGTCGTCTCCACCACGAGCTCGTCCCCGACGAGTGAGATGACGTCGGTCCCCGCCTCGTCGAGCCAGGCCTTGGTCCAGGCCGACAGGTCACGGCCTGATGCGCGGGCGTAGCAGTCCATGAGGTCGTCGAGGCGCGTGTTGGTGAACGCGTAGCGGCCGAAGTAGTCGCGCAGGCCCTCCACGAACGCGTCCTCGCCGATGAAGGCGACGAGCTGGTGCAGGACGCTCTGGCCCTTGACGTAGGTGATCGCGTCGAAGTTGGACATGGCGGCCGAGACGTCCGGGACGTCGCTGCGGATCGGGTGGCGCGCCGGGCTCATGTCCATCTCGTAGGCGGTGCGCTTGGAGACCGCGAGGAACGTCGCCCACTGGTCGGCGAACTCGCTGGCGCCGGCCATCCCCCAGTTGGCAGCCCACGACGCGAACGCCTCGTTGAGCCAGAGGTCGTCCCACCACTGCATCGTCACGAGGTCGCCGAACCACATGTGCGCCATCTCGTGGAAGATGAACTCCGCGCGGACGGCGCGCTGCGCGTGGGTCGGGGGAGTGCGGAAGAGCTGGCCGTCGCCGTAGGTCACGCAGCCCCAGTTCTCCATCGCGCCGCCGAGGTTGGGCACGAAGACCTGGTCGTAGCGCTCCTGCGGGAACGGGTAGCCGAACTTCTCGCCGAAGAACGCGAGGCCCTGGCGGGTGAGGGTGACCATCTCCTCGAGGTCGCGCTCGAGGACGGGCACGAGCGACTGCCGGCAGTAGAAGCCGAGGTCGTAGCCGTCGTGCTGCTGCCGCACCTCGTGGAACGGCCCGGCGTTGACCACGACGACGTACGTCGAGAGCCGGGGCGTGTCGGGGAAGGTCCAGACCCGCGCGTCCTCGGTGCCGGCGTCGACGACCGACTCCGGCGCGCCGTTGGAGGTCACCACCCACGAGGACGGCGCCGTCACGACGAACCGGTGCGGAGCCTTGAGGTCGGGCTGGTCGAAGCAGGCCCAGACGCGGCGCGCCTCGTCGGGCTCGAGGCTGGTCCAGACGTACACGAGCTTGTCGGTCGGGTCGACCGTGCGCAGGATGCCCTCGCCGCGCGCGGTGTTGGTGGTGTCGGCCTCGACGACGAGGACGTTGTCGGCCGCGAGGGCAGGGAGAGGCAGTCGCCCGTCCGCGGCCAGCGAGACGTCGAGCTCCTCGCCGTTGAGCGTCGCCCTGCGCACGTCCATCGCGACGTCCACGAAGGTCGTGGCGCCAGGCTCGGAGCAGGTGAAGGCGATGGTGCTGACCGAGGAGAAGAGCTCGCCCTCCAGCAGGCCCGTCATGTCCACCGCGATGTCGTAGCGCTGCACCTCGAGGAGGTCGGAGCGGATCGCAGCTTCGGACTTGGTGAGGCTCGACAACGTCATGGGCCTGACGGTACCCACTCCGTCCAGCCGCGCTAGCGTCTGGGCATGTCTTCCGCTGACACCGATCCGCAGCCCGGCGACGACGGAGGATCTCGCGCCGAACCGCTCGCCGACCGGCCGATGTCCTGGCCGGTCGTGTCCAGCCGGGACCTGCACCGCGACGACTGGGTGGTCGCACTGCGCGAGGACCGGATCACGCGGCCGGGCCACCCCGAGGAGTTCACCCGGATCAGCCTCGAGCACCCCGGCGCGGTGGTCGTGCTCGCCGTGGACGACGACGAGCGCGTGATGTGCCTGCGGCAGTACCGCCACACGAGCGGGTACGAGTTCGTGGAGCTGCCGGCCGGACTCCGCGACGCCGGGGACGAGCCGGCCGTGGAGACCGCCCGGCGCGAGCTGCGCGAGGAGGTCGAGCTCGAGGCGCGCGAGTGGCGCCCGCTGCTCAGCACGTTCGGGAGCGCCGGCATCAGCGACGAGGTGCACGAGATCCTGCTCGCCCGCGGGTTGACCCACGTGTCGCGGGGCGACTTCGACCTGCGGCACGAGGAGGCGGAGATGGAGCGCTTGTGGGTGCCCATGGCCGACCTGCTCGACGCGGTGCTCGACGGGCGCGTCCGGCAGGGCCCGCTGGTGCAGGCGGTGCTGGTCTACACCGTGCTCAAGCAGCGGGGGACCCTGGACGCTCCGTGAGGCGCCCCGGGAGTAGTCTCGCTCCCGCTGTGAGGCGAGCCACACCGTGGTGGCTCCCGGACCCCTGAGGAGCAAGGCATGAAGGTCGGCGTACCCAAGGAAGTCAAGAACCGCGAGTACCGCGTGGCCCTGACCCCCATCGGCGTGCACGAGCTGGTCCAGCACGGCCACGAGGTCGTGGTCGAGAAGTCCGCGGGCGTGGGCTCGCAGATCCCCGACGAGGAGTACGTCGCCGCCGGCGCCACCATGCTCGACACGGCCGACGACGTCTGGGGCTCCGCCGACATGGTGCTCAAGGTCAAGGAGCCGGTCGCCGAGGAGTACCACCGGATGCGGGAGGGCCAGACGCTCTTCACCTATCTCCACCTCGCTGCCGACAAGCCCCTCACCGAGGAGCTGATGCAGCGCAAGGTCACCGCGATCGCGTACGAGACGGTCCAGCTGCCCTCCGGCGGCCTGCCCCTGCTCTACCCGATGTCCGAGGTCGCCGGCTGCCTCGCACCCCAGGTCGGGGCGTACTCGCTGATGAAGGCCAACGGCGGTCGCGGTGTCCTCATGGGTGGCGTCGGCGGCGTGGCGAACGCGAAGGTCGTCATCATCGGCGCCGGCGTCTCGGGCCAGAACGCCGCGAACATCGCGCTCGGCATGGGCGCCGACGTGACGCTGCTCGACACCGACCTCGACAAGCTGCGGATGTCGTTCTGGCGCTACAACAACCGTGTGCACGGCCTCGCCTCGTCCAAGCTCGCGATCGAGCAGCAGGTGATGGAGGCCGACATGGTCATCGGTGCCGTGCTGATCCCGGGTGCCGCGGCGCCCAAGCTGGTCAGCAACGAGCTGGTGTCGCGGATGAAGCCGGGCTCGGTGCTCGTCGACATCGCCATCGACCAGGGCGGCTGCTTCGAGGACTCCCACGCCACCACCCACGACGACCCGACCTACGCCGTGCACGACTCGGTGTTCTACTGCGTGGCCAACATGCCCGGTGCGGTGCCCAACACCTCGACGTACGCCCTGACGAACGCCACGCTGCCCTACGCGGTCGCGCTCGCCGACAAGGGCTGGCAGCAGGCCCTGCGCGACGACCGCAGCCTCGCGCTCGGCCTCAACACCCACGCCGGGCAGCTCACCAACGCCCCCGTCGGCGCGGCCGTGGGGATCGAGTCGGTGGACCTCGACAGCGTCCTCGGCTGAGACCGGGCGGGGCCGGGTGGGACGAGGGTGAGCCACGGGGTGAGCCTGCGCCGCGCCGTCCGCACCTATCTCGACCACCTCGCGGTCGAGCGCGGGCTCGCGGCGAACACGCTCAGCTCGTACGCCCGCGACCTGGGGCGCTACGACGAGTTCCTGGCCGGGCAGGGGATCGACGACCTGGACGCGGTCACCGAGGCGACGGTGGCCGCGTTCCTGGTGAGCCTGCGGGAGGGGAGCGCGGAGCACCCGCCGCTCAGCGCGACGTCGGCGGCGCGCACGGTCGTGGCGGTGCGCGGGTTCCACAGGTTCGCCGTCTCGGACGGGCTCGCCCAGGCGGACCCGGCGGCGGCCGTGAAGCCGCCGACGCCGGCCAAGCGCCTGCCCAAGGCACTGCCGCTGTCCGACGTGGAGGCCATCCTCGAGGCCGCGGGCGCGCCCGACACCGTCCTCGCGCTGCGCGACCGCGCGCTGCTCGAGCTGCTCTACGGCACCGGGGCCCGCATCTCCGAGGCCGTCGGCCTCGACGTCGACGACCTCGACCAGGTCGACGGGACCGTGCTGCTGCGTGGCAAGGGCGGCAAGGAGCGTCTGGTGCCCGTCGGCGGGTACGCCCGCGACGCCGTCGCCGCCTACCTGACCCGCGCGCGCCCCGAGCTCGTCGGCGCTGGGCGCGGCGGTCCGGCGATGTTCCTGAACTCCCGCGGTGGACGCCTGTCGCGGCAGAGCGCGTGGGCGGTCCTCGTCAAGGCCGCCGAGCGCGCCGGCGTGACGGCGTCGGTGTCGCCGCACACGCTGCGGCACTCGTTCGCGACCCACCTGCTCGACGGCGGGGCCGACGTACGCGTGGTGCAGGAGCTGCTCGGGCACGCCTCCGTGACGACGACGCAGGTCTACACCCTCGTGACGGTCGACAACCTGCGCGAGGTCTTCGCGACCGCGCACCCCCGCGCGCGGGACTGACCGCCGCGGGGTGGTTGGATCGAGGCATGCCGGACCCCGCTCGCCTCGACACCCGGGTGCCGACCGGCGCCGACCCGGACGCGGTCTACGACGCGTTCTCCGGATGGGTGTCCGACCAGGGCCTCGCGCTCTACCCGCACCAGGACGAGGCCGTCATCGAGCTGCTGGGCGGCAACCACGTCATCCTCGCCACGCCGACCGGCTCCGGGAAGTCGCTCGTCGCCATCGGGGCCCACGTCGCGGCACTGGCCCAGGACAAGGTCAGCTTCTACACCGCACCGATCAAAGCCCTGGTCAGCGAGAAGTTCTTCGCGCTCATCGAGGTCTTCGGTGCCGACAACGTCGGCATGCTGACCGGCGACGCGGCGGTGAACCCCGACGCCCCGATCATCTGCTGCACCGCCGAGGTGCTGGCCAACATCGCGCTGCGCGAGGGACGTGCGGCCGACGTCGGCCTCGTGGTGATGGACGAGTTCCACTTCTACTCCGAGCACGACCGCGGCTGGGCCTGGCAGGTGCCGCTGCTGGAGCTCGTCGACGCCCAGTTCGTGCTGATGTCGGCGACGCTGGGAGACGTCTCGTTCTTCGTCGAGGACCTGAAGCGGCGCACGGGCCGCGACACCGCGGTCGTCGACGACGCCGAGCGCCCCGTCCCGCTGAGCTTCCGCTGGTCGATGGAGCCCCTCGACGACACCCTCGAGGAGCTCGTGTCGACGGGCCAGGACCCCGTCTACGTCGTCCACTTCACCCAGGCCGCCGCGGTCGAGCACGCCACCAACCTGCTCAAGTCGCGCCTCGGCTCGGCCGGAGGTGGCCTGAAGGTCGACAAGGAGGCGATCGCCGAGCGTATCGGCGCCTTCCGGTTCGGCGCCGGCTTCGGCAAGACGCTGTCGCGGCTCGTCCGCAGCGGCATCGGCGTCCACCACGCGGGCATGCTGCCGAAGTACCGCCGTCTCGTCGAGACCCTCGCCCAGGCCGGGCTGCTGCGCGTCATCTGCGGCACCGACACCCTCGGGGTGGGCATCAACGTGCCGATCCGCACCGTGCTGTTCTCGGGCCTCGCGAAGTTCGACGGCAACCGGCAGCGGGTGCTCCGTACGCGCGAGTTCCAGCAGATCGCCGGGCGGGCCGGGCGCGCGGGCTACGACACGGCCGGGTACGTCGTCGTCCAGGCCCCGGACTTCGTCATCGAGAACGAGCAGGCCAAGGCCAAGTCCGCCGCGCGGGTCGCGGCCGGCAAGAAGAAGTCGAAGGCCCAGCTCAAGAAGCCGCCCGAGGGCACGGTCGTGTGGACCGAGCAGACCTTCGACAAGCTGGTCGCGGGCGTGCCCGAGCGGCTGAGCAGTCGGATGAAGGTCGACAACGCGATGCTGATCAACGTGATCTCCCGCGAGGAGGACGCGTTCGCGGTGGTGCGACGCCTGGTCACCGACAACCACGAGGACCGCCGCGCCCAGCTCCGGCTGGCACGCCGCGCCCTGCGGCTGGGGCGCTCGCTCGTGCGGACGGGCATCGTCACCCGCCTCGACGAGCCTGACGAGCACGGCCGCCGCTTCGTGCTCACCGTCGACCTGCCCGACGACTTCGCGCTCAACCAGCCGCTGGCCCACTTCGCCCTCGCCGCCTTCGACGTGCTCGACCCCGATGCGGAGACGTACGGCCTCGACGTCGTGTCGGTCGTCGAGGCGGTGCTCGAGGCGCCCCGCCAGATCCTGATGGCCCAGCAGCACGCCGCCCGTGGCGACGCGATCGGCCAGATGAAGGCCGACGGCCTCGAGTACGACGAGCGGATGGCGCTGCTGGAGGAGATCACCTGGCCCCAGCCGCTGCGCGAGCTCCTCGAGGCGCTCTACGAGACCTACCGCCAGACCCACCCCTGGCTCCCCGACGAGGCCCTCGGGCCCAAGTCGGTCGTGCGGGAGATGTGGGAGAACGGCATGGGTTTCACCGACTTCGTCGGCCGCTACCAGCTCGCCCGGTCGGAGGGGCTCGTCCTGCGCTACCTCACCGACGCCTACCGCACCCTGCGGCAGACAGTGCCGGAGGCCCACCGCGCCCCGGAGGTCGAGGACGTCGTCGAGTGGCTGGGCGAGACCGTGCGCCAGACCGACTCCTCGCTCCTCGACGAGTGGGAGGCGCTCTCGGACCCCGACCACGTGTCCAGCGCCGTCGCCCACCACGAGCCGCCACCGCCGCCGCGCCCGCTGTCGCGGCAGGAGCGGCCGTTCCGGGTGATGCTGCGCAACGCCATGTGGGCCCGGGTCGACGCGATCGCTCGCGACGACCTCGACACGCTCGTACGCCTCGAGCGCAACGCCGCCGACCGCACCGACCCGCCGCGCCAGGTCGTCGTCGGCCGGTCCGTGTGGGACGCCGCCCTGGAGGACTACTACGCCGAGCACGACCGGGTGCTCACCGACGGCGACGCCCGCGGACCGGACCTGCTGGTCGTGGGGGAGGAGCGCACGGGCGAGCCGGTGGGCGCCGAGGAGGGCACCACCGCGCGGGTGCGCGACGTGCGCCAGACGATCCATGACCCGGAGGGGCACCACGACTGGGTCGTGGAGGCCGTCGTGGACTGCGACGCCACCGACGCGGCAGGGGAGCTGGTGCTCGCCACTGCGGCGATGAGGCGGCTGTGAGCCCGGTGCCCCGGGACGCGTAGAGTCCCGCGCGGAACCGGTGCCGTGACTGTCGACGTGTCGACAAAGTCGGAGGCCGTCGGCGTGGTCCAATCGAGAGGTCGGACCAGCCACGACGAACGCGAACAGGAGCGGACATGAGCGGTACGGGATTCCACGGGTCGGACGTCGGCAGCACTGCCTCGGCGATGCCACCGCTCGCCCGACCTCCGCAGCCGCACCACAGCCCCCAGCCCGGCCCGACCCCGCGAGACGAGCAGCCCGTGACCCAGCCGATCCCCTTCGAACGCCCCCTCGAGACCCGCGGCGCGGCGACCGCCGAGGCGGAGCGTCCCCTCGGGCCCACCGGCCGCCCGATGCCGGAGTTCCCCGAGCCGTCGCCGCTCACCCGGCACGGCGGTGCCCGCGTGGTCTCGATGTGCAACCAGAAGGGCGGCGTCGGCAAGACGACGACGACGATCAACCTCGGCGCGTCGCTGGCCGAGTTCGGCCGCCGGGTGCTGCTCGTCGACTTCGACCCCCAGGGCTCGCTGTCGGTGGGCCTGGGGCTCAACCCGCACGAGATGGACCTCACCATCTACAACCTGCTCATGGACCGCGAGGTCACCCTCGACGAGGTCGTGGTGCCCTCGGGCATCGAGGGCATGGACCTGCTGCCCTCCAACATCGACCTGTCCGCGGCCGAGGTCCAGCTCGTGCACGAGGTGGCCCGCGAGCAGACCCTCCAGCGGGTGCTCGCCCCCGCGCTCGAGCAGTACGACGTCATCCTCATCGACTGCCAGCCCTCGCTCGGCCTCCTCACGGTCAACGCGCTCACCGCCTCCGACGGCGTGATCGTGCCCCTCGAGTGCGAGTACTTCGCGCTGCGGGGCGTGGCGCTGCTCAAGACCACCATCGACAAGGTCCGCGAGCGGCTCAACCCCAAGCTCGAGATCGACGGCGTGCTCGGCACGATGTTCGACGGCCGTACGCTCCACAGCCGCGAGGTGATGGAGCGGCTCGTCTCGGCGTGGGGCGACACCGTGTTCCACACCGTCATCCGCCGCACGGTGAAGTTCTCCGACGCCACCGTCGCCGGCGAGCCGATCACCTCCTACGCGTCCTCGTCCACGGGGGCCGACGCCTACCGCCAGCTCGCCAAGGAGGTGGTGACCCGGTGGCCCGCCGAGTGAGCATGCCGGCCGCGGACGACCTGTTCCGGCCGACCTCCGAGTCGGGGGATGCCGCCACGACCGACGCGGGCACGAGGCCGCGACGGGTCCGCGCCGTCGCCGACGACGCCGAGCCGGCCGGTCCCAGGCGTCCGAGCGGCCGGGTCCGCCACGACGAGAAGATGACGGTGTACGTCACCTCCGACGAGCTGCTCGACATCGAGCACGCCCGGCTCGTGCTGCGCCGCGAGCACGGCCTGGCCGTCGACCGTGGCCGCCTCGTCCGCGAGGCCCTCGCGATGGTGCTCGCCGACCTCGAGGCCCAAGGGGCCGACAGCGCCCTGGTGAAGCGGCTGCTCGACGAGTGAGCGCCGCTGCCCGACCCGCCTCGGACGCTGCTGCGAGCCCTGCGACGAGCGCGCTCGAGCCCGGGAGTGAAGCCCCGGCGTTCGCCGTACGGCTGGACAACTTCGAGGGGCCCTTCGACCTGCTCCTGGGGCTGATCGCCAAGCACAAGCTCGACATCACCGAGGTGGCGCTCTCCCAGGTCACCGACGAGTTCATCGCGCACGTGAAGAACCTCGGCGACTCCTGGGATCTCGAGCAGACCACGTCCTTCCTGGTGGTCGCGGCGACGCTGCTCGACCTCAAGGCCGCCCGGCTCCTGCCGCAGGGCGACGTGGAGGACGAGGAGGACCTCGCGCTGCTGGAGGCGCGCGACCTCCTCTTCGCCCGCCTCATGCAGTACCGCGCGTTCAAGCTGGTCGCGTCGGTGCTGGAGGAGCGGCTGGCCTCGGAGTCGCGGCGCCACGCGCGCGCCGTGGGGCTCGAGGAGCGGTTCGCCACCCTGCTGCCCGAGGTGCTCATCGGGATCGGGCTCGACGACTTCGCGCGGCTCGCGGCCCGCGCGATGGAGCCCAAGCCCGTCCTCGAGGTCTCGCTCCAGCACATCCACGCCGCGAAGGTCAGCGTGCGCGAGCAGGCGCAGGTGGTCGTCGACCGGCTCCGACGCAGCGGCACCATGACCTTCCGCGCCCTGTGCGGCGACTCGCCCGACCGGCTCACCACGGTCGCGCGGTTCCTGTCCCTCCTCGAGCTGTTCCGCGAGGGTGCCGTGTCGTTCGACCAGGTCACGCCGCTGGGGGAGCTGACGGTGCGCTGGACGGGCGCCGAGGACGGCGACGTCGACATCCACGACGAGTTCGACGGCGCGCCCCCCGACGACGATGATGCACCCATGACGTCGGCCGCGGCCGACGAGCCGGAGGAGGACCAGTGAGCGAGCAGCCCGACGTGGACCAGGGCGAGGTGGACACCCTCGACGTGGCGGTGGCCGAGCTGCGTCCGGCGCTGGAGGCGATCCTCATGGTCTCCGACGAGCCGCTCGGGACCGTCCGCCTGGCCTCGGTCGTGGGTCACCCGGTGGAGGAGGTCG
>Ga0172374_1001541_pt1 | contig 15286 bp, 18 predicted proteins | sample LakKiv3m_FD_114536 | JGI IMG/M metagenome (GOLD analysis project Ga0172374, IMG submission 114536) | Freshwater microbial communities from Kabuno Bay, South-Kivu, Congo - kab_092012_10.3m | ecosystem: Environmental > Aquatic > Freshwater > Lake | place: Democratic Republic of the Congo... | reverse complement strand
TCAGCCCGGAGCACGACGCACCAGCGGAAAACGGACACCGCCGTGGCGGGCTACTCCTGGACCGCGATGTCCGTCGTGCGACGCGTACGCGGCTGGCGGGCGGGGCCGCTGAGCAGGAAGCGCACGCGCACGGCGCCCTCCGGGAACGCCTCCGCGACCTCCCGCTCGACCTGCGCGGCTGCGTGGACGAGGGCCTCGGCATCGGCCTCGACCTCGACGTTGGCGGTCAGCTCGACCACGTCGGGGGCATCGGGCAGCACGCGACCGCGCGCGCCGGTGACCGGGGCGAGCTCGCCCCAGCGCTCGGCGAGGGTGGAGGCGAGCGAGGACCGGTCGACCTCGAGCCGCCCGGTGGGGTCGCTCGCGGCGAGCCGGCTGGTGCCGCGGGTCAGTCGTGGCCGGTGGGCCAGGAGCCGCACCAGGCCGACGACGCCGAGGGCGACGCCGACTCCGGCCCACGCCCACGGCCACCAGGCGCTGTCGAGCACCGGGTCGGCAGCGTCGGTGTCGAGGGAGCCGCCGAGGCGGCCGGTCAGGTCCAGGCGCCACTCCCACGCGAGGAGGGCCACGGCGACGAGCGCCAGGCCCAGCGCCACGGTGGCGAAGCGGTCGGTGCCGCGGGTGCGACGGGTGGTCATGCGCTCTCCTCCTCGGCTGCTCGGACCTCGACGCGTCGCGCGCCGAGCGGGGTGGCGGCACCGTCCGCGAGGCCACGGGCCTGCTGGAGGGTGCCCGCGGCGGCGGATCCCTCGTCCCGGGTGGCGACGTCGATCAGCACGCGTCCGCGCGAGGCGCGGGCGACGCGCGCCGCGACGACGCCCTGCGAGCGGTCGACCGCGCTGCGCGCGACCTCCGCGAGCGCCGACGGGCTCGACCAGAGGTGCTCGGCGTCGGTGGCCCGGACGTGGCGTCGCCCGGCCGGCAGCAGGCCCGCGAGGACCAGCAGCAGCCCGGCCGCGCCGATGCCGGTGGCGACGGTGAGGACGCCGGGCGTCGGCTCGAGGCCGTCGAGGGCGCGCACTCCCGCGCCCAGCCAGGGCTCTCCTGCCGCCCAGCCCTGCGACACGGCGAGGTCGCGCACGGCGACCACGGCCACGCCGACCAGGGTCAGGGCGATGACCACGCCGATCGCCGCGGCTCGGTGGCGCGCGACGGGCGGGCGCGCCAGTGCGCGCTCGGTGCGGGTGCTCACGAGGTCCTCCTGTCGTCGATGCCGGCCAGCCGGACGGTGACGTCGACCGACGCGAGCCGTACGCCGCTCAGCTCCGACGCGCGGTCCAGCACGTGGCTGCGCACGTCGGCGGCGACGCGGGTCACGGGCGCCGGCCAGCGGCAGGCCACCTCGAGCTGCACGCGCGCGGTCGTGCCGCGCACGCGGACCGAGGCCCGGGGGCTGCCGGAGCGCACCCCGCCCAGTGCACCGTCGAGCCGGTGCACGCCCGGGACCTCGAGCGCCACCGTCTCGACGATGTGCTGGAGGGCCTGGGCCCGCACGTTGAGGCTGCCGCGGCTCTCCACCGCGACGCCGTCACCCGACTCACTCACGGCGACCCCGCAGCAGCGTGCGGACGTCGACCTCCCCGTCGACGTGCCCGCCCACGAGGTAGCCGACGGTCCCGAGGACGACGGCCAGGAGCAGACCCGTGAGTCCGCCCGTGGTGATGGCGATGGTCAGCAGCAGGCCTGCGACGAGGCCCAGCGTGGACGTGGTCATGCTCTCTCCTCCGACAGGTACGTGTAGCGGCGGCCCGGCCAGGCGGCCGGATGCCGGGCAGCGAGGTCGCGCAGCCGGCGCCGTGCCCGGTGGGCGCGACGAGCCGTGCGCGAGCGGACGCTGGTGGTGACGACGACCGGCGTACGCGTCCGCGTCCCCGACGGCCCCGGGTGGGATCGCTCGGGTCGGGACGGCTCGGGCCGGGACTGCTCGAAGGCGCGCATCACCGCGACGAACGCCTCGGTGTCACCTCCGAGGTCCGGGTGGACGGCCCGCAGCGCGGCACGCCTCGCGGCGCGGCGCTCACGGTCCGTCATCTCGGCGCTGCTGGTCACGGGGCTTCCTCCTCGTCCTCCGGGACGGCGTGCTGGTCGGCCTGCTCCCCCGGGGCGGCGATGTCCTCCACCGCGACGTGCACGGTGCCGGGCACGATCTCGGCCACGCGGGCGCGCACCGCCTCGGTGGTCGCGGTGACGGGTGCGCCCCACGAGAGGACGAGGTGGACCTGCGTGTCGTGCTCGCGCAGGCGTACGCCCGTCACTCGGCGCCCGGGCAGGTAGGTCGCCACCTCACCGAGCACGCCCCCGTGGAGGTCGTGCACGCCGGGGACGGCGAGCACGGCGCGCGCCACACGGTCGGCCGTGTCGGCGGGCGTCAGCTCACTGGACACGCGAGGTCGCCGGCTCCTCGTCCGGCTCGTCGCCCTCGAGGAAGACGTCGTGCACCGTGATGTTGACCTCGGTCACCTCGAGGCCGGTCATCCGCTCGACCGCGTCGACGACGTTGCGCCGGATGGCGGCGGCGAGGTCCGCGATGGCCACGCCGTACTCGGCGACGATGTCGAGGTCGACGGCGGCCTGGTGCTCGCCCACCTCGACCGCCACGCCCTGGCTCAGGTTGGTGCGCGAGCCCGGGATCCGCTCGCGGATGGCGCCCACGGCGCGGGCGGTGCCGCCGCCGAGGTCGTGCACGCCGCTGATCTCGCGAGCGGCGATGCCGGCGATCTTGGAGACGACGGTGTCCGCAATGGAGGTCTTGCCCTGCTCGCTGACCAGCGCGCCGGTCCCGGCGGTGCCGGTGGTGGCGGGCGTGGTGGTGGCGGACGTCTGCTTCTCGGTCATGGTGTCTCCGTTCGTCTTTTCGTGTTCCCGGTCCGCGGTGGATCGGGACACGGGTTGGTCGGGTGAAGTTCGGGGATCGTCACGCACGGGATCGTGTGAGCCCCGTCACCTCCCCGGCGCCCACCTGATGGGGTGAGGTGTCCTTGGGCCCTCGGTGCAGACTTCCCGCGTGCCCACCAACGGCTCGGTCGGCGTCGCCGACGACGGCCCCGCGAGCGCCTCCGACGCAGCGCTGGTCCGCGCCGCGCGGCTCGGCGACGGCGACGCCTTCGGGCTGCTGGTCGACCGGCACGGTCCGGCGATGCTGCGCTACGCACGCCGTCTGGTCGGCGGGAGCGAGGCAGACGCCGGCGAGGTGGTGCAGGAGGCCTTCATCTCGGCGTGGCGCAGCCTCGACTCGTTCCGTGGGGAGTCGTCGCTCAAGACGTGGCTGTTCCGGCTGGTGCACCGACGGGCCGTGGACCTCAACCGGCACCGCCGTCCCACCCCCATCGACGACGACCTGATCTCGAGGGTGATGGACGCCTCGAGCGACAACCCGCTGCAGGACGTGCTGGACGCCGAGCTGCTCGAGGCCTTGCAGAAGGCGCTGGACGAACTACCGTGGAACCAGCGCGCAGCCTGGTTGCTGCGCGAGGTCGAGGGCCTGGGCTACGACGAGATCGCCCGGACCATGGGGACCACGGTCGGCAGCGTCCGCGGGCACCTGCACCGCGGCCGCCGACAGCTGGCAGAGAGGATGGCACGATGGCGTTGAGTCCGACCGGCCCCCTCGAGAGAGCCGCCGCGGCCGCACGCGAGGAGCAACCCGAGGACTGGGAGTCGGTCTCCCGGTCCGTGAAGCGTCGCATCCGCGAGACCATCACGCCCTCTCGGCCGGTGGTGGTCGTCGCCGGCGACGGGTCCACCGACCAGGACGAGCACGGGTCCCGGACCTACATCGCCTCGCGGGTGGTCCGTGCCCGCCTCCGCGACGCCCTCCGGCGCAGCCCGGAGGTGACGGCGGAGAGGATCGACCTGACGATCGGCGACGACGACAGGCTGGCTCGCGTCGAGGTGGACCTCGTCTGCGCCTACGGCACGGCACTCCCCGTGGCGGTGGAGGACGTGCAGGTGCTCGTCGGCTCGGTCGTGAGCGACCTGCTCGGGCCGGGTACGCAGCCCCTCGTCGACGTGACGGTGACCGACGTCGTCGTGGGCGACGTACGCCTCGCCTGAGGGTCTACCCGCCCGCGCGGTAGCGGCGCTCGGGACGGCCCGCCCCGCCGTACCTGAGGCGTACGCTCGCCGATCCCCGGGCGACGAAGTGCTCGAGGTAGCGACGCGCGGAGACGCGCGAGATCCCGACGACGTCGGCGCACTCCGCGGCGGAGAGCTCGGCGCCCTCCCGCAGGGACGCCAGGACCGCGTCGGCGGTCTCGGGGCTGAGGCCCTTCGGCAGGCTCGCGGCCGGCGCCGGTGCGACCGCGGCGCCGAAGACCGCGTCGATGTCCTCCTGGCCGGGAGCGCCCGTGCCGGACAGCGCGATCCGTGCGGCGCGGAACGCCTCGAGGCGCACCCGAAGGTCCTCGTAGTCGAACGGCTTGACGAGGTAGTGGACGGCGCCTCCGGACGCCGCGGCCCGCACCGTGTCGGCCTCGCGGGCGGCGGTGACGACGAGCACGCCGACGTCGTCGCCGGCGGCCCGGAGCCGGCGCAGCACCTCGATGCCCGTCATGTCGGGCAGGTGCACGTCGAGCAGCACGAGGTCGGGCCGCAGCCGCGCGACGTCGTCGAGCGCGGCCCGGCCGCTGCTGGCGACGCCGACCACGGTGAAGCCGTCGGTCCGGTCGACGAACTGCGTGTGGATGCGCGCGACCATGAAGTCGTCGTCGACGACCAGCACGGCGAGCGCGTCGCCCGGTCCGGTCATCTCGCCTCCACTCCTGCCTCAACGCCCGGGAGCTCGGCCTCGAAGACCGCCCCGGCGCCGGCGTCGCCGGCACGGACCGTGACCGCGCCGCCCCGACGCTCGCAGACGACCTGCACGAGCGCCAGCCCGACACCCCGGCCCTCCGAGGTCGTCGCCTTGGAGCTCCACCCGCGACGGAAGATCTGGCCCACCAGCTCGGGCGGCACGCCGGGTCCGGTGTCGGCGACCGTGATGCCGACCGTGCCCGACGCCAGCCTGAGGTCGACCTGCACGACGGCCCCGCCGACCGACACCGACGCGTCGACGGCGTTGTCGACGAGGTTGCCGAGCACGGTCCCGACGTCGGTCGACGACTCCGGGTCCAGGCGCGGCAGGTGGCAGTCGTCGGCCATCCGGAGGTCGACCCCGCGCTCGGCGGCGAGGCTGGTCTTGGCGATCAGGAGCGCGGCGACGGCCGGGTCCTCGACGTGCGCGGTCACGGCGTCGGAGATCTCGCGGCGACGCCGGCTGAGGGTGCCGACGAGCCGCGACACCTCGTCGTACTCGCCGAGCTGCACGAGCCCGGAGATCGTGTGGAGCTGGTTGTGGAACTCGTGGGTCTGGGCCCGCAGGGTGTTGGTGATCGACTCCCGGGCGCTGAGCTCGCTCTGCAGGGCGAGCAGCTCGGTGCGGTCGCGCAGCGTGGTCACCGAAGCCACCCGTCGCCCTCCTTCGACGACGGGGTTGCGGTTGACGACCAGCACCCGCTCCCCCAGGACCACCACGTGGTCGCGGATCTCGGCGGTGTCGGCGAGCAGGTCCCGCACGGCGGGGTCGATCTCGAGGTCGTCGACCCGTCGTCCCTCCACGTCGCCGTCGAGCCCGATGAGCTCGCGCGCACTGTCGCTCAGCAGCGTGACGGTGCCGTCGTCGGCCACCGCGACCAGACCCTCCCGGATCGAGTGGAGCAGCGCCTCGCGCTGGTCGGCGAGGGCCGCGATGGCCGCCGGCTCGAGGCCGCGCGTACGCCGTCGGATCAGGCGCGACAGCAGGAACGATCCGGCGGCTCCGAGCGCCAGGCCGAGCCCGGCGAACGTGAGCAGGTCGGGCAGCACGCGGCGGGCTCGCTCGCCCCACGTCGGGTACTCGTCGGCCACCATGGCGATGCCCACCAGCTCGAGCCGGCGGTTGATGATCGGCACCTGCGCGGCGATCGAGGGAGTACCGAAGTCGTCGACGTCACCGGTCCACGTGCGCAGCTGCTGCACCGTGCTCCCGGACAGGTCGATGCGCTCGCCCCGGCCCGCGAAGTCGCTGCTGACCAGGACGACTCCGTCCGGGTCGGCGAGGTAGACGCCGCTGGCCTGGACCTCGTTGCGGGCCTGCTGCGTCGGCGCGATGAGCGAGGAGCGGTTGGTGTCGACCGCGTCGGTGCGGAACGAGAGACGCACGACCTTGGTGTTGGCCAGGTTCTCCGCGGCCGCGCGCATCCGCGCACCACGCGTCTCACGGAAGTCGGCGTCGCTCTGCTGCACCGACACCACGCTGGCCACGGCGACCACGAGGAGCAGCACGGTCAGCTGGAGCACGAGGAACTGCCCGGCGAGGGTCGCCGGACGGAACCGCAGGCGTGACCACAAGTTCCACAACCTCCATTGCTTGCGCAAGCGTGACGAGCACCACACGCAGTCTCCACCATCGTCGTGGGCGCTTCCCGCACGGACGGCCCGGACGAGACACACGAGAGATCGGAGAGCACATGATGCGCCGAAGGACGAGGAAGGCGGTCGCCACGGTGGCCGCGCTCGCCAGCGCGCTGCTCCTGGCGACGGGCTGCGGCGTGACGCGCGGCGACCAGAGCCGCGACCTGACGATGCTGATCCCCAACAGCCCCGGCGGCGGCTACGACCAGACCGGCCGTGCCGCGGTCGCGGTCATGGAGAACGGTGACATCACCGGCGGCTCCTTCGAGGTCACCAACGTCATCGGCGCCGGCGGGTCGGTCGCCATGACGCGACTGATGAACGCCGAGGGCGACGAGCGCACCCTGATGACCGCCGGGCTCGGCGTGGTCGGGTCGCTCTACTCGTTCGGCGCGCCGTACTCGATGGACGACGCGACACCGCTCGCCCAGCTCATCGAGGACCAGGAGGGCGTGCTCGTCCCCGCCGACTCGCCGTACGAGACGATCGACGACCTCGTGCAGGCGTGGCAGGACGACCCCTCCTCCATCGTCGTCGGCGGCGGCTCGTCCCCGGGCGGTCCCGACCACCTGTTCCCGATGCAGCTGGCGAGCACCGTGGACATCGACCCGCGCGACGTGCGCTACGTGCCGTACGACGGGGGCGGCCCGCTGACGACCGCGCTGCTCGGCAGGAAGATCGATGTCGGCTTCTCCGGGGTCGGCGAGTTCACCGGGCAGCTGGCGGACGGCGAGCTGCGGCTCCTGGCCGTGTCGGGCGAGGAGCGGCTTGAGGGCGAGGGCATCAGCGACGCGCCCACCCTCACCGAGTCCGGCATCGACCTGGTCTTCACCAACTGGCGCGGCGTCTGGGCGCCCCCCGGCATCAGCGAGGAGCGTCGCGACGAGCTCATCGGGATGCTCGAGGAGATGCACGAGACCCCCGAGTGGCAGCAGGCCCTCGAGGACAACGGCTGGATCGACGAGTTCAAGACCGGCGACGAGTTCACCCAGTTCCTCCGGGAGCAGGACGAGCGCGTCTCCACCACCCTCGAGGAGCTGGACCTGCTGTGAGCACACCACTCGACACCCCCACCACCGCGGAGTCGCCGCGGGAGCACCCCGGTCCCGACCGCGACCTCGCCCAGCTGGGCCTGGCCGCCGCGCTGGTCGTGATCGGCGCGTACACCGTCTATGACGCCACCACGCTCCGGGTCGGCTTCGGCGACCCGGTCGGGCCGCGCGTCTTCCCCTACGTCATCGGCGCGGTGACCGTCGTGCTCGGCGTCCTGCTGGCGATCGCCACCCTGCGCGGTGACGTCGCCGAGGCCGAGGGCGGCGAGGACGTCGACCTGCGCCAGCCGGCCGACTGGACGACCGTCCTCAAGCTCGTCGGCGTCCTCATGGTCACCGTCCTGACGGTCTCGTTCCTGGGCTGGGCGATCAGCGGCGCGATCCTGTTCGTCGGGGCAGCCTGGTCCCTCGGCAGCCGCACGCTCGTCCGTGACGTCATCGTCGGGCTCGTGCTGTCGGTGACCAGCTGGTACGCCTTCCACGAGGGCCTCGGCGTCATCCTGCCCGCCGGGATCCTGGACGGGGTGCTGTGATGGACAACCTCTCCCTCCTCATGGACGGCTTCGGCTCCGTCCTGACGCCGCAGAACCTGCTGTTCGCCTGCATCGGCGTGCTGCTCGGCACGTTCGTCGGCGTGCTACCCGGCATCGGGCCCGCCATGGCCGTGGCGCTGCTGCTGCCCGTGACGTACGGACTCGACCCGATCGGCGCCTTCATCATGTTCGCCGGCATCTACTACGGCGGCATGTACGGCGGGTCGACCACGTCGATCCTGCTCAACACCCCGGGCGAGTCCGCGTCGGTGATGACGGCGCTCGAGGGCAACCTCATGGCGCGGGCCGGACGGGCGTCCCAGGCGCTCGCCACCGCGGCGATCGGGTCCTTCATCGCCGGCACGATCGGCACCCTGCTCGTCGTGTTCTTCGCTCCGGCGCTGGCGTCCGTCGCGGTCGAGATCGGCGCACCGTCCTACTTCGCGCTGATGGTGCTCGCCATGATCATGGTGACGAGCGTGCTCGGCGGCTCGCCGCTGCGCGGCTTCATCGCCCTGTTCCTCGGCCTGACGATCGGCCTGGTCGGCCTCGACCTCAACACCGGGCAGCCCCGGCTCAGCTTCGACCAGCCGCTGCTCGCGGACCGGATCGACGTGGTCGTGGTCGCCGTCGGCATCTTCGCCCTCGGCGAGGCCCTGTGGGTGGCCGCGCACCTGCGCCGCAGCCCCCTGCACGTGATCCCGGTCGGCCGCCCCTGGATGGACCGTACGGACCTCCGGCGGTCGTGGGGCCCCTGGCTGCGCGGCACGGCGTACGGCTTCCCCTTCGGCGCACTGCCCGCGGGCGGCGCGGAGATCCCGACCTTCCTGTCCTACCTGACCGAGAAGCGGATCGCGAAGCGCAAGGGCGTCGACGAGTTCGGCAAGGGCGCCATCGAGGGCGTCGCGGGGCCGGAGGCGGCCAACAACGCCTCGGCGGCCGGCACGTTCGTCCCGCTGCTCGCACTCGGCCTGCCGGTCACCGCCACCTCGGCCGTCATGCTGGCCGCCCTCCAGGGCTACGGCATCGAGCCCGGCCCGGGCCTGATGACCGACCAGCCGGAGCTCGTGTGGGCGCTGCTGGCCAGCCTCCTGATCGGCAACGCGCTGCTGCTGGTGCTCAACCTGCCGCTCGCGCCGGTGTGGGCCAAGCTGCTGCGGATCCCCCGGCCCCAGCTCTACGCCGGGATCCTGTTCTTCGCCGCACTCGGGGCGTACGCCGCCAACCTGCAGGCCTTCGACCTGTTCCTGCTGGTGCTGCTCGGCCTGCTCGGCCTGGCGATGCGCCGCTTCGGCCTCCCGGTGCTGCCGCTGGTCCTGGGCGTGATCCTGGGCCCGCTGATGGAGTTCCGGCTGCGTGAGGCGATGGCCATCTCGGGCGGTGAGGTCTCCGGCCTGTGGAGCGAGCCGCTCGCGGTCGTGATCTACGTCGTCGTCGCGATCGCCGTCGTCGCCCCGCTGGTGCTGCGCCGGGTGCGACCGGCCCCGGCCGCTGTGGCCGAGGAGCTCGACATCCACACCCACGACGAGGAGAAGGTGCGATGAGCAAGCAGGTGACCATCGTGGTCGGGTGGTCCCCCGACCGGTACGGCGAGGCGGCCCTCGCGCGGGCCGTCGAGGAGGCCCGGCTGCGGTCGGGGCGCGTGGTGGTGGTCAACGCCACCCGCGGCGACGCGCTGGTCGACGACCGGTACGCCGACGAGGAGCAGCTCGCCCGGCTCACGGCCGGCCTCGCCGAGAGCGGCCTCGAGGTGGACGTACGCCGCTCGATGGGCGCCGACGTCGGGGACCAGGTGCTCGAGGTGGCCGGCGACGTCTCCGCCGACCTGGTGGTGATCGGCCTGCGTCGCCGCACGCCCGTCGGCAAGCTGCTGATGGGCAGCGTGGCGCAGCGGATCCTGCTCGGGGCCGACTGCGCCGTGCTGGCGGTGAAGCCTCCGCACTGAGCGGTCCGCCCAACGGGGACACGACGGATGAAGGGCCCGGTCGCGGACCGGGCCCTTCGCCGTGCCCGATGGGCTCAGTCGCCGTTGGCGCGGCCGGGGGTGGCGGCAGATCGCACGTACGACACCCCATCCCCTGCCATATGCCGCCACCCCGGCACGGGCGACCCACGAAGGTGGCGGCTGATCGCACATACGACACCGGGCTCCTTGCGATGTGCCGCCACCCCGGCACACTCCAGCCCCCACGGTGGCGGCAGATCGCACATACGACACCGGGCCCCTTGCGATGTGCCGCCACCCCCGGGCAAAGCCAAGTGACGACGAAGGGCCCGGTCTCGTGACCGGGCCCTTCGCGTGCTGTACCCCCGACCGGATTCGAACCGGCGCTACCGCCTTGAGAGGGCGACGTGCTAGGCCGCTACACAACGGGGGCTTGCAGGTGCTGCTCCGAGGAGCAACGGAGAGGAACTCTAGCGGTGCCGGAGTTGCCGCTCCAAATCCTGGCACTGGGGCCGGGATCTTGCTGGGGTACTAGGACTCGAACCTAGAACAACTGAACCAGAATCAGCCGTGTTGCCAATTACACCATACCCCATGGGGGTATCGGATCGTCTCCGACCACCCACGACGTCCGGCAGTGGGGACCACTGCGGAACGACCCCGAACGTTACACGCGCGGTGGCGGCACGGCCAAAACGGGGTCACCCGCCGGCGGCGGGAGCGGCGCTCCCCCGACCGGCGGCCCGACGTTGACCAGGCCCATGGCCCGCGCCACCCACGTCGCGAGGCCGAGGTAGACCAGCGACTGCGTCAGCGTCGACAGGATCGTCCACCAGCTGCCGCCGCCCTCGGCGTTGAGCGCAGCGGTCAGGTCGCCGAAGGCGAGCGCGAGGCCGAAGGCGAGGAAGTTGTTGAGCACGTGCATCGCGATCGGCGCCTCGAGCCCGCCCGTACGGATCACGAGGATGCCGGCGACCACGCCGAAGGCGAACCGGTCGAAGAAGACCGGCCAGTCCTGCGAGAGCCCGTGGAACAGCGCGAAGACCAGCGCCGGCACCAGCACGGCGAGTGCCTGCGAGGCCCGGCGCCCCCACACCAGCGAGCCGAAGGCCTGCGTCAGGTAGCCGCGGAAGAGGTACTCCTCGCCGGCCGCCTGCAGCGGCGTCAGCAGCAGGATGACGATGATGAAGTCGCGGGTCTGGGTCGTGAAGTCGTTGACCTCGCCGACCGGGGCGTCGCCGGCCTGGATCGGCAGCAGCAGCCCGACACCCAGGGACGCGAGGAGCGCCACCACCGACAGCCCCACGCAGACCAGGAGGTAGCCCCAGCGCAGCCGCGGCGCGATCGAGGACACCCAGCGCGGCTTGAGCCGGTGCAACCACCACGTGACGAGGAACGTCAGCGGGATGGCGGCGGCGATGATCGCGTTGAGCAGCGCGAGACCCGCCGGGGTGGCCTCGGCGGTGACGTCGAGGACGGCGCCCGCCTCCTCCATGCTGCTGCCCGTCAGCAGGAGCACGGCGAACGCGACGCCGCCGGCGACGAGCGGCACGACGCCGAAGACGAGGACCAGCAGGAGCAGCGCGCCGACGATCGAGCGCCAGGCACCGGGACGTCCGACGCGGTGCAGCTGGTGGTACTGCGGCCGGAAGTCGGGCGGGAGCGGGCGGGCCATGGGCGGATCAGGCCAGCGCCGACTGGAGCCGAGCGAGGCTGCGCTCGCGGCCCAGCAGCTCCATCGACTCGAACAGCGGCGGGCTCACCCGACGACCGGTGACGGCCACGCGTACGGGCCCGAACGCGACCCGCGGCTTGAGCTCCATGCCCTCGATCAGCGCGACGCGCAGCGCCTCCTCGATCGCGGCGGTCGACCACTGCCGGAGATCGGAGAGGGCGTCGTACGAGGCCTGGACGACACCGCGGCCGGTCTCGTCGAGCACCTTGGCGACGTCGTCGGGGTCGCGCTCGAAGTCGGCTTCGGCGACGAAGAGGAAGCCGAGCATCGGCGCGGCCTCGGTGAGCTTGTTGATCCGCTCCGCGACCAGCGGCATCGCGAGCTCGAGCATCTGCGCATCGGCGTCGTTGACGGGGTCGCTGACGACGCCGGCCTCCTTGAGGAAGGGCAGCGCACGGTGGGTGACCTCGTCGAGCGGCAGCAGGCGCATCTGCGAGGTGTTGATCGCCTCGGCCTTCTTGAGGTCGAAGCGCGCGGGGTTGGGGTTCACGACGGCGATGTCGAACGCCTCGACCATCTCGGCCATGGAGAACACGTCGCGGTCCCCGGCGATCGACCAGCCGAGCAGGGCGAGGTAGTTGAGCAGGCCCTCGGGGATGAAGCCCTGCTCGCGGTAGGCCAGCGCGTGCGCCTCGGGGTCGCGCTTGGAGAGCTTCTTGTTGCCCTGCCCCATCACGTAGGGCAGGTGGCCGTAGGAGGGGACGGCCTTCGCGACGCCGAGGGCGACGAGCGAATCGAAGAGGGCGAGCTGGCGGGGCGTGCTCGAGAGCAGGTCCTCGCCGCGCAGGACGTGGGTGATCTCCATGAGCGCGTCGTCGACCGGGTTGACCAGGGTGTAGAGCGGGTCGCCGTTGGCGCGCGAGAGGGCGAAGTCGGGCACGTTCTCGGTGTCGAAGGTGATGTCGCCGCGGACCAGGTCGGTCCAGGTGATCGAGCCGTCCGGCATCCGGAAGCGGACGATGGGTGCGCGACCGTCGGCCTCGAAGGCCGCCCGCTGCTCCTCGGACAGCTCGCGGCAGAAGCCGTCGTAGCCCTGCGCCTTGGAGCCCGACGCCTTGCGGCGTGCGTCGACCTCGTCGTTGCGGCAGTAGCAGTCGTAGGTGTACGACGACTCGCTCAGCCGGGCCAGGACGTCGCGGTAGACGTCGCCGCGCTCGCTCTGCCTGTAGGGGCCGTGCGGGCCGCCGACCTCGATGCCCTCGTCCCAGTCGAGGCCCAGCCAGCGCCACAGCTCGAGGATCGCGTCGTACGACTCCTGGGTGCTGCGCTCCCGGTCGGTGTCCTCCATGCGGAAGACGATCTGCCCGCCGTGGTGGCGCGCGAAGGCCCAGTTGAACAGGGCCGTGCGGACCAGGCCGACGTGCGGGGAGCCGGTCGGCGAGGGGCAGAAGCGGACGCGTACGGGGGTGCTCATGGCGATGGTGGGACTCTCTGTGCTCAGCCGCGCTGGGCGACGGGGTTGGTCAGGGCGCCGATGCCGGCGATCGAGATCTCGACCTCGTCACCGACCTCCATCGGCCCGACACCCTCGGGGGTGCCGGTGAGGATGACGTCGCCGGGCAGCAGCGTCATCACGGAGGAGACGTGGGCGACCAGGGTCGGCACGTCGAAGATCATGTCGGCGGTCGACCCGTCCTGGACGACGTCGCCGTTGAGGAACGTCTGGACCCGGCGGCCGTCGGCGAAGGCGTGCGGGTCGAGGTCGGTCTCGATCCACGGCCCGAGCGGGCAGAAGGAGTCGAAGCCCTTGGCCCGGGTGAACTGCACGTCGGACCGCTGCAGGTCGCGGGCCGTGACGTCGTTGGCGATCGTGTAGCCGAAGATCACGTCGGTCGCCTGCTCGGCGGGGACGTCGCGGCAGATGCGGCCGATCACGACCGCCAGCTCGCCCTCGTAGTGCAGGTTGCTGGTCTGCGAGGGGTAGAAGATCGGGTCGCCCGGACCGACGACTGTCGTGTTGGGCTTGAGGAACATGAGCGGCTCGGACGGGACGTCGTTGCCCATCTCGGCGGCGTGCCTGGCGTAGTTGCGGCCGATGCCGACGACCTTGCTGCGCGGGATGATGGGTGCGAGGAGGCGTACGTCGGCGAGCGCGTGCTGCTCCTCGAGCACCTTGACCCCGACGTAGAGGGGATCTCCGGCGAGGGCCACGACCACGGAGTCCTCGGCGGGCTGCCCGAACTCGTCGACCTCGCCGGTGACGACGCCGAAGCGGGGCTCCTCGCCCGTGCTGAACCGACAGATGCGCATGCGCCGACCCTATCCAGCGGGCCTACCGTCCGGCCGCGCGCCTCAGCGCCGCGAGGCTGTGGGCGACGTCGTCGACGGTCGTGGACCAGTTGCTCACGCTCACCCGCAGCACCGCGCGGTCGTGCCAGCGCGAGCCCGTGGTCCACGCGGTCCCCTCGGCCAGCATCGCCTCGACCACGGCACGGGTGCGGTGGTCGTCGTCGCCGAAGGACGCGCACACCTGGGTGAAGACGACGTCGTTGAGCACCTCCGCCCCGTCGATCGCGGCGATGCCCTCCGCGAACGCGGCGGCGTGGTCGCAGAAGCCGTCGACGAGGTCGGCGACCCCGTCGCGGCCCAGCGCCCGCAGCACCGCCCACACCGGGAACGCCCGCCCCCGGCGACTGATCTCCGGCACCTTGTCGAACGGCTCCCCCGCCGCGTCGTGGATGAGGTAGTCGCCGTGCATGCCCATCGCCGCCCGCAGCGCGGCCCGGTCCCGCACGATCGCGAGACCGCAGTCGTAGGGCACGTTGAGCGTCTTGTGGGCGTCGGTGGCCCACGAGTCGGCGCGCTCCGCCCCTGCCATCAGGTGGCGGTGGCGCGGCGAGGCACCGGCGAACAGCCCGAACGCGCCGTCCACGTGCACCCATGCACCGGCGTCGTGGGCGGCGGTCACCGCCTCGTCGAAGGGGTCGAAGGCGCCGGAGTGCACGTTGCCCGCCTGGAGGCACACGATCGTCGGGCGGCCGTCGCCCGCGTCGAGGGCCGCCGCGAGCGCCGCCGCCTCGACCCGGCCCTGGTCGTCCGCGGCGACGGGCTCGGGGGCGCCCAGCCCGAGGTAGCGCAGGCTGAGGTCGATGGTGTCGTGCCGCTCGGCGCCGACGAGCACCCGTACGCCCGGGGAGCCGACGAGCCCGCGCTCGGCGACGTCCCACCCCGCGCGCCGCAGCACCTCGTCGCGGCCGGCGGCCAGGCAGGTGAAGTTGGCCATCGTGCCGCCGGTGACGAATCCGACCGCGCTGCCGGTCGGCAGGCCGAGCAGGTCGACCACCCAGGCCTCGGCCACGTCCTCCACCGCGGAGTGGGCGGGCGTCAGCATCCGCAGCCCGGCGTTCTGGTCCCACGCGCTGACCAGCCAGTCGACGGCCAGGGCAGCCGGGTGGGAACCGCCGATGACAAAGCCGAAGAAGCGTCCGCCGGGCATCGCGGTGAGGCCGGACTCGCAGGCGGCGGCGAGCTCGTCGACCACGGCGGCCGGGTCGGTCGGCCCGTCCTGGAGGTGCGGGTCGAGGCGTGCGAGCATCTCCTCGGTCGTGAGCCGGGGCGGGACCTGCCGCTCGGCGAGGGAGGCGAGCCACCC
>Ga0172374_1001538_pt1 | contig 15305 bp, 13 predicted proteins | sample LakKiv3m_FD_114536 | JGI IMG/M metagenome (GOLD analysis project Ga0172374, IMG submission 114536) | Freshwater microbial communities from Kabuno Bay, South-Kivu, Congo - kab_092012_10.3m | ecosystem: Environmental > Aquatic > Freshwater > Lake | place: Democratic Republic of the Congo... | reverse complement strand
GCTTACGGCGTGTTCGCCGCGTCGTTCGTGCCCGTCTATCTGCTCGGCACCTGGATCGACCAGCTGCTCGACGTGACGATCCTCAGCCGCATGGTGCTGGTCGGTTATGCGTTTCCGCTGTTTGACCTGACCGCCAGGCGTGCCCGCGATGCGGGGTATTCGAGCCATCTGACCTGGGTGATGCTGGCGCCGGTCGCGGGGTTCGTGCGCGCGATCATGGCCGGGTGGACCGATCCGCTGGCGATGGTGCTGCTCGGGATCGGAGCCGTTGCCGCGGTGATCTTCACGCTGCTGCCGCCGGTGGCCGGCGAAGGCGAGACCGCGACCGAACACAGCCGCAAGCGTGCGGTTGCCGGGCCGCTGGCGGAGTTCTTCAAGCGCGAAGGCGGCTGGCTGATCCTGTTGTTCGTGCTGGTGCACAAATTGGGCGATACGCTCGCCAATCTGACGCTCAGGCTGTTGTTCGAGGATTTGGGCTACACCAATGACGAGATCGCCTTTTACGATGTGGGCGTTGGTTTCATTGCGTTGCTGGTCGGCATCTTCGTCGGCGGTATTATGTATGCGCGGCTGGGGATGAAGCGGTCGGTGCTGATCTCGCTGGTCCTGATGTCGGTGTCGAACGTGTCGTTCGCGGCACTGGCGTCGGTCGGCCATTCGAACATCGGCATGGCGCTGGCGATGGGGTTCGAGAATTTCGCGAGCGGCATCGGCGGGGTGTGCGTGGTCGCCTATCTATCGGCGCTGTGCAACCTGTCCTTCACCGCGACCCAGTTCGCGATGCTGTCGGCGGCGGCGAGTATCCTCGGGCGGTTCCTGTCGGGCACGACGGCGGGGGCGGCGATCGAGGCGATCGGTTACGTCGAATATTATCTGCTGACGACGCTGCTGGCGTTTCCGGGCATCATCCTGTTCTGGCTGATGATGCGATCGGGGCTGGTCGATGCGTCGATCGGCAGCGCGGGGACGCAAGGGCAGGGCGATGTGCGCGAGGATGCGCCTGCGGAGCCGTAAGGGGTAACGCCTCCTCCCGTTCGTTTCGAGCGAAGTCGAGAAACGTCAACCGGGCGTCTGCCAGACGTTTCCCGACTTCGCTCGAAACGAACGGGGGTTTGGGGGGCAATCCCGCGCCAATGGCCGCCCGCAGTCCGCAAGCGCAAAGGCCAGCGCCTGTGCGGTCGAGAGCGCCGCCCCCGCATCGCGCACGCCCAGCAGGTCGGCGAGCAGCAATGCCGCCGCGCACGGATTGTCGCTGGCGCGCTCGATCACCGCGAGCAGGGTCGATTCCTGCGCGGTCATTCGCCTACAGCACCAGGGCGCGATGGTGATCGGCCCCGCCGCGCCACGCGACATTTCCAGCATCAGCGTCCGCATCAACGTCAGCGGACGTCGGAAATCCCTGCCGAAATGGGTCATGAACGCATGGGCGGTCGCGGCGTCGTCGAGCCCCTTCGCGCCCATCTGGCGCATCGCGAACAGGATGGTGCGGCGCGTGTCGTCGGTCGGCGCGGCATGGGGGAGGCTGTGGGCGAATTGGTTCGTGACGTGCATGGGGCGGGACTCCGTAAGCTCTGCGACCAAGCTGGAGGAGGCGTTATTGCAAGTCAATATCAATAAAGATCAGTCCGGCCATTCTTCGTTTGCCGCAAGCACTTGGCCTGCCAGGTAGAGCGATCCGCATATCAGTACCCCCGGTGGCATCGCGCGCGGATCGTTATCCAAGGCGATTTGTCGAAAGGCGTGGGGGACGTTGGCAGCGACGCCGATGGTGCGGATGCCCAAGGCTCGCGCAACGGTTGCGAGCGCATACGGAGCATGGTGCGCGTGATCCTCCACCGGGACGGCGATCAGGCGATCGGTGTGCGGCGCGATCGGGCCGAGCAGTCCTTCTGGATCCTTGTTGGCAAGCATACCCGCCACAATCGTGAGCGGAAACGCTGCGCCGCTTTCGGTCGTGTTCGCGGCGACGATTGCTTGTGCCAGCGCCGCGCCTGCCGCCTCGTTATGACCGCCGTCGAGCCATACTGGCGCATCATCGGGCAAAAGTGCCGTCAAAGGACCATCGCCGAGCCGCTGCATTCGCGCTGGCCAGCGGGCGGCGGCCGCGGCGCGCAGTGCTTCATCCGACACCGACAGGGCGCGCTGTGCCCGCAGCATCGCGCCGGCCAATGCGAAGTTGCCCTGCTGATGATCGCCCGCCAGCTCGGGAAAGGGGAGAGCCGCGCTGCCTTCTGCGATATTTGCTTTGTCTGAGGCTTTATCCCGTTCGTTTCGAGCGAAGTCGAGAAACGTGTCCCGAGCGCCAGGATCACGTTTCTCGACTTCGCTCGAAACGAACGGGTGGGGGGGCGTCGGAGTAAAGACTGCGTGTTCCGGGGAATTGGTGACGATGATGCGACGATTCTCGACATCGGCATACCAGTTCCAGTCGCGACCCTGGCGGAGTAACGTCGCGCCTGCGCTGGCAGCGGTTTGCGCGATCGCCTGGTTGATCGCCGCGCCGTAATCCATCGTCACCAGCGGTGCGCCCGCCTTGGCGATCCCCGCCTTTTCGCGCGCGATGCCCACGGGATCGCTACCCAGAAAGGCTTCGTGATCGACACCGAGTTGCGCGATGCCGGTGACGAGCGGCGCCTCGATGACGTTGGTGGCATCGAGCCGACCGCCCAGACCGACCTCGATCACGCAGGCGTCGGCAGGCGTGCGCGAAAAGGCGAGGAAGGCGGCGGCCGTAGTGATTTCGAAGAAGCTGGCGCTGATCTTCGCGACTTCTGCGGCGTCCAGCACCTCCGCAAGCAGCGGGGCAAGCGCGGCGTCGTCGATCAGCGTGCCCGCGAGCCGGATACGTTCGTTGAAGCGGACGAGGTGCGGGCTGGTATAGGCGTGGACGCGGTAACCCGCCGCCTCAAGTCCGGCGCGCAGGAAGGCGCAGGTCGATCCCTTGCCGTTGGTCCCTGCGACGTGGAAGACCGGCGGCATCGCGCGGTGCGGGTCGCCGAGCGCGGCGAGCAACGCGGTGATCCGCTCAAGCCCCAGCACGTCCGCGCCGGGGGAAAGCGCCCATAGCCGGTCGAGTTGGTCCTGGACGGCAGGATTGGTGGAGCGGGCGTGGTCAGGCATTGCGTGTCTTACTCGTCGCTCGGAACGAACGCTCGTCTCTCTATCGTCACCCCCGCGAAGGCGGGGGTCCATCTCCCGCCCTCGCAACCAGCCGAACTGTCGCGCATGTGGATAGCGCAGGAGATGGACCCCTGCCTTCGCAGGGGTGACGGACTGACTAAGCCGCCTTCCGCTTGCCGCACAGATGGCCGATCACCTGGCCCAGCACTTCCGGCAATTCCTTGCGGTGCGTCACCATGTCGATCAGGCCGTGCTCCAGATAATATTCGCTGGTCTGGAAATCGTCGGGCAGTTTTTCGCGGATCGTGTTCTCGATCACCCGGCGACCGGTGAAGGCCAAAGTCGCGCGCGGCTCGGCGATCTGGATGTCGCCCAGCATCGCATAGGCCGCCATGACCCCGCCCGAGGTCGGATCGGTCAGCACGACGATATAGGGTAGCCCTGCATCGTGCAGCATTTCGATCGCCACCGTGGTGCGCGGCATCTGCATCAGGCTGAGGATGCCTTCCTGCATCCGCGCGCCGCCGCTGGCGGTGAAGACGATATAGGGTGCGCGCCGCGCGATCGCGGCCTCCACCCCGGCGATGAAGGCTTCGCCGACCGCCTGGCCCATCGATCCGCCCATGAAGCCGAAATTCTGGACGCCGACCACCGCTTCGCGACCCTGGATCAGCCCGGCGGCATTGACGAATGCGTCCTGATCGCCGGTTTCGCTGCGCGCCGCCTTGATCCGATCGACATAGCGTTTCGAATCGCGAAACTTGAGCGGGTCTTCGGTGACGCGTGGAGAAGGCAGCACCTCATGCTCGCCGTCGTCGAACAGATAGGCGAAGCGCTGGTTCGGCCCGATGCGGCCATGATGTTCGCACAGGGGGCAGACATGGAGGTTTTCCTCCAGCTCCTTGGTGAACACCATCTGTCCGCATCCCTTGCACTTGTGCCAGAGATTGTCGGGGGTCTCGCGCTTGGTGACGAAGGGGAGCGCGTTGCGGACGCTGTCGAGCCAGCTCATGCGGGTTCCTTTTTGGCCGCGCGGATCGCGGCGGATAGCGATTGGATATAGGCGGTGACGGCGGCGGGCGCATCCGCACCGTGTTCGGCCACGAGTTCGACGATCGCCGATCCGACGACGACGCCATCGGCGACACGGGCAATGGCCGCGGCCTGTTCGGGGGTGCGGACGCCGAAGCCGACCGCGATGGGCAGGTCGGTCGAGGATTTGAGGCGAGTAACCGCTTCCTCGATCGAGGATATCGCGGCCTGTTGCAGCCCGGTGATGCCCGCGACCGACACGTAATAAACGAAGCCGCTGGCGCCTTCGAGCACCTGCGGCAGGCGGGCGGCGTCGGTGGTCGGCGTGGCGAGGCGGATCGGGGCGATGCCAGCGCCGCGCAATGCCGGGCCGAGGGCGTCGTCCTCCTCAGGCGGGATATCGACGCAGATCACGCCGTCCACGCCCGCATGGCGTGCGGCGTTGGCGAACCAGTCCGGCCCGCGGCGGAGCATGGGATTGGCATAGCCCATCAGGACGAGCGGGACGTTGGGGTGCCGCGTGCGGAAATCGATCGCGATTTGCAGGATGTCGGCGGTGGTCGTGCCCGCGCCGAGGCTGCGAATGTTCGCCGCCTGGATTGCCGGGCCGTCCGCCATCGGATCGGTGAACGGCATGCCGAGTTCGATCACGTCCGCCCCACCCGCAACAAGCGCGTCGAGAATGGCGGAGGTGGCCTGCGGCGACGGGTCGCCCGCGGTGACGAACGCGACGAGGGCGGCGCGGTGTTGGTTGCGCGCGGTGGCGAAGGCGGTGGAGAGGCGGGTCATTCCGCTCGCTCCATAACCGTCACCCCAGCGAAAGCTGGGGTATCATGCGGCAAGCACGCAAAATGCGGCTTGATATCCCAGCTTTCGCTGGGATGACGGGGTGTGGAGGGGGAGATCATATCGCCACCCCCAGCGCTTCGGCGACGGTGAAGATATCCTTGTCGCCGCGCCCGCACAGATTCGCCAGGATGATCTGGTCCGACCGCATTTCCCGCGCGCGCTTTGCGACCGCCGCTATGGCATGGCTGGGTTCCAGCGCGGGGATGATGCCTTCGGTGCGGCAGAGCAGCTGGAATGCGTCCAGTGCTTCGGTATCGGTGATCGACGTATATTCGACCCGCCCGATATCCTTCAGCCAGGCATGTTCGGGACCGATGCCGGGATAGTCGAGACCTGCAGAAATCGAATGCGCCTCGGCGATCTGGCCGTCCTCGTCCTGGAGCAGATAGGTCTTGTTGCCGTGGAGGACGCCGGGGAAACCGCCCGCGAGGCTGGCGGCGTGTTTCTTGTCGAGCCCCTCGCCCGCCGCCTCGACGCCCAGCATCGCCACGTCTGCATCGTCGAGAAACGGGTGGAACAGCCCGATCGCATTGGACCCGCCGCCGATCGCCGCCACCAGCAAATCGGGGAGGCGATCGATCCGCGACAGCATCTGTGCGCGCGCTTCCTTGCCGATCACGCTCTGAAAATCGCGGACCAGTTCGGGGTAGGGATGCGGACCCGCCGCGGTGCCGATGATGTAGAAGGTGTCATGGACGTTCGCGACCCAGTCGCGCAGCCCCTCGTTCATCGCGTCCTTCAGCGTTGCCGCGCCGCTCGTCACCGGGCGGACTTCGGCACCGAGCAGCTTCATGCGGAACACATTGGGCTGCTGCCGCTCGACGTCCTTCGCGCCCATATAGATGACGCAGGGCAGGCCGAACCGGGCGCAGACGGTGGCGGTCGCGACACCGTGCTGGCCCGCGCCCGTCTCGGCGATGATCCGCGTCTTGCCCATGCGGATCGCGAGCAGGATCTGGCCGATGCAATTGTTGATCTTGTGCGCGCCGGTGTGGTTCAACTCGTCGCGCTTGAACCAGATTTGCGCGCCCATGCCCGGTTCGGCGCCTTCGCGCAGCGCCTCGGTCAGCCGTTCGGCATGATAGAGCGGGCTCGGGCGGCCGACATAATGTTCGAGCAGATCGTCGAACTGCGCGGCGAAGGCCGGATCGGCCTTGGCGCGCTTATATTCCTCGCCCAGTTCGAGGACTAGTGGCATCAGCGTCTCGGCGACATAACGGCCGCCATAATCGCCGAAATGCCCGCGTTCGTCAGGCTGGGCGCGGTAGCTGTTGGGTGCGGTCATCGTGGCGGCGCTTTAGCACGGCTGGGCGCTGAGGGAAGCCCAGGGCGACCCGCCCCGTAATGTCCCGTTCGTTTCGAGCGAAGTCGAGAAACGTGATCTATGCGCGCGGGTGCGTTTCTCGACTTCGCTCGAAACGAACGGGAGGGAGGGTCAGGCGGAATGAACCGCGCTGAGGAACTCGGCAATCCGCGCCGCATCCTTCATCCCCGGCGCATTCTCCACGCCCGAGGACACGTCCACCAGCGTCGCGCCGGTCCGCCGGATCGCTTGGCCGACATTGGCTGCATCCAGCCCGCCCGACAGCGCCCAGGGGAGGGGATGGCGAAATCCATCGAGCAGCGACCAGTCGAACCGCAGGCCCATGCCGCCGGGCAGCGCTGCGTTTTCGGGTGTCTTCGCATCGTAGAGGATGCGGTCGGCGACTCCGGCGTATGCACGGGCGGTATCCAGATCGGCGCGGGTCTTGATCGCGACCGCTGCCCACACCTCCAGCCCCGTCCTTGCGCGGATTGCGGCGACGCGATCGGGGGCGGTCTTGTGGAGTTGCAACGCATCGAGCCGCCCGGCGGACCGCGCCGCATCGATCAGCGCATCGTCGGGATCGACGAATACGCCGACCTTGGCGAAGTGTACTGGGACGCCGCTCGCCAGCCCGGCCACCTGATCGAACCCGACATGGCGCGGGGAAGGCGGGAAGAACACGAAGCCGACATGGCTGGCGCCACCCGCAATCGCGGCGTTCAGCGTCTCCGGCGTCGAAAGGCCGCAGATTTTTGCAGTGGTCGGCATGGGCCTCGCTTTGCCGTCAGACGAGCGGCTTGACCAGCACCGTCATGCGAAGCGGCGGATCGAGCGCGATGGGGAAGGGGCGTGCCTCTCCGCTGGGGGCGTAGCCGTGGCGGCGATACCAGTCGATCAGTTCGATCCGCCGGTCGATCACGGTCATCTCCATGCGGGTCGCGGCGAAATCGGCGCGGGCGCACGCTTCGGCAGCCGCCATCAACTGCTTGCCCAGCCCCGTCCCCTGACGCGCCGGTTCGATGCAGAGCAGCCCGAGATAGGCGAGGCCGTCCCCGCGGTCCGCGACATTGACGCAGCCGAGCGGCGTGTCGCCTTCCCATGCGATCAGCAGACGCGATGGGGGATCAGTCACCAATGCAGTCAGCGTCGCCGCGTCGGTTCGCGCGCCGGTGACCAGATCGGCCTCATGCGTCCAGCCCGCGCGCGCATCGTCGCCGCGATAGGCGCGCTCGATCACCGGGTGGATGTGGGAGATATCGCCGACCGTGGCGGTCGTGACCTCTATGTCCATACTCACAATCGGCCTCGGCTCGCCCAACGGACCGCGATGAGCGTGATGGTCCCGACGATCAGCAACGCGGTCCACTGGTATAGGGGCACGAACAGGAACACCAACGCAGCGGTCGAAGATGCCGATACGAACATCGCATCATGATAGGCGAACGCGGATGCCAGGGTGGAGATGGAGAGAAAGCCGAGCATCGCGATTGCCACGCGCCGGTTGCGTTGCCGCCGCGCGACCAGATAGGGCGCGACCGCCGGGCCGACGATCCACAGCGCGAACGGGATTGCCGCCAGCCACCAGGATGAGGATGTAGGGTCTCCCGAGTGGATCATGAGCGCGATCAGGGCGATTGCAACCACGGCACCCGTGATGCCGAGGATACGCACCGGCATGTCGACCCTTACCGGCAATGCATCATCCTTTCGCTGGCTTGGCGCTCGAAGCGATCGAGGTATCCGCCGTCCTGTGCCGTCATTGCGAGCGTAGCAAAGCAATCCAGAGCGCCGCGCACTGAACTGGATTGCTTCGCTACGCTCGCAATGACGATAGGGGGTCGTGTCACCCGCTCTACAGCGTCGCCTCGATCGCGCGCGCGGCCTGGTCGGGGTCTTCGGCTTGGGTGATCGGGCGGCCGACGACCAGGATCGACGCGCCCGCATCGAGCGCGGCGCGCGGGGTGACCACCCGCTTCTGGTCGCCGAGCGCCGATCCGTTGGCGGGGCGCACGCCGGGGACGACGAAGAAGCCGTCCTTCCATGCACGCTTGGCCGAGGCGACTTCGGCGCCGGAGCAGACGATGCCGTCCACCCCTGCTGATTTCGCGAGTTCGGCCAGTCGCACCACCTGCTCGTGCGGATCGGGGTTCAGGCCGATCGAGGTCAGGTCCTGGCCGTCGAGGCTGGTGAGCATCGTCACCGCGACGACCTTGGTCCCTGTCGGTGCCGCCGCCTTGGCATCCTCCATCATCGCGCGACCGCCGCTGGCGTGCACGGTCAAGATTGCGGGCTCTAATGGACGGAGCGCCTGCACCGCCTTTGCCACCGTGTTCGGGATGTCGTGGAATTTCAGGTCGAGGAAGATGGGCAGGCCGATTTCCGCCATTTCGTGCACGCCCGCACGGCCATTGGCCATGAAGAATTCCAGCCCCAGCTTGATCCCGCCGACATGATGGCCGACGCGGGTCGCGATCGCCTTTGCGCGCGCCAGATCGGGCGTGTCGAGCGCGACATAGACGCGCGCGCTCATGGCCGCACCGGGACGGGATCGACACCGATCAGCAGGTCGCCCGGATCGACCGCGGGCGGAGGCGGGGGTGGTTCCTGGCTCTGGCGCAATTCGCCGATCGTGCGCTCGAGCGAATTGACGCGCATCCGCATCCGCCAGCGCAAAGTGTGATAGGCGATCAGCATCGGGATCAGCCCCAGCAGGAACACCAGCACCAGCAGGATCGGCAGGCTGACATCGGCGACCAGATTGCCCCACAATGCGATTTCGACGCGCTCGGCCTCGTTATAGATGACGAAGGCCGCCGCGAGGCCGCCGATCAGGATCCAGAACAGGATCTTCAGAAAACGCATCGATGCCCCTTGGATTGGCTCGTTCGGGTGCAGCCTAAGGGAAGCCGGGCGGTTTTGCCAGAGGCCGGGCTTCGGCCCGGCGGCTCGCCGGTCGGGCAACTTCGCGCTTCGTCGGCGGCACCGGAATGTGGCACAGTCGCCACCATCGCTTTGCCCAGGGAGCCGCCGTCATGTCGATCATCGTCCATCACCTTGAAAACTCGCGATCGCAGCGCGTGCTGTGGATGCTGGAGGAAATGGGCCTGCCCTATACGGTGAAGCGCTACGAACGGAACAAGGCGACGATGTTGGCACCGCGCGAGTTGAAGGCGATCCATCCGCTCGGCAAGTCGCCGGTGATCGAGGATGACGGCGCGGTCATTGCCGAAACCGGCGCGATCGTCGAATATCTGGTCGAACGCGGCGATGGCCGACTCGGTCCGCCCGCACACCGCGAAGACGCGCGTCGCTGGCGCTTCTGGCTGCATTATGCCGAAGGATCGCTGATGCCGCCGCTGCTGGTCAAACTGGTGCTGGGGCGCGTGCCGATCCTGGGGAAGACCGCGCAGAAGAAAATCCAGCCGATGATCGATGTGCATCTCGATTTCATCGAAGCGGAACTGGCGCAGCGACCCTGGTTCGCAGGCGACCGCATGACCGCCGCCGATATCATGATGAGCTTTCCGCTCGAGGCCGCCCGCGCGCGCGCCGGGCTGGACGTTAGCCGACCCGCGACCATCGCCTGGCTCGACAAAATCCACGCTCGCCCGGCCTATCAGGCGGCACTCGCCAAGGGCGGTCCCTATGCCTATGCGTGAGGCGTCGAAGCGCCGGTGAGCGCGAGTCGGGGGACGTGAATGGACGGGATTGAAAAGGCGACGGAAAAGCGCGGTCTGACGCTGCAAATGCAGATGCTGATCGGCTTCGCGCTGGGGCTGGTCGCGGGGTTGATCGTTCACGCGAGCGTCGCCGACGCGCCCTGGGTCGAATGGGTGACCTCGAACGTCACCGGTCCCATCGGTCAGCTATTCCTGCGCCTGTTGTTCATGCTGGTGATCCCGCTGCTGTTTTCCGCGCTGGTCGTGGGCATCGCCGAGATGGGCGAGATCCGGTCGTTGAAGCGCGTCGGGCTTCGCACGCTGGCGCTCACCATCTTCGCCTCGACCATCGCGGTCGCGATCTCGCTGCTGCTGGTCAATCTGCTGCGCCCCGGCGACGGTGTCGATCCGGCAATGGCTCAAGCGATGCTGGCCGACGCGCGCGAAGGCGCGGGCGCGATCCTGTCGCGCAGCGCCGATACGCCGAGCGGCATGGACGCGCTGCTCGCGATCGTGCCGAACAACGTGTTCGCGGCGATGTCGAACAACGACATCCTCGCCGTCATGTTCTTCGCCCTGTTCTTCGGCATCGGCATCGTTCTGACCGACCGCCCCGAAGTCGACCTTCTGAAGCGCGGGATCGAGGGCGTGTTCGAAGTGTCGATGAAGCTGATCGGCATCGTCATCAAAATGGCGCCGATCGCGGTCTTCTGCTTCATGTTCAACCTGTCGGCGCTGTTCGGCTGGGATTTGCTGATCCGCCTGTCGGCGTTCGTCGGCGTGGTGCTGGCGGCGCTCGGTGCGCAGATGTTCATCATCTTCCCGCTGATGCTCATTTTCTTTGCGAAGAAGTCGCCGATCGCGTTTTTCCGTCAGACGCAGGAAGCGACCGTGATGGCGTTCTCCACCGCGTCGTCGAACGCCACGCTGCCGACCGCGCTGCGCGTCGCCGACCGTGAGCTGAAGCTGCCGCCGAAGGTCGCGCGCTTCGTCCTCACCATCGGCGCGACCGCGAATCAGAACGGCACCGCGATGTTCGAAGGCGTGACGGTGCTGTTCCTCGCGCAATTCTTCGGCATCGAACTGACGCTGGCGCAGCAGTTCACGGTGATGTTGGTCTGCATCCTGGGCGGCATCGGCACCGCGGGCGTCCCGGCCGGGTCGCTGCCGGTGGTCGCACTGATCCTGGGCATGGTGGGTGTGCCGCCAGAGGCCATCGGACTGGTGCTGGGCGTCGACCGCTTCCTTGACATGTGCCGCACCACGCTGAACGTCAGCGGCGATCTGGTGCTGGCGACCGTGGTCGCGGCGGGCGAGCCCGAATATCGCACGGCAGAGGCGGTTGCGGTCGAAGGACCGCCGCCGCGGGCATGATCGCCAGGCGGACCCTGATCGGTGCGGGGCTGGGCGCGGGCGTCGCGCTGCCTTTGCTGGCCAGGTCGGTAGCGGCGGTCGCGCAGGACGCGCCGCTTCGCCGCATCACCGGCGACGCGGTGCCGATCACGCCTGCCGAGCGCCTCGCCCGGATCACTCGCGCGCAGGCGCTGATGCGGGCGAACGGCATCGCCGCGGTGCTGGTCGAGGCGGGGACCAGCCTGATCTATTATGCCGGTATGCGCTGGGGCCGCAGCGAGCGGCTTACCGGTCTGATCATCCCGGCGACCGGCGCGCCCGCCGTCATCACCCCGTTCTTCGAGCGGCCCACCGCGCTCGAACGGCTGGGGATCGAGGCGGACGTGCGCGTCTGGCAGGAGCATGAAAATCCGTTCGCCGTCGTTGCCGCTTTCCTGAAGGAACGCGGAGTCACCGGGGGCAGGATCGGCATCGAGGAAACCGTCCGCTTCTTCATCGCCGATGGCTTGCGCCAAGCGATGCCGGGCGCACAGATTGTCTCCGCCGATCCGGTGGTCCGCGCGCAACGCATGATCAAGTCGGCGTCCGAGATCGCGCTGATGCAAAAGGCGACCGATGTGACGATCGCCGCGTATCGCCACACCCTGTCGCGCATCCGCGTCGGTATGGAGGCGAGCGAAATTCAGAGCATCATGAACGATGCGACGCGAGCGCTGGGCGGCGTTCCGCAATTCGCACTGGTGCTGCTCAACGAGGCCGCCGCCTATCCGCATGGCAGCGACCAGCCGCAAAAGGTGGTCGAGGGCGGGGTGGTGCTGATGGACTGCGGCTGCACGGTCGAGGGGTATCAGGCCGACGTATCGCGGACCTTCGTCGTCGGGCGACCGAAGCCCGAGGTCGCACGCGTCTGGCAGCAGATGAAGCAGGGACAGGCGGTCGGCTTCGCCGCGGCAAAGGTCGGGACGCCCGCGGGTGCGGTCGATGATGCGGTGCGCGCTTATTACGAATCGATCGGCTATGGCCCCGATTACGACTTGCCCGGCCTGTCGCATCGCACCGGCCACGGCATCGGGCTCGACGGGCATGAGCCGATCAACCTGGTGCGCGGAGAGACGACGCCGCTGGCGCCGGGCATGTGTTTTTCGAACGAACCGGGGCTGTATCTGCCGGGCAAATTCGGGGTGCGGATCGAGGATTGTTTCTACATGACCGAAGCGGGGCCGCGCTATTTCTCTCAGCCGCAGCCGGCGATGGATGCGGTTTGAAGGAAGAAATGGTTCACGCGAAGGCGCGAAGGTGCGAAAGATAAGGTAGAAAAGGTGTCGCGCAGAGGCGCAGAGAGCGCAGAGATGCTTTTCTTGCCTGCCGCGTAGCGGCTTTAATCAGGCGGAATGACCTTTGCGGGCGTTCGGATGGAAGTGCCGCTGTCGCGGCAGGCTCAACTCCTCTGCGCTCTCTGCGCCTCTGCGCGAATAATCTTGTTCGCGCCTTTGCGTGAACCATTTCTTCTTCGCACGGTGAGCGCGCCATTCCGCTTGAGCCAGCGCCGCCGCCGCACTAGATCGCATCCATGACATCGACCAACGACATCCGCCGCAGCTTTCTCGATTATTTCGAAGGCCAAGGCCATGCGCGCGTGCCGTCCGCGCCGCTGGTCCCGCACAATGATCCGACGCTGATGTTCGTCAATGCGGGGATGGTGCCGTTCAAGAATGTCTTCACCGGGCTTGAGAGCCGTCCGTACAGCACCGCGACGTCGAGCCAGAAATGCGTGCGCGCGGGCGGCAAGCACAACGACCTCGACAATGTCGGCTATACGGCGCGGCATCATACCTTTTTCGAAATGCTCGGCAATTTCTCGTTCGGCGATTATTTCAAGGAACAGGCGATCACCCATGCCTGGACGTTGCTGACGAAGGAATGGGGTCTCGATCCGAACAAGCTGACCGCGACGGTCTATCATACCGACGATCAGGCGTTCGACCTTTGGAAGAAGATCGCCGGGCTGCCCGAACAGCGCATCATCCGCATCGCGACCAAGGATAATTTCTGGGCGATGGGATCGGACGGGCCGTGCGGGCCGTGTTCGGAGATTTTCTACGATCATGGCGACCATATCTTCGGTGGTCCGCCGGGCTCTCCCGATGAGGACGGCGACCGCTTCGTCGAGATCTGGAACCTCGTTTTCATGCAGTTCGTGCAGGAAGCGGACGAGATCGTCGGCGATCTGCCGCGCCCCAGCATCGACACCGGCATGGGGCTGGAACGCGTTGCGGCGGTGCTTCAGGGTGTCCACGACAATTACGACACCGACACATTCAAAGCGCTGATCGCCGAAAGTGGCGCGCTGACGGGTTCTGCCACCACGGGCGACAATCAGGCGAGCCACCGGGTGATCGCCGACCATCTGCGTTCGGCCGGGTTCCTCGTTGCCGACGGGGTGCTGCCCGCCAACGAAGGGCGCGGTTATGTGCTGCGGCGGATCATGCGCCGCGCGATGCGCCACGCGCATCTGCTGGGGGCCAAAGACCCGCTGATGCATCGCATGGTGCCAGCACTGGTCGCCGAGATGGGCGGCGCCGATCCCGACCTGGTGCGCGCACAGCCGCTGATCGAGGCGACGTTGCGGCAAGAGGAAACGCGGTTTCGCCAGACGCTGTCGAATGGCCTGCGCTTGCTCGACGAAGCGACGGCGGGGATGGGCGAGGGCGCGACCCTGCCGGGTGCGACTGCGTTCAAACTCTATGACACCTACGGCTTTCCCTATGACCTGACCGAGGATGCGCTGCGGGCGCAGGGGCTGTCGGTCGATCGCGCGGGCTTCGATGCGGCGATGGCCGAGCAGAAGGCGGCGGCGCGCGCGGCATGGAAGGGATCAGGGGCGAAGGCGTCCGACGATGTGTGGTTCGACATCGCCGATGCGGTCGGTGGGACTGAATTCACCGGCTATACCGCCAGCGAAGGCGAAGGGCAGGTCGTCGCATTGGTCAAGGACGGCGCGCGCGTCGATCGGGCCGAGGGCGGCGAGGTGATCATGCTGACCAACCAGACGCCCTTCTATGGCGAAAGCGGCGGGCAGATGGGCGACGCGGGCGTGATTTCCACCGACAAGGGGCTGCGCGCGGTGGTCGAGGATACGTCGAAGCCGCTGGGGCGGCTGCACGCGCATCATGCCCGGATCGAGAGCGGCGTGATTGCGGTGGGCGACACCGTGCATCTGGCGATCGACGTCGCGCGGCGCGATCAGGTGCGCGCCAATCACTCGGCCACGCACTTGCTGCATGCCGCGCTGCGCGAGCGGCTGGGGGCGCATGTCAGCCAGAAGGGGAGCCTGGTCGCGCCCGACCGGCTGCGGTTCGACTTTTCGCATCCATCGGCGCTGACCGCCGACGAGATGGCAGCGATCGAGGCCGATGTGAACCGCGAAATCCGCGGGAACGAGGATGTGACGACGCGGCTCATGACCCCCGACGATGCGGTCGCGGCGGGTGCGTTGGCGCTGTTCGGCGAAAAATATGGCGACGAGGTCCGCGTGCTATCGATGGGCGCGCTGAGCGAGCGGCATTATTCGGTCGAGCTGTGCGGCGGCACGCATGTCAGCGCGCTGGGCGACATTGCGCTGTTCAAGATCGTGTCGGAAAGCGCCGTTTCGTCGGGCGTGCGCCGGATCGAGGCGCTGACCGGAGAGGCGGCGCGACAATGGCTAAACCAGCGCGACGAGCGGTTGCGTGAGGCGGCGGCGGCGCTCAAGTCCGCGCCGGACGAGGTGCCTGTGCGCGTGGCACAGCTGGTCGAGGAACGGCGTCGGCTGGAGCGCGAACTGGCTGATGTGAAGAAGGCATTGGCGATGGGCGGTGGCGGTTCCTCGCCTGCCGCCGGGCCAGAGGAAGTCGGCGGCGTCGCGTTTCTGGGGCAGGTGGTGGACGGCCTCGACCCCAAGGGACTGCGCGGTGCGGTCGATGAGATGAAGCAGCGGGTCGGATCGG
>Ga0172374_1001537_pt1 | contig 15310 bp, 9 predicted proteins | sample LakKiv3m_FD_114536 | JGI IMG/M metagenome (GOLD analysis project Ga0172374, IMG submission 114536) | Freshwater microbial communities from Kabuno Bay, South-Kivu, Congo - kab_092012_10.3m | ecosystem: Environmental > Aquatic > Freshwater > Lake | place: Democratic Republic of the Congo... | reverse complement strand
GACGAACGGGTCGCCGCGAAAACGTCCACCCGGCGACGCGCTGCCAACGCCGATCCCCGGTCCCCACGCCAGCAACCCCACGCGCACGCCGCCGTCGTAGGTCGAGCCTTTGCCCTCGCGCAATACCGGATCGCCGTACGGTGCGTTGGTCTGGCCCTGGTCGGCAGTGAACAGAACCAGCGTTCGCTGCGCCAGGTCGGTGATACAAGCCGCTCCGGGTGTGCCTCCGCAATCGATGTTGCTCGCGCAGTACTGTCCGGCCGTTTCGGGCGATGACTTGCTGTTGCAGACGCCGTTTTCCAGCGTCTCGAGCACCTTGCCGATGGCGGCGTCGACTTCTTCGAGCGAACTCCAGAATTTGTCCGCGTAGCCGGGTTCGTTGGTCGTCAGTCCGGCCGTCGCATAGTGCGCCAACGTGCGCGTCGGGGCGTCCATCGGCGAGTGCAGCGAGTGGAGCGGCACCGCCAGGAAGAACGGTTCATCGGCGTGACGGCCGATGAAGTTGGTCGCCCAGTCGCGGTAGACGCGGGTGTCGTACATGCAGCCTTCGAGACCCGAATTTTCGTAGCTGGCGTCCGAGTTGCACGGGTAGTGGTACTCACCGGTCAGGATGTCGCGCTCGGCGTCCTTGTACCAGAACTTCTTGGCAGTTCCGCCGGCGTCGACCCGCTTGTCCTTGAAATAGTAGAGCCCTTCGAGCGGTCCGCGTGTCGGGCTCTTGGCGCGAGAAGTACAACAATCGGGGTTGGACGCGGCATCGTCGGGGTGGCACGCGGTCTGATTGCCGGGGCCGACGTACTGCCCCCACGCAACGCAGGTGTCGGAGTCGCCCGAACCCGACCGGCACGCTGCGTCGGTCGCACACGGCAACGGATCGAGTTCGTAGCAGTAGTTGTCGTCGCTCGACAGAACGTCGGGACCTTCTGCGCACGCGCAACGTCCGGGTCCGCCCGGACACGCGGCGTCGCACTCCGTGCTCGAGATGCAACCGCGCGCCGCGGCCGCCAGCGCGGCGTTCTTGCAGTAGAACCCCTGCCGATAATTCGCCGGCGGATTCTGCGGCATCGCCGGTGGGCCGCACAGCAGCTGGCTGTCCTTGAAAGGAACGCGGCTCGCGCCGCGGAAGAACATCGTTTCGTCGGCGCCGCGTTGCCACGGAGTCTGGTTGGCGTGTTCCTTGCTGCCCAGATGCCACTTGGCCAGGTGGCCGGTAGCGTAACAAGGAGTGTTCGGATCACTGTCGCTGCAACCCGGAAGGTTCTTCAGAAGGTCGCCGATCGTCAGCTCGGTAATTTCGAGCTTGCTCCCGTTCAGGCTGACTCCGACCTGCCCGGGGTAGCGGCCGGTGAACAACGAAGCGCGAGTCGGCGCGCACTTGGCCGAAGTCGAGTAGAAACGTCGAAACGCCAGCCCCTCTTCGACCAGGCGGCGCAGGCCGCCGTGGTTCGACAACACATCGGTCTGCAGATCGCAGCTGCCGTTCTCTTCGGCGCAAGGATTTCCCGGCTGGTCACGCTCCACATAACGGAAGGCATCGGCGTTGGTGGAAGAAACCACGCTCTGGTCTCCGTCCAGGTCGACCGGAACGACCAGCAACGACGAAGAGGTCGGGTGAAGGAAGTTGTTGCCGAGCGGGCACAAACCGCCGGGGCACGCGCGCGAAGCGTAGAACCTCGACATCGCGCGATTGTACTCGGGAAGCCGCAGCGCGCCTTCGGTGAGTACCTGGTCGGGCAAGGTCCGCGGCGGGTTGTTCTGGTCCGGCCACACCAGCGGGGTGTTGAAGAACGGCAGATCCGAAGGGCTCGAATCGTCGAGTTCGAAGATGATCACGTTCTGGGGCCGCGGGACGTTGGAACCCGCGCCGCAATAGTCCAGCGCGGCCGCCGGCGAGACCGCGGCAAGCGGCATAGGCAGGGCCACCACCGCCAAGCCGGCGACATACCTGGCTGCATTCCAAAGCTTCATGATCCGACCTCCGGTTGTTCAGCGGTTCGCCGCGTCCAGGCGGTATTCATCAGGGAGTGGCCGCGGCGCCGTCGCGATCTCACTGCGCACGCGTCCCTGCTCGGCCGGCATCCGCGACAGTCTTTTCTTGTGCCCCAGGGGGAGCCCACTGTCCAGTCAGTATTTCCGCGGCACGAAGTGAAAACGCGGGCTGCCCGCCGCGCGAGCTACCAGTCACGAGAGTCATCTGAGCAGACTGCGTCAGCGGCCCGCCTGCACAGGGTCGCGTCAGCGGCCCGCCTGCACAGGGTCGCGTCAGCGGCCCGCCTGCACAGGGTCGCGTCAGCCGCTCGCCTGCACAGGGTCGCGTCAGCGGCCCGCCTGCACAGGGTCGCGTCAGCGACCCGCCTGGATGAGCCCCGCGACCGAGAACCAGTCTTCACGCACCGAGGTCGGCGCGTCCATGCCGAGGTCGAGATACCAGCCGGCCTCGTTCTGGAACGCGATGCCGGGGATCGCCACGCGCGTGCCGTGCATCAGCTGGGTGTCGATCACCGAATAGGCGTAGGCGAACATGCGCTGGTCGGGATACGAATAGTCCACCTTCGGGTTGGGTTTCTTGTCGGCGCGGAAGCTGATCATCACCGTCTTCCAGAGCTGGCCGTTCTGGTCGAACAGGTCGGAGTAGCCGATGATATTCGACTCCTTGTCCAGGTAGATGATGCGTTTGGAGTAGGCGTAACCGGCGGCCCTGGGTTTGCCTTCGACGATGTAGACCGCGGGGCGCAGTTCCCACGGCTCGCAGAACGTCATCCCCCCGTCCTTGGCGCACGGCTTGGGCGGCAGGCGCTGGCCGTGCAGCGACATCAAGAGCGGCTTTTCGCCGAGGAACTTCCAGGTGAACCACGGGATCTGCCCGGCGTAGCCGCCGAAGCTGTCGACGTCGATGTCCTGGCCGAACAGCGCGTCGCTGCGCTGGGCGCTCGACATGCGGCGCACGCGCCGCACGAACGGCAGGTAGAGCCAGGTGTCGTCCTGGCGGGTCTGGTCGAGGTAGCGAAACGACACCCCGCCCACGCCCTTGAGGTCGAACGGCTCGATCAGCGGGTAGAGCCCGCCCTTCTGAAAGACCTGGTCGGTGTTCGGAAGAATGTCGGGCTTGGGTTCGTTCTTGATGCGGCCCTGGAAGCGCAGCACGCGCAGCCAGTCGGGTACGAAGTGGCGCTCGACGTTGTAGTGGCGGTTGCCGTTGGCGTCGATGTAGAGGTTGCCGGTGTCGGCGTCGGTCAGGTGACAGTCCAGGGTCTCGGTGAAGTAATGGGTGCGCTCGAAGTTGTACATGACCTTCTGCGCAGCCTGCGGATCGCTGGCATCGATTATCGGAAAAGGCTTGCCGGCTACCCAGTTATCGAGCGTGTTGTTAGAGTTCAGTTTAACCTGGGCCGAGTACTTCTCGGTGGCGGCCTTGTAGTCGGCGGGGATCGGAATCGGCTCGCTCTTGACGATGTCCAGATCCATGCCGTTGTCGATGCACCACTTGACCCCGGGAGAGACCAGCCCCTCGATCTTCTGGGAGTTTGCCTTGGTGATCTGGTCGCCCGGCGAGACCTGCGCCAGAACATCGGTACACGGGCAGAGAACGACGAAGCCCGCGGCCCCGAGCAGGGCCGCGAGGCGGGAACCCACAGCGCTTGGCATGCCGCGGAGTTTGCCGTGCTGACAACCTGTAGGCAATGGTGAAAAGGGCGATCTCGCCGATGGGACGAACCCAAATCCAGACCCGAGTTCGTGTCGGGCGCGCAGCGCGAGCGCGGGTTCCACGCCGCACCTCCCTAACAAGTGTTAGTCGCCGCCGGCCAGTGATTTTTTGTCGCCGGTCGCGAGGCCAGCGACTGGGCCTTTCGAGGCTGGGCGGCGGCCGCGAAACGCCCTCGGCTATGGTTCGAGTCGAATCGAGCTATCACTGAGATGCGGTTGTTATTGCTAGGCAATGACCCCGGATGCAAGAAACATCATCGGGCAGCGACGGCGGCCCCGCCAAGCGTCCGCGCATCCCTGTAAACCGCCCGGGCGCGGCTCTGCGTGCGGAGCGTAGAGAGCCCTCTCCGATGCACTTGACGCTCTGGCACCGGCAGCCCACAGTCTGCGACGCACCGGCCGGATCGCGGCCTCGATTGTTTCGAGCGGGGCGCCGGCTCCCATCCGGGTCCCCTCGTCGGAACCACGTCTCAAACCGTCACTGAAACCTCCTCCCTCTGCCCCGTTCCGGCCCGGTGCGCGCGTTGCGCCCACCGGACGTCCGGAAACGGCACCTTCCCCTTTGGCGCTTGGGCATGGAACCGCAACGCGGGGAGGCTGGTGTTGGTCGCCGTCGATCGCCGCCGGTCGCCACCGAGCTATCTCCAAAGGGAACAAATTGTTGCTCCCGGCCTTGCGCCACCATTGACCTCGCCGCCCCCCTCGTGTTTCCATCGCCGGGATACTACCCGAGAGGGGGAACACAATGTCGATTGGGAATCTTCGCTACGCGGTACTGGGCCTGATCGCCTCGAAAAACGAGGGCATCCACGGCTATCGGCTGCGCGGCGAATGCGAGGCCATCGCCGATGACTTCTGGTCGCTCAACTACGGCCGACTCTATCGGATGCTAGACGAGCTCGAAAAAGCCGGCGAGCTCTCGGTCGAAGACGAGATCCAGAGGGGCCGCCCCAACCGGAAAGTCTACCGCATCACTCAGAACGGGAAGCAGAACCTGGACGACTGGCTGCTGGCTCCGGTGCGAGAGGACGCCCAACCCCTACGTGACGAATTGATCCTCAAATTGCTGTTCCTGGGATCCGACGACACCGACCGCGTCTACACGATGATCAAGCAGCAACGAAGCATCTACCTTACCCGGCTGGCGCGGATCACCAGACGCAGGCGACGGCTCGAGAAGGCGGGAGTAGACATGCGCGCCACCGAAATCATCCTCGACGGCGCCGAAATGCGTGTACGGGCCGACTTGTCGTGGCTGGAGAGCATCGAGCGGCGTTTGATCCGACAGGCCTGAGGCGCACCCGCGCATGATCAGCTTCGAAGCAGTTCACAAGACATTCGGACGAGGCGCTACCCACGTAGAGGCTCTTCGCGGTGTCGAACTGGAGATCCCGAAGGGACAGATGTGCGCGATAATGGGGCCGAGCGGCTCCGGGAAGAGCACGATGCTGCACCTCGTCGCGGGACTGCTGCAACCCGACAGCGGCCGCGTGCGGCTCGCAGACCGCGAACTCTCCGCGATGAGCAGTGACGACCTGTCACTGCTGCGCCGCCGCGAAATCGGCATCGTGTTCCAGTTCTTCAATCTGCTCCCCTACCTGACCGCCGCGGAAAACGTCGCGCTGCCTCTGCGCCTCGAAGCGGTAGCGCACCACGAAGAGCGCGAGCGAGTCGCAAAGGCGATGGAACTCGTCGGGATGACGCACCGCAAGAATCACCCCGCCAACTCTCTGTCGGGCGGCGAGATGCAGAGGGTCGCGATCGCGCGCGCGCTGGCGATCTCGCCCTCGGTCGTTCTGGCCGACGAACCGACGGGAAACCTCGATTCGATCGCCAGCCGTCAGATCATCGAACTCCTGCGCGGCCTCAACGAAGACATCGGAGTGACGACCCTGGTTGTCACTCACGATCCGGTCTGGGGTTCGTTTTGCGATCGGATAGTCCGCGTCAGCGACGGGAAAGTGACCGAAGACATCGCACTGACCGGTACCGCCGCCGGACGCGCCTGACGACGACCGCGCGTACGTTACGGCTCACCGGGGCGAATCCGGGATAAACACCTCACCAGCGGATCGCCATACCTGCCGAGCTCCACGTGGAGCTTTCGGCAGTGTGCATGACGAGCAGATCTCCCGACACCAGTGCGCCTTCTCGTTTGAGTTCGTCGAGCAGCAGCAGGATCGACGCCGAGACAGTGTTCCCGACGCGGTCGATGTTGATCGGGATTTTCTCGGGGGGGAGCCCGTAGGACGCGCCGATCCTGTGCATGTTGCCGGTGGCCTGGTGGGTCACGAAGAAACGCACCGAGTCGCTGGTCACGCCCAGCTTGTCCATCACGCGTGCGGCGGCCTCGGCGGCGATCCGCCCGCCTCTTGCCAACACGCGTCTGAAGTCGTGATAGCCGAGGTCTTCGCCTTTCGAAAAGCGCTCCTGAGTAGGCGGGGTCGCCGACAACATTCCCGGAAACATCACGCCGGGCGGTTCGTCGATCAGCGCCAACTCGAGGTCGATCAACTCGATGCTCGGCTGGCTCGTCCCTTCAGCGGCCAGCAACCACGCGCCCGCACCATCGGCGTACAACACCGAGTTCAAGCGATGATCCTTGGGAACCGCCGGCCCGAACCTGAAGAACGGCGACAGACTCTCGGCTGCCACGACCAGCACGCGACGGGCACGGCCCGAAGTCAGCATCGCTTCGGCGAGCGCGGTGCCGCGAAACACGCCGGTGCACGGAGCGTTCAGCGTCAAACCCATGGCTCGTTTCAATCCGAGCTTCTTTGCCACCAGCGCATCGAACGGCGGGTTGAGGTAATCCGGCGTGGTGGTGACTGCCACCAGCAGATCGACCGCCGTCGGATCGAGCCCCGCGTCAGCCATCGCAGCCGCACCGGCCGCCGCAGCCAGGTCGCTGCAGCGCTGCCCTTCGGGTGGATCGGCCCTATCGATCCCTCGCGTCCAACGGCGCTCGGTGACACCGAAGAGTTCACGGATGCGCCCGTGCGGGATTGATGTGAGGGCCTCGAGTTCCTCGTTGAGCACCACCCTTTGCGGCAGACTCGATCCAATCCCCAGAATCCGGATCGTGCTCATGCCCGCTTCATCCTCCCGCCGGCTTCGTCGTCATTCATAACGAGCCGCGTCCAGCGCAGAAATCCGCAGCGCTGCCCGACCGCAAATCACCGCGGCAAGATAGGCGGCACAGACTGTCAATACCAAGCAGAAGCCGGCCCCCCACCACCCGAAGACGAACTCGAGCACGTAGCCGACCAACACGGGGTAGCTGAACTCGACCCAGACCCACGCCGAGATGCCGCCGACCACGACTCCCAGAACCGACGCGGCGATCCCGACGTTCAGAGCCTCGAGCACCATCATGCGAACCAACTCGCGGTCACGCATTCCGACCAGACGAAGAACCGCGAGTTCCCATTGGCGGTCGAGTATGTTGGACGCCAGCAGATCCGCAATGCCGACCAACGTAAGGAAGATCACCAGAAGTTTGATGGTATCGATGTCGGCGAACGCTTCGCCGATCATGCCGTCGACGCGCTCGATCATCTCGCCCAAGCGCAGTACCGACAAATTGAAGCCTGCGCCGAGCTGGGTCGCGACCTCTTCGCGAAGGCTTTCCACCGAGGCGCCCGGAACCAAGTCGACAGCAAAATAATTCACGGCGTTGTCGTGCCATCGCTCGGCAAGAACCTGCCGCGTCACGATCAGCGACCCCTTGTCGGAAACATAGTCCGGCAGCACGGCGACGAGCGGCAATTCGATCGTACCGGTGGGCGAGTCGATCCTCACCCGACCTTGCGAGTACTCCAGCGGGAAGTGCCGTACGAAATTCTCCGAGGCGGCCGCCGCCGCGCCGCGCCGGATGCGCGCGCTCGCCTCCGCCATGCTCGCGCCCTCCAGCGGCTTCGCTTCGGCAAGCGCCACGTCGAGCAATCCGGGACTCAACACCGACAGAGCGATTCGGTCGCCGTGCAGCATCACTCCCTGAACTACGCGCAGGGTCTCCACATCTTCGACCGAGGGGAGTTCGCGCAGCTGAGTTTCGACCACGCCGCTGGTCGGCGCCGCGAGCCAGCCGCCGCTGCTTACCGGTGACGACACCAGCGCGTCGCCCGAGAAGCCGTACCAGTTGGACACCGAGCCGCGAAAGCTCGCGACGATGCTACCCGCCCCGACGGCGACCGCGATGCAAAGAGCTATGGCAGCAGAGGTGATCACGCTGCGTTCCAGGCTCCGAGCCAGATTCTCCCCTGCCAGCCGTCCCGGCATTCCCGAGAAGCGCGACATCGCGACCGCGCCGAGACGCCAGGCGGCAATCACGGCTGGTATTCCGACGATCACCGCAGCCGACACCACCGTTACGCCGCCAAAGGCGCACCAGGTCGAAGACGAGGCGCCGACACCGTGCCACAGGGCCACGCTGCCCGCCGCCAGACCCATCACTCCGCCCGCAAAAATCGGCCGCGGGAGGGTCCAGTGGATCGAGTTCGTCGAATGCCGTCGCTGAAGACGCAGCGGGTCGACTTCGCGCAATCTGCGTGCGGGCAGGAAAGCCGACGCCAGCGCGGTCGCCACCCCGCCTGCCGGATGAACGACGAACAACATCAGCGAATCGATCGCGCGGACGGGTTCCCCCATCGCCAGCGAATAGTTCAGCCGCATGCCTTCGGCGACGTCGCCGATCACGACGCCGGCCAGCAGCACCCCGATACCCACTCCGACTACCGCCCCGATCGCACCCAGAATACTCGCCTCCGCCATCAGCAACGCCACCAGCGCGCTGGGCTGTGTCCCGATCGTGATCAACATCGCCGCACTCGATCTTCGCTGCGCCACCAGCGTGACCGTCGACGCGTAGACGATGAAGATCGCGGCCATCAGGGCCATCGTGCTCATGCCCACCAGCGTCACGCGCAACCCTTGCACGGTACGCTCGGCTACCAAGCGCCTCTGCAACGGCTCGGCGACGACCAACGACGGACCGGCCACAGCCTGCAGTTGGCGCGTTGCAATGTCGCGGTCAGTGCCCGCGACCAGGCGAACGGCGATCTGATCGATCAGCGAGATCTCCAGATCGCCTCGCCTGCCGACAACCGGTTGCGCCGCCGGCAGGTACATCGCCGCGAGACGGCCGCCGAACACCTCACCGAGACCACGCGCGGCGAAGATTCCGCGCACCGTGTAGTCGTGCAGCCCGTCTACGCCGCTGATGCGGACCTTGTCCTCGAGTCGCAGCCCTCGCTCACGGGCCAGCCTGTCGGTGACGAACACCGCGCGCGGGTCGTTGAGGATGGTGAAGTCGTCCTTGGTGCGCTCGAGCACCTGGACGTCGAAGAGTTCCAGAACCTCCTTCTGCAGGACGTCGATGCCGAACAGGTCGACCGTCTCGGGCCGCTCGCCCTCGATCCTGACCGACCCGCGCACCAGCGCTGCCGCCTGGGCGACCGCGGGGTGCTCGCGAACACGATCCAGTACCTGTTCGGGAAAGCCGACCTCGCCGGTCCCGCAGGTCAGTTCCAGATCGGCCCTGCCGGCGATGCGCTGAAGGTCTGCGGAGAAACCCGCCACGATGCTGTCGGTGGCCACGCGCATCGCCGTCAGCAGCGCCACGCCGGTGGCGATCGAGCCCACGAACAACGCCACCCTGAGCGGCCTCGCCGTCAGTTCGCGGCGGCTCACCCACCACAGCAGAGTCAACAAACCTCGCAATGCGTCCTGTGTGCGACCGGGGCGCGATCGGCGCAGCGGGCCAAGCCTCCGCGCACCGACGCAAGACGCGCACCATCGACGGCTGATCGTAGCGACGGCGTAGCGGCCACCCTAGAGTTCGAAGCGATTCGCTATTTCGAAGTGGAATAGGTTGAGAGGCCCCCCTGCTCCGGCGATCGAGCCGAGGTCTTGCTCCAAGGTCGTCCGCGGGTTGCCGCCGCAGACGCGCTGCCCGCGTTGTCGACCACCAGGATGCACGCCACACGCTTTTGCCATCATAAGAAGTGACGCGCGAAAGCGGACCACTCATGTAGGCGAATCTTCTTGACGATTTGTGCGTGGAAGGGTGTGTTTTCTGTTTGACCAACTTCGCTGTGCGGAGTCTCATGCGCGTGGACGTTGCCTCGTCCCTACACCTGCGGCCCTGAGTGGGCAGACCGCGGGTGCTCGGTCCTATTCGCAAGGGGTAAGGCGATGTTCACTCCACATATCGGTCGCGGCCGAATCTCCAAGAATCCTTTCGTGCGAGCCGAAGTCCGCCAGCGCGCTCACGCCGGCGATACGCTCACGCGCATCCTCGAATCCGAAGCGGTCGACGCGATGCTGGGCGCCTTGGTGCTGCTGTTCGTGATCGACATCGCGCTCGGCGCCACGCTGGCCCTGAACGGGCTCTGGACGCCGCTGTTCTGACCAGCCCCGCTGCCTTTTGTCCATACCTGCCGCAACGCGTATCCTTCCTCCCTTTCGAACCAGCCGGCCGAGCGCCGGCACCCACAGATCACGAGTGCCGCGCCGGCAAGGCGCTGCCGGTGAACGACCAGACCGGCCGCCGGCCGGACCGACAGGCCAAGAGGAATCTTCGCGTGCCCACCGACAAGCATCCTGAGTCCGCGTCGCCAATCGGCGCCGGCGCGAGTGTCCCTGAATCCGCCGCCGCTCCGGCTTCACCCGCAGCGGCGCCGTCCGCGACCGCCGCGGGCAGCGACTTCATCCGCCAGATGGTCGCCGCCGACCTGGCCGCCGACGTCGCCGCCGGCAAGACCCCGCGCACCGTCGTCACGCGCTTCCCCCCGGAACCCAACGGATACCTCCACATCGGCCACGCCAAGGCGATCTGCCTCAACTTCACGGTCGCGGCCGAGAACGGCGGGCGCTGCCACCTGCGCATGGACGACACCAACCCGAGCAAGGAAGACGTCGAGTACGTCGACTCGATAACCCAAGACGTGCACTGGCTCGGTTTCGACTGGGGGCCGCACTTCTATCACGCGGCCGACTACTTCGAACGCCTCTACCAGTTCGCCGAGGAACTGATCGTCAAAGGAAAAGCCTTCGTCTGCGACCTCACCGCCGACCAGGTGCGCGAGTACCGCGGCACGCTCACCGAACCCGGCCGCGACAGCCCGTGGCGCGGCCGCTCGGTGGACGAGAACCTCGACCTGTTGCGCCGCATGCGAGCCGGCGAGTTCGCCAACGGTGCGCGCACACTGCGCGCCAAGATCGACATGGCCTCGCCCAACATCGTGATGCGCGACCCGGTGATCTATCGCATCCAGCACTCTTCGCACCACCGTAGCGGCGACCAGTGGTGCATCTATCCGATGTACGACTTCGCCCACTGCCTGTCCGACGCGATCGAAGGAGTCACGCACTCGCTGTGCACGCTCGAGTTCGTCCCCAACCGCGCCCTCTACGACTGGGTGCTCGACCAGGTGGACCTCAGCGCGCTGCCGTCGCGACCGCGCCAGACCGAGTTCGCGCGCCTGAATCTCACCTACACGGTGATGAGCAAGCGCACGCTGCGGCTGCTGGTCGAGGAAGGCCACGTGCGCGGCTGGGACGACCCGCGCATGCCGACCATCTGCGGCATGCGCCGGCGCGGCTACACGCCGGCTTCGATCCGCGCCTTCTGCGACAGCATCGGCATCGCGCGCAGCGACAACCTGGTGCAATTCGCGCAGCTCGAGTTCTGCGTGCGCGACGATCTCAACCGCCGTGCACCGCGCGTGATGGGCGTGCTGAACCCGCTCAAGGTCGTCATCGAGAACTACCCGCAAGACCGCGTCGAATACCTCGATGCCGTCAACAACCCCGAAGATCCCTCGGCCGGCACGCGCAAGGTTCCGTTCTCGCGCGAGCTCTACATCGAGCGCGAGGACTTCCAGGAAGACCCGCCCAAGAAGTTCTTCCGTCTGGCTCCGGGCCGCGAAGTGCGGCTGCGCTACGGCTACTTCATCACCTGTACCGGCGTCGTCAAGAATGCCGCCGGCGAGGTCACCGAGCTGCGCTGCAGCTACGATCCCGCCACCACCGGCGGCAACGCGCCCGACGGGCGCAAGGTCAAAGCCACCTTGCACTGGGTGTCGGCCGCGCACGCACTCGGCGCCGAGGTGCGCATCTACAACCAGCTCTTCACGCGCGAGAACCCCGCGCGTGTCGAGGAAGGCACGAGCGTCTTCGACGGCTTGAACCCGAACTCGCTGGAGTTGAATACGCAGGCGAGACTCGAGCCGAGCCTGGCGTCGGCGGCGCCCGGACAGACCTTTCAGTTCGAACGGATGGGCTATTTCACGGTCGATCCCGACTCGCGCAGCGGCGCCCTCGTCTTCAACCGCACGGCCACGCTCAAGGACGAGTGGGCCAACGTGCTCAAGCGCGCGGCCGAGGGCTGATCCGTTCGCCGGGGTAGAGACCCGGCTGGCCGATCACGGCCGCCCGCCCCGTCCGAATGAACAGCGGCCGGCCGGCCGTGCGCGGCGAGGCGGGGCGGGGGAATTGCTGGCATCAAGTATCGCGAGCGCGCACAGTGGGTCTCATGAGCGGATCCCCCAGAGGCCGCACAGCTAGATCGCAAGCAACGAAGCCGACCACCTTCGAAGGCAATCCGGTCGGTGAGCGCCACGATCGCGCCCTCGATCCTGTGGTGCATGAACGGCGCGAGATTCCACTAGGAAGTTCCGAGAACGACTTCCGGCTCATCGTCGAGAACCTCAACGACGTGGTATACGCCGCCGATCAGGCCGGGGTGTTCACTTACATGAGCCCGGCCGTCGCGCGCCTGTCGCACTACACCGCCGAAGAGATGCTCGGCAAACCGTTCGCCACTTTTGTCCACCCCGACGACATCGAAGAACTCGAGCAAAGTTTTCAGCGCTTGCTGGCCGGTGTCTACGAACCATCCGAGTTCCGCATCATAGACAAGAACGGTGCCGCCGTCTGGCTACGTTCCTCGAGCCGTCTGATCTGCGAGAACGGGCAAGTGACCGGCGTGACCGGCGTGTTCGCCGACATCACGGCCCGCAAACTGGCAGAAGCGGCGCTCAAGGAGAGCGCGGAGCACTACCGCAGCCTGTTCGAGAACGCCCACGAGTTGATCTACTTCCACGACATGGCAGGCAACTTCACGGCCTTCAATCGCGCCGCCCAGCGGATCACCGGCTACAGCGCCGAAGAAGCGACCAGCGGGCTCGACCTCGCGCGACTGGTGGCGCCGGAGGACTTCCCGTTCGTCGAGCGCCTGCTCAAGCAACTGGCCGGTGGTGCCGCGGTACCTCCTTCCGCGCTCGAACTCGACATCATCACCAAAGACGGGCGGCGCGTCTCTCTCGAAGTTTCGACTCAGCCGCTGCGGCAAGCCGGCCGTCTGATCGGGGTCCAGGGGATCGCCCGCGACGTCACGGACAGCAAACGTGCGCACGCCGAGATCCGACGACTCAACGAAGAGCTCGAACAGCGGGTGCGCGACCGTACCGCGCAATTCGAAAACGCCACCAAGGAAATGGAAGCGTTCAGCTATTCCGTCTCCCACGATCTGCGCGCACCGCTGCGGGTGATCGAGGGTTTCAGCCACGTCTTTCTCGAGGAGTACGGCGCGGCGCTCGACGCCGAGGCCCGCCACTACGTGGAACGCATTCACGCGACCAGCTTGAGGATGGGCGAGTTGATCAGCGACCTGCTGGCACTGTCGCGCGTGACCCGCACCGCAATGTACCGCAGCCGAGTCGATCTCAGCGCGATGGCCCGTTCCATAGCCGCCGAGCTACACCGCGGCGCACCCGACCGCGACGTGCGTTTCGAGATCCGCTCCGGCGTCGTCGGAGACGGCGACAGATCGTTGCTGCGCATCGTGATGCAGAACCTGCTCGACAACGCGTGGAAGTACACCAGCAAGAAGCCGCGCGCGCGAATCGAGTTCGGCGCCGTCGACGGCGACGACGGGCCGGTCTATTTCGTACGCGACGACGGAGCCGGATTCGACATGCACTACGTCGCGAAACTGTTCGGCGCCTTCCAACGCCTGCACTCGGCGGCCGAATTCGATGGCACCGGGATCGGATTGGCCACCGTTCATCGAATAGTCCAGCGCCACGGCGGCCGCGTGTGGGCCGAGGGAGAGGAAAACGAAGGCGCGACTTTCTACTTCACGCTGCCGCCGTTGCGCTGGAAAGTCTGAATCGCCAAGCGCTGTCAGTGGCGGTGTCGACCGCATCCTCGAATCGGTCACAGGTTGCGCTGGAAAGTCTGAATCGCCGAGCGCTGTCAGGCCTCTCCCGGTGCCCGGTCAGGCGCAGACCTTCAGAACGAATCGATCCATCTCCAGACGCGCCTTCGGTACCGTACGCAAGTACGGAAGAACTCCGGCCCGTCCGAGGATCTCATCGACCACCGTGCGCTCTCCCTCCGGAAGCACCGCGTAGCGCCGGGCGGTGCGCTGGTGACGCCAGACCGAGTACGCGCTGGCGATGCGCTGTTCGCGCACGCCGAGTACCTCCTGTTCGATCATGCCGAGCACGCGCGGGGCTTCCTCGCCCGCTTTCAGCGTGCCGACCGTTTCCGTGACGAAGGCGCTCACCGCCATCTGCATCGGTACGAAGACCCGACCGATCTCGGCGAGGATCGGCAGCAAAGTCTCGTGGACTTCGGGAGGTTCGGCCCAAGGTGACGGCGGCGCGGCGTCGTTCACCTCGTGGATCCACGCCATCACCCGCGGTGAACGCTCGCGCATGATGCGGCCGGGAACCGGATCGCGGCTCAGGTGCGGGTAGAAGGCCCCGACGAACGCGAGATCGGCCAGCGTGAGCGCATCGCCGAGAAGGAAGCGGTGCTCCAGCAAGTGCGCGTCGAGCAGATCGAGCATCTGGTCGTAGAAGTCCTCGATCGCCCGTGTGGTCTTCTCGGTGATGCCGAGGAACGGCAAGGCTCCCGACATCTGCCCCACGAACCGCATCGCCGAAGCGCCGAACACTCCGGTCCAGTCGTCGATGATCCACTGGCGCTGCTCGGCAAAACTCCACCGGTAGTGCATCGCCAGCAACACGAACGCGTCGTCGCAGAAATCCTGGATGACCTCAGCCACCATGCGCACGGCCGGATCCTCGGGCAGCACCTGCGGGAACGGGTACAGCGTCTCGACGCGCTCGATCATACGCGGCGTGTCCTGCAATACTTCACCGCTGTCGGTTTCTATCACCGGAATGAAACGCACGCCGGTCTTGGGCAGAATCACCTCGCGAATGACTTTGGCGTCGGCCCAGACCTCGACGTAGGGGATCTTCTTGTAACGCAGCAGCGGGCGGATCTTGGCCGAGAAGAACGACATCGGAACCGCGTAGAACTTCCAATAATTCCGGTACATGGACGGCGATATACGCGGGAAGTCGGCAAAACGAAAAGCGCGCCCCAGGCACTAGCGGCGCAACGAGTGCCGATTGCACCCGCTTCGTCGCTGGCACGCTCGCAGCGGATGGCCTAACCTCGCCTCGATGCCGGCGCTGTCTTTCGGCGACTTCTTCCTTCACTGCGAGACTCCCGAAGCCGCCCGCTACCGTGCACCGATGCTGGTGTTGCCGGGGCTGTTCCAATCTTTCGCCTGCTGGCGACCGAT
>Ga0172374_1001535_pt1 | contig 15313 bp, 12 predicted proteins | sample LakKiv3m_FD_114536 | JGI IMG/M metagenome (GOLD analysis project Ga0172374, IMG submission 114536) | Freshwater microbial communities from Kabuno Bay, South-Kivu, Congo - kab_092012_10.3m | ecosystem: Environmental > Aquatic > Freshwater > Lake | place: Democratic Republic of the Congo... | reverse complement strand
CCGAGGGTGGTCGACTACAACCCGATCACCGGGAAGATCTTCTTCGTCGAAGGATCGGGTAGTCGGGTGTTGTACATCGATGTGGCGGGGAAAGTGCATTTGTTTGCCGGCACAGGGGCGAGTACGTTCTCCGGCGACGGCGACCCCGCGACGGCCGCCGGGTTGAACGACCCGCGCGCGGTCACCGTCGACTCCCGCGGCAACGCCTACATCGCGGACTACGGCAACCACGCGATCCGCATGGTCGTCGGTGGCGCCTTGCCGTAACGCGAGTTGGAGGTTGGCGATGAAGAATAGGATCGATCTGCCGCATTCGATGGATATCGTCTCCGACGAACTCAGCAGAAGGGATGTACTGAAGGAGGGAATCGGCCTGGGGGCCGCCCTGGCCGGCCTCGGGGCGGCTTCCGGACACGCGGCGACGGGTGCGAAGATCGACAACAGCGCTTCCTCCGGCGGGGGTCCGGACCATAAGATCCGTCCTCCCGCCGATGGGTGTCTCGTCGGCTTTTACAAGCCGGATCCTCCTTCGGACTGCATCCGGCATTACCGGACTGCATTCGGCGCGAATCCGTCCCTATTTGCCGTATGGAGCCATATCGCGGAACGTTTTCCAATGATAGGAGCGGGAATGCTCAAGGAACGGGGGATGCTTCCGTATATCGTCATCTATCCCGGCGTCGCGAGACAGTTGGAAAAATACGAACCGGGCGATATCGTGAACGGTCAATGCGATCGGTATATCAAAGGGTTGGCCAACGACGCCGTAACGTTCGGGAAGAAACACGGGAGTTTTTTCTTTACTACGATGGTGGAACCGAATACCGACTGGTGGTACTGGAGCCGGAAACCGAACATCCCCGAGGCGGTGAGGCACTTCTGGGAAATCTTCGAAGACCAGGGAGCGAACCGGTATGCCACCTGGACCTGGGAAGCATTCTGCCCCACAAGGTACGGTTTCCGCGTCGACGATCCCGAACCGTATTATCCGGGAGACAAGTATGTGGACTGGATCGGCCTTAACGTCTTCGCGAACCTGAAGAACAAGTATATCCGCGAAGACACGATGTTCCGGGATCTGCTGTCGAAACCGTTCGAACGGATGGTCGCGAATCACCCGGGAAAACCGATGATGGTCTCGGAGTTCGGAAGGACGCCCGGGGAGAACCAGCCGCCGTGGCTGATCGACGCGTTCCGAAGCATCAAGAACGAATACCCGAAAATAAAAGCGGCGATCTGGTACGACAATATCACCGCCGTCCATGGCGGGCAGGACCACACCCTGGACCGGAGAAGCCTGAACACCCTGAAAGAGATCTTCAAGGATCCATACTGGAAAATGGTGAGCTGAACCAGACCTGACATTGCCCGCGTGGACGAGCGCACGGAGCAGGGTGGTCCCCGGAGCGAAGGTCGCTCGTGCGGAACCGGCAGACTGGGAGAGGAACGCAGACCGCGACCGCGGCGATGAACCCGCACGGCTGCGCTTTACCTCACTGCGCCCCCCCTCTTGCGGCGGCTCCGCATCGGGGCCGCCTACCGGACATGGCCGCGACAAAACGGTGTTGAGGGCACAGCGGAATTGAAACCACGCTTGTCCTATGATGAAAGAACGTCGATGGTCTCCATGCCGCGATAGAGCGCGCCGAGTTTTTCCCACTTCACGCGGAACTGACTTCTTCGTTTCACCTGTGGCCTTGTTCCAGAGACTTGTTCCATCTTGATCCCCGGATCGTAGTAGACATCTCCCTGCCCGAGTGCTTCAAGCAACAGAAGGAAATCCGTCCCTTCCCCTAGATTGACCAGGCGGCCGTATCGGTACTGTCGTCGAGGGTCGGTACGACATTCGCTGGGGATATAGGCAGCCCGGTCGTGTTTCCTCTTCCAGTGCTCGATCAACCCTGCAAAATGCCATACCGCGGCAATCTCATCGTCATCCGTCATCAGGGTGATTCCCTTCGAAATGTCCACGATCATTTTTTTCTCTACGTTATACCCGTCGAGCACCAAGGTTAACCCGGTGCGAGGGGCGCGGGTTCCGACCCGAAATATACCGCCGACATTCAGACGATCCGACCGGCCGAGAGTATCCGGATATCCGAAACGTCGGATAAATGATTCCACGCCAGCTTCCCTGTAATAACCTCCAGTTGGTTCCGGGGTCATCAGGGTAACAGGGCTTCCGCGGTCTGGACGAGTGAAATCAGGTACCCCGTGCTGCTTTACTTCCCATCCCATGAAATCCGGTTCCGCAAATCCGTTCGGTGTGACCCCAAGTTCCGCCTCAAGCGTATACCCGCCGCAATTGCTCGCATTGCATGGAATCCAGGATCCATCGACCCTCAGCCTGTGGGAGTCGATCCAGTCCAGAAGGTGTATCCGCCGAAGCCGGGAAATCAATATCTCGCGTGCAGCAATCCTTTCGCCGCCGACTCCAATCGGGATTTCGAAGAAGACCCCTGCTGCAGGCAGCTCCCCGAGGCTGTCCAGTTCATGAACAACGGCGGTATCCGCAGACGTCGCATATGCAATAACTTTCCCGTCGTTCCTGATGCCGAGAAAGAGCACCCGACCCGGATCCCGACTGGCCATTATTTCAGAAGGTGCCTGACGACAACCCTTGAGGAAGCCGGACATCCGGACTTCGGGGTATTGCGGATACAGGATCATTTTTGTTTCTGGTGCGTTGCAGAGCGTACCAGCTTCATCAGTCCAGAGCATATCCACCGCAGCCTTGAGAATGGTCCTTGTCAAGGCCTGTTCCGCATGAATGCCTTTATTCGGGATTATATTTATGGCCTCGAATCCTGGCCCGAAATACACCTGATTTTTTGAATTATCGTTGGGGGAAAGCCGCTTGACGTAGAGCCTGTTCACGCCGTGTGATGACATGATTTCCGTCAGACGTGACAGTTGCAGCTCTTGCCGCCGCCTCATGTCTCCGCAATGGTCACGCCGCACCGTTCCCTCCCCTTCCCCGAATCTCCATATTTCCTTGGCCAGAGTGTAACCATGTCCCCGCTTTCCGGAAAATAGTGTTATGCGACATACGACAAGGGCCCTTTATTGCACATTCCCATATCGTAAGAACACGCCATCCAAGGCCTGACAGGGTTTTGATCGCCGCCTTGTCTACCTCACGGTTTCTGTCGATCTTCTTTCGCCAGAACTCCGAATTGGAGGAAGGCCACTTGAACAGGAGGCAATGGTGTCCATGCCAGAAACAGCCATGAACGAGGATAACTGCCTTATATCGAGGGAAAACGATGTCGGGTTTGCCGGGAAGTTTACTGCTGTGCAGGCGGAAACGGAAGCCTGTAGCGAAAAGACCTTTCCGGATGAGAATTTCCGGCTTCGTGTCCTTTCCCCGGATCCCGGACATCATCCGGGATCGCGTGGCTTTGTCGACTACGTCCGCCATCCCTCACACGGAAAGTGGCATCTGAAGAGCCTTCGACTCCTCGGCTTCCTTGAGGGCCATGATGTGGGGCTTCATGATTCGTGCGACCTCTGCGATGACCGGAACGACCACGGCGTTCCCGAACTGCTTGTACGCCTGGGTGTCGGAGACCGGGATATTGAATTTTTGCCCCCCAGTATCGAACCCCATCAGCCGGGAGCACTCACGGGGCGTCAAGCGGCGCGGGTTCTTCCCCTGGCCCCTCGAAACGAGGATTTCCGACCCGTCCTTGTAATACCGCGCGGAGAGCGTCCTGGCTATGTTGGCCGGGCCGACGAGGCTGTATCCGAATCCGTTCCCCTTCGCTTTATGGCGTGCGGCGTAGTCACGCAGGTATTTCCAAAGGTGGTCCGTGAGAATGTACTTTGCGTCGACCCTTGCGTTCGTCCCCCCGGTGTAGGGGGGTTCCGCTTCCTCAGTGCCGTTCTCGGGATGGAGAATGTCTTGCATCAAGGGAGGGTTCTTCGAGATGTCCGGCAGGCGCAGTTGATTCCATGAGAATCCCGTCGGTTCACGGTACCCAACGATGATAATCCGCTCCCGGTGCTGGGGAACGAAGTGGCGGCCGTCGATGACCCTGTCGTGGACGTCATACCCGAGTTCATCGCGGAGCACACCGAGGATTGTGCGGTACGTTTTGCCGCCGTCGTGGCTGGCGAGGTTTTTCACATTCTCCAGCAGGAACGCCTTCGGCTGCTTCTCCTTGATGATCCGCGCGACGTCGAAGAAGAGCGTGCCTTGCGTTTCGCAGAGAAACCCGTGGGGACGCCCGAGGGCATTCTTCTTTGAAACGCCTGCAATAGAGAACGGCTGGCACGGGAAGCCGGCGAGGAGAACGTCATGATCCGGAATCTTTTTCTCGTCGATCCTTGTAATATCACCGACGAGAGGGTGGTCGTCCGGGAAGTTGGCCCGGTAGGTCTTGACGGCGTACTCATTCCATTCGCTCGTAAATACACATTTCCCGTTGTGCTCCTCGAAGCCCTTCCGGATGCCCCCGATGCCCGCGAACAGATCGACAAAGGTAAAATCCGCCTCCGCAACAGCAGCCTTCGAATTCGGCAGGAGCATCTGCTTCAGAACATCGACCGCGTATCGACGGGGACATGTTTCTCCCGATTCCCACCGCCGGATGGTGCGCGGCTCAACTCCGAGATGCCCGGCGATATCCTTTTGCGAATAGCGCTCCCGCACAAGCATCAATATCGGGCGAATTTCCGGGTATTCCTTCATTAATTGTTCCTCTGGGTAATTCAGGGGACAGTATGTCACCAAGGTTTCCCATGTCAAGCGAGGAATAAACCGATTCCTGCGGGATATTTCGTAGGACCATAGCGAGAGTTTCCTCCTCGGGAAAATCGAGCAGTAACATCACTCGCACATCGGAAAGTTCGACGCAGGGGCGACCCGGTGCGGAGTCGCCGGAGGAGGGGGGGCGCAGTGAGGTAAAGCGCAGCCGTGCTGGTTTACCGCACGGCGAGCCACGAACGGAGCCCCGCCCTCCGAAGGCGACGAAGCCCAAGGGGGCGCCCCCCTGCGGAGAAGCGTGAAAAAGGCGGGCACCCATACTTGGAGGAGGAGGCGGCTTCCCGAGGTAGCATCCGACGATGCTGCGGGTGCTCAGTGAAAGGCAATTGACACACGCTCACCAGGTTTGAGTGGCGGAATCGATGGTGACGGCCAAGGTGCCTCGCAGCCAGCTGAACTTCGCTTTCATGAATTCATAATCCGGTCCGGATGTTATGAAGGTCGCCTTTCCCTTGATCAGGAATCCGGCGCCTGCCCCGTGCAAGCCCTTGACTTTGCTGCTGCCCAGCGTGATCAGCACATCGGGATTGTGGGCGATGTTCGCCTCGGTCTTGTTCATATACCCCGCGGGAATGAACAATCTTCCATCGGAGGATATTCTGAGATAGGCGTTCCAGGTGTTGACCAGATGCGGCCCATCCTTTCCCAAGGTCGCAATGGCGACAACCCCGTCCTGTTTCATGATCTCGAGAAGTTTTTCCGGAATCATCGTGACCACCTCCTTTTGTTTGCGGGCGCTTGGAGCGCCCACTGCAGGAAAAGTATAACAATAGCGGCGGCCTGGTGCGGAGCCGCCGCAGGAGGCGGGGCAGAGTGAGGTAAAGCGCAGCCGTGCAGGTTCACCGCACGGCGAGCCACGAACGGAGCCCCGTCCTCCGAGGCGGCGCAGCCTTTAGCGGAGCTAGTTCAGTGGGCTACCGGACTTTCGCTCTTGCGCGCACGATCGAGACGACCGCGTAGGTGATCAGAAGGGCCGAGACGACCTGCGACTCGGAGAAGGGGCCGACGAAGCCGCGGGGGTCGTCGCGGAAGATCTCGAAGAACGACCGCGCGACGCCGTACAGGATCAGCATCGTCCAGAAGCGCACTCCCGGCGTCTTGAAGCGATCCCGCGTCACGTAGAGGATCCCGAAGATGGCGAACGCCGCCATCGACTCGTAGATCTGCGTCGGGTGGAGCGGCACGCCCCGCGGCGCGAGGCAGGCGGGGTCGGTGAAGGTGATCGCCCAGGGGAGGGTGGTCGGCTTCCCGAAGCAGCATCCCGCCGAGGTGCAGCCGAGCCGCCCGAACGCGAGCCCGAGGATGATCCCGATCGACGACGCGTCGGCCACCGGCAGGAACGGCATCCGGTTCCTCCGGAGGAACACGACGCAGACCGCGACCGCGGCGATGAACCCGCCGTAGAAGACCAGCCCGCCGTTCCACAGTTTGAGGATCTCCGAGGGCGCCTCCGCGTATTGCCGCCAGTAGACGAGGACGTGGAAGAGCCGCGCGCCGGCGATGGCGGAGAGGACGACCCAGAACCCCATGTCGAGGAACTTCTCGCGGTCGAGCCCCATGCGGGCGATCTCCCGGCCGGAGACCCACAGGGCGGCGAGGAAACCGATCGCGGCGAAGACGCCGTACGAGTAGATCTTGAGACTACCGATCTGCAGCAGGACGGGATGCATCCCCGACCTCCTTTGGGGAGAAGACCATGTCGATCACGAGCAGGGCGACGCCGATCGTGATCCCGATGTCCGCCACGTTGAAGGTCGGCCAGTGGTGGTTGCGCCAGTACAGGTCGAGGAAGTCGACGACGTACCCGAGCCGCGCCCGGTCGATCAGGTTCCCGATCGCGCCGCCGAGGATGAGCCCCAGGCCCACGGGCGCGGCTCCCTTGCAGGGGAGGTACGCGATGTAGGCGAGCACCGCCCCCATCGCGAGCACGGTCGCAAGGATCAGGAACGGGTGGACCCAGCGGGGATCGAGGTGCGACAGAAGGCTGAAGGCGACCCCCGTGTTGCGCACGTGGACCAGCCCGAAGAAGCCGGACACGATTTCGCGCGGCTCGAACAGGGGGAGGGTCCGCACCGCATAGACCTTGCTCGCCTGGTCGACCGCGCCGAGCAGGACCGCCGAGGCGATCGGCACGGAGAATTTCCGCAGGGTGGTCACAGGCACGGCGTTACGTCCTCACGGCGGCTGCGCACCGCACGCATAGATCCGGCGCTTCGGCGACCGTACCGACCTCGGGGGTATGGTTCCAGCACCGTTCGCACTTTCCCCACGGCGCTTTTTCCACCGCGACCGTAAGCCCCGGGAAGGCGGCGCTCTCGTACACCCCGGCGCCGGACGCCTCGCCCACGACGATTTCCGAGACGATCAGCGCGTCGCGGATCTCCCGGGAGTGCGTCTCGAAGAGGTCCGCGAAGGGGCCCGGGGAGATCGTGACGAGCGCGTCCTGGCCGCTGCCGATCGCCTTTTCCCTGCGCGCCGTCTCCAGCGGCTGCGCGACTTCCGTCCGCAGCGCGAGGATCCGCTCCCAGCGGGCCGCGATCGCCTCCGCCTCCGGAATCCCCCGCGGCGAAGGGAGGTCCGAGAGGAAGACGCTCTCCGGCTTCCCCGGGTACGCGGGGAGGTACCCCCACGCCTCTTCGGTGGTGAACGACAGCACCGGGGCCGTCAGCGACAGGAGACCCCGGGCGATCTCGAAGATCGCGGTCTGCGCGGAGCGCCGCGCGGGGTCGCCGGCGGGGGAGCAGTACATCCGGTCTTTCAGCACGTTCAGGTAGAACGACGACATGTCCACGGAGCAGAAGTTGTTGACCGCGTGGAAGAGGATGTAGAACTCGTACTCCTCGTACGCCTTGCGCACCGTCGCCGTCAGGCGGTCGAAGAGGACCAGGGCGTACCGGTCGATCTCCTCCATCCGGTCGACCTTCACTGCGTCCCGCGCCGGGTCGAAGTCGTTCAGACTCGAGAGAAGGTAGCGGATCGTGTTGCGGACCTTCCGGTACGCCTCCGTCAGCCGGTCGAGGATGTCCTTCGACAGCCGGATGTCGTCCCGGTAGTCGGCCGCGGCGACCCAGAGGCGGAGCAGTTCGGCGCCGTGCTTCTTGATGATCTCGTCGGGGGAGACCACGTTCCCCTTCGACTTGTGCATCGCCTCGCCCTTGCCGTCGACGACGAACCCGTGCGTCAGCACCCCGCGGTACGGCGGGACGCCGCGCGTCCCGACGGAGGCGAGGAGGGAGGAGTGGAACCAGCCGCGGTGCTGGTCGGACCCTTCCAGATAGAGGTCGACGGGGACGCCGAGGTTCTCCTTCCCCTCGCAGACGCAGGCGTAGGAGACGCCCGAGTCGAACCAGACGTCGAGGATGTCGGTCTCCTTGCCGAACGACGTCCCCCCGCACTTCGGGCACGCCGTTCCCGGCGGGAGCAGTTCCGACACGTCCCGGTCGAACCAGGCGTCGGCCCCCTCCTTCTCGAACAGGTCCGCCACGGGGTCGATGAGTTTCCGATCGAGCAGGTGATGCCCGCACCCCTTGCAGCGGAACACGGCGATCGGCACGCCCCAGGCGCGTTGGCGGGAGATGCACCAGTCGGGGCGGTTCGCGATCATCCCCTCGATCCGCTCCTGCCCCCAGCCGGGGATCCAGCGCACGGTGCGGATCCCCGCGAGGGTCTTCTCCCGCAGGCCGGTCTTGTCCATCGAGATGAACCACTGCTTCGTCGCCCGGAAGATGACGGGGTTCTTGCACCGCCAGCAGTGCGGGTAGGAGTGGGTGATCTCCCCGGACGCCATCAGCGCGCCGACCTCGGCGAGCTTGTCGTTCACCAACGGGTTCGCCTCGAACACCCGCTTTCCCGCGAAGAACGGGACGTCGGCGGTGAAGCGGCCGTCGTCGTCCAGCGGCGCGAGGATCCGCATGCCGTACTTGAGCCCCGTCTCGTAATCCTCCCGCCCGTGGCCGGGCGCCGTGTGGACGCACCCGGTTCCCGCGTCGAGCGTCACGTAGTCGGCGAGCACGAGGAGGGAGTCGCGGCCGGCGAACGGATGGCGGCACCGCATCCGCTCGAGATGCGCTGCGCGGAACGTGGCAAGGATCGCCGGGGAGGAGAGCCCCGTCTCCGCAGCGAACCGCTCCGCGAGCCCCTCGGCGACGACGTACACCTCGCCGCCCGCCTCGAGCGCGACGTAGTCGTAGTCGGGATGGAGCGCCACCCCGAGATTCGACGGGATGGTCCACGGGGTCGTCGTCCAGATGACGAAGAAGACCTTCTTCCCGGCCAGCGCCGGATGGATCTTCTCCGGCGGCTCCGCGAAGGGGAACTTGACGTGGATCGAGTGCGACGTGTGGTCCGCGTACTCGACCTCGGCCTCGGCCAGCGCCGTCCGGCACGAGAGGCACCAGTAGACCGGCTTCGTCCCCTGGTACACGGCGCCGCTCTCCACGAACCGGCCGAACTCCCGCAGGATCCCGGCCTCGTAGTCGAACGTCATCGTCCGGTACGGATTTTCCCAGTCGCCCAGCACGCCGAGGCGCTTGAACTCCTCCCGCTGGATGTCGATGAACTTCGCCGCGTATTCGCGGCAGAGACGGCGCTTGTCCCCGGTGGAAACCGCCCCCTTTTTCGGCCCGAGGGTCTTGTCCACCTGGTGCTCGATCGGAAGGCCGTGGCAGTCCCAGCCGGGGATGTAGATCGAGAGGGCCCCCGCCATCGTCCGGTACTTGACGATCACGTCTTTGAGGATCTTGTTCAGCGCGTGCCCGATGTGGATGTGCCCGTTCGCGTACGGGGGGCCGTCGTGCAGGACGAAGGTGGGGCGCCCTTTCCGGTTCTCCGCCATCTTTTTGTGCAGGCCCATCGCTTCCCACCGTGCGAGCGTTTCGGGCTCCCGCTGCGCGAGGTTCGCCCGCATCGGGAATCCCGTCTCCGGCAGGTTGAGCGTTTTCTTGTAATCCATGATCCCGCTTCTCTCTTCGCGTTGATTGAAAACGTTTTTATACCACGCGCTCAGGCTACTTGAACAGGTTTCGGAAGAAGTCGCCGACGCCGTGCAGCCCGCGGCGGAAGGTGTCCACGACGGGGTTCACCGGGTGCAGGGGACACGATTCCTTCGGCGCCGTCCCGGTCAAGTATGCCTCGCGCAATGTACGGGGGCACGCGGTGGTGGCGAGGAATCCCGACTCCGGGTCGATCTCCGCCGTTTCGATCCCCTCGGGGGGCCGCAGCGTCACGGGTCCGGATGCCGGGTAGAGGGCGCGCAGGAAGCGCGCCCAGATCCGGAGCGCTCCCTTGGCCCCCGGCAGCCCGGTGTCCGCGCCCGAGTCGTACCCGACCCAGACCGCGCAGACGACGTCGGGGGTGAAGCCGACGAACCAGGAGTCCCGGTTCCCGTCGGTGGTTCCGGTCTTCCCCGAGGCGGGGAAGGTGATCCCCATCCCCTTCGCCGTTTTCGCCGTGCCGCGATCGAGGACCCCTTCCATCGCGTATCCGGTGAGGTACGCCGCCCTCGGATCGACCGTGCGCTCCCAGCGGACTTTCGCCGAGGTGAGAATCTCCCCGTCCGCGGTGGTCGCGGAGAAAAGAGGGAACGGATCGTAGCGGACCCCGTCGGACGCGATCGTCGCGTAGGCGTAGGCGAGCTCCACCGGCGTCACCTCGAAGGAGCCCAGCGCCATGGAGGGGACGGGAGAGAGGGGAGAGTGGATCCCCGCGGCGCGGGCGGTCTTCACCACTTCCGGCAGTCCGACGTCCAGCGCGAGCCGGACGGTGGCGGTGTTCACCGATTCCTCGATCGCCCTGCGCACCGTGATCTCCCCGTACCGCTTCCCCTCGAAGTTCGACGGGGTCCACGGTTCCTTCGGCCCCGGTACCGTTACCGGCTCGCCGGAGACGATCGTGGAGAGCGTCGTCTTCCCCTTTCCACGGGCCGCGCGCTCCATCGCCGCGAGCAGAACGAACGGCTTGAAGGCGCTTCCCGGCTGTCTTCTCGCGTCCACCGCCCGGTTGAACTGGGTCTCCCCGTAGCCGCGTCCCCCGACCATCGCCGTCATCTCTCCCGTCGCCGGGTCGACCGCGACGAGCGCCGCCTGCAGCGGTTCGCCGGCGGGAAGCGCCGTTGCCGAGAGCTCCTCGATCCCCTTCGCCACCGCCGCCTCGGCCGCGGCCTGCTGCACCGGGTCGAGGGTGGTGTAGAAGCGGTAACCGGTGCGGAAGAGTTTCTCCCCCCCCAGGTCGTCCTCGGTGACCCTCTGGATGTAGTCGGCGAAGTACGCCGCCATGTTCACCGGGGAGCGGCGCGTCCGTGCGCGAACCGGCGCATGGGAGGCCCGGCGGTGCTCCTCCTCCCCGATCATCCCCAGCTGGCGCATTCTCGCAAGGACCGCGTTGCGGCGCTCTTTCGCGGCCGCCGGGGCGCGGAACGGGGAGTACCGGTTCGGCGAGCGGATGACGCCGGCCAGCGTCGCCGCCTCCTCGAGGGTCAGGTCCGCCGCGCGCTTCGAGAAGTAGAAGCCCGCCGCTTCCTCGACGCCGTAGATCCCGCGGGCCCCCTCCTGGCCGAAATAGATCTTGTTCAGGTACATCTCGAGGATCGTCTTCTTCGGGTACCGAAGCTCGAGCGCCAGGGCGAGCTCCGCCTCGCGAAGCTTCCGCCCGATCGTCTTCTTCGGGGAGAGGAAAAAATTCTTCGCCAGCTGCTGGGTGATCGTGGACCCCCCTTGGGCGAATCGTCTTTCCCGCAGATTCCTGACGAGCGCGCGGGCGACCCCGATCACGTCGATGCCGTGGTGGGAGTAGAATCGGGCGTCTTCGGCGGCGAGCACCGACTGCTGAAGCGACGGAGGGATCGCGGACAGGGGGACGATGCGGCGCGATTCCATCCTGGGTCCGAGGATCCGCCCGATCTCCTCCGGCTCGAGGTGGAACGAATCGAGCGAGACCCCGGCGGCAGAGGCGATCGAAACGACCCGCCCGTCGCGGACCGCGATCTCCACCGGGCCGCCGACGTGCGGGGTCTCCTCGACCCGGTAGTCGCGGGTGAAGATTCGGAGGCGGTCGGGTTCCTCGGACCACGTCCCGGCGGCGGACGGCTTCCCCGCCACTTTCCGGTAGGAGAGGCGGCGCAGCCGCTCGGTGAACCGGAGGTTCCCGAGGTGGTCCCCCGCGCGGATTTCCGTGGGGCGTCCGTAGAGGATCGAGGGGACCTCCCAGGCGTCCCCGGAGGTCCCCCGCCCCACCTGGTAGTACGAGTACCCGAAGTGGAGGAGGAGGGCCGCCGCGAGCGCCGGAAGGAGGATCTTCCGGATCAGAGCGTTCGTCCCGCCGCGTCGATGAAGGGCGCGAGCGTCGCCATCGTGTCGACGAACTTCGCGAAGGTGAGCGACTGCGGGCCGTCGGAGAGCGCTTTCTCCGGCGTGGGGTGGACCTCGATCATCAGCCCGTCGGCGCCCGCGGCGACGGCGGCGCACGCCATCGGCGCGACGAGGCGCGCCACGCCGGTGGCATGGGACGGGTCGACGATGACCGGAAGATGGGTGCGTTCCTTGAGGACCGGGATCGCGGAGAGGTCGAGGGTGTTCCGCGTCGCGTCCTCGAAGGTCCGGATCCCGCGCTCGCACAGGATCACCTGGCGGCTTCCCTCGGAAAGGCAATACTCCGCGCTCATCAGGTACTCGGTGACCGTCGTCATCATCCCGCGTTTCAGGAGGATCGGACGCTTCGACTTGCCGATCCGCTTGAGGAGCGAGAAGTTCTGGACGTTGCGCGCCCCGACCTGGAGGATGTCGGAATATTCGGCGATCAAGGCGACGTCGGCCGGGTTCATCACCTCGGTGACGATCGGCATCCCCGCGCGGTCGCCCGCCTTGCGCAGGATCTTGAGGCCCTTGAGCTCCAGTCCCTGGAAGGCGTATGGGGAGGTGCGCGGCTTCCACGCCCCGCCGCGCAGCACATGGGCGCCCGCCTTCTTCACGGCCAGCGCCGTTTCGATCATCTGCGCTTCGCTCTCCACGGAACAAGGGCCCGCGATGACCAGGAGCTGCCGGTCTCCGACCGTCACCCCGGGGGCGATGCGGATGACCGTCCGTTCCTGCTTCACTTCGCGGCTGGCGAGCTTGTACGGCTTGAGGATCGGGACGACCCGCTCCACCCCGGGGAGCGACTCGAGCCCCTGGAGGACGATCTTTCCGCGCTCGTCCCCGATCGCGCCGATGACGGTGCGTTCCTTCCCGAAGATCGGGTGCGGGGTGTACCCCAGCGCCTTGATCCGGGCGATGACGGTGCGAATCTCTTTCCGGGCCGCACCCGCCCCCATGACGATGATCATGAATATCTCCCGTCGGACCGTCGTATATTTGTGTACAGGGAAGATACCATTATAGGGATTCCGCCCCTTTCTTTCCACCTCGGCGGGCGGTATCCTCGAACCCATCCCCGGGTTGCCGGGGGGAACAAGGAGGACATCGTCATGAGGAAACATCTTGCCTTGGTTCTCGCGGGGCTGTTCGTAGCCGCAACCGCCGCGACCGCCGTCGCCGCCGAGTACGACCGGTACGAGCGGGGGCCCCGATACCCCGACCGCGGCGAGTACGCTCCGCCTCCGCCGCGCCGCGGAGCCGAGGTTCCGCCGCCCCGGCACGCGCAGTACGGACAACCGTACTTCTTCGCGCACGTCGGGACCTTCTCTCCGAACGATGATACCCGGGACACCGCTTCCGGCGGCCTTCGCGGGTACGACACCGGGGGGAACTTCGAGTTGGGGATCGGCTCCCGGGTGTCCCCCTACTTTGCGGTCGACGGGACGGTGGGCGGCTACCATGCGTCGCACGGATCCGACGATGTCAACGTCGTCCCGGTGACGATCGGCGGGCGGCTGATCATCCCGCACCCCGTCATCGAGCCGTACCTCGGTTTCGGCCTCGGCCTGTACGCGACGGGGCTCAAGGATGCGTACCGGGGGATCGACGGCAACAAGACCAACTTCGGCGGATACTTCTCGGTCGGCGCCGATTTCTGGCTGAACCCGCGGGTCGCGCTGAACCTCGAAGGGAAATACCATGGGGTCACGTCCACGTTCGACAGCAATCTGGGGACCGACGACGTGAACCTGGGAGGATGGCTGATGAACCTCGGCGTTCGGGTCGCCTTCTGAGAAACGTCAGGGAAGAAGCGCCCCGGGTCCTCCTTCTCGGAGGATCCGGGGCCTATGCGCTCCCCGCCGGCACGTTGGGGGAGAGGCTCTCCTCGCGGCGCGTACGGACACCGTACGGTCTTTCCAACCCCGTCCACCTTTTCGAACAGGCCGGTTTCCGCTTCCTCTTCCTCTCGCGGCACGGCGAGAAGGGGTATGAGAAGACCGCGCCGTACGTGAACTATCGCGCCAACATCTACGCCGCGAAGTCCCTGGGGGTGACGCGGATCATCGCCTGGACCGGGCCCGGCGCGATCTCCCGGAAATACCGGCCGGGCGACCTCGTCCTTCCCGACGACCTCCTCGACTTCACCCGGAACCGTCCGTCGACCTTCTACGAGGGGAAGGGGATCGGTTTTCTCCGTCAGTCCCCGGTGTTCTGTGAAGCCCTACGTAGCGCCCTGCTCCGCGCTGCGAAGCAGCGCTACGCAGGGCGCGGAGTAGGGAGGGTGCACTTCGGCGGCACCTACGCCTGCACCGGGGGGCCCCGGCTCGAGACCCCGGCCGAGATCGGGTTTCTCGCCCGCGCGGGGGCGGATCTCGTCGGAATGACCCTGTGCCCCGAGGCGTTCCTCGCGCGGGAGCTCGAGATCTGCTACGCGCCGGTGGCGTACGTCACGAACTATGCGGAAGGGGTGCGGAGAATGCCGTACCGGCGCGGCTCGCTCTTCGAAGGGATGCTGCCGCCCGGGGAGGCAGTGGCCGTCGAGGCGTCGAAAAACACGATTCCGGGGTTGGCGATCGCCGCCGCCCGCGCCGTCGCGGCGGAGGAAAGGGATTGCCCCTGCGCCGTTTCGATGGAAAGATACCGGAAGCGGGGCATCGTCGGCCCCGACTTCCGCGGTTGGGTCGCCAGGCCGAAAGGGGCGGTGCGTTGAGGTTCACCGATGACCTGGTCCGGCGCCTCTGCGCCGCGATCCTCGCCCGCTGGAAGGCGAAAGGGCTGATCCGTCCGAAGGCGTCCGATGACGCGCTTCTCTCCCGGATGACCGCGGAGATCCACAAGGACCTCCAGCGGGAGGCGGAGCTCGACCGGGACGCGGACGCGCTGCTGCAGAAACACCTCGGGAAGATCGAAGGGGCCGAGGTGAACAGCCGTGTCCTGTTCCAGAAGATCAAGGAACGTCTCGCCAACGAGCGGGACATCGTCCTGTGAGGAGAACGCCGTGCGCCTGACCGATGCCCGCATTTCCCATCTCTCCCATCGTCTGCGCAACGCTCTCCAGAAGGGGGGAGTCGCCGATTTTCCGGACGAACCGGCGGCGCATCGGGAAGCCAAGGCGGTCCTTGATGCGTACGCCGACGCCGAGGAGGCGGTCGACGCCTTCGCGCGGGACCGGATCTCGCGGCTCTCCCGCAAGGTG
>Ga0172374_1001532_pt1 | contig 15330 bp, 16 predicted proteins | sample LakKiv3m_FD_114536 | JGI IMG/M metagenome (GOLD analysis project Ga0172374, IMG submission 114536) | Freshwater microbial communities from Kabuno Bay, South-Kivu, Congo - kab_092012_10.3m | ecosystem: Environmental > Aquatic > Freshwater > Lake | place: Democratic Republic of the Congo... | reverse complement strand
CACCCCCACCGGAATGAAGTTCAGCGAGATCACATCGGGGATGATCATGTGGTCCAGATCGATCCAGAAGATTGCGATCATCGCGCACACGAACCCGCACAAAACACCTGCCGTGGGAGTGAGTCCCCATTTCAGGTACAAGGCTACGAATAACAGCGCTGTGACCAGCTCTACAAAGGGGTATCTCGGCGAGATGCGGTATCCGCAGTATCGGCAGCGACCTCTGAGGAGAAGCCAACTGACGATGGGGATATTGTCGTAAGACTTGATTCCGCGGCGGCAGTAAGGACATCGTGACGCAGGTGAGACGATCGATTCTTCGATGGGGACCCTTGCGATCACCACGTTGAGAAAACTCCCCACCACCGCACCGACCAGAAACGATGCCACCGACCAAAACACATGCATGTCCACGAAACTCTCGCCCATTGTGCCTCCTGGTGCGCCGTGCCGCCCGGGCCACGTCGGAGATATTTTATACCAGCAGCGACACCTGAGAAGCCATAAAGATCGATGAGAATCGCGTAGAATTCCGTCCGCAGGCTCGGCTCATGCCAGTTACGTTCAAACAGGTGACATTGGCAGTATCCAAAATCCCCCCTGTCCCCCCTTTACGAAAGGGGGGGACTCCTATTCCCCCCTTAATAAAGGGGGGCTAGGGGGGATTTTCTCGTACGGAATCCCATGTAGGCCAGTGGTGCCAATGTTACGAATTTGATGGCCCGTTGGTATCAGCCGGGCTATTCGCCTTCCGGGACCCGATTAGATGTAGGGGCGACCGGCCGGTCGCCCGGGAACTTCTCCGGCATGGTCCACACGGGCGACCAGCCGGTCGCCCCTACGATCCACCCCTGCGGCTTGATTGTTTAACGCAAATTCCCAGATAATCAGAGGCGCGCAGAAAACCGTCACGAGTCCGCGGGTGATCATCGTAGGACAGACTCCCCGCCGGTCAACAGCGATCCCGCAAGAGTCACCCTGCACCCGAACCTCTGCGCAACAAACCTCGCCTCTTCCAGTTCGGGCACAATCACTGTCAATTTGTCTCGGGGAATCGAGTCGAGGCGAAGGTCTCCCGAGAGTCTCCACTCCCTTTCGGTCGCCCAGTCAGTGCCTGCTGCGGTGTTGAGCTGAAACAGGTGTCGGCGTTCCTCCGGAAGGCCGGAATAGACGTCTGCCTCGCCGTAGATCACTGCCTGTGCGCCGAGTTCCTCAAGGCATTTCCTGTCCACGGAGAAGCCGTACGGCTCAAATGACCATCGTATCAGCCCCTTCCGCCATCGCACGAGTTGCTGAATCTCACCCGGCCTGCACTCGGTCCACGACACCACCGGACGAGCGCCCCGGGTGAGCTTGCCGCTCGCCCTGATCCGCCCTTCCTCGAGGATTCGAATCAGGGTATCAAAACCAGTGTGCCCCGCTGACGGTAGACCGTTCAAGATTGAGTCCAGGTAGGCCCAGAAGCTTTCCCCGGGCCACGGTCCAGGGCACGATCGAGTGTAATGGATGAGGGCCGTACCCTGTTCAGGCCATTGTTCAAGCACCAAAGGTCCGCGCGAGTCAGTCGGAGCGCTTTCGGGGCGACACTGCGCGGGGCCGCGGGGGATTTCGGACGCGAGGCGCTTTTCCACTATTGCTTTGGCCGGAGATGCCGTGAGTCGGGAATTCGATTCCGCGGGTGGATCGGACCGATCTTCCGCAAGGACCGTCATGTGAATCGGCCTCAGCAGCGCTCGCTCCAGGCTCGATTGCATGGTTCCTCCACGGCGTACGGCACCCACGAAGATGTGAGAACACAATGCGAGACAGACTCGATCGCGCTCCCCAAACCTCTCAGCCGACCCCGGCACAGGGCCGGGCGGAAACGGCGACAGGAACAACGTCAGGTCGCGCCGAAAAAGCCCTTCCTTCTCAACCAGAAACTGGGCCTCTTTCTCGCGGGAATCCATGAACGGTAGCACTCCGTCGCACACCATCAGGAGAACACTCCCACATCGAGTTGCAAGGCGGCTCAAGAGATCGTACGAAAGCGTACCGTAACTCGAAACGATTGAGTAACTTGATGTCGCGGCTTCGTGAAAGAAAGATCTCAGCGCGTCTATCCACAGGTCTCCGGGTGTGATACGACGCGATCTCCGGGAATTCACGACCGTGGCGGCTTGTCGATCGAGGAGTTCCTCGGGTCCGTACCCGAATAATATGGGCGGAACGTCACGCGGGTGGGCATCTCCGGCGCGGAGGCGATCGCCGCGGACCACGATCACACCTTTTCGTTGCCAATTCTCAGCAAGGAAGCGCGCACGTTCAACCCGCGAGCGGAGAAACAGCCGGTTCGGCGAGGGCGCAACGCCGGCATCTTGAAAGGCCGATGCGATTGCATCCGCCGCGGCCGAAGGATTCGGAATGTCGAAAGGGGCAACCAACGACGCTATCAGGGAACGCTCGCGAGCGGTCAGCTCCGCGGACGTTGCAAGCAGTGCCGCCGTAGTCAACGAAGAGGCGTCGCGGTCGCGTTCCATGTCTTTGCCGCGTCAGGACTGCGATTTCTTTGATTTCTGAAGCTCTCGGTCCCAGTAGGCATTAGCGGTGTCAACGAGTTCTCGCGTGTTGCAAATTTCGGCAGCCGCGGCCTCGAACGTGGGTCGGGAGACCCCACCGTCGCGCGCAAATTCGACGCCTGCCGTGCGCACCGCGTCGAGAACCGCCTGAACTCTCTCGGGATACTTGCGTCCCATAAGCACCGAGAAGGTCGCGGGTCTGAGGAGCGCACCGGCGAACTCTGCATGAAAATTCTTGGCCATGCGTTCCATGTACAGTACAAGGGGATCAAAATTCCCCAGGCCCGGAAAGCCGCATACCGACACGAGAAATAGCTTCTTGGGGAACTCCGACCTGAGAGGATGACGCACTTCGCCCTCGACTTCGATGAAGTGCGGGTCCATGAACGTGACGAGCCTGTCGACAAAGGTCTTGGCAAGTGCGGTCATACCATCGATATACACCGGCGATGCCAGCACCAGGGCTTCTGAGACACGGATCCGCTCCATGAGGCCCGGCATGTCGTCTGCGTGGACGCATTTGCCCGGCGTCTTCGCGTAACACGTAAAACATCCGAGGCAGCGCGCTATCTTCATGCGGTTCAGGAGCACGAGATCCACCTGCGCGCCGACCGAGCGAAGTCCTTCGACGAATGGCGACAATATGACTTGAGTGTTGCCCGCCTCCATACGCGGGGCCGCGTTGATCACGATGATGTTCATGATTTCCTCAGAGTGCTGATTTAGAGCTTGAGTGTGAGCTTCTTCTCGCCGGCCAGAAGCTCCAGAATATTCTCGAGCTTCTCGATGTTCTTAATGCGGACGGCTGGTTCGGATACCTCAATGATTTGCAGGGCCTGCAGCTTTGCGAGGTACTTATCGACGAGGTCTCTGTCTTCGAGGCGCAGTAGTTCCATCAGTTCCGCCAGGTCAACCTCGCTGCCGTTTCGTGCGATGTTCCGTCGGTAGAGAAAGATCAGCCCGTAGATGAAGCGGCACAACGGGTCCTGAAACAGCGGGCCTCCTAACAGCCACACGGAATCCCTGAGCCGCTCCACCAACCGCAGAACCAATACGCGGGACACGTCGTGAGGGACCAGACGAGCGAACCATTCACGCTCGATCGCCAGACAGGTCGTGTCTTCCAGCGCCGTGGCGTTCAAGTTCCGTTCTTCCTTTTCCACGAGGGTGGCTTCACCGAAGAAATCGCCCTCTCCGAGCACTGCAACCGTCTGTTCCGACCGTCCGGACCTGAGAAACAGTCTGACTTTCCCCGTCCGAATCACGTAGCAGTCCGTTCCCTGGTCACCCTGCCGGAAGATCATCCTTCCCGCGGGGTAGTTGACGGTGCGAGCGGGCAGCCTGGGCGGTTCGGCGTCTCCGCCGCGTTCGTCGGCGATCATGGACAACTGCTTGACCACCTCGTCGGGAAAGGCCTGGAGATCACTCGCGGTAAGCGGTTGCGCTGGAGCAGGCGGCGGAGGTGTTTCGTCCATGAGGCGACGCAAGCGGCGGGCGTCAAGACTCATCTCTCTGGGGAAAACATCCACGAGGTACGTGACGAATTTCGCGTGATCGAGTTCGAGCCCGTGCTCCCTGATCAGTGAGCGGATGTGCGCCGCCATGTCCTCCATCCAGGCGTACCGATCGTCCGGGTCTCGCGCCATTGACCTTTCGAGGACCGGGCGGATGATCTCGGGAATTCGCTCGTTGTTTCGGATTCGCTCGTTCACATCTGTCTGGAGAATCATCTTCACCGTGTCGCCGATGCTCTGCTGATGCTGGATCAGCCGCTCGCCCGCGATCAGTTCGTAGAAAAGGACGCCGGTGCCGTAGATGTCCACTCGATGGTCTATGTTCTGGCCCTTGAGTTGCTCAGGCGAGAAGTAGAGGAGCTTGCCGGCCACCGGCAACCCTTGCCAACCCGATGGTTCGAGGAAGATCCGGGCAATTCCAAAATCAATGATCTTCACCTCGGCCTCGTACGAAACCATCACGTTGAAGGAGTTGATGTCCTGATGCACAAGCATCAGTCCTTCACCGTGAGGACCCCTCCTGCGATGAGCGTAGGCCAGTCCCTTTGCGAGTTCGAGCACCACATGAAGACAGAATTCCAGCGACGGCGGCCGGTCGTTTCGCTTGGCCTTCGCAAGGAGGTGCGCTACGTTTCGGCCTTCGATATACTCCAACGCAATGTAGTACTCACCGTCCACCAGTCCCATGTCGAGGATCTGAACGATGTTGGCATGATTGAGGTGAGATAACGTCTTGCCTTCATTAATGAATCTCTGGACATACCTCGGCTTTTCAGAGTACTCCGGCAGGAGCTTTTTGATGACTATCGGCTTCTGGAATCCGTCAATGCCGGCGGTCTTGGCGAGGTATATGTCCGACATGCCGCCGCGAGAGATCCGATCAATAAGTTCATACCTGCCGAATCTCTTCGGGGTGAAGGGAGGTTTCCGGTCCGAAAGCGGGGCCGGTCGAATGGCGTCGGGTTCCGTCATGCGTCTTCAGACGTCCGAGGCGCTCAGCGAAAGGCCGCCTGGTTCAGCACCAGATACGACGCGTTGCCAATCTTGATTCGCGTCTCCTTCGCGAGGTCCACTCCTTTCGGCGACCGCCTAAAGCCCAGTGCGCGATCTCCAAGGAGGAAGTACTCTTTGCCGCCCGACGCAAGGTGAATCAGCCAGCTCGGCAATATCCCTGATCTGATCGGCGCATTCTGCGGCTTTTTGAGCGGCAGCCGAGGGACTTGACGATTGCCCAACACGATGGTGGTTTTGGTCAGAAACTGTTCCGCCTGTGGCTTCGGCAGCGGATAGAGCCCCGTTACGAACGACGATGGGATCGCAAGGCCTACTCCGCCCCAGTCGATCATGAGCAGGCCGTCAGGACCGCCGGCGGCCACGGGGCGTTGAGGTTCGGGGCGGCCACCCGGAGGACCGAGCCGCACCATTTCCCGCTGAAGGGACGCGAGGCGGCTAACCCGTTCGGAAAGGAGTGTCTCGAGTGTGCCGAGACGTCGTGTTATTTCTTCCTCAGTGAGTTGGCCGCCTTGTTTGAGGCGTGCCACAATCCTGCCGAGGCGCTGTCCGACTTCTTCAAGTGAGGTGACCGTGCTACCTACCTGACCGACAACCGCAGCGTATCCGGCTCCTTGTGCGGGCGGGGCTTGCACGAGCTGCGGCGCCGGCGGTGTTGGCGGAGGCGCCTTCGCGTCGGCAGCAATTTGGTTGTACGTTTTTACGATCGTAGAAACGAGCGTTCGGTCGGCTCCGCCCTTTCCGTGGGTGTGCATGGCTCTCAGAGCCTGAGCGCTGTCCTGAAGGAGCTTTACCAGCCGTGGATGGGGTGACATGTCGGGAGCTTCGTGCCGTCTGAGCACACGGAAATTCATTCCCACCACGGTGCGAGCTTGTTCATCCTGAGGGAAAAAGCGCTCAAGCTCTCGAAAGCGTAGAGCCGCTTCGCGAATGGTGTCGGCTTTGGCTTCCCACTCCAGGTTCAAGATGAGCGCCTCGACGCGATCCATCACCTCGTCGAATGGGGAGGCCCTCCTGGGAGGTGCAGCCGGCTTCGGGGGCTGAGCCGGAACCGGTTTGGGTTCGGCCGCTTTCACCGCGGCGGGTGCTGGAGGGGGCTCCTCCGCGGTCGACTCGCCGAATGCCCCGCTGAACAACTCTTCGATCTTCTGGCCGACCGCCAGGCCGAGCTCTTCAGGGGTTTTGTATTTCTTTTCGTCCGCCACAGCTACACTCCCGGCTTCAACAAGAAGTTTTCTATCCGGATATGTTCACGCCCTTTTCCTTCAGAAGCCTCCCGCTCACGTCCACCACGGTGAGCATGCAGATCTTCTTAAAGGTTTCCCTGACTCCGTCCCCCCGTAGGGCACTGGCGGGAAACGCTGGAAACTGATGATCGATGTTGAGATCCCGTTCGAGTTCCTCCATCCGCATGACCGGCACTTTGGTGCCGTCCAGGTCCCGCTTATTGTACTGGACGACGACGGGGAGCGTGTCGACGCTCTTGCCTTGTTCGATGAGGTTGTCCTTGAGATTCTGGAAACTTTCGATGTTGTTGTGGCGCCGGGCAGCGAGAGAGTCCGCCACGAAGACAATTCCGTCAACGCCTTTGAGTACCAGTTTACGCGTGTCATTGTAGCGTACCTGGCCAGGAACAGTGTACAGGGAAATCTTGATCCGAAATTTGCCGATCGTCCCGAGGTCCATCGGCAAAAAGTCGAAGAAGAGGGTCCGATCGCCCGCGGTGTCGATCGACAGGAGTTCGCCACGCACCTGATGTCCCAGGGCCTTGTGGATCGTAATGAGGTTAGTGGTCTTCCCACCTCGTCCGGGACCATAGTAGACTACCTTGCAGTGAATTTCATCCGAGCGAAAACTGATTATCGCCATAAAGTCATCCTGTCGGTGCAGCTACGCTCACGCATTGAACCAGTCCCGCAGATTTTCCGCGAACATCGACTCGATTTTCTCCAGGCCTTTACGCAGTTCCAGACGCACTAGGCCGAGATGTGTCGAATTGTTGAAAACTGTGATCATTAGGTATTCTTCGCCCACATTAGAGAAATGAATATTCTCCTTCTTGCCCTTGTGGAACAACAAAGTGAATTCCTCTTCTCCGAACAGACGTGCGATCGCGGTGGTAGCGCCGTAGTTCGCGGCGGTAAGCGCGGCGAGAGAAGCGACCTTTTCCTGGTCCATTGCCCCTTGGAAGCTTATTATTTGACCTGCCTTGTCAATTAAGAGGACCGTATGTGCACCACTTTTCTCGATCACGTCGGTAAGGATCTCATCGATCTGATCCAACACCTGCTTTGTCAAAACGAGATCTGCCATGTTCGTGCATTTCCGGCATGCCGGTGCGCCGCGTTGGTTCTGTCAACGGCTCACACATTTACCATATCGATTCTGCTGCCGGTTTGTCTCCTTCCTCGCGAGTGTGTGCCTCGGCGCAGCCCACATAGGTCGCTGAACTTACTTCAGGAATCGTCTCCAGGGTCAAGCCGCCGCAAGCTCTCCATGAGAAGAAAATCCCAGCTTTCGCTAATGGTTTCCTTTTCGACGGGCTCTTCGTCACACTCAAAAACACCGAGTTCCCACGAGAGGATCGAGAAGAAAGCTTCCTCCCCGTAGGAGACCCCGTTTTCCGCATGGACGATCTCTCCGTCCCTAAAGCCTATCAAGCCTCGGTGTTGTCCACTTCTCACATGCATTCGGCACGCGCCCCGGCCGATACATATGAGTTGGATGATGTCGTGAAGACTCGTATTCGTGAGCGTACCGGTGAAGCCTCGTGATTTCACTACCTACCCACCGTTCCCACGAAGTTTCAGCAGATCTTCCTCCGATGCTTGCCGCTCGAACGCTGGCGGCCACCTGAAGAGCATGGCCGACACCCACGCTGTGGGACGAACCTGCCCCGCTTCAGCTGCCGCCCGCGTGTTGCGGTGCGCGCATGAGCAGACTGTCGCGGCAGACCGGTTGCACTGCCGGTGAACGATTGCGGGCTCGCGCGCTGCATTGGCGATTGACAGGGACCAAGCTCGTGCCACGACACTATACCAGTGGTCTGCAACAAAATCAACGGGATCGGTCAAGTTCTCGTATGCATTCAGTTGCGTGCGGCTAGGACGTGGTCAGTCCGTGCCCCCCGCGAACGTCGCGGCAAATGCCCCGAAGGGGGCAAACCATGAATAGTCACGCTGTAGCGTGATTCACCCTACGGAAACGAGCATTTAAGGTGAGTTCTTCGGACCCTGAAGGGGTCCTCCATGGAGGCATCGGACGACCCCTTCAGGGTCGTTCTTAATCACTTGTGTGCCACATCCCATACGCTGAAGCGTATGGCTACTTTTGGTACGCCCTTCGGGCGAAGATTCCTCCCCGGATGGCAGATGGACAAGGCCTGTAGCTGTTCCGCACTTAAGTGAATGCTTGCAAGTTCTCCATCAAACACGCGTTTCGTGTTCCCTTGCACCCGCGGTGCACAACTATTATAAGGTAGAGAGTCTTGACGCCCGAATTTACGTTGGAGTCTTATATGGCCCCTCTGAAGTTCCTTGGAACAAGAACCAAAGTGGTGATTTGCCTTGTCGGTATCGCACTCATGGGTTATTTCCTCTATCCGTCGATCCAAGAAGGATTTACGGCAGACAGCGTGACCATCCTCCGCGTGATCGTGCTGCTCGGATTTGCATACTTTCTTGTGAAAAACGTTCAAGACATTCTCACTGGTTCCGATGACAAACGCGGGTCGTCTTAGTGCTCTGTTGCGGTCCCTGGACCGGCAAGATGCCGGCCCCACCAGTCCGCCCGGCGGCACGAATCTCACCATCGAAGATTGAACGCTTTCGGACACGAGTGCGCATTCAGTTACGCGGGGAGGAAGAAGAAATCCATTTCACCACAGAGGACGCAGAGGGCGCAGAGACGAGGTTGGGGCGCACAGCCGTGCGCCCCAACACTCCGCGATCTCCGCGAACTCTGTGGTAATTGATCTTCTCTCTTCTTGCTATTAGCCTCACGTAACCGACCGGATGCCGGACACGAGCATTTTTTTCTTGCAAACCGGATCGTCCGTGCTATCCTCCGCCCAACTCTTATCACTATACCTTACCTTTTAGGTGTACTGGGGAAGCCGGACGGCTTCAGATGTCCTGTCGTCGGGCTTCTCGTTTGTACGGGGGACAATTTTTCCGCTCACCAGTCGTCTCAGCCCGGTAGCGGGTTTTCTGAATTTCTCTGTTGAGATTTTCGGCCCAATATGCTATAATTCAATCGATAAATCGGTCATATGTACCGTCGTGAATTGACGTGAGGTCCATCATGTGTAGGTCTGTCGCTCTGCTCTCAGTTGTCGTCCTTGCCCTGACGGCCCTTGCCGCCCCTGGATACGCCATGATGCGGCACCCGTGTCCTCCTGCTTGCCCGCCGCCGCCCCCGCCGGAAGTCACGTACCAGACAAGGATGGTTCCGTGCGTGAGGACGGATCTCGTGCCTGAAGTGAGGCCGTGCAGTGCCGTCGTGCCCGTCCCGGTCGTACAGTACCGATGTCAACCGGTCCTACTCAAGGGAACACCCGTCGGTTCACCCTGCGGCATGGACCCGTGCACCAAGTGCTGCCCGCAGCCTTTCTGCCAGGTCGTTACCCGTCAGGTGCCCTATGTAACGTACACCACCAAAGTCGTGCCCTATTATTCGGTCTATTACCGGCCGGTCTGCCGCCCGGTATGTTTACCGCAGACCTACAAGGTGGAAGCATATCCGCTCTGCCCCTGACGTCTCGGATAGGCCCGCCGCAGGGAGGTTCCAAGCCCTTCCGGGCGGTGGGCCCTGTTTTTCACCTGTGACGGTCCTTCGAGCGACCGGGCCCACGCTTCTCCTGCAGTACCCATTGCCATTTCACCCAGCCTCGTCCGAACTCTGTAGGGGCGGGTCTCAGACCCGCCCCTACCCAAGTCCGTCGCTGACGACCACGTAAAGGCATTTCTGGATCCATCAACAGTCCCTTTCACTACGCCGGACCGCGCTTCGCTTCCTGTAATAAGATTCATCCGGATTGACAGTTGTCGGCAAGTGTCGGATACTTGGCGCCATTGTCGACGGTCCGTCTCTTGAGCCGGTGATTCGTGGTGTTGGCGAATTGCGGGCCCGGCAGACGGTGTGTTTCGGCGATGCAATTCGGTCCGTACATAGGCCACGGAAGCGAGTAGCACGGGAGAAAGCATCCTGATGAAGACCATCGTGGTGACGGGCGGCGCGGGCTTTATCGGCAGCCACCTGATCGAGACACTTCTTGCCAGCGGGGCCGCGGTGATATGCGTGGATAACCTCTTCACCGGCGTGAGGAAGAACATCCTCCCGTTCATGGCTAACCCTAATTTCGAGTTTGTAAGACACGATGTGGTCGTGCCGATACTGCTTGAAGCGAACGAGGTGTATCACCTTGCGTGTCCTGCGTCGCCGGTGCACTACCAAAACAATCCAATCAAGACGTTGAAAACTTCCGTGCTCGGTACGCTCAACATGCTGGGACTTGCAAAGCGCGTCAAAGCGCGCTTTTTACTCGCTTCCACTTCAGAAGTGTACGGCGACCCGGAAATCCATCCACAGTCGGAAACGTACCATGGCAATGTGAACCCTGTCGGCCCGCGAGCGTGTTACGATGAAGGAAAGCGCGCCGCGGAGACGTTGACCGTGGGTTACCGCGACTACAACGCGGTCAATGTGACCATTGCCCGGATCTTCAACACTTACGGCCCGCGGATGCTGCCCAACGACGGAAGGGTGGTGAGCAACTTCATCTGTCAGGCACTCAGAGGTGAGGCCCTCACCATCTACGGCGATGGTTCACAGACGAGGTCGTTCTGCTTCGTCTCGGACTTGGTGCGCGGACTTGTGGGGCTCATGAACAGCTCCGATCCGGGTCCGATAAACCTCGGCAATCCCCATGAAGTCACTATCGGCGAACTCGCCGAAAAGGTTCTGGAACTCATGCCCGACTCTCGCTCAGGAATAGTTTTCAAACCTCTGCCCAAAGACGACCCTACTCGGCGGCGCCCAGACATTGCGCGCGCGCGGACGGTGCTTGGGTGGGAGCCCACGGTACCGCTGGAAAAGGGTCTTAGCGAAACAATCGAATACTTCCGCTCGGAATTGAGAGGCAGCTCGTGAGCCGGAGCGGAAAGAATCGTGCTGCGCAGAGGCTGGTGCTCATTGTCGGCGGAACTGCGCTTGGGTTGTTCTTTTTCTACCTGGCGTTCCGGGACATTTCCCTGAGCGAGCTTGCTCACGGCATGAAGCAGCTCAATCCGGTGTATTTCATCCCTGCTATCGCTGTGTTCCTGCTCATCCAGTTCTTGCGAGCGTACCGGTTCGGCCTGATCGTGGCCCCGTTTTGCAGGTTGACCCTCCGGCAGGTGTGGGACGTCACCAATATCTGGGCCGCGTTGAACATGCTCATGCCCGCGCGATTGGCAGAATTCGTGAGACCGTACTTGCTCGTCCGTTCGGGCGCCTCTTTCTCGAGCAGCCTCGGAGCGGTCATGGTTGAGCGCTTCTTCGACCTGGCAGGGCTCTTGACACTGCTGGCGCTGGTTCTTTGGAGCACCCCCCAAATTCCCAAGATCTATAAGTCAGTTGGGGGGGCTATGCTCGTGCTCCTTATCGCGTCGTATGGGACTGTCCTCGTTCTGCTCGCTCGACGTGACGCGGTGCAGCGCTTGATTGAGCGTTTGCTTCGGTGGCTGCCGGAAAAGGCCTCAATGTGGGTGGGGGGCGCGGTGAGGCGATTGATTGACGGCTTGGGAATTATGGCGAGCGTCAAACAGGCGATTCTCCTCTTCGCGTGCTCGATCGCGATCTGGACGCTTTTTGCGGGACTGACGTACATCTTTCTCCAAGCATTCGCCATCGAAGTTCCTTTTCTTGTGGCAATAACGATCCAGGTGTTTCTCTGTCTCGGCGTCGCTCTTCCATCCGCGCCCGGATTTATCGGCACGTTTCACGCGGCCGGCAGGTATTCGCTCGCATTGTTCGGAGTGGCAGCGGTTCCGGCAGTCTCCTTCGCGACGGTGTATCACTTCTTCAGTCTGGTGGCGTGCCTGATACTCGGGCTTGTGTCGTATTCCACCGGCGAGTACGGACTCGACAGAGGCGTGTTCGATCAGCCCGATTCCCCTGCCGATGCAGTTGCTCCTGAGAAGGTCCCGGCCGCGATTAATGGCGATGCGCCATCTGCGAGATGAGACGGAAGAATGGGTCCGAGACGGGGGATTCCCGTGTTTGGGAGTGAGACCCCCGCACAATAGCACAAAGCACTTGGTGGTGGGTGGCCCCGACGTTATACGTCGGGGTTGCGAAACAACAAGAGGTGCCCTGTCTCTCGCTCAAGGTCGAGCTTGCCACCCGCCGGTGCAGGTAGTCACGTGCTGATTTCGGAAATCGAACCCCCAACGCTCTGTTGCAGTAGAGAAGATGCGGCTGCGCAGTGGAGGAAAGATTCCGCCAGTGATTGAGCACTTACGTCACGGCGCGTCCACAGGCGTGCCACAAAACAAGGCTGAAAGAACCCGGAGGATACAACCAGCGAATGACCGACTGGGCGGAACTGGATAAACGATACATCTGGCACCCGTTCACGCAGATGCGCGACTGGGCGGAGTCGGAACCCCTCGTCGTCGAACGAGGGGAAGGGAACTACCTCATCGATACGCGAGGCCGCAAGTACCTGGACGGCGTGTCATCGCTTTGGGTGAACGTACACGGCCACTGCCGACAGGAACTCAACGAGGCAATCATCCGGCAGTTGGAGAGAGTCGCGCATACGACCCTCTTGGGGCTGGCCAGTGTCCCCTCAATCGAACTGGCTCGCAAACTCGTGGAGATTTCCCCGCCTGGGCTCAATCGGGTGTTCTACTCGGACTCGGGCTCCACTGCCGTGGAAGTGGGCCTGAAAATCGCGTTCCAGTATTGGCGGAACCGTGGGCGTGACCGCAAACGTCTGTTCGTTACGCTGTCGGAAGCGTATCACGGCGACACGATAGGCTCTGTGAGCCTCGGCGGAATTGACGTATTCCACGCTATCTTTCAGCCGTTGTTGTTCAATACTCTCCGCGTGCCGACTCCTTTTCCGTACCGCTACCCGGACCTCACGCCTGAAGAGTGCCGTGACCGGTCGCTCGAATACTTCCGAGTGCTCGCTCAGGACCGCGGGGATGAGATTGCGGCGCTCGTCGTGGAACCGATCGTGCAGGGAGCGGCCGGCATGATCGTCCATCCGCGTGGCTTTCTGAAAGAAATGGCTAACATTTGCCGTGATTACGAGATCTTGCTGATGTGCGACGAAGTGGCCACCGGTTTCGGCCGCACGGGCAAGCTGTTCGCTTGTGAGCACGAGGGTGTGCATCCGGATATTATGGCCGTGGCAAAAGGACTGTCGGGCGGCTATCTGCCTGTCGCAGCCACTCTCGTAACCGAAGAAATTCACGACGCGTTCCTCGGCCTGTTCACCGAACAGAAGACGTTTTTCCATGGGCACAGCTACACGGGGAACCCTCTGGCGTGCGCGGCCGCGTGCGCTTCAATCGATCTCTTCGAACGCGATCGGGTGATCGAAGCTGGCAAGCCCAAGATCCAACTGCTCGCCGAGCGCCTGGCGGCAGAGGTAGCGCCCCTGCCTCACGTCGCGGAGATCAGGCAATGCGGCTTCATGGTCGGAATCGAAATCAGCGAGGATCCGGCCACTCGCACGGCGTATCCGGCGGAACGAAGGATGGGCGCTGCGGTATGCCAGAGCGTGCGGAACCACGGAGTGATTCTCCGACCGCTCGGCGACGTGGTAGTTTTGATGCCGCCTCTTTCGATTACTCCGGACGAGATCCGCAGCCTCGTTACCGCCGCTGCGCGGTCAATCCGAGATATTTGCGGAGACTAGCAGATCGTCTTCATGCCGTCTTTGCGTCCGGTCTCCGGGAAAAAGATAGCCTCGAATAACGCGAGGCATTTTGTAGGGGCGGGGTTTATCCCCGCCCGTTATCCCACGCATCGTAAGGCGGGCGGGGATGAACCCCGCCCCTACGGTGCATCGTGCCACGATTGGAACCGGTCGAAGAGTTTTGAGACAGTCTCCCGCGTGTGCGCTCAAATCCGGGCAGACGCGCGGGTCTGCCCCTACACTGGCCGAGGTGAACCATATCGACCTGATCGCAAGTTCGTATAAGACGGCAACGGCGCGTACGTATTCCTGATTCGCTCCAATGGAGCGAAGGGGGTCAACTCTTGTGGCGCCACAAGAGTTGACATTTTGCGAGGCGGCATTTGAATCCTGCGCTGAAAGGCATCTTCGTTACGGGCACCGATACCGGCGTGGGAAAGACCCTGTTCGCTGCCGGGCTCGTGAGACTCGCGCTCAGTCGCGGAGTGGCGGTGAAAGTACTCAAGCCTGTCGAAACCGGCTGCCTGATCCGGTCGGGCATGCTCTTTCCTGAGGATGGCGCCTTCCTCGTCGAAGCATCGGGGAACCGGGTATCGCTGGACGAGTGCACGCCCTTCCGGTTTTCGCTTCCTGCCTCGCCTTATCGAGCGGCGGCCCTTGAAGGTAAACGGCTCTTCGCTTCGGACCTTGTCGAGCACGTCCTCACCGCCGCCGAAACAGCGGACCTGACCGTGGTGGAAGGCGCGGGCGGTCTCATGGCGCCAATCGACGACAACTTCATGATGATCGACCTGATTGAACGGCTCGGTTATCCGGTCATTCTCGTGGCGCGCACCCGGCTCGGTACCATCAACCACACACTGCTGAGCGTCGAGGCGCTCGACAGACGAGGCATCAAATTGGTCGGCATTGTGCTCTCACAGAGCACTCCGGACCGCGGCCCCGAAGAAGAATATACGCTCGGTGACGTCGAGCGCTTCGTGGGCGATATCCCGGTTGTGGTACTGCCGTATGTTTCGGCCGATTGCGCGCGCGATTCGGCTCGGATTGCGGAAATCCTGAGCGCGGCTGTGCCGAAGGCTCTTCTCGACCGATGGGTCGGGTTATCCCCAATTACCTAGTAGACCGATTCAGAAATACCTTTACGTTGTTGTCAGCGACAAGCTTGGGTAGGGGCGGGTCTCAGACCCGCCCCTACGAGACATATCGCGTTATACCAATGCGCTTTCATACATCTGAAAATGGCGGGCACGGAGGCCCGCCGCCACCAAACATAGTAGGGGCCGGCGTCCCTGCCGGCCCTTTCAATGTCACATGTTAGAAGGCGCATTGGTAT
>Ga0172374_1001525_pt1 | contig 15375 bp, 12 predicted proteins | sample LakKiv3m_FD_114536 | JGI IMG/M metagenome (GOLD analysis project Ga0172374, IMG submission 114536) | Freshwater microbial communities from Kabuno Bay, South-Kivu, Congo - kab_092012_10.3m | ecosystem: Environmental > Aquatic > Freshwater > Lake | place: Democratic Republic of the Congo... | reverse complement strand
CTTCTTCGCACCGACGCTCATCGACAATCTCGTCGAGATCAACATCGAAGACCTCTCGGTGCTCGCGCCCCTGCACAACCCCGGCGCCGTCGCCGGCATCCGTGCCGGCAGGCGGGCGTTCCCGAGCGTCCCGCATGTCGCGGTCTTCGACACCGCCTTCCACCAGACGCTGCCACCGGCCGCGTACACCTACGCGATCGACCGGAAGATCGCCGAGCGGCACCGCATCCGCCGGTACGGATTCCACGGCACCAGCCACAAGTACGTCTCGGAGCAGGCCGCCGCGTTCCTCGACCGGCCACTGGACGAGCTCAAGCAGATCGTCTTCCACCTCGGCAACGGGGCATCCGTCACCGCCGTCGACGGCGGACGATCAGTCGAGACGTCGATGGGCATGACACCGCTTGAAGGCCTCGTCATGGGCACCCGATCGGGCGACATCGACCCGGCCGTCGTGCTGCACCTCGGCCGTGTCGCGGAGCTCGACAACAGTGAGATCGACACGCTGCTGAACAAGCAGAGCGGGATGCTGGGACTCGCCGGCCGCATCGACATGCGCGACATCCTCGCCGGGGTCGAGGCGGGCGAGGAGGCGGCGACCCTCGCCTTCGACGTGTACATCCACCGCCTCCGCGCCTACGCCGGGGCGTACATCGCCCAGCTCGGCGGCGTCGATGTGATCTCGTTCACCGCAGGCGTCGGCGAGAACGCAGCACGGGTCAGGGCCGAAGCGCTCGCGACCCTCGGATTCCTCGGCATCCGGATCGACCCCGATCGCAACGAGCGACGGGAGCCCGGCATCCGCCGCATCTCCACGGATGCCTCGACGGTCGACGTCCTCGTCGTGCCGACCGACGAAGAGCTCGAGATCGCCCGCCAGGCGCTCAGTCTGACATGATCGCTGTGCATCCGACCGACCACCAGATGGGAGAACCGAGTGCCTGAGAGCCTGCCAGACCTGCGCCGCGCAGACGGCGTCCTGTTCGATCTCGACGGGGTGCTCACGCCCACCGCCGAGCTGCACATGCGCGCCTGGAAGGCGGTGTTCGACGGCGTCTTCGCCCAGTGGGGCATCACGCCGGAATACACGGATGCCGACTACTACGCCTACGTCGACGGCAAGAAGCGCTACGACGGGGTCGCGAGCCTGCTCCGCAGCCGCAACGTCGAGATCCCCTGGGGAGACGTGAGCGACGCGCCCGAGGTGGACTCGATCTGCGGAATCGGCAATCGCAAGAACACGGCCTTCGCCACGGCTCTGCGCCGTGACGGCATCGCTCCGTATCCGGGCTCCCTCGCCCTGATCCGCCAGCTGAGGGACGCCGGTATCCCGCAGGGCGTCGTGTCCAGCTCGAAGAACGCCGAGGAGGTGCTCGAGAGCGCGCGCATCCGCGACTTCTTCACCGTCGTCATCGACGGGAAGGTGGCCGAGCGGGACGCACTGGCCTCCAAGCCCGCGCCCGATATGTTCCGCGCGGGCGCCGTCGCGCTCGGTGTCGGCCCAGCGGACAGCGTCGCCGTCGAGGATGCCCTCTCCGGGGTGGAATCCGCTGTCGCCGCCGGATTCTCGACCGTCGTCGGCGTCGACCGCGGCGCCGGTGCTGCAGCCCTCCGCGCCGCCGGCGCCACCCACGTCGTCGACGACCTCGACCGCCTGCTCCTCGCCCCGCACCCCGACCAGGAGAACGCATGATCGACCGCGACCGCTTCCCCGTCGACCCGTGGCGGCTGACCGAGACCCGTTACAGCGAGGACGGCGTCTCCGAGACCCTCTTCGCCGTCGGCAACGGCTACCTCGGCCTCCGCGGCAACCACATCGAGGGGCGCGGCGCTCACGAGCACGGCACCTTCATCAACGGCCTGCACGAGACCTGGCCCATCCGTCACGCCGAGCAGGCGTACGGTTTCGCCGAGGTCGGGCAGACGATCGTCAACGCCCCGGATGCCAAGATCATGCGCGTTTACGTCGACGACGAGCCCATCTCGTTCGACGAGGCGGAAGTGCGCGAGTACGCCCGCACCCTCGACATGCGCCGGGGCGTGCTCGAGCGCAGCTTCGTGTGGGAGACGCCGTCCGGCAAGCGCATCCGCATCCGCGACGAGCGGCTGGTCAGTTTCGAGGAGCGCCACCTCGCGATCCTGCGGCTCGAGGTCACCGTCGAGAACGCCGACGCCCCGGTGACGGTGAGCTGCCAGCTGCTGAACCGCCAGGACGGCGGCGATGTATACGCCGGAACGCCGACAGAGGCCAAGTCGTCCGGGTTCGACCCTCGCAAGACCGAGAAGATCTCCGCGCGTGTTCTCGAACCCGTCGAGTACTGGCAGGACGGGCTGCGCTCCGCCCTGTCGTATCAGGTGGCGGACTCGGGGATGACGGTCGCGCTGGTCGCCGACCACGTCATCGCCACCGACAACGAGTACAGCGCCAGGACCCTCATCGAGCCGGACATCGCCAAGAACGTGTTCCGCGTGCAGGCCAAGGCCGGGATCCCCGTCACGATCACCAAGCTCGTCAGCTACCACACGTCCCGCGGCGTTCCGGCGCGCGAGCTCGTCGACCGGTGCCGACGGTCCCTCGACCGCGCGGCTGTCGAGGGCGTCGATGCGCAATTCGATCGTCAGAGCGCGTGGCTCGCCGCGTTCTGGGAGCGCTCGGATGTCGTGATCGAGGGGCATGACGACCTGCAGCAGGCCGTGCGCTGGTGCCTGTTCCAGCTGGCGCAGGCGGCGGCGCGCGCCGACGGGACCGGTGTGCCGGCCAAGGGTGTGTCGGGTTCGGGGTACAGCGGTCACTACTTCTGGGACACCGAGATCTACGTGCTCCCGTTCCTCACGTACACGAGCCCGCAATGGGCGCGCAACGCGCTGCGTGCGCGCGTGCTCATGCTGCCCGCGGCCCGCCGTCGCGCGGCTCAGCTCAACGAGGCGGGGGCTCTGTTCCCGTGGCGCACGATCAACGGCGAAGAGGCATCCGCGTACTACGCGGCGGGCACGGCGCAGTACCACATCAACGCCGACGTCAGCTTCGCGCTGGGCAAGTACGTCCGCGCCACGGGCGACGAGGAGTTCCTGCGCCGTGAGGGCGTCGACATCGCCGTCGAGACGGCGAGGCTCTGGGCGACGCTCGGATTCTGGCGCGGCCCTTCGACAGGCTCAGGGACCGGCCTTGGATCCACCTTCCACATCCACGGGGTGACCGGGCCCGACGAGTACACCACCGTCGTCAACGACAACCTGTTCACCAACGTCATGGCACGGTTCAATCTGCGCTTCGCAGCCCGTGTGGTGCGGGAGATCCAGCAGGAGGATCCGCAGGCCTACGCCGGAATCGTCGAGCGCACGGGAATGGATGCCGGAGAGCCGGACGCCTGGGATCGGGCGGCCGAGGCGATGTTCATCCCGTTCAGCGAGGGGCTCGGCATCCACCCGCAGGATTCGCTGTTCCTCGAGCGCGAGGTCTGGGACCTCGAGAACACGCCGAACGACCAGCGTCCGCTGCTGCTGCACTTCCACCCGCTCGTGATCTACCGGTTCCAGGTGCTCAAGCAGGCCGACGTCGTGCTCGCGCTGTTTCTGCAGGGCAATCACTTCACGCCCGAGGAGAAGCGGGCCGACTTCGACTACTACGACCCGCTGACCACGGGCGACTCGACGCTCTCGGCGGTCGTCCAATCCGTGCTGGCGGCAGAGGTCGGCTACCAGGACCTCGCGCTGGAGTACTTCACGCAGTCGCTGTTCGTCGACCTCGGCGATCTGCACCACAACGCCTCGGACGGTGTGCACGTCGCCTCGGCGGGCGGGGTGTGGACCGCACTGGTGTCGGGCTTCGGCGGCATGCGGGATCACGGCGGCGAGCTGAGCTTCGACCCCCGACTGCCTGCGGACTGGCCGTCGCTGTCGTTCCCGCTGCAGTGGCAGGGCTCGGCGTTGCAGATCACCGTGACCCGCGACGAGTTGCGCGTGCACGTGCGCACCGGGGAGCCGGTGACGTTCACTGTGCGCGGGGCGGAGTACTGGGCCGCCGTCGGCACCGACGCGGTCGTCGCGCTCGAGGATCAGGGTCCCGTGCTGCCCGACCGCCCGCGTCTCGGACAGTTCGAGGACGCGCGTCGGGAGGACGGCACGCGGATCTCGGCATCCGTTCCCGTCGTCACCAACGCGATCCCGCTGATCGGCGCGTACGAGGACTGATCCCCCATGGCCGGACCACGTCCACAGCGATCTCCATCGAGAAGGGCACGTGTCGGTGGCACGCCGTAGGCTGGGACGGTGACCACAGCCCTGTATCGCCGCTACCGGCCCGAGAACTTCGCGGAGATGATCGGGCAGTCGCAGGTGACCGATCCGCTCATGACGGCTCTGCGCAGCGACCGGGTCGGGCACGCCTACCTGTTCTCCGGCCCGCGCGGGTGCGGAAAGACCACGTCAGCGCGCATTCTCGCCCGATGCCTGAACTGCGCCGAGGGCCCGACGGACACGCCCTGCGGCACCTGCCCGAGCTGCGTCGAGCTGTCGCGATCCGGCGGCGGCTCGCTGGACGTCGTCGAGATCGACGCCGCCAGCCACAACGGCGTCGACGACGCCAGAGACCTGCGCGAGCGCGCCACGTTCGCCCCGAGCCGCGACCGGTTCAAAATCTTCATCCTCGACGAGGCGCACATGGTCACCCCGCAGGGCTTCAACGCCCTGCTCAAGCTCGTGGAAGAGCCCCCGGCGCACGTCAAGTTCATCTTCGCGACCACCGAGCCCGACAAGGTGCTCGGCACCATCCGCTCGCGCACCCACCACTACCCGTTCCGCCTCGTCCCGCCCGCCGCGATGCTCGAATACGTCGAGAAGCTCTGCGGCGAAGAGGGCGTGAAGGTCGCGCAGGGAGTGCTGCCGCTCGTCGTGCGCGCCGGTGGCGGATCGCCCCGTGACACCCTCTCGCTGCTCGACCAGCTCATCGCCGGCTCCGACGGCGACTCGGTGTCGTACGAGCGCGCCGTGTCGCTGCTCGGATACACGCACGGTGCGCTCCTCGACGAGATCGTCGACGCGCTCGCCGCGGGCGATGCCGCGGCCGCCTTCCCCGCGATCGACCGGGTCGTGCAGACCGGCCAGGATCCGCGCCGCTTCGTCGACGACCTGCTCGAGCGCTTGCGCGACCTCATCGTCATCGCCGCCGTCGGCGACGGGGCCTCTGCCGTGCTGCGCGGTCTCGCCGAGGACGAGCTGGCGCGCATGCGCGCGCAGGCGAACGCCTTCGGCGCCGCGCGCCTGTCACGGACGGCGGATGTCGTCAGTGCCGCTCTGGACGACATGACCGGGGCCACCTCGCCCCGCCTGCACCTCGAACTCATGATCGCCCGCGTGCTCAGCGCCGCCGGGCAGGGATCTGCGCCGGTCGCGCCCGCGCCGGCCACGGCTCCCGCGCAGACCGCTTCCGGTCAGGCTGCTCCCGCTCAGGCCACTGCTCCCGCACCCGCTTCCGCGCCGGCCCCTGCCGCTGCGCAGGAGCACCAGCGGGTCGTTGAGCGAGAGAGCGAAGCGAACGAGACGAAACGCGTTGAGCGAGCGGAGCGAGTCGAAACGTCGGCTCCGGTCGAAACGTCGGCTCCGGTCGAAACGTCGGCTCCGGTCGAAACGTCGGCTCCCGCGCCGGCGTCCGCGCTCACCCCGTCCGGTCCGGTCGACATCGACCGCATCCGCCAGTCGTGGTCGGCTGTGCTCAGGAGGCTCGAGGGCGTCAGCCGTACTTCGTGGCTGCTGGTCACGGGCGTGCAGCCGCTCGACTTCGAATCCGACACCGATGTGCTCACGATCGGCTTCACGAGCGCGCAGGATCTTCAGAAGTTCAAGGGCACGACCCCGGGCAACGGGCCGTCCGACCACCTCCGCGCCGCCATCGAGCAGGAGCTCGGCGTCAAGGTGAAGTACCGACCGGCTCCGTTGCCGCCGACGGCGTTATCCGAGGCGGCTGCAACCGCACCCGTCCGCACCGCCCCGGCGCAACCCGCCCCGGCTCAATCCGCTCCGGCTCAGTCCGCGCCCTCGACACCGAAGGCCGAGAGCGAGCCGTCGACGCCGGTCACCGAATGGGCGGTCGCCGCGATTCCGACGGATGCCCCGGCATCCGCCCCGCAGCCGCAGTTCCCCGTCGACGACGAGCCGGCCGATGTGGAGGCATCCGGGCCGCCCTCGCCGCAGGACGGGCTGGTCGACCGCGACGAGCCGCCGCTCCCCGATGACGATGAGGCGCCGCCGCCCGACGACGAGCCGCCGTATGAGCCTCCGCACGAGGCTCCCGCCGCCACGGCTCCTGCCGCTCCGGCCGCGCAGGCTCCGGCCGCCCGGGTTCCGTCCCCGCAGGCGTCGGCTCGCCCGGCGCCCGCCGTCACCGAGCGTTCTCCCGGCGGCGTGCAGCGGTACGGCGAGGCCGTGATCCGCCAGGTGCTCGGCGCGACCTTCGTGCGCGAAGAGCCCTACGAGCCCCCGACGAGGTTCGCCTGATGTACGACGGCATCGTTCAGGAGCTCATCGACGAGTTCGGTCGGCTCCCCGGGATCGGACCGAAGTCCGCCCAGCGCATCACGTTCCACATCCTGCAGACACCGTCGTTCGACGTCGCCCGTCTCGCCGAACTCCTCACCGAGGTACGTGCGCGTGTGCGGTTCTGCGAGATCTGCGGCAACGTCTCCGAGCAGGAGCGGTGCGCGATCTGCCGCGATCCGCGTCGGAACCCCGCCCTCATCTGCGTCGTCGAGGACGCCAAGGACGTCTCGGCGATCGAGCGCACGCGCGAGTTCCGCGGCCTCTACCACGTGCTCGGCGGCGCGATCAGCCCGATCGCCGGCGTCGGACCCGACGACCTGCGCATCGCCCAGCTGATGTCGCGCCTTGCCGACGGCACCGTGCAAGAGGTGATCATCGCCACCAACCCGAACCTCGAGGGCGAGGCGACCGCCAGCTACCTGAGCCGACTGCTGCTCACGATGCAGATCACCGTGTCGCGCCTGGCGTCCGGCCTGCCCGTCAGCGGCGACCTGGAGTACGCCGACGAGGTCACCCTCGGGCGCGCATTCGAGGGCCGGCGCACCCTGTGAGCGCACGGTGCTGGTCGGCTGCGCGGGGCGCGGGGCGCCCGGTCGTGACCGCGTGAACGCTCAGAGCGGGTTCACCCGGAAGGGATGGATCCTGTTCGCCGTCATGGCGTTCGTGTGGGGGATCACCTACCTTTTCATCAAAGAGGCCGTGCACTCCATCACGCCGCCGGCCGTCGTCGCCGGGCGCACGCTTCTCGGCGGGCTCGTGCTGCTGCCGTTCGCGCTCCGCAGCGGCGCGCTGAAAGCCGCGTGGAAGCACTGGCCGTGGGTGCTCGCCTTCGGCCTCGTCGAGATGGCGGGTCCCTTCCTGCTGCTCAGCCACGCCGAGACGCAGCTGCCCTCGGGCCTGACCGGGCTGCTCGTCGCGACGGTCCCGCTGTTCGCCGTCATCATCGCGCTGCTCCGCGGCGATCGCACGGCGCTCGCGCCCGTGCGTCTGGGCGGGCTGCTGCTCGGGTTCGTCGGCGTCGCGGTCGTCGTCGCGGGTCCTGGACTCTTCCCGAGCGAGTCGGCCAGCGTCGTCGCGATCGGCGAGATCCTGCTCACGGCGGTGCTGTATGCGATCGCGCCGTTCATCATCGCGCACAAGCTGTCGGACGTGCCCTCGATCGGCACGATCACCCTCGCCCTGTTCGCGATCGGCCTGGGCTATCTGCCCGCGGCCCTGCTGACCCAGCACGAGGTGCCGACGCTGCGATCGGGCATCTCGCTGGTTCTGCTCGGCGTCATCTGCACCGCCGTGGCGTTCGTGGCGTTCTTCGCCCTGATCCGCGAGGTCGGCCCGGTGCGCGCCCCGCTGTTCACCTACGTGAACCCGATCGTCGCGATCGTCCTCGGCACGATCTTCCTGGCGGAGCCCATCACGACAGGGCTCCTGATCGGCTTCCCGCTGGTCATCGTCGGATGCTGGTTCGCGGGCACCGGCGGAAGGCTGCGTCCCCGCAAGGAGACGCTGCCTCCGCCGCAGATGCCCTGACCGCGGCCGTTCAGGCCGTCACTTCTCGCTGCGGATGCGCGAGAACAGTGAGATCAGCAGCAGCACGAAGCCCGCGCCGACGAGCATGTGCCCGAGACCGGCGATCCCAGCGATCATCTTCGATGATTCCAGGCCCTGCACCTGCAGCATCCCGTGCCAGATCAGCATCGACGAGGTGAGCACGACGCCGGCGTTGTAGATCCAGAAGAACCAGCGGAACAGCCTGCTCGACGACACGGCGAAGGTCTTCTCCAGCACGAGCACGATCAGGAGCACGATCATGCCGAGCGTGAGGATGTGCGTGTGGGCGAGGCCGAGCTGGCCCGCCATGCCCTCCTCGAAGCCGTTCAGCTTGGTGAACTCGCGGTAGAAGAGGCCCGCGGCAAGGCCCAGCACGGTGTACACCGCCACAGCGGTGAGGAGCTGGAGCTGGGCGAAGCGCGAAACGGCGCGCGATGTGGTCGTGATGTCTGTGGTCATGGCTCCAGCCTCCGCTCGCGCCGCCCCCGCCGGATCCATCGAAAGATCGATATCGGCTCCGGGCGTTCCGGCATCCACTGCGGGAGAATCGGAGCATGTCCTCGTCGCCCGCATCCGCAGACCAGGGCGCCGATCCGGCACGGCAGCGGATGCTCACGGTCGCTCGGTTCGCCCTGCACCTGATCACGGCCATCCTGTCGGCGGTCACGGCATTCCGGGCGATCGCGACCGGCGTGCCGCTGCTGCCCGCCATGCTCGCGGCCGGTGCCTTCCTGGCCTGGTACGCCACCGGCGCCGCGTTCGCCCGCGGTCGGTTCAGCACGTGGTGGCTCGTGGGGCTCGGCATCCTGTGGGGCGGGATGCTGCTGATCTCCGCCGAGTTCGTCTGGCTCTCCTTCCCGCTGCTGCTGCTCGCGGGGCACGTGCTGCGGCGCTGGAGCTCTGTGGCGTTCGCGCTGCCGGTGCTCATCGCGGCGATCGCGGCGCCCATCCTGCATCAGGTGCCGATCACCTTCGCTCACATCGCCGGTCCGCTGCTCGGCGGCGGCTTCGCCCTGGCCATCTCGCTCGGCTACGACGCGCTGCTGCGGGATGCGGCCGAGCGCGAGCGCCTGATCGCCTCGCTCGTACGGACGCAGGACGAGATAGCCGCCGTGCAGGAGGAACTCGCCCGCACCCAGCGCGCCGCCGGAGCCGCCCAGGAGCGCACGCGCCTGGCGCGCGACCTCCACGACACCATCGCGCAGGAGCTCAGTTCGATGGTGCTCATGGCACGCAGCGGCGACGCGGAACGCCTGCCGGAGATCGAGTCGCTCGCGCAGCACTCGCTCACAGGCCTCCGCCGCATCGTCGCCGCTCTCGCGCCGGCCGAGCTGGAGGGCGCGGCTCTCGCCTCAGCGATCGAGCGGATGCTGGACGCCCTGCGCCGCGACACCGGCATCGAGACGTCGCTGAATGCCGACGCCGACCTGCCGCCGCTGTCGACCGCGCACGAGGTCGCGTTCCTGCGGGTCGCGCAATCCGCGCTGGCCAACGTCCGCCAGCACTCCAGGGCAGGCGCCGTGAGCGTCGCATTCGCGGCGGACGCCGGGACGGTCACCATGACCGTGACGGACGACGGCGACGGCTTCACCGTGGCCGAGGCGGCCGGGTCGACGACGTCCTACGGACTGTCGGCGATGCGTTCGCGGCTGCGGGAGTTCGGCGGAGCGCTGGAGGTGCGCTCAGCACCGGGGGAGGGCACGACCCTCGTGGCGGCGCTGCCCGCGTCGCCGTCTCTCCGGGGAGGAGGACGATGAGCGCGAGCATCCTGCTGGTCGACGACCACCCCATCGTGCGGGCGGGGCTGCGCTCGATCATCGAGGCGCGCGGCTTCACGGTCGTCGGCGAGGCGTCGACGGGGGAGGAGGCCGTGGCGCTGGCATCCGCTCTGCGCCCCGACGTGGTGCTGTGCGACCTGCGTCTGGGGGCCGGCATGGACGGTGTCGACACGACCGCGCAGCTGCGCCGGATGCCGACCCCGCCGGCCGTCGTCATCCTCACGACCTTCGACCACGACGCGCAGATCATCCGGGCGATCGAGGCAGGCGCGGCCGGCTACCTGCTCAAGGACGTCGACAACGACACGATCGTTGCCGCCATCAGCGACGCCGCCGCGGGCGCCATGGTGCTCACGCCCGGGGGCGACAACCGGATCATCGCCGCTCTCCGCGCCCCGCGCGTGACCCTCACGGACCGCGAGCGCGACGTGCTGATGCTCGTCGACGAGGGCGCGGCGAACAAGGAGATCGCGTCGCGGCTGTTCATCTCGGAGTCCACGGTGAAGACGCACGTCGTGCACCTGCTCGAGAAGCTCGGCGTCGCGAGCAGGGCGGCGGCGGCCAGCGAGGCGAGGCGGCTGGGGCTGCTCTAGCCGTCACATGCGTTCGGGCGCATACGCGTCGAACGTAGAATGACGCGTGGGCGGATCTGCCCGACATCCTTGGGAGTGAACGTGGCCCTCATTGTGCAGAAGTACGGCGGCTCGTCCGTCGCCGACGCCGAGAGCATCAAGCGCGTCGCGAAGCGCATCGTCGACACCCGGCGCGCCGGTCACGACGTCGTCGTCGCGGTCAGCGCCATGGGCGACACCACCGACGAGCTGCTCGACCTCGCGAACGAAGTCGCCCCCATCCCCGCGCCGCGTGAGATGGACATGCTGCTCTCGAGCGGCGAACGCATCTCGATGGCGCTGCTGGCCATGGCGATCCACTCGATGGGCTTCGACGCCCGCTCCTTCACCGGCAGCCAGGCCGGCATGATCACCGACGACCACCACGGTTCGGCCCGCATCGTCGATGTGACGCCCGTGCGTCTGCGCGAGGCGCTCGACGAGGGCGCGATCGTCATCGTCGCCGGTTTCCAGGGGTTCAACCGCGACACCCGCGACATCACGACGCTCGGACGCGGGGGCTCCGACACGACCGCTGTCGCGCTCGCCGCGGCCCTCGACGCCGATGTCTGCGAGATCTACAGCGACGTCGACGGCATCTACACTGCAGACCCGCGTGTCATCCCGCGGGCGCACAAGCTCGATCACGTCTCCAGCGAGGAGATGCTCGAGCTCGCGGCCAACGGCGCGAAGGTGCTGTACATCCGCGCCGTCGAGTTCGCACGCCGGCACGGCGTGCTCATCCACGCGCGCTCGACCTTCTCGTCGGGCGAGGGCACCTATGTTCTGGGCGAGGGCATGAAGAACCCCCGCGAAAATCAGGGAGAAGTCATGGAAGAACCGATCGTCGCCGGTGTGGCCACCGACAAGGGCCAGGCCAAGATCACCGTGACCGGTGTGCCCGACGTGCCGGGCAAGGCCGCCGAGATCTTCAAGATCGTCGCGAAGTCCGGCGCGAACGTCGACATGATCGTGCAGAACGTGTCGGCGGCCGCCACCGGTCTCGCCGACATCTCGTTCACCCTGCCCAAGGCCGACGCAGCCTCCGCGCTCAAGGCGCTCGCCGCCGAGCAGTCGGAGGTGGGCTTCCACAGCCTCGTCCACGACGACCAGATCGGCAAGCTGTCCGTCGTCGGTGCGGGCATGCGCGTCCACTCGGGCGTCTCGGCGACCCTGTTCGAGGCGCTGTCGACCGCCGGCATCAACATCGAGATGATCTCGACGTCCGAGATCCGCATCTCGGTCGTCCTGCGCGACACCGACCTCGCCGACGCCGCCCGCATCGTGCACACGGCCTACGGCCTGGATGCCGAGGACGAGGCCGTCGTCCACGCCGGCACCGGCCGCTAGAACCACTCCGAACGAAGGACGAACATGACCCGCATCGCTGATTCAGGACACTCCGTCGCCATCGTGGGCGCCACCGGACAGGTGGGCACCGTGATGCGCGAGATCCTCGCGGAGCGCTCCTTCCCGATCCGCGAGCTGCGGCTGTTCTCGTCGTCGCGGTCGGCCGGAACGGCGATCGATTTCGGCGGCACCTCGGTCATCGTCGAGGACGTCGAGACCGCCGACCCTGCCGGCATCGAGATCGCGCTGTTCTCGGCCGGCGCGACGGCCAGCCGCGCCTACGCCGACCGTTTCGCCGCCGCGGGCGCCGTGGTGATCGACAACTCCAGCGCGTGGCGCAACGACCCCGAGGTGCCTCTCGTGGTCAGCGAGGTCAACCCGCACGCCATCGACGAGCGTCCGCGCGGCATCATCGCGAACCCGAACTGCACGACGATGGCCGCGATGCCGGTGCTGAAGCCCCTGGCCGAGGCGGCAGGCCTCGAGCGGCTCATCGTGTCCACCTACCAGGCCGTCTCGGGCTCGGGTCTCGCCGGCGCGCAGGAGCTGCTCGGCCAGGTCGAGGGCGTCCTCGCCCAGGGCGACACGCTGCGCCTCGTGCACGACGGCTCTGCCGTCGACTTCCCCCAGCCCGAGAAGTACGTCGCCCCGATCGCCTTCGACGTCATCCCGTTCGCGGGGAGCCTCGTCGACGACGGCGACAACGAGACCGACGAGGAGAAGAAGCTCCGCAACGAGAGCCGCAAGATCCTCGAGCTGCCCGACCTCCGCGTCGCGGGCACCTGCGTGCGTGTGCCTGTCTTCACCGGGCACTCGCTGTCGATCCACGCCGAGTTCCGTGACGACATCACGCCCGACCGCGCTCGGGAGATCCTGGCCTCCGCCCCGGGCGTCGTCCTCGAAGAGGTGCCGACCCCGCTGCAGGCCGCAGGCAAGGACCCGAGCTACGTCGGCCGCATCCGCGCCGACCAGTCCGCGCCCGAGAACAAGGGGCTCGTGCTGTTCATCAGCAACGACAACCTGCGCAAGGGAGCGGCGCTGAACGCCGTGCAGATCGCCGAGCTCGTCGCTGAGCGCCTCGCGTCCTGACCCCCGCCGCGGGCGAACTAGGATGGACGGGTGACTGAATCCGTCGACGTCGTCCTCATCGGTGGTGGCATCATGAGCGCCACCCTCGGCACTCTGCTGCACGAACTCCAGCCGGACTGGAAGATCGTCGCCTTCGAGCGACTGAGCGATGTGGCGCAGGAGAGCTCGAACCCGTGGAACAACGCGGGCACCGGCCACGCGGCCCTCTGCGAGCTGAACTACATGCCGCAGAACGGCGACGGGCCGCTCGACCCCGCCAAGGCGATCTCGATCAACGAGCAGTTCCAGCAGAGCCGGCAGTTCTGGTCGTCGCTGGTCGAGAAGGGCGTGCTCGACGCGCCGTCGACCTTCATCAACGCCACCCCGCACATGACCTTCGTGCGCGGGGAGAAGGATGTCGCCTACCTCAAGGACCGCTACGAGGTCCTCAAGGAGCAGCCGCTCTTCGAGGGCATCGAGTTCAGCGAGGACTCCCGCGTCATCAACCAGTGGGCGCCCCTGCTCATGCAGAAGCGCCGCAAGGGCGAGCCGTTCGCGGCGACCCGTGTACCCGCCGGCACCGACGTCGACTTCGGCGCGCTCACGAACCAGCTCTTCGACCACCTGTCGGATTCCGGCGTCGACGTGCGCACGAACCACGAGGTCCGCTCGCTGAAGAAGCAGAAGGACGGCAGCTGGACCCTGAAGTACCGCAACAGCCTCGGTCACACGCCCGGCCGCATCAACGCGAAGTTCGTCTTCGTCGGCGCCGGAGGCTGGGCTCTGAAGCTGCTGCAGCGCTCCGGCATCCCCGAGATCAAGGGTTACGGCGTCTTCCCGATCGGCGGGCAGTTCCTCAAGACGACGAACCCGGCGGTCGTGTCCCAGCACAAGGCCAAGGTCTACTCGCAGGCATCCGTCGGCGCCCCGCCGATGTCGGTTCCGCACCTGGACACCCGTGTGGTCGACGGCGAGGCGTCGCTGCTGTTCGGACCGTTCGCGACGTTCAGCCCGAAGTTCCTCAAGAACGGCTCGATGCTCGACCTCGTCACGCAGGTGCGCACCCACAACCTGTGGCCGATGCTGCGCGTGGCCTTCGCCAACCCCGACCTCATCACATACCTCCTCGGCGAGCTCGTCAAGACGCACCGCAAGAAGGTCGACAGTCTGCGCGTGTTCATGCCCACCGCGAAGGACGAGGACTGGACGCTCATCCAGGCCGGTCAGCGCGCGCAGGTCATGAAGAAGGACCCGAAGAAGGGTGGCATCCTGCAGTTCGGCACCGAGGTCGTCTCGGCCGCCGACGGCTCGATCGCCGGTCTCCTCGGTGCGTCCCCCGGTGCGTCCACGGCAGTGCCGATCATGCTCCAGCTGCTCAAGAGCTGCTTCCCCGAGCAGTATGCGGGCTGGGAGCCGGCACTGCGCGAGCTCATCCCGACGTACGGCCAGACGCTCAACGACGATGCGGCGGCAGCCGAGAAGTCGATGGCGGCGACGGCCGACGCCCTGAACATCTCGAAGTGATTCCGCGCCGTGGCGAAGCTGTACTTCCGCTACGGGGCGATGAACTCCGGCAAGTCCACGGCGCTGCTGCAGGTCGCGTACAACTATGAAGAGCGCGGTCAGCACGTGCTGCTGGCCAAGCCCGAGATCGACACCAAGGGCGCATCGCAGATCGAGAGCCGACTCGGCGTCACGCGCGAGGTCGACTTCCTGATCCCGGCCGGCGGTGACGCGCGTGCACTGTTCCGGGACGAGCGCGAGCGGATGCGGCAGCGCAGCGCCGAGGGACTCATCCCGGCCGATCCGGTCGATGTGGCCTGTCTGCTCGTCGACGAGGCGCAGTTCCTCACCGCGGAGCAGGTCGATGATCTGTTCCGGATCGCCGTGGAGGACGGCATTCCCGTCATGGCGTACGGGATCCGCAACGACTTCCTGACGCACGCCTTCCCCGGCTCCGCGCGGCTGCTGGCCATCGCGCACTCGCTGGAGGAGATGAAGACGATCTGCCGGTGCGGCCGCAAGGCCGTCTTCAACGGCCGCGTCGTCGGCGGCCGATTCGTCTTCGACGGCGACCAGGTCGCGATCGACGAGGCCGCCGGCGGGGGAGCGGCGCCCGACGTGGTCACCTACGAGTCGCTGTGCGGCAATTGCTACCTCGAGGAGTCCGGCGGCCGTCTCGGCTGAGCGCCCTTGCGTGGTCTGACCACACAGGTTACGCTGTGGTCAGACCACAGGAGGAGACATGGCCGACCGCGCCTGGCAGACCGTGCTCGAGCACATCGAGCGGGACCTGCTCGAGGGGCGCCTCGGCCCGGGCGACCGTCTGCCGTCCGAACGCGAGCTCGCCGCCGATCTCGGCGTCGGGCGCTCGAGCGTCCGCGAGGCGCTGCGGGTGCTCGAGGTCATGGGACTCATCCGCACCGCGACGGGCTCAGGGCCCTCCTCCGGCGCGATCGTGATCGCCACGCCCTCCGGGGGCATGT
>Ga0172374_1001524_pt1 | contig 15378 bp, 15 predicted proteins | sample LakKiv3m_FD_114536 | JGI IMG/M metagenome (GOLD analysis project Ga0172374, IMG submission 114536) | Freshwater microbial communities from Kabuno Bay, South-Kivu, Congo - kab_092012_10.3m | ecosystem: Environmental > Aquatic > Freshwater > Lake | place: Democratic Republic of the Congo... | reverse complement strand
TCGCACTGGTCGCATCAGGCGCGATCGCACCCGACCGTATCGAATTTGCCGGGGGCGAGGATGCCCCCAAAGGACGCCGCGTGCTGATCGCGATCGGCTTTGCTGGGGATGCGTCCGAACCGACCGACAGGAGAATGCAATGACCCGCTGGATCTGGAGCCTGCCGCTGCTGCTGGCCGCCACCCCCGCCGCCGCGCAGGCGAAATTTCAGGATACCGCGATGCTCGACATGGCGGTGGCGCAATTCACCGGCCAGGCGATCGGGATGGAGGGCGGCGCCCGCACCGCGGTCGACAAAAGGCTGAAACTCGCCGCCTGTCCGTTGCCGCAGGTCGAATGGCGCTCGCCCGCGCAGGATGCGGTGGTGGTGCGCTGCATGACGCCGGTGTGGCGCATCTATGTGCCCGTCATGGCCGAACCCAGGCCGGCGATGCAGCAGGCCGCCGCGATGACCGTCGCCGCCGCGCCTGCGCGCGCCGAACCCGTCATCAAGCGCGGCGATCCGGTCACCGTCGCGGCAGGCACCACCGGCTTTTCGATCACCCGCGACGGCATTGCGATGGGCGATGCCGCGCCGGGCGCGCGTTTCATGGTGCGGGTCGACCCGTCGAAACCGCCGATTCAGGCGGTGGCGATCGAGCCGGGTCGGGCAACGCTGCCCGGATGGGCGAACTGAATTTTTTTCTTAAGTTTCGCCTAAAGTTTCGTAGCGCAGGGTCGTTTTTGGTGGGGAAGGCAGCAATGCAGGACCGTGAAGATGGTGGACCCAATCGGCCCCAGGCCCGTCAAACCGAGCGACTTTGTCGCATCGGTGACGCGCGTCTCGGCCGCGCGGTCCGCTACCCAGGATCACCCGCACGAAATCGAGGATCGATCCGCACAGACCATTGCGCACCAGCTGGCCGCCAAGCCACCGGTCGATACGGCGCGGATCGACGCGTTGCGTCGCGGGATCGCCGATGGCAGCTACCCGATCGACCCGGCGGCGATTGCCGATCGCATGATGGCGGCGCGCGCCGAATGGGTGTCCAATGAGCCGGCGTGACGCCTTGATCCGCGTGATCGATTGCCTGCACGCCGAAATCGCGGCGTTGAAGGCGAACGACGTTGCCGCACTGGAGGCGGCGACGGCGGCCAAATTGTCGGGCATCGAAACGCTTGCCGCGAACGATGACGAACCACCGCAGACGCCGGAAATCCGTGCACTGGCAGAGGAAGCGCACCGGTTGAACGAAACCGCGCGCATCTATGTCAACCTGATGGCGGCAAATGTCCGCCGTCGCCTGCAAATGCTTGCCGGTGAAGCGGGGCAGACCTGGCGCGGCGGGGGCATGGGCGCCTACGCCTGATATTCCCTTCCCCCTTGTGGGGGAAGGTGGCGCGAAGCGCCGGATGGGGGGTGCGGCGTCGCAGACGCCGCGCGGTCGCAAGCGACCGCACCCCCACCCCGCCCCCTCCCCGCAAGGGGGAGGGGCTTCATAAGAAAAAACTGGCACGCTAATTGCTGATCGTGGTCCGATATGGACAGCCACGGCAACAATTCATGAGCGTGACCAAGGTAGCAGCGGCGACCGGCGTTCAGTCGGCGATCGCGACGGCAAGCCGCAAGACCGGCGTCGATTTCAACTATCTGCTGGGTCAGGCGCAGGTCGAAAGCGGAATGCGCACCAATGCGCGCGCCGCGACGTCCAGCGCCACCGGCCTCTATCAGTTCATCGACCAGAGCTGGCTGGGGGTCGTCAAGAAGCATGGCGCGGAGCACGGCATCGGCTGGGCCGCGGATGCGATCCAGTCGAACGGCAATGGCCGCTTCACCGTATCCGACGCCGCCACTCGCCGCGCGATCCTCGACCTGCGCAACAATCCGCAGGTCGCCTCTTTGATGGCCGCCGAACACGCCGCCGACAACAAGGCGTCGCTCGAAGGGTCGCTGGGGCGCGGCACCACCGGCACCGACCTATACATGGCGCACTTCCTGGGGCTGGGCGGGGCCAAGCAATTCCTGTCGGCAATGCAGGACAATCCCGACCGCACCGCCGCGTCGATGTTCCCCGCCGCCGCGCGCGCCAACCGCTCGATCTTCTACGCATCCAACGGCCAGCCGCGCTCGCTGTCCGATATCTATGGCCGCTTCGCCGACAAGCTCGATCGCGGCGCGGCGGCGGTCGGCGCGACCGGGCTCGCCTCGGGCGGGATGCCCGCATCGGTCGGCGGCCTCAAATTCGACCACGCAGTCGAGGTCGTGCTGGGCAGCGAAAGCGATGCGGGCGACCGCGACTGGCTCGCCTCGACGCTCGACCGGTTCGCGCAGCGCGGGCCTGTCACGTCCGGCAACCCGAACCATCCCGACGCGCTCGACCGCGCGTCGATGCTCCGCCCGACGCCCGCAACCGCGCGGCTCGCCTATCTGATGCTCGCCCGTCTCGGAGCCTGACGACATGAATTTCCTCGATCGCGCCAAGGGCGGTGCCGGGCCGTTGTTCCGTTCGGGCGCACTGCCCGCAGCCATCCTGTTGCTCGTCGTGCTGATGGTGGTGCCGATCCCGGCATTCATGCTCGACATCTTCTTCATCACCAACATCATGCTGTCGATCGCGGTATTGATGGTCGCCCTCAATGCGCAAAAGCCGCTCGATTTCTCTGCCTTCCCGACCGTGCTCCTGTTCGTCACCCTGTTCCGCCTGGGCCTGAACGTCGCATCCACCCGGGTGGTGTTGGGCCAGGGGCATGAGGGATCGGACGCGGCCGGTCATGTGATCGAGGCGTTCGCCAGCTTCATCATCGGCGGCGACTATGTCGTCGGCCTGCTGGTGTTCGCGATCCTCATCATCATCAACATGATCGTCGTCACCAAGGGCGCGGGCCGCGTGTCCGAAGTCTCGGCGCGCTTCACCCTCGACGCCCTGCCCGGCAAACAGATGGCGATCGACGCCGATCTGAACGCCGGACTGATGACCCCCGACGAAGCGCGCGCGCGCCGTGTCGAGGTCGCGACCGAAGCCGATTTCTACGGCGCGATGGACGGTTCGTCCAAATTCGTGAAGGGCGATGCGATTGCAGGCCTGTTGATCCTGTTCATCAATATCGTCGGCGGACTCATCATCGGTCCCGTCAGTCACGGGCTCAGCCTGTCCGAAGCCGCCGAAGTCTATATCAACCTGTCGGTGGGCGACGCGCTGGTCGCGCAGGTGCCCGCGCTGCTGCTGTCGATCGCCGCCGCCGCGATCGTGACGCGCGTGTCGTCGTCCAAGGATTTGCAGGGCCAGATCGGCAGCCAGTTCAATTCGCATCGCACCTGGGCGCCGGTATCGGGCATCCTCGTGCTGCTCGGCCTGTTACCCGGCATGCCCGCGCTCATCATCATGCCGGCCGCCGCGGCGGCCGGTTACATGGCGTGGCGCATGTACAAGGTGTCGCAGCTGCCGCCGCCGCCCGAACCCGCAGCGCCGCCCGCCGACCTGTCGAAGATCGGTTGGGACGAGGTCACCGACAATATGCAGGTGATGCTCGACATCGGCTACGGGCTGGTGCCGCTGGTCGACGAGCGCAAGGGCGCGCCGCTGATGGGTCGCATCACCGGGGTTCGCCGCCAGCTGTCGAAGGATCTGGGCTTCGTCGTGCCGCAGGTGCGGGTGCGCGACGACATCAACCTCGCGCCCTTTACCTACCGCATCGTCATCAACGGTGTGGTGGTGGGCGAGGATCAGGCGTCGCCCGACGAAATGCTGGCGCTCGATACCGGCCAGGCGGTCGCGCCCATTCGCGGCAAGGAAGCCAAGGATCCGACCTTCGGCCTCGACGCGCGCTGGATTGCGAGCGCCGACGCCGATGCGGCGACGGCGGCGGGCTATCTGGTGGTCGATGCGGGCACCGTCATGGCGACGCATCTGAATCAGCTTTTGATCCAGAACGCCGCCGACCTGCTGGGCCCCGACGAAGTGCAGTCGCTGCTCGACGGGTTGAAGGACCGCGCCGGGCAACTGGTCGCCTCGCTCTGCCCGCAACCGGTGTCGCTGACGGCGCTGACCCAGGTGCTGCGCGCATTGCTCGCCGAGAACATCCCCTTGAAGGAATTCCGCCGCATCGCCGCCGCCATCGCCAGCGCCGCGCAAAAGACATTGGACGCCGACGAGATCGTCGAGACCATCCGCCCCGAACTCGGCCCCCTCATCATCCAGAAACTCTGCGGCGTGCGCGAGCCGTTGCGGGTGATGACGCTGGAAGGTCAGCTCGAAGCGCTGCTGGGCCAGGCCGTCCGCTCCGACCCGTCGCGCCGCCATACGATCGAACCCGATCTGGGTCGCCGCATCGTCGATGCGCTGCAACGTGCGGCCCAGCCGCTGGTGGGAGAGGCCAAGCCGTTCGTGCTGGTCGTCCAGCCCTCGATCCGCATCGCGATCCGCAAGCTGGTGAAGACCGTGCTGCCCGATACCCCCGTCATGAGCTTCTTCGAAGTGCCCGAGGACAAGTCGGTCGAAGTGGTCGCGGTGATCGGCGCGCCAGAGGCGATCCCCGCATGATGCCGCTCAGCCACCCCGTCGTCGGCGAGCCGCTGACCTACACGCCGGCCCAAGGCCCGCGCGATACCGAGGCATTGGTGCGCCAGCATCTGCCGCTGGTGCGTCGCATCGCTTGGCACGTCCACGGCGCGATGAGCAGCATCGTCGAGGTCGAGGATCTGATCCAGATCGGCCTGGTCGCGCTGGTCGAAGGCTGCACCAGCTTCGAGGAGCGCGGCCAGGTCACGCTCGACCAATATCTCAATACCCGCATCCGCGGCAGCATGATCGACGAACTGCGCAGGCAGGCGACGATGACCCGTGGGGCGATGCGGCGGCGCAAGGCTTACGGCCAGGCGGTCGCATCGCTGACCCAGTTTCTGGGGCGTGCGCCCGAGGATACGGAAATCGCGGAAAGGCTGGGCGTGGACCTCGACAAGCTGCGCACCGATTATGCGGGCGCGGAAAGCCTACGCTTCGATTCGCTCGACGACGTTTACTCGGACGACGCCCCCTGGTTCATGGACGACACCCCCGACGCGTTCGACACGCTCGCCGACAGCGAACTGCGCGAAACGCTGGCGGACGCGATCGGCGACCTGCCGACGCGCGAGGCGCAGGTGATCCAGCTTTATTATGTCGAGGAATTGAACCTCGAGGAAATCGGCCAGGTGCTGGGCGTCGGCTCGGCGCGCGTCTGCCAGATCAAGAAAGCCGCGCACGAGCGGCTGAAGCGGGCGTTGCACCGTCGTTTGGGGTGAGGGAAGGGCGGTCGGCGCTTCGCTTCATCTCATTTCTTGCTGAGCCGTTGGTTTCGAGCGCAGTCGAGAAACGCGAACTGGGCGTGCGGGATGCGTTTCTCGACTGCGCTCGAAACGAACGGTGGGGGTGGTTATTCCATCCCGGCAGCTGCCGCCCGCCATCCCGACGCTGATCCTCCACATCATCGTGCTCCGGCGAAAGCCGGAGCGGTGGCCGTCGTCGGTGCATTATCGCCAACGCTCCGGCTTTCGCCGGAGCACGAGATCACACCAATCCAACCATAACCCAAAACAGCAAAAACCCCGGTGATCGATACGCCGACCACCGGGGTTCTGTTTGCCGTCCCCAAACTCTCGTCCGGGGGTCCGGGCCGGCCCCGCCCGCCTTATAGGGGGGAGGCGGTCGGGCCCGGTATGCTTAGCGCAGGAGCGACAGGACGCCCTGCTGCGACTGGTTCGCCTGCGACAGCATCGCGGTCGATGCCTGGCTCAGGATCTGTGCCTTGGCGAGCGAAGCCGTTTCGACCGAGAAGTCGGTGTCTTCGATACGGCTGCGCGCTTCCGACAGGTTGGTCATGTTCGAGGTCAGGTTATTGACCACCGATTGCAGACGGTTCTGCGAAGCGCCCAGATTCGCACGCTCGGTATTCACCGTGGTCAAAAGGGCATCGACGGCGTCGATCGCGGTGTTGGCCGATGCCTGCGTCGAGACGTCGGTCGACATGCCGACCAGCGAAGCAAGGCTGCCGATGACGATGTCAACCGTATCGGCACTGTTCGCACCGGTCTGGATCGTGGTGGTGCCGCCGGTGCCGTCTGCCGCAAAGACTTCGGTGCCGTTGAATTTCGTCGTCGTGACGACCGATTCGATCTGTTCGAGCAACTGATCGACTTCGACCTGAAGATTGCCGCGGTCGTCGTCGCTATAGGTGCCCGATGCGGCCTGAGTGGCCAGTTCGCGAACGCGCTGCAGCATGTTAGTGACTTCGTTCAGCGAACCGTCGGCAGTTTGCGCCAGCGAAATGCCGTCGTTCGAATTGCGGATCGCCTGGCTCATGCCCTTGATCTGCGAGGTCATCGACGTTGCGATGGCCAGGCCTGCGGCGTCGTCCTTGGCGGAGTTGATGCGCTTGCCGGTGGACAGGCGTTCCATGCTCGTTTGCAGCGCGTTGGTCGCTGCCGACGAAGCGTTCGCAGCGCGCATGGCGCCGACATTGGTTCCGATAACAGTCATGATCTTTGTCTCCGTTCTACCAGGTTCGACCCTCCCGGTGTTCCCCCCTAACAATGCGGGAGCCCGAGTAGTCAGACGGTGAAACGGCTGGTCGCCGCCGACCTTAAGCAATTTTTTTGACCATGTCGCGCGCCCGGATTTCCGGGGAATTGGCGCGCGCCTACGCGACTACAGAGCAAAAATCGGATGCAACGGGCGATGCTTTACGCCTCGTTTACCATTCATCGTGCATTTCAGGCCCACTGAATTGGGGGACAAGACATGGCAACCATCCATCCGACGGCGGCAGTGCGCGCAATCAGCTATGCGCTGGTGTCCGCGCTGCGCTCGCAGGGCATGGCGGTGGCGGCGGAGGCGGAGGGCACGAAGCCCCAGGCCGGCGACCTGTTCCTGGCGCTGGATGGCGAAGCGACGCCGGTCCCCGCCCGCACCGTCCTGATCGGCCACGGCGATCCCCAGGTCATTCCATTCGGCGACGGCGCCCCCGCGCGCGTCACCGGTGGCGAGCACGACGCGGCGCTGATCGCCGGCTTTGTCGGCGCGCTGGTCCGCCAACCCTATTCGCCCGTCGCCGCCGATCCGCAGAGCCTGGCGCTCAACGCGCTGGCCGAACGCGTTGCGGCTTCCGACATCACCGTCCTCATCAACGGCCCCACCGGCACCGGCAAGGAAGTGCTGGCGCGCGCAATCCACTTGCAGTCGGATCGTCGCGACGGCCCGTTCATCGCCATTAACTGCGCCGCGCTTCCCGAAACCATGCTCGAAGCGATGCTGTTCGGCCACCAGAAGGGTTCGTTCACCGGTGCCTCGTCGGGCGGGCAGGGGTTCTTCCGCGCCGCAAACGGCGGCACCTTGCTGCTCGACGAAATCGCCGAGATGCCGATCGGGCTTCAGGCCAAGCTGCTGCGCGCATTGCAGGAACGCGAAGTCGTGCCGATCGGCGGGACGCTTCCTGAAAAGATCGACGTCCGCGTCATCGCCTGCGCCAACCGCGACCTTCAGAGCGAAGTCGCCGAAGGCCGCTTCCGCGCCGATCTTTACTACCGCTTGAGCGTATTCCCGCTATCGACCCTCGCGCTCAACGAGCGTCCGGGCGACATCGCTGCGCTCGCCACCGCGATGGTCGTGCGTCACGGCGCCGACCGCCGCGTGCTGCCGTGGATCGACGCCGACGCACTGTCGCTGCTCCAGCGTCACGACTGGCCGGGCAATGTCCGCGAGCTGGAAAACGTCATTCAGCGCGCGATGCTGCTGGCCCGCGGCGAGGTCATCACGCCCGCCGACATCATCTTCGATCGCCCCACCCAGCATCGCCGTCCCGAACTGGTCGCGGTGTCGGATACCGGCGAGAAACTGTCGAACATCGTTCAGATGAGCGAGTTTCAGGCGATCCGTGAAACGCTTGCCGCGTGCGGGGGCAGCAGGATCGAAACTGCCAAGCGCCTCGGCATCTCCGAGCGCACGCTGCGCTATCGCCTCGCCAAGGCACGCGAACAGGGTGAGGACATTGTCCGCAACCATAGCCAGGCGGTGAACGCATGAGCGGGATCGGCGGCGCCTCTGGCGCAGGTGGTGCGATGAGCATCGACCGGATCATGGCGATGCGTGCCGAGATCCTCGAACGCAACTCCGCGCTGAAACGCGCATCGTCCGGGGCTGCGACCCCGGCCGAAGTGCTTGGTGCGCCCGCGACCTCCGCCCCCAAGCCCGTCAGCTTCGCCGATACGATGGCGAGCGCGGTCAAGGGCGTGAACGAAGCCCAGGCGCATTCGTCGGACATGTCGGCGCGCTACGAGCGCGGCGAGGAAATCGACATCGCCAAGGTGATGATGGCCCGCCAGCAGGCGTCGGTCGGATTCGAAGCCACCCTGCAGGTCCGCAACAAGCTGCTGACGGCCTACAAGGACATCATGAGCATGCCGGTGTAACATGGAAAACGCACTGACCCCTCAGCCCGCTGGCGGCGCGCCGATCGGCGCTACGACCAACCGGCTTTCCGATCCGGTCGCGCAGGCCCGCGCGATGCTGTCGCAACCTGCGGTCAAGCGCGCGCTGCCGGCGATCCTGCTGGTGGCGCTGCTCGGCGTCGCGGCGATCGCATGGATGGCGCTGTCGACCCCGCCGCAGCGCGTGCTGTTCGCCAATATGACCGATGGCGACAAGGCTGCGGTGACGCAGGCATTGGGCGCAGCGGGCATCGCCAATTCGATCGACGGGTCGGGTTCGCTGACCGTCGGCGAGGATGATTTCCACAAGGCGCGGATGCTGCTCGCGTCGCAGGACCTGCCCAAGGCAGCACCCGGCGGCTATGCGCTGCTCGACCAGCTGCCGATGGGCGTCAGCCGCGCGGTGGAGGGCGAACGCCTGCGCCAGGCACGCGAGACCGAACTCGCCCGCTCGATTTCCGAAATCGACAGCGTCGCCGATACGCGCGTCCATCTCGCCACGCCGGAAAGCTCGGTATTCGTGCGCGACAGCGCCGCGCCTTCGGCATCGGTCATCGTCCGGCTTGAAGCGGGACGCGCGCTTTCCGACGCTCAGGTGCGCTCGATCGTCAACCTCGTTGCCTCTTCGGTGCCGGGGATGAAGCCCGATGCGGTGACCATCGTCGATCAGATGGGCGCGTTGCTCAGCAAATCCGGCCCCGGCGGTCAGGGCGAAAGCGCGACCGACGAACGCATCGCTTTCCAGCAACGCATCGAAACCAAATATCGCGAACAGCTCGCCAAATTGCTGACCCCGCTGGTCGGCGTCGGCAATTTCTCCGCGGAAGTTCAGGCCGATATCAACCTCGACGAAACCCAGGCCACTCGCGAGACGATCGACCCCAATTCGGTCGTGCGCGCCGAACAGGGCAGTTGGGCTGCGGCGTCGAACAATCAGGCGCCCGGCGGCATCCCCGGCGCGCTGTCGAACGCCGTTCCCCCGGCCAGTACGCTGGAGGCGCCCGACGCCGCAGCCGCCGCCGATCCGAACGCCGACCCCAATGCCGATCCCGCGCTTGCGGGCGCGGCTCCCGCCGCGCTGCCCAAGGCGAGCGAGGAATTCTCCCGCGCTTATGACGTCGGCAAGGAAATCTCGGTCACCCGCGCGATGCCCGGCGAAATCCGCCGCCTGTCGGTCGCGGTGCTGCTGCGCGAAACCGAAGGTGCGCGTCCCCGGACCAAGGCGGAAATCGACCAGATCAACCAGCTCGTCCGTTCTGCGGTCGGCTTCAACCAGGCGCGTCAGGATCAGGTGACGGTCATCAGCCGCCCCTTCTCGCCCGAGGCCGTCGGCGGCACCGAGCCGTCCTGGTACGAAGCGAGCTGGGTGCCGATGGTCGCGCGCAACGCGACCGCGCTCATCATCGCGCTGCTGGTGCTGCTGCTCGGCGTCCGTCCGCTTGCCAAGGCGTTGATGAAGAAGCGCGAGGATGCAGGCAGCCGCCCGGCGCTGGGCCGCGACAATGTCGCAGCACTTGGCGGGGGCCAGGCTGCGCTGGGTCAGGACGGCCAGCCGCAACGCCCCGGTGTCAGCATCGACATGCTGGAAAATGCCCGCAGCTATGACGAACGCGTCGGGCTGGTGAAGGGCTTCACCCGCGACAATCCGACTCGCGCCGCGCTCGCCGTGCGCGACATGATCCAGGCGGAAAACAAGCAATGAACGTGATCCCGCGCAGCTTCAGCGGCGTCGAGCGCGCCGCCGTGCTGATGATGCTGGTCGGCGAGGAAGAGGCCGCCGCCATCTTGCAAAAGCTCGAACCCGACGAGGTGCGCGAGCTGGGCCGCGCGATGTTCACCGTCGCCGATGTGGCCGAGCATGAGGTCGAGGACGTGCTCGACGATTTCATCTCCGCCGCGCGCGACCGCACCGATATCGGTTTCGATCCACGCCCGCAGATCACCGGCATGATGACCAAGGCGCTGGGCCAGGAAAAGGCCGAAAGCGTGCTCGCGCGCATCACCCCGCCCGAAGCGGTCTGCGCGATCGAACTGCTCGACTGGCTCGAGCCGTCGGAGATCGCATCGCTGATCGAGGACGAACATCCCCAGATCGCAGCTGTGCTGATCGCCAATCTCGACCCCGCGGTCGCGGCCCAGGTGTTCGAAATCCTGCCCGAGACGGCGCAGCCGCAGATCCTGCACCGCGTCGCCAAGCTTGGCCCGATCACCCAGGAAGCGATCGAGACGCTGAAACAGGTGCTGTCGAAACGCATCGGCGACCGTCATGCGCCCGCAGGGCTCCAGATCGGCGGCACGCGCGATGCGGCCAAGATATTGTCCGCTGCGCGCAAATCGACCGAAACCCGCGTCATGCCCAAACTCGCCAAGATCGACCGCGAAGTCGCCAAGGCGATCGAGGAGGCGATGTTCGTCTTCGACAATCTGCTCGACCTCGACGACAAGAATTTGGGTACGCTCATCCGTTCGATCGACAACGATACTTTGGTCCGTGCGCTGAAGGGCGTGGACGAGGCCGCACGCAACCGCTTCCTCGGCTGCATGTCGGCGCGCGCCGCCGATGGCATCCGCGACGAGATGGAGGAACGCGGCCCGATGCGCCTGACCGAAGTGCTCGAATCGCAAAAGGCCGTGATCCAGATCGCCCGCAACCTCGCCAAGGAAGGCACGATCATGATGGGCGGCGGAGAAGATGATTATGTCTGAGGGGTTTCATCCCGGCTTCGCCAGCCGCATCGACGCCTCGGACGACGTCATCGCCTCGATCTTTTCCGCTCTCCCGGAATTTGCTGCGTCGGACATCGGCGAGCGCGCGCGGGTCAAGGCAGGGCGAGGCACGACGGCGCAACCGCCCAGGGGCTTCGCCGCGCAGGAGCCCTCCGGCCCGAAACATTTCTCGCCCGAGAATCGCGACGCCAACCCGACCGAAGGCTGGGATCCGCTTGAACCCGACATGGCGAGCGGCAACGAGCGCTTCGTCGATCCGGTTACCGAGGCACATGAGCGCGGCTATGGCGAAGGGCTTGCCGCCGGGCTGCTCCAGAACGGCGCGGAAGTCGCGCGCGACAAGCTGCTGATCGAATCGATGATCGCCGGGCTTGCGGGCGGCACCTATCTCGACCGCGACCGGCTCGCGCGGCAATTGCGCCAGACGGTGTTGTCGCTCGTAACCCGCATCGTCGGCGAGGTCGGCGTGTCGGGCGACCTGCTCGCCGCGCGCATCGAAGCCGCCACCGATTTGCTCGCCGAAGCCAATGAATCGGCGTTGCTCCACCTCCATCCCGACGACGTGCCGCTGGTCGAGGGCAAATTGCCCAAGACCGTGTTCGCCGCCGGAGACGCCAAGGTCGCACGCGGCAGCTTCGTCATCGAATCGGCATCGACCATCGTCGAGGACGGCCCCGAATTGTGGCTCGAACAACTCGCCGCCGCGATCGACCGTGTGCCGCTGCCCAAATCCGAGTAAGACATGTTGAACCGCTTCACGTCCGATTATCTGGAAGCACTCGGCGCGGGCGATTTCGCCCCGCGTCCTAAGGTTGCGGGACGGCTCGCCTCCTATGACGGATTGCTGATGGAGGCGGTCGGTCTGTCGCTGCCGGTCGGCACGATCTGCGCGATTGGCGACGGCAGCCAGCGCGTCGAGGCCGAGGTGATCGGCTTTCGCGCCGGTCGCACGCTGCTGATGAATCTGGGTGGTCCCGCCGCACTCCTCCCCAACGCCCCCGTCCGCCCGATCGGCGCGCCGGGCGAAGCCGAGGTCGGCGCGGCCCTGCTGGGCCGCGTCGTCGATGGCGCAGGCAAGCCGATCGACGGGCTCGGCCCGATCCGCGGCGCAGGGTCATGGCCGCTTGCCGGAAAGCTTCAATCGCCGCTCGACCGTGGTCGCGTGCTCGAACCGATGGATGTCGGCGTCCGCGCGATCAACGGCCTGCTCACCATCGGCCAGGGCCAGCGCGTCGGCATCATGGCAGGCTCCGGCGTCGGCAAATCCGTATTGCTCGGCATGATCGTCCGCGCCGCGCAAGCAGACGTGGTGGTCGTCGGCCTGATCGGCGAACGCAGCCGCGAAGTCAGCGACTTTCTCGAAACCAAGATCGCGGGCGATGCGCGCAAGCGCTCCGTCGTGGTCGCGGTCCCCGCCAATCATTCGCCGGTGCTGCGCATCCGCGGTGCGCTCAGGGCAACCGCAATCGCCGAAGCCTTCCGCGCGGAAGGCAAGAAAGTCCTGCTCATCATGGACTCGCTCACCCGCGTCGCGCATGCGGGCCGCGAGATCGGCCTGGCGCTGGGCGAGCCTGCCTCCGCCCGCGGCTATCCGCCGTCGGCCATCGCCATGCTCCCCGGCCTGATCGAGCGTGCCGGGACCGACGTCCATACCGGCGGGTCGATCACTGCCATCTACACCGTGCTGGCGGACGGCGACGACGGCAATGACCCGGTCGTCGATTCGGCGCGTTCGATTCTCGATGGGCATATCGTCTTAAGCCGCGCGCTTGCCGAACGCGGTGTCTATCCCGCGATCGACCTGGGGCCGTCGGTCAGCCGGGTGATGAACGACATCGTCCCGCGCGATCATGTCGCCGCCGCGCGTGTGTTGCGCCGTCACCTCGCCACCTATGAGGAGAATCGCGATCTGGTGCTGATGGGCGCCTATCGTTCGGGCGCTGACCCGGCGATCGACGCCGCCATCGCCTGCCATCCGACGGTGATGGAATATGTCCGCCAGGATTACGACGCGGTGGTGAATTTGGCAGACGCGACCGCCGAGCTGATCGGCGTGTTCGGAGACGCATGAGGTGACCCGTTCGGCCAAGAAACTCGACCGCATCCTGCGCGTCCGCTCGCTCCAGCTCGACCTGACGCGCGCCGACGAAGTTCAGGCGGCGGACAAATTGCGTGCCGAAGCCGATCTGAAGGCGCGCATCCTGCAACTCGCCGCCAATGTCGCGCCTGCGCCTTCGCCCGCGCCTGCCAGCGCCACCAGCCTGATGGCGGCTGCGCATTACCGCGACCGGCTACACCAGTCGGTCGCCGCCGCGGACCAGCGCATCGCCACCGCCAATCGCGGGCTCGACTTCGCCCGCGAACGCACGGTCGAGGCGAAGCGCGACCAGAGCGCGATCGAAAAACTGATCGCCCGCGCCGAAACCGACGCGGCGCTCGCCGCCGTCCGTGCGCTCGAAAACGCCCCGTCGCCGCTGCGTTCCAAAAATCGGCACGGTCCTTGCTGATCTCTTGAGCAGAGATTTCACGCGGGGACCGAATGATCCAGCTATCCGATACCAAGGCAGCGCCCGGACTGGGCGGTTTGCTGGGCATAAAGCCGAAAGCGGGCGGTGATTCGTCCGCGTTCGCGCTTGCGCTCGGTGGCCTGGTCGCGGACGCCGGACTCGATATGCCGATCGCGCTAACCCGGCAATCGACTGCCGCAACCGGCAAGGGCTTGCCGCAGGATGGCGCTGACGACGCGGAGGGTGAGGGCAAACTGGATTGGGACATCCAGTCGATCGCCTTGCCGGACGTGATTGTCCTTCCGGTCGAACCCTTGGTCGTGCCGTCGCCCGATGCGCCCGCGAGCATAACCATCTCCACCGGTCTTGGCGAAGGGAAAGCCGAGTCAGGCGAAACCAAGGAGCAATCGTCGGACTCCATCGTCGACCCGTCCGAAGCCGTTACGACCGCACCGGCGAACCCGCGAGCGGAGCCCGGCGCGAAGATCGATATCACGCCCAAACCGACCGACGCTTCGCCACCCGTCGCCGAAGCCGCAAAACCGCGCAGCCAAGCGGTTGGGGTTGAAGCTGGGCCGAGTGCGCCAGCCCCAATAATGCGCGCGCAAACGGCGCGCATCGGTTCTGGCGGCGAAAACCACTCTGCACCGGTCATCGATCGTGCTGCGTCGGCTCCGACCGATCCGATCTCCCTGATTAGTTCACCGCAGCGCGCGGCAAGCAGCCCCGACAAGGCCATCCCGCCGCCTTCGCGTCCGGCAATGGCGGATGCTGCGACGATAGCTTCACCCGCCGCCACAGCCGTCTCCACCACCGAAACACCTCCGCCTGCGCGCGGCGATGCGGCACCCATCGGACGAGGGGCGGTTTCCGCACGATTCGAACCTGCGGCCGTGGTTGCAAAATCGCCGAACATTGCAGCAGCCAAAAAGGCGGGTGTCGAACGCACGCCGCCATCGGCTGTATCATCTGCCGTCGCGGTAGTCCTCAAGCCCGAAGCCGTGCCCGCGATGCCTGCCAAATTCGTCATCGCCGACCGCCCGATCGATGCGCCGACGCCCGCCGTCCCGCGCCGGATTTCGATCACGCCGGTCGTCGCACCCGCCGCATCGACTGCCGCCACGGCGATGACCGCCGCCGACCTGATCCCGGCCGCGCTTCGTCCGCGCGCCGCCGCCGTGCCGGTGGTGACGGTGACCGATCCGGCAAGCGTCGGGCTGTCCGCACCGGCGGCAACGGCATCGTCCGTCGCCGAACCCGCGCCGATCGACACCCATGCCGCCGAATGGATCGAGGGCATGATCGAACAGATTGAGGTGATGCGCGATGCGCGCGCCGACGGGGCAAGCGCCACCACCCGCATCCGCCTGTCGCCCGATGCGCTGGGCGCCGTCGAAATCATGCTGGTCGGTGAAGGCGAGGCGATCGAGGTCCGCATCAATGCCGACACCGCCGCCGCCCGCACGCTGCTGGCCGAAGCCGCCCCGCGCCTGACCGACATGGCCGAGGCACGCGGGCTGAGGCTCGCGCAGGGGGATGCCGGGCACCCCGGCCAGCATCAGGCTCAGCGCCAGCAACAGCAGGACCAACCGACGGCCAACCGCCGTCGCCATGATGCCGCCGATCCGCGCGGCCCCACCGACGAACGTATTGCTTGAGAGCGAGGAACATTGAGATGAGCGAAGAGAAAGCCGAAGCGCCCGC
>Ga0172374_1001522_pt1 | contig 15386 bp, 13 predicted proteins | sample LakKiv3m_FD_114536 | JGI IMG/M metagenome (GOLD analysis project Ga0172374, IMG submission 114536) | Freshwater microbial communities from Kabuno Bay, South-Kivu, Congo - kab_092012_10.3m | ecosystem: Environmental > Aquatic > Freshwater > Lake | place: Democratic Republic of the Congo... | reverse complement strand
TGACGCTGGGCATCTCGTCGGCGCCATCGGGGCGCGGCACGGTGACCCGCGCGAGGCGGTGGCCGTCGGTCGCCGCGGCCTTGAGCACCGGCTGCCCCCCGGAACCGGCGTCTTCCGACACATGGAAGAAGATGCCGTTCAGATAATAGCGGGTTTCCTCGGTCGAGATCGCGAAGCGCGTCTTGTCGATGATCGCTTTCAGCGTTTCCGAGGGCAATTCGAACTGGGTGGGCAATTCGCCCTCGGCGATCACCGGGAAATCGTCGCGCGGCAGCGTGCCGAGCGAGAAGCGGGCGCGGCCTGCGACGATCGACAATTTGCCTTCCGCCGCGGTCAGTTCGACCTGCGCGCCTTCGGGCAGCTTGCGGACGATATCGAAGAAAGTGTGCGCGGAAACCGTGGTCGCGCCAGCCTGATCGACGGCGGCTGCGACGGTTTCGTCGATCTGGAGGTCCAGGTCGGTCGCCATCAGGCGGATCATGCCATCGGCCGACGCATCGATCATCACGTTGGACAGGATGGGGATGGTGTTGCGCCGCTCGACCACCGACTGGACGTGGCTGAGTCCCTTCAACAGGGTTGCGCGTTCGATCGTCGCCTTCATCATTTACCCCCGGGCCGCCGCCCCTATTTTGAAACCCACCGTGATTCGCATGTGCGGCCGGTGGCATTGCGCCGAATTTATCCTTAGCGCGAAAAAGGGCCGGGGCAAGCAGCCCCGACCCTTCCCATATCCAGATTCGACACCCGCCTACGCTACCCGGGCATCGGTCCGGTCAGAGCGTTCAGAAACGGACGCCGACACCGGCGACGACCTGATGACGATCGGTGTCGATCGGGAACCGGTCGGTAACCGTGCCGTCGCGGAATTCGAAATCGGCATCGCGATAATTGGAATAGCGATATTCCAGCTTCGCATAGGTGTTGCTGCCGATCGCCTGTTCGACGCCGGCACCTGCGCGCCAGCCGGTCAGCTCGAAATTCTCGTCGCGGACCGTGGTGCCGTCGCTGCCCAGCAGGTTCAGCCGAGCATTGGTATAGCCGCCCTTGGCATAGACCATCGTGGTCGGTGCCGCCATCACGCCGACGCGCGCGCCGACATAGATGTCGCGCCCATCGCTGACTTCGCCAAAGCCGAATGTGTTTGGGTTGACGCGGTTGGTTTCCACCTTGCCGGTCGATCCGGTCAGCTCGGCTTCCGCACCGATTACCAGACCGTTGCTGAGCGCGAAATCATAGCCGATTTCGCCGCCATACAGGGCTCCATTCACGTCCTGATCGACACCTTCGATATTTTCGGTGCTGCCGGGACGAAGGCCGTCATAGCCGCCGACCACGCCGATGCGCGGACCGGTGAACGTCGGGTTCACGTCCTGCGCCGAGACGGGCGTTGCAAAGGCCGACGAGGCGGCAAGTGCGACAATGAGTGCGTTACGCATAAGAAACTCCATTCCTCACAAATCCCGGATCGTGCCGGGGAGCGAGCTAAATGGTGCGGCGCGGCGAATGTTGCATGAACCTCAGATAAACAAGGATTTCCGTTGCTTTTGGGCCACAGGGGCTTGAAACAGCATCGGGTGATGACAAGGCATCGGATGCGATGAATCGAGGCGAGACACGCAAGGGACGCGACTTTATCGCGCGCCACGGCGAGACGGTGTTCAACGTCGTCAAACGTTTGCAGGGCACCCATCCGCATACCCCGCTGACCCGTGCGGGCTTTGCCCAGGCCGAGGAAATGGGGCGGGCGTTGCGGGCCGAACTGGGGGTCAAGCCCAAGCTCGAACTATGGGCCTCGCCGACCGGACGCGCGCTTCAGACCTTGGCGGTGATCGCCGAGCATCTCGAACTCGACTGGCACGCGGCGCAGACCGACGAGCGGCTGACCGAAATCGACATGGGCGATTGGGGCGGGCGTTACTATGCCGAGATTTTCGCCGAGGCGGGCAATTTCATCGACCGCGAAACCGGGCTGTTTGCGGTTCCGGCCCCGCGCGGCGAATTTTACGACGGCATCGCCGCGCGGGTCTCCGCCTGGGCCGGGGATAACGATCGCGACGGCGATCGGCTGATCATCATGCACGGCATGTCGAGCCGGGTGCTGCGCGGGGTGCTGACCGGTGCGGACATGCTGCCCAAGTTCCGCGCGCCGGTCGCAGGTGGTTTGCCGCAAGGAACGGTGGTCGCAATCGAGCGCGGGGTCGAGCGCGTGGTCCATCGCGGCACCGGACACGCGCCCGCATGATCCTGACCGCGCTCCTGCTGGCGCTCCAGGCACAGCCTGCGCCCGAGCGGCCCGCGGGGCGCATCACGATCGGCGTCCATCAAAGCTGGGGCGCATTCCGCGACGCCAGCCCCCGCCGCTGCTTCGCCATCGCTCGCCCCCCCGGCGCCGGCCAGCGCAACCCGGCCTTCGCCAGCATCGGCATCTGGCCCGGCAGCGCTGCTCGCCCGCAATTCCACGCCCGGTTAAGCCGCGCGAAACGCCCCGACGCCCGCGTGACGCTCTCGATCGGCGAGCGCCGCTTCGCCCTGATCGCAGGCTCGACCGACGCCTGGGCACCCGATCCCGCCACCGACGCCGCGATCGTCGCCGCGATGCGCGGCCAGCGGAGCATGAGTGTGGAAAGCGTCGGCGCGAGCGGCCGTCCCTTCGCCGATACCTATGCGCTGGGCGGCGCCGCGACCGCGATCGACGCAGCGGTGCTGGGGTGCGCGCGCGGAACCTAGCGCTCGGGCAGATTTTCGCCTATATCGCGCGCCATGCAGACAGCTACAGCCGCAGCCATGCCCATTCCGGGGCATATCGATCCCGTGCCCGTTCCGCGTGCGTTGGTGCCGCGCAGCGATGGGCGAATCGATTTGCTCGGCTTGTCCAAGATGGACCTGCGGGTGGCGCTGGAGACGTCGCAGCTCGATCCCAAACAGGCCAAGCTTCGCGCCAAGCAATTGTGGCACTGGATCTATAATCGCGGCGTCACCGAGTTTTCGAAGATGACCGACATTTCGAAGACGATGCAGCCCTGGCTGGAGCAGCGCTTCGTCATTTCGCGGCCCGAAGTGATCGAGGCGCAGGTTTCGACCGACGGCACGCGCAAATGGCTGCTGCGCTCGGACGACGGCCAGGATTACGAGATGGTGTTCATCCCCGACGCGGATCGCGGGACATTGTGCGTGTCGAGTCAGGTCGGCTGCACGCTCAACTGCCGTTTCTGCCACACCGGCACGATGCGGCTGGTCCGCAACCTGACGCCCGGAGAAATCGTCGGTCAGGTGATGCTGGCGCGCGACGCGCTGGGCGAATGGCCGAGCCAGCCCGATGGGCGGATGCTGACCAACATCGTGATGATGGGGATGGGCGAGCCGCTCTATAATTTCGATTCGGTGCGCGACGGACTGAAGATCGTCATGGACGGCGACGGCATCGCGCTGTCGAAGCGGCGGATCACGCTGTCGACCAGCGGCGTGGTGCCGATGATGGCGCGTGCGGGGGCGGAGATCGGCGTCAATCTGGCGGTATCGTTGCACGCGGTGACCAAGGAAGTGCGCGACGAAATCGTGCCGCTCAACCGCAAATACGGGATCGAGGAGCTGCTTCAGGCGTGCGCCGATTATCCCGGCGCGAACAATGCGCGGCGGATCACGTTCGAATATGTGATGCTGAAGGACAAGAACGACAGCGATGACGATGCGCGCGAACTGGTCCGGCTGCTGCGCCATTACGACCTGCCCGCCAAGGTCAATTTGATCCCTTTCAACCCTTGGCCGGGCGCGCCCTACGAATGTTCGGAGCCCGCACGCATCAAGGCGTTTTCCAAGATCATCTTCGAATCGGGGATTTCCGCGCCGACGCGGACCCCGCGCGGTCGCGACATCGATGCGGCCTGCGGACAGTTGAAGACTGCGGCGGAACGGAAGACGCGGGCGGAACTCGATCGTCTGGCGGAAGAGAAGCAGGCGGCGTTGGGCTGATCGGTCAGGCGACCGGAGCAACGCCGAGCCGAGGAATTTCGATCTTGGGGCAGCGGTCCATCACGACCTTCAGCCCGGCCGCCTCCGCACGGGCAGCGGCGGCTTCGTTGACCACGCCGAGCTGCATCCAGACCGCCTTCGCGCCCACATCGATCGCCTGATCCACCGCATCGGCGGCGGCTTCGGAATTGCGGAAGATATCGACGATATCGATCGGCTCTCCGATCTGGCCAAGTTCGCGGAACACGAATTCGCCGTGGATATGTTCACCGGTGATTTGCGGATTGACCGGAATCACGCGGTAGCCGCGTTCCTGGAGGAATTTCATCACCCCGTTCGACGCGCGTTCAGGGCGGTCGGATGCGCCCACCATCGCAATCACCTTTGCCGATTCGAGCAGTTCCCTGATCTCTGCGTCGCTGGTGATCGGCATGGGCTTATCTCCTGTCCAAAAATGCGCTCAGGCTGAGCTTGTCGAAGCCTCGGGGACCGCCCCCTTCGACAGGCTCAGGGTAAGCGCGGGGGTGTCGGTTAGTTTTGACCATCCAACCATGCTCCCACGCGCCTGGCCATGTCGATGAACGCCGCCGCCTCCGCGCCGTTCCCGAAGGCAGGAGGCGTGCCCGCGTCGGATGCGGCGCGAATGCCGATCGACAACGGGATGCGACCGAGAAACGGTACGCCGAGCGCCGTTGCCGCAGCCTCCGCCCCGCCTTGACCGAACGGGTCCGACACCTCGCCGCAATGCGGACAGGCATAGCCCGCCATGTTCTCAACCAAGCCGATGATCGGCACGCCAGCGGTATTGAACAGGTCGATCGCGCGGCGCGCGTCGATCAGCGCCAGATCCTGCGGGGTGGAGACGATCACCGCGCCGCTGGGCTTGTGCTTCTGCACCATCGTCAGTTGCACGTCGCCGGTGCCGGGCGGCAGATCGAGCACCAGCGTATCGGCATCGCCCCAATCGGCATCGACGAGCTGCCCCAGCGCGCCCGAGGCCATCGGTCCCCGCCACGCCAGCGCCTTTTCGGGTGCCACAAGCTGCCCCATCGACAGGATCGGCACACCATAGGGCGTGGCGACCGGCAGCAATTGTTTGTCGCGCGCCTGCGCCTTGGTGCCCGCGACCCCGAACAAGGTCGGCTGCGACGGACCATAAATATCGGCATCGACCAGACCGACCCGGCGCCCGGTCTTTGCCAGTGCAATGGCGAGATTGGCGGAGACGGTGGATTTCCCTACCCCGCCCTTGCCGCTTGCGACTGCGATCAGGCGGCGGCGCGTGCGGTTGGAGGTCTGGGCGATTCGTACCGCGGCGATGCCTGGCGCGGTTTCCGCCGCCGCGCGGACATCGCCCTCCAGCGCATCGCGCGCGCCCTCTGGCAGGCCCGTTACGTCGAGCATGATGCTCGCCACCCCGTCCTTCACCCGCGCGGCGGCGCGTCCGGCGGCAACGGGGGCGAGCAGTGCGTTCAGGCCAGCGGTATCGGTCATGTGCGGCGACATAGGCGCTGGATGCGGATTTGAGAATGCGCTGATGCCGCAATCCGCACCAACAGCGTTGCGAACGACGCTCCGTACTCCTGCGAAAGCAGGAGCGTTGGCTGCTCGCGCATCGCTTATGGCCAACGCTCCTGCTTTCGCAGGAGTACGACCGTAAAAGCTCGGTACGCCAGTCCTGCCAACAAACCGCGTGTTGCCTCTGTAAATCGCAGGCAACCTCCCTATAAAGGATGGCATGTCGATTTTCTCGGGGTGGATCGCGCGCGCCAGCGTGCTGCGGAATGATAATGCCAAAGGCCCATGGGGCGGAGGCGGTGGTGGCGGCTCGGGCGGCGGAGGCGACGAAGGCGGCCCGCGCAACCCATGGCAATTCCCGCCGGAGGGCAAGCGTGGACGCGGCGGCAACGCCACCTCGCTGGAAGATTTCCTGAAGCGCACGCGCGGCAATGGCGGCGGGGGCGGCGGTTTCGGCGGCGGCGGGTTCGAGACTCCCGGCGGCAAGAAGGTCTGGATTTTCGGCGCGCTGCTGGTGCTCGCCGTGTTCCTCGCCTTCACCATGATCCACCGCGTCGGCCCGCAGGAGCGCGCCGTGGTTTCGTCGCTCGGCAAATATTCGCGCACGCTCAGCCCCGGCATTCACCTGACCCTGCCCGCACCGTTCAACACCGTGCGCGTCGTAGACGTGACAGGCATCCGCAACGAAGACTTTCCGCAGGCGGGTGGCGAGAATCTGGTGCTGACCGGCGATCAGAATATCGTCGATCTGGCCTATTCGATGCGCTGGAACATCGCCGATCCCGAAAGCTATCTGTTTCAGATCGCCAACCCCGAATCGACCGTGCGCGCCGTCGCCGAAAGCTCGATGCGCGCCGCCGTCGCCAGCGTGACGCTGGATGAGATCATCGGTGCCGGCCGTTCCGCGACCGAAGTGCGCGTTCAGCAGTTCGCGCAGCAGATGCTGGACGAATATAATTCGGGCATCCAGATTCAGGGCGTCGCGATCCGTACCGCCAACCCCCCGGCGGCGGTGGACGAAGCGTTCAAGGCGGTGACCGCGTCGCAACAGGCAGCCCAGGCAAACCTGAATCAGGCGCGCGCCTATGCCCAGCAGATCATCGCCCGGTCGCAGGGTGATGCCGCGTCGTTCGACCAGATTTACGAACAGTATCGACTGGCCCCGGCGGTGACCCGCCAGCGCATCTATTACGAGACGATGGAGGAAATCCTGGCGAAGTCGAACAAGACGATCGTCGAGACGCCCGGCGTCACCCCCTATCTGCCGCTGCCCGCGGTGCGTGGACAGGCGCAGCCCGCGCCGCAGCCCCAAGCCCAGGCGGGAGCCGCACAATGAGCTGGTCGTTGAAAAACCCGATGGTGCTGGCGATCATCGCCGTGTTCGTGGTCATCGTCCTGTCGATGTCGCTGTCGATCGTCCCCGAGACGCGCCAGGGCGTCATCCTGCGGTTCGAAGAGCCGGTCGGCACCGTCAACCGCTACCGCGAAGGCGAGGCGTTCGGAAACACCGGCGCGGGCCTGATTGCGCGCATTCCGGTCGCCGAACGCATCGTGTGGGTCGACAAGCGCGTGCTCGATATCGAGCTGGAAAACCAGCAGGTGCTGTCGATCGACCAGCTTCGCCTGGAAGTCGACGCCTTCGCCCGCTTCCGCGTCGTCGATCCGCTTCGCATGGTGACCACCGCGCGCAGCGAGCAAGGCGTGATCGACGCGTTGCGCCCGATCCTGGGTTCGGCGCTCCGCAACGAACTCGGCAAGCGGCCCTTCGCGGCGCTGCTCAGTCCCGAACGGGGCCAGGTCATGGATAATATCCAGGCCGGCCTGCAGAATGTCGCGCGGCAATATGGCGTCGATATCGTCGACGTTCGGATCAAGCAGGCGGGGCTTCCATCGGGCAGCCCGCTCGATTCCGCGCTTGAGCGGATGCGGACCGCGCGTGGGCAGGAAGCGCTGACGATCCGCGCGCAGGGCGAACGCCAGGCCCAGATCATCCGGGCTGAGGCCGACGCGCAGGCCGCCCAAATCTATGCCACCAGTTTCGGCAAGGACGCGGAATTCTACAATTTCTGGCGGGCGATGCAGTCCTATCGCTATACGTTCAACCAGCGCGCCGACGGCACCGACGGGGAAACCGCTTTCGTGCTGGCGCCCGACAATGCCTATCTCCAGCAATTCAGGGCCGGGGGGCGATAGAGCCGGGCTGACGCAACGGACATATTCAAACGGCGTTCAGCATTCAAAAGGGATGTTCGGCGGGAAACCGCCCGGCCCGCTTCGGGTCGAGACACAGTTAGGAAGGAAGACCTAAGTGCGATACGCTTACGCGATCACCTCTGCCCTGCTCGTCGGGGGCGCCGCCGCGACCATGGCGCTTCAAGCCCCGGTCGGCGCGCAGACCGCGCAGAATGACGGCATGACCACGGCGAGCGCCCCGCGCGCCGGTGCGCCGACGAGTTTCGCGGACATGGTCGCTCGGCTTCAGCCGGCGGTCGTCAACATCTCGACCGAACAGCGCGTCACCGTCAACGCCAATCCGTTCGCCGGTACGCCGTTCGAAGGCTTTTTCGGCAATCCGGGTGGCGGCGGCCAGCAAGTCCAGCGCCGCGGCAGTTCTCTGGGATCCGGGTTCCTCATCTCCAATGACGGCTATATCGTCACGAACAACCATGTGGTGTCGGCAGGCACGCGGAACGCCGTCGTCGAATCGATCAAGGTGACGATGACCGACGGACGCGAGATGACCGCTCGCCTCGTCGGGCGGGACGTCGAATCCGACCTTGCCGTGTTGAAGGTGGAGGGCAACAACCTGCCCTTCGTCCGTCTCGGCAATTCCGGGGCGGCGCGCGCCGGCGACTGGGTCGTCGCGATCGGCAACCCGTTCGGCCTGGGCGGCACCGTGACCGCCGGGATCATTTCCACCGTTCAGCGTATCACCGGTCAGGGCGGTCCGTTCGACCGCTTCATCCAGACCGACGCCTCCATCAACCGGGGTAATTCCGGCGGCCCGCTGTTCGACATGAACGGCAATGTGATCGGCATCAATTCGCAGATCCTGTCGCCGACCGGCACCAATGTCGGCATCGGATTCGCCATCCCCGCCGACGAAGCGCGACCGATCATCGACACGTTGCGTCAAGGAGAAACGGTCCAGCGCGGCTATCTCGGCGTCGGTATCCAGCCGCTCACGCCGGAACTGGCGGACGGCCTGAACCTGCCGTCAAACCTGCCGCGCGATCGCGGCGAGGTCATCTCCAGCGTCCAGCCGGGCCAGCCGGCCGCTTCGGCAGGCATCCGTCAGGGCGACGTGGTCGTGCGCGTCAACGACCAGGACGTGACGTCCGAACAGACGCTCAGCTATCTGGTCGCCAATGTCCGGCCCGGCACGACCATTCCGGTCGAACTGATCCGCGACGGTCGCCGCCAGACGGTGCGCGTGCGCGTCGGCACCCGCCCTTCGGCAGAGGAAATGGCGGCGAACGATTTCGACCCCAACGCCGAACAGCCGATGCCGGGCCGCCCGTCCGACGACGCCGCATCCGCAACCGCCGCGCTGGGCCTGAGCGTTCAGGCGCTGACGCCCCAGATCGCACGCAGCATCGGCGTGGCACAGGACACGCGCGGCGTCGTCATCCTGGCGGTCGATCCATCCAGCGATGCCGCGCAAAAGGGACTGACGCGCGGGCTGGTCATCACCTCCGCCAATCGCACGCCGGTCGCCACCCCAGCCGATCTGGCAAGGGTCGTGACGCAAACCCGCTCCGCGAACCGGTCCAGCGTCTTGCTCTATGTGCAAACCCGCGCGGTCAGCCGGTATGTCGCGGTCGAACTGTCGGGCCAGTAAGCCGGGATCGACCCTGTGTTGAGCGGCGCGCGTCGGGATACTGACGCGCGCCGTTTTTCGTTCTACGCTTCGCGCGCGAGTCACGGCACGCGGGGAGAACGGGCATGAGCGATGCGGGCGTCTATATCGGCCATGGCGGCGGGCAGCCGCAGAACCTCGTGCTCAAGCGCGCCAACCGCCACGGGCTGATCGCGGGCGCGACCGGCACCGGCAAGACGGTGACGCTCCAGGGTCTTGCCGAGGGGCTGTCGAATGCGGGCGTCCCCGTGTTCGTCGCCGATGTGAAGGGCGACCTCGCCGGGCTCGGCATGGCGGGATCGCCGACCGCCAAGACCCACGAACCCTTCGCCGCGCGCGCCGCCGAGATCGGCATGACCGACTGGGCCTATGCCGGCTGCCCGGTGCAGTTCTGGGATTTGTTCGGCGAACAGGGCCATCCGGTGCGCGCCACCGTCTCCGAAATGGGACCGCTGCTGCTGTCGCGGCTGATGAGCCTGAACGACACGCAGGAAGGCGTGCTGACCATCGCCTTTACCATCGCCGACGAGCAGGGCCTGCTGCTGCTCGACCTCGACGATTTGCAGGCGATGCTGGTCCACTGCGCCGACAATGCAGACCAGATCGGCGTCAAATATGGCAATGTGACCAAGGCGAGCGTCGGCGCGATCCAGCGGCAATTGCTCCAGCTGCGTAGCCAGGGCGGAGATCATTTCTTCGGCGAGCCTGCGCTCGACCTCGCCGATTTCATCCGCACTGACGAGGCCGGACGCGGGGTGGTCAACATCTTGGCCGCCGACAAGCTGATGGCATCTCCGCGCCTCTACGCGACCTTCCTGCTGTGGCTGCTCTCCGAACTCTTCGAAACGCTCCCCGAGGTCGGCGATCCCGACAAGCCCAAGCTCGTCTTCTTCTTCGATGAAGCGCATCTGCTGTTCGACGAAGCGCCACCCGCGCTCATCGACAAGATCGAACAGGTCGTGCGGCTGATCCGCTCGAAAGGCGTTGGCGTCTATTTCGTGACGCAGAACCCGATCGACATTCCCGAGACGGTCGCGGGCCAGCTCGGCAACCGCATCCAGCATGCCCTGCGCGCCTTCACCCCGCGCGATCAGAAGGCCGTGAAATCGGCCGCCGAGACTTTCCGCGCCAACCCGAACGTCGATGTCGCGACCGCGATCACCGAATTGAAGGTCGGCGAGGCGCTGGTGTCATTGCTCCAGCCCGACGGATCGCCCTCCCCGGTCGAGCGCACGCTGATCCGCCCGCCCGCTTCGCGCGTCGGCCCGCTGACGCGTCAGGAACGCGAGGTGCTGACCATGACCGACGAGGTCGGCAGCAAATATGACGAGCCCATCGATCGCGAATCGGCCGAGGAAATCCTGACCGCCAAGCGCGCCGAAGCCGAAGCCGCGGCAGCAGCCGAAAAGGCTCAGGCCGAGGCGGACAAGGCCGCCGCGATCCAGGCCAAGGAAGACGCGCGCATCGCCAAGGAAGCCGAGCGTCAGCGCGTGGCGGCGGCGCGCGAAGCCGAACGCCAGCAACGCGCCGCAGACCGCGAAGCCGCCAACTCGCCCTGGGAACGCGCCAAGAAAAGCGCCACCCGCACCGCGACGACCACCGTCAGCCGCCACGTCGCGAACGAGATCAGCAAGGCCGTATTCGGCGGCGGCAAAAGCGGTGGGCTGGGCGGAAAATTGCTGCGCGGGGTACTGGGCGGGCTATTCAGGGGATGATGGTGCCGGTTGCAGGAATCGAACCCGCGACCTTCGGTTTACAAAACCGCTGCTCTACCAGCTGAGCTAAACCGGCACTGGCTGCGCCTATTGCGTCAGACGATGCCAAAGGTCCAGCCCTCGGTTGCGGCGATTTCCGGGGTGAGGGCGCGGGGGTGCCACATTTCCGCGTGTTCGGCGTTGGCGCGCAGCCAGGCGGCGGTCAGAATCGCGTCGCTCTTGTGATCGTCGATCGGACCGGAGCCGCGGAACGGGAAGCTGCCGAGCGCTTCGAGGCCCGCGTCCAGTTCGGCGTGGCTGCGGATCTTGGTCCGGCCTTTAGCGCGGCCGGCGGCGACTGCGGCCAGGCTGGTATAGATTTCGACCACGACCGATCCGCGCGGCGGCAGCGGGTCGAACGGCCAGACGGGGATGCGCCCGGCCAGCCGGTGGAGCACGCGCATCCCGGTCAGGCTCGACTTGCCGACCTGCGCCGCGCCGACAAGGTTGAGGTTGCTGTACGGGTTGAGGCCCTGATCCCGCTGCGCCTGTTCGGTCACGCGCAGCCGTCCGCGCCCCTCGAATTGCGTGCCCTTGCGGCCTCCGTGGCGGCGAAAATGCTCCGCTGCTTGCGGGTGATCGACGAAATCGCAGGCGGAGAGATGCGGATTATTGTCGCACGTCGCATCGATCAGCGCCCAAAGGCGGCGTGCGTCGGGCGGGCTGTCATCCCAGCCGCGGAAATAGGCGGCGCGATCGACGAAGGGCAACGATGCCCCGAGATCGAGGCCGACCAGCGTATCGGTCGGCATATCGTTCAGCAGCCAGTCGAGAATTTCGCCGCGCGACCAGCGATGGCCGGGGCGGACAAGCTCGGGCGCGGCAGTTCCCGGCGCACAGATCGCCAGCGCCAGACCGGCATGCCGCTCGCCCTTCGCCCCCGACCAGTCGATCGCCGCGAAATGGCGGAAGCGCCCGATCAATTCCGCCCCCCGATTGGGGAGGCGATTCACGGCAACGCCTTCAATACATCGCCCGCAAATTCTGCGATGTCGAACCGTGCACCCGCAGGGTCTTCGCCGCGCCGCACGACGATGATCTCCCGCGACGGGATGACCATGATGTACTGGCCGCGATTGCCCTGCGCGGCGTAGCTTCCGGCTGGCAGGCCCTGATCTGGGCCGAACAGCCACAGGGTGCGGCCATAGCCCGGCCCGTTTGCGGGTTGGGCGCCGACCGGCGTTACCGATTCGCGCATCCAGCCTTCCGGCAACAGTCGCTCGCCGTCCCACACGCCGTCGGCGGCCATGAAGAGGCCGAACCGGGCAAGATCGCGCGCGGTCGACCAGACCTGGCTCGACAGAATGAAATTACCCTCCCCATCGGTTTCGGCGACGGTGTGGCGCATCCCCAGTTTCGCGAACAACTCGCCCGGAAAACGCGCATAGGCCGCGTCGTCGTTCAGATGCGCGCGCAGCGCCCGGACGGCGAGCACCGTGTCGTTATTGGCATAGCGATATCGCGATCCCGGCAATGCGATCCGCGGCCATGACCCCGCCTGCCCGGTAACGGTCGCGCCACCGAAATAAAGCGCGTCGGTGCGGTTGCCCGCGGTGTCGCTGTGCAGCCCGCTGGTCATGCGGAGCAGGTGGTCCGTGGAAATTGCCGTCCGCGGATCGCGCGAGACCTCGCCGGGGGCGGGGCAGCAGCCCCATTCGGGAATGAAGGCGGGTTTTGCGATGTCCAGGATGCCGCGATGCTGGGCATGGCCGACCACCGCGCCCGCCAGGCTCTTTGCTACCGACCAGGTGCGGTTCGACACGAACGGGCCGAACCCGTCGCCATAGTGTTCGGCGACGATCCTTCCATGATGCACGACGACCACGCCCACCGTTTCCGACCCCGCCCCGTGGCTCTTTCGGTCAAACGCACGCTTTACCGCAGCGTCGAGCGCTGCGCCGGGTGCAGGTGCGATCCCGGCATCGCCCAGCGGCCATGCTCGCGCATCCGCGCCGACGGGTCCGGGGCGCGTCGCTGTCGGGTCGCGGTGCAGCATCCCCGTCCTCGCCGCCGCCTGGATCGGCCAGGTCGTGCATCCCGCGCCCGGGTTCCATTCGGCGACCCGCGGGCTGGCCTGCGGACCGTCGTCGTAATCGACGGTGACGAAGGCTCGCGCCCGATCGACGGTCGCCTTCAGCGACGGCACGATCGCATCATATTCGGCATAGATGCCGCGCAGCTCGACACGGTCGATCTCGGCCTCGCGCCGCCCCGCGTTGAAGATAGCCGAGCAGTAGACGCTGGCCTTGTACCCCGCGGCTATCGCACGGTCGTAAGCGGTCGGCGCAGGCAACGGTGCGGTCTGGGCAGCGGCGGGGATGGCAGCGGCAAGCAGCGCGAAGCCAAGCGCGGAGGGCAGGATATCGGGCATCGGCAAAGCTAAGCAGACGGATAGCCGGATGGAAAGGGCTGGTTAGTCCCTGCGGCCACCCCGCCGTTCGTCCCACCATGCCATGCGCTCGGCGATCCGCTTTTCCATGCCGCGATCGGTGGGGATGTAGAAATTCTGCGGCGGCATTTCTTCCGGCCAGTAATCGTCGCCACTGAACCCGCCCTCCGCGTCATGGTCATAGGTGTAGCCGCTGCCATAGCCGATTTCCTTCATCAGCTTGGTCGGCGCGTTCAGGATGTTCTGCGGCGGCATCAGCGATCCGGTCTCCTTTGCGGTGCGGAATGCGGCCTTCTGCGCCTTGTACGCGGCATTCGATTTGGGCGCGGTCGCGAGGTAGAGGCAGGCCTGGACGATCGCCAGCTCGCCCTCGGGCGATCCCAGGAAATCATAGGCGTCCTTGGCAGCGAGGCACTGCACCAGTGCCTGTGGGTCGGCAAGTCCGATGTCCTCGCTCGCGAACCGTACCAGCCTACGCAGCACGTAGAGCGGCTGTTCGCCCGCAGTCAGCATCCGCGCGAGATAATAGAGCGACGCCTGAGGGTCGGACCCACGCAAGCTTTTATGCAGGGCGGAGATCAGGTTGTAATGTCCCTCGCGATCCTTGTCGTACACGGCGACGCGGCGCTGGAGCAGCGCGGACAGGCCTGCGGGATCGAGCGGCGCGTCGAGGCCGACCGAAAACAGCGTCTCCGCCTGGTTCAGCAGGAACCGCCCATCGCCATCAGCGCTCGCGATCAGCGCCGCGCGCGCCGCTTCGTCGAGCGGGAGCGGGCGACCTTCTTCGGCTTCGCCGCGCGCCAACAGCGTTTCCAGCGCGGTCGCATCGAGCCGGTGGAGGATCAGCACCTGTGCGCGGCTGAGCAGCGCGGCGTTGAGCTCGAACGAAGGGTTTTCGGTCGTCGCGCCGACCAAGGTCACGGTGCCGTCTTCGACGAACGGCAGAAATCCGTCCTGCTGCGCGCGATTGAAGCGGTGGATTTCGTCCACGAACAGCAAGGTCTTCTTGCCGATCCGGGCGTGCTCCTTCGCTTCGGCGAACACTTTCTTCAGGTCGGCGACACCCGAGAATACCGCCGAAATCTGTGCGTAGCGCAACCCCACCGCATCGGCGAGCAACCGCGCGATGGTGGTCTTGCCCGTGCCCGGCGGTCCCCACAGGATGATCGAGGTCAGCTTGCCCGCCGCGACCATTCGCCCGATCGCGCCCTCCGCGCCGGTCAGATGCTCCTGCCCGACGACCTCGCCCAGCGTGCGCGGGCGCAACCGGTCGGCCAGCGGGCCATCGGCAGGGGTTTCGGGCGGGGGCGGCGGTTCGTGCCCGGCGAAGAGATCGGCCATGCGACGGTAGATAGGGGGCGTGCGGCCCGGTGCCAAATGATTGGAGGCGGTCGCCATTCCGAAATACCCTGTAATCCTGCGCAAGCAGGAGGGTTGGTCGCACGCGATCTGCCAGCCTGCCAGCACTCCTGCTTGCGCAGGAGCACATACGCGGCAAACGGCTGATCTTGCCAAAATCCATCCAAGATATATCTTAGAGCCATCACGACTCGCACAGGATGAGATTTATGTTCGGAATGCATGGCAATGGCCGCGGGCATCGGCACTTTGGCGCGACCAGCGGTTCGCGGCGCTGGGGACCGTTCGAGGTGCGCTGGGAAATCGACGGCGACGCCGCATCCGGCGCGCGCGGCCGTGGACGGCGACGGATGTTCGACGGCGGCGAATTGCGGCTGGTGCTGCTGAAGCTGATTTCGGAAAGCCCGCGCCACGGATACGACCTGATCCGCGAGATCGAGACCCGGACCAGCGGCGGATATGCGCCATCGCCCGGCGTCGTCTATCCGACGCTGACCTTGCTCGACGACATGGGGCTGATTGCCGAAACCCAGGC
>Ga0172374_1001520_pt1 | contig 15390 bp, 17 predicted proteins | sample LakKiv3m_FD_114536 | JGI IMG/M metagenome (GOLD analysis project Ga0172374, IMG submission 114536) | Freshwater microbial communities from Kabuno Bay, South-Kivu, Congo - kab_092012_10.3m | ecosystem: Environmental > Aquatic > Freshwater > Lake | place: Democratic Republic of the Congo... | reverse complement strand
GCGTCGATCCCGCAGACGATGTCGAGGAGTTCCTCGATGCCGAGGGTGGCGCCAAGCCGGGAACGCTTGACCGCGTCCGCCGTATCGAGCACGCCGTCGAGCGGCGTGGCGTCGTAGCGCTCGATCATCACGCGCGCCTCGTCCGTCTCGGCGAGCATCCGTTCGACCTCGAGGCGGTCGTCGGTGATGGCGAGCGCGAGGACGTCCGCTTTGCCGCGATCGGTTTCGGCATACTGCCGGAGGATCGTCAGAATCTTCGGAAATTCGAGTACGGTTCGATCCGCGAACATCTTTTTCACCCGCCTTCATCTACTATTTTATCACAGTCTATGTTAAAATAAGCGAGGGAGTTGTTAATATGAACTACGTGTTCAAGATCGAGGAAAGCAGGCTTCCCGAACTGCTCGAATACTACCAGTCCCTCGAGGTCGCGCCGCCGAATCCGGACATTGTGAAAATGTTCAAGTCTGGCGATTTGACCGTTTCGCTCTACCGCACCGGGAAAGTCCTTCTCCAGGGAACGGACGCCCGCGACGACTACCTCATGTGGGCGGAACTCCTGGGCTTCAAGCCGGAGTACGAACCCGTCCGCGAGGCGACGCGAAGCGACGAACCGGAACGCTCCGCCGTTTACTACACGTCCGCGATCGGGTCCGACGAGGTCGGCACCGGCGATTTTTTCGGTCCGGTCGTCGTGGCCGCCGCCTATGTCGCGAAAGCGAAGATCCCCGTCCTCGAGGCGCTCAAGATCCGCGACTCGAAGAAGCTCGCCGACGACTACATCCGGGACGTCTCCGAACGGCTCGCCGCCCTCGTCCCCCACGTCATCCTCGTCACCGAGCCGGCAAAGTACAACGAGCTCGTCGCCCAGGGTTTCAACATGAACAAGATCAAGAGCTACCTCCACAACCACGCGATCCGCAAGTGCCTGCAGAAGGCCGACGGGATCGTCGAGAAGGTCATCGTCGACGAGTTCTGTTCCCCCGACCTCTACTTCGATTACCTCAAGGACGTCGACCCCTACCGCAAGGTCACCTTCCTGCAGCGGGGCGAATCCGCCCATCTCGCGGTCGCGGCCGCCTCGGTCCTCGCCCGCGACGCCTTCCTGAAGCGGATGGACGCGCTCGGCGACAGCCTCCGGATCCGGCTCCCCCTCGGCGCCGGCGCGGCGGTCGACCTGATCGGGAAACTCGTCGTGCTGCAGAAGGGATACGACTTCCTTTCCACCGTCGCGAAGACGAATTTCAAGAACATGGAGCGCATCCGCGAACTCACCCGCAAGAACGCATGACGGCGGAAGCGATCCTTCCGCTTCTTCTTTCGCAAGTGAGTTAGTATATGCTAACTTTTAGTGCATCTCCGTTGCATCCCGGGTCCGTGCATGGTACATTATGGTTGCATCCAACCATCATCCCACGGAGGTCACTTCCCATGAAACATGTCCTGCCGGCCCTCGGCTATCCCTACGACGCCCTCGAGCCTTTCATCGACACCCTCACCATGACGATCCACCATACGAAGCACCACCAGGCCTACGTCGACAACCTGAACGTCGCCCTGGACAAACATCCCGAGCTGTTCCCGCTTTCCCTCGAGCATCTCCTGAAGCATCTCGAGACCCTGCCCGCCGACATCCAGACCGCCGTCCGGAACAACGGCGGCGGCCACTGGAACCATTCCTTCTTCTGGAGCCTCCTCAAGGTCAACCGGGGAGCGCAGCCGGAAGGCGCGCTCAAGGCCGCGATCGACGGTGCCTTCGGTTCCTACGACGCCTTCCGGGACGCCTTCGCGACCGCCGCGAAGACCCGCTTCGGCTCCGGTTGGGCATGGCTCGTCGTCGATGACGCGAAAGCCCTCAAGGTCGTCTCGACGCCGAACCAGGATCCCGTCTTCGCCCTCGGCACGCCGATCCTCGGCCTCGACGTCTGGGAACACGCCTATTACCTCAAGTACCAGAACCGCCGTCCCGAGTACGTGAACGCGTTCTTCGCGGTCGTCGACTGGGAGCGCGTCGCCCGCCTCTACGCCGAAGCGGTCCGGTGAACGAAAGCCCTTCAAAGGGCTTTTTTTTTATGAAAAAGCGCCGCGTCAGGAGCGGCGCAGCGCATTCAGCTTGGCTTCGAAATAGGCGGGGAGGGGAGCGGCGAATGTGAGCGACGCGCCCGTCCGCGGATGGGTGAACCCGAGCGTGCGGGCGTGCAGGTACTGCCCGTGCGGATCGGCTTCGCCTTTTTTGCCGTAGACGGGATCGCCGGTGACGGGATGTCCGAGCGCCTGCATGTGCACGCGGATCTGGTGGGTCCTGCCGGTCTCGAGGACGCATTTGACGTAGGTGTTCGCCGGGAACCGCTCGATCACCTCGAAGCGCGTCACGGCCGGCTTGCCGGCGGGGGTGACGGTCATCTTCTTGCGGTCGCGGGGGTCGCGTCCGATCGGCGCGTCGACGCTGCCGAAGTTGTTCCGGATCACGCCCTCGACGATCGCGACGTACTCGCGCTTCGTCTTCTTCGCCTTCAGTTCGGCGGACAGGGCGTTGTGGGCGAAGTCGTTCTTCGCCACCATCAGGAGCCCCGACGTGTCCTTGTCGATGCGGTGGACGATCCCGGGGCGGAAGCCGCCCATTGCGGACAGGTCCCGGAAATGGAAGAGCAGCGCGTTCACGAGCGTGCCGTCATAATTGCCCGGGGCGGGATGGACGACCATCCCGGCCGGCTTGTCGACGACGACGACGTCGGAATCCTCGTAGACGATCGCGAGCGGAATGTCCTCGGGCTTCGCGTCGATTTCGGTGATCGGGATTTCGACGATCTCGATGAGATCGCCCGGGGCGACGATCCGGCTCGGTTTCGCCGCGGCGCCGTCGACGAGGAGGTCGCCGTCCCGGATCAGGCGCTGGATCAGCGTGCGCGAATACTGCGGGAAGACGCCCGCGACGAAGCGGTCGAGGCGAGCCGGGGAATCGGTTTCGGCGACGACGTAGGCGAGCGCCTCCTCGAACTCACGGGGCATCGTCGGTGACCGCCTTGTCCCGGTTCGCGATGCATTCTTCGACGTAGGCGCGGTGTTTGTCCTCCTTGACCCGGCGCGGATCGAGGAAGAACTGGTCGAAGACGTAGAGGGCGATCCCGACCGTCAGGCACATGTCGGCGAAATTGAAGACGTAGTCCCAGATGCCGCGGAAATCGAGGTAGTCGACGACCCTGTGGTCGGGCTGGAAGACGCGGTCGATCAGGTTGCCGAGCGCGCCGGCGACGAGCAGCGAGAGCGCGAGCGCGTAGAAGAACCGCCGGCGGTCCCGGTAGTCGTTCTTCGCGATCATGATCCCGAAGATGGCGAGGGCGACGAGTCCGACGGCGAGGAAGAAAGCGAGCGGGATTCCCGATTCGTCGCCGCCGATGCCGAAGACGGCGCCGGGATTGCGCACGTAGGTGAGATGGAAAAAGCCGTCGATCACCGGGACGGTGTCGCCGACGCTGTCGAACCGCGCGACCACGAGCGCCTTCGCGACCTGGTCGGCGATCACGAGGACCGCGGAAAGCAGAAGCCAGATGAGCATGGGAACCTCCGGGGATTCAGGCCGTCATGGCCGGAATGAAGACGATGAGGAACAGCAGTCCGACGACGAGGACGACCGTCATCCAGGCGTAGGCGTGGAGGCGGAACAGGCCCGCCGCGTCGGATTCGTGCGCCGGGCGCTTCAGTTTCAGGGCGTAGGCGGCGAGCCGGTTCGCGACGTAGACGAACGCGAGCGCGGCGAGGATGAGGAGCACCGTGAAGGTGTAGAGGCGGTGCATCGCGAGGAGCATCAGTTCGACGAGGACGAGGAAGAGCGGAAAGAACGCGAGCGTGGCGTAGACGCAGCCCGCACAGAGCGCGTCGAGGAGGGCGCGGATCCCGAATTCGGTCCGGACGCTCTCCCATTTGATGCGGAGGGCGAAAAGCCGGCGTTTGAGGTCCATCGTCAGTCCCCCCGCGCCGCGAGCCAGTCGACGACGTCCTGGAAGGAATCGACGCCGACGAGCCAGCCTTCGTAATCGATCCCCGCGGCTTCGCAGACGCGGACGGCTTCCATGTAGTTGTCGGCGGAATAGCCCGCATCGAGATAGGGGATGAAGAAGACGTCGACGCCGGCGAAGTACGCCGTCATGATCTTCTGCTTCACGCCGCCGATGTAGCCGACGGATCCGTCGTAGTCGATCGTGCCGGTGCCGGCGATGCGGAGGCCGCGGGTGATGTCCTCCGCGATCAGGATGTTGTACACGTAGAGCGTCTGGAGGAGGCCGCCGGAGGGGCCGCCGATGTTGGACTGCGGATTCTCGTAGAGCGGGTAGGTGACGCTGCGGTCGACGAGATGGTAGGTCCTGAAGGTGAGTCCGAACTTGCCGGTTTCGGCGTCTTTGGCGAGGGATAGGGTGTACGTCTCGCCGTCCGCATTCCGGAGCGTGAAGTCGTACGCCGTCGCGAGCACGGTTGCGGCGGCGATGTCCGCGATCGCGGTGACGACTTGATCCCCGTCGCCCGCGACCGCGACGAATTCGTCGCCGAAGTCGATCTCGTCGTAGTGGGAGAGATACGTCGCCTTCCCGAACACGAGCGTCTTGATCTCGTAGCCGATTTCGATCTCGTCGTTCACGGCGGACGCCGCCTGGTAGGCGACGATGATCGAAGCGTCGACCGAGGTCGCCTTGTCGAGGAAGGAGATCTCCCTGAGTTCGTTGTTGGTGTAGGAGGTCGATGTCGCCGACATCTTCGTGATCGTCGCGTAGGGGCTGAAATAGCCGGCGATGAACATGAAGAACGTCGGCCGCGGGATCGCCATGATGAAGGTGGTCGAGATCGTGCCTTCGATCACCTTGTCCTCGTTGTACGCGATCTCGATCGTCCGCGAGACTTCGGTGAGCCCGCCGGGGGCGTCGATCTCGTAGTCGATCTGGAAGAAGAGCAGGAACAGGAACGCGAGGTAGGGGACGAGGAGGAGCCGGACGACCGGCCAGGCCTTGTTCGTCAGCTCATTCATCGAAGTTCACCCGGATCCGGAACCCCTCCAGCTTGCGGCAGGCGACGCCGGCGGCGGCGAAGAGCCGCTTCGCGGCGACGTCCGGATCGGTGCCCGCGTATTTGTCGGACAGATAGATGAGCTCGCGGATGCCCGCCTGGATGATCAGTTTGGCGCATTCGTTGCAGGGGAAGAGCGTGACGTACATCCGCGATCCGTCGAGGGGCACGGTCGCGTTGAGGATCGCGTTGGGTTCGGCGTGGACGACGTAGGGATACTTCGTGTCGAGGAACGCCCCCTCGCGCTCCCACGGGAACTCGGTGTCCCGGCACCCGATCGGGAGGCCGTTGTAGCCGATGCCGACGATGCGGTTCTTCTGATTGACGATGCACGCGCCGACCTGGCTCGACTCGTCCTTCGAACGCATGGCGGAGAGGAAGGCGACGCCCATGAAATACTGGTCCCAGCTGATGTAGTCTTTGCGCATCGGTCCTTACCTCCCGCCGTCCGCATAGGCGACGGCGATCCGCGCCGCGACGGCGCAGTTGTTCATCACGAGCGCGATGTTCGTCTGGAGCGACCGTCCGCCCGTGAGTTCGCCGATGCGCTTGAGCAGGAAGGGGGTCTGTTCCTTCCCGCGCACGCCGGCGCGATCCATGTCGGACAGGGCCGCCGCGATCGCGGCGTCGATTTCTTCCTTGTCGTAGGCGGACGCGGGCGGAACCGGGTTGGCGACGAGCACGCCGCCTTCCAGTCCGAGATCCCATTTCGCCTTCAGGAAGCGGGCGACGGCGTCCGGCGTGTCGAGCCGGCAGTCGACCGGCAGGCCGGACGACCGCGAATAGAACGCCGGCAGTTCGGAGGTGCCGTAGCCGACGACGGGAACGCCTTTCGTCTCGAGAAATTCGAGGGTCGCGGGCAGGTCGAGGATCGCCTTCGCGCCGGCGGCGACGACGCAGACCGGGGCGGACGCGAATTCCTCGAGGTCCGCGGAGATGTCGAGGGTCTTCTCCCAGCCGCGGTGGACGCCGCCGATCCCGCCGGTGGCGAAGAACCGGATGCCGGCGAGCCGGCAGGCGACCATCGTGGCGGCGACGGTCGTCGCGCCGGTCTTGCCTTGGGACAGGACGAAGGGGAGGTCGCGGCGGGAGGTCTTGAGGACGTCGCGGGGATCTTTCGCGATCCGCTCGAGTTCGCTTGGTTCGAGGCCGACGCAAAGCACGCCGTCGATGACGGCGACGCAGGCGGGGACGGCGCCTTCCGCGCGGATGACGGCCTCGCAGGCGAGCGCGGTCTCCAGGTTCTGCGGCCACGGCATGCCGTGGCTCACGATCGTCGATTCGAGCGCGACGACGGCGCCGCCCTTCGCGAGGGTTTCGGCGACTTCGGATTTGACGCGCAGACGGGCGTTCATCGCGGGCGCTCCTTCTTCTCCTCGGGACGGAGGAGCGCCATGTTCACGTGGCAGTATCCTCCGGGGTTCTTGAAGAGATAGTCCTGGTGGTAGTCCTCCGCGGCGTAGAACGGCGCGGCGGCGCGGACGTAAGTGTGGATCGGCCTGCGGTGCCGGGCGGCGACCGCCGCCACGGCGGCCTCGATCTCGGCGCGGTCGGACGGATCGACGTAATAGATGCCGTTGCGGTACTGCACGCCGCGGTCGTGGCCCTGCGCGTCCTTCTGGGTCGGATCGACGATGCGGAAGAAGTGTTCGAGCACCTTCGCGAGCGGCAGGACGGCTTCGTCATAGACGATCCGGCACGCTTCGGCGTGGCCGGAACCGGCGCAGACCTCGCGGTAGGACGGATTTTCCCCGGGGGCGTCGGTGTAGCCGACTTCGGAGTCGACGACGCCCTTCAGGCGGGAATAGTATGCTTCGACGCCCCAGAAGCAGCCGCCGGCGAGAATGATGGTTTTCATGGATGTCCTTCCTCCTTGACGAGTTCGTTGATGACTTGGGATGCGGCGAAGAGTCCGGCGACGGACGGGACGAAGGCGCACGAGCCGAGCTTCACGCCGGGCACGGCGGGAACCGCCGGGGGTTCGGTCGAGAAGACGACGGGAACCTTCGCATCGATTCCCATCCTGCGGAGCCGGAGCCGGACCGTCTTCGCGAGCGGGCAGACGGAGGTCGCCTGGATCGTCGACAGCATCACGCGTTCCGGATGGAGCTTGTTGGCGAATCCCATCGCGGCCACGACCGGGATCCCCTCCGCGACGCAGCGTGCGATCAGCGCGACCTTGGCGCCGACGTCGTCGATCGCGTCGACGACATAGTCGGGACGGACGGCGAAGAGCGGGTCGAGGGCATCGGGCGCGATCGGTTCGGCATGCAGGACGACGTCGATCGCGGGATCGATGTCGAAGATCCGCGCCTTCATCACGTCCACCTTCCGTTGTCCGAGGGTGGAGCGGAGGGCGATGAGCTGGCGGTTCAGGTCGGTGGGTTCGACGACGTCGAAATCGGCGAGGACGAGCCGCCCGAGGCCGCTGCGGGCGAGCGCTTCGCAGGCGTAGGAACCGACGCCGCCGAGGCCGCAGACGAGGACCGTCCGGGTGCGGAGCCTGTTGACCTGGTCCGGCCCGACGAGGGCCGCGAAACGGGATAGCGACATGGGTGCCTCCAACAAGAAAGGCTGCGCGACGCAGCCTTCACTTCTTCATATAGTCGAACTTGAAAAATTTCCGGCCGAGATGGATGAGGATGTAGACGAGACCGGCCGCAATCACGACGAGGATGTTCGCGATGTACGCGCGGTCGCCGCCGAGATAGTCGTAGAACACGACGAAGCCGAGGATCGCGAACGCGGCGATGAACATCAGGTAGATGAATTCGGTGCGGTACGCCGGTTTGACGCGCCGTCGGAGGACGTCCTTCCGGAAAAGCAGGATGACCGTGCCCGCGACGCCGGCGACCAAGTCGGCGACGACGAGCCAGAAGAGGAAGACGTCGACGTTGACGGCGCGGTCGACGTCGAAGAGGTAGGTGACGACGAGGACGAACGGGACGAGGGCGATCACCGAGGCGTAGAACAGGATGACCGCGATTTCGTAGAGGGAATAGATCCTGCCTTTGGCGCCGGCGGTGATCATTACGGAACGACCGCCTTTTCGGCGGCTTCCCCGGACTCGCGGAGCGCGCGCCGTTCTTGGAAGAACTCGATGAAGACGCGGATCGAGGCGGCCATCGGAGAGGCGAAGATGACGCCGATGGCGCCGAAGAGGGAGCCGAAGAACAGGATCGAGATGATGATGAGGAGCGGATGCATCTCGAGCTGGCGGCCCATGATGATCGGCTGGAAGATGTTGCCCTCGATCGTCTGGAGGCCGATGTTCACGCCGAGCACGAGCAGGGGTCCGGGGCCGGCGGGGGCGGCGATGAAGGCGAACAGGATGGGCGGGATCGCGGACATGATCGAGCCGAAGTACGGGATGATGTTGAAGAGGCCGACGAGCAGACCGAAGAGATAGAAGTACTGGAGCCCGATCAATTTGTAGATGATCGTCGCGACGGTGCCGATCGTGATCATCAGGATCAGCTGGCCGCGCAGGTAGGCGCCGACGGTGGCGTTGAGGCGGCCGCCGAGTTCGGCGACGGCCTTCTCGTGCTTGGGCGGGACGATCGCGCGCAGGCGTTCCCCGATCATCTCGTAATCGAGGAGATAGAAGATCAGGAGCATCGGCAGGATCGCGACCGTGGTCAGGATCGGCATCAGGATGTTCGAGAGCGCGGCGAGCAGGTTCGGCACGGCGTTCCCGACGAGGTTGTCGATGACGTCGGTTTCGGCGAGGTAGGCGGCGATCTGGTCGTAGATGTCGGTGCCGAGGATGAAGTCCTCCCGCAGGTCGACGGTGACGTAGCGGACGATCTTGTTCCAGTCGTCGGCGAAGAAGCCGCTGATTTCGTCGAGCAGGAGCGGGACGAGGAAGTAGAACGCCCCGAAGACGAGTCCGACGGCGAGGATGAAGACGATCGCGAGCGACAGCCAACGCGGTCCGATGCCTTTTTTCTCGAGGTATTTGATGAGCGGGAAGAGGATGAGCGCGATCAGGTATCCGACCGCGACCGGGACGATCACGGCCTTGACGGCGTCGGTGATCCAGGTCCACAGGTCGACGAACTGCGTGGCCATGAAGAAAACGGCGAGCACCAGCAGGATGATGACCAGGAATTTGATGATCCGCGTCAGGTTTTCGTCGGAAAAGAGTTTCTTTTTCAAAGAAATCACGCCCCGTCTTTTTTGATTATAGCATACCGGCGGCCAAAAATACACCCTTTCGGGAAATTAATGGCATTCGTCCCCGCACGCTTCGCAGGATCCGTCGCATGCATGCTCCAGGGCGCGTAAGTGCTCCACGAGGTACCGGTAGAGCTCCGTCTGCGGGACCGTTTCCTGCTCGCCGGTGCGGACGTTCTTGACATTCACGGTACCGGCTTCCGCCTCGGCTTCGCCCAAAATGACGGTGAAGGCCGCGCCGAGCCGCTCGGCCTGCTTGAACTGGCCCTTGAGCGGACGGTCCATGAAGTCGGCATCGACGACGAGGCCGCCGTGGCGGAGCCCCGTCATCAGCTCCATCGCCTTCGGCCGCACGGCGTCGCCGAGCGCGATCACGAAGCAGTGCACCGATTCGTCGCGGGGGGAAGCCGATACCGATTCCATCGCGAGCAGGAGGCGCTCCATCCCGAAGGCGAAGCCGACCGCCGGAAATGCCGGTCCGTCGAGCGTCTCGACGAGGTCGTTGTAGCGGCCGCCGCCGCCGAGGGTGGCCTGCGCGCCGAGCGTCGGGAGGTCGGCTTCGAGTTCGAAGACGGTGTGGGTGTAGTAGTCGAGCCCGCGGACGAGCGTGCGGTCGACCGCGTACTCGACGTGCATCGCGTCAAGATACCCGAGCACCGATTCGAAATGCTTCCGGTCGGCTTCGGAGAGGTCGTCGAGCGGTTTGGGGGCGTCGACGAGGATCCTGTTCTCGCGATCGGCCTTGCAGTCGAGGACGCGCAGGGGATTGTCGCGGAAGCGCTGCTGGCAGTCCGGGCAGAGGCCGCCGATGACCGGTTCGAGATACCTGAGGAGCCGCTCGCGGTAGGCGAGCTTCGACTCCTTCGCGCCGAGCGAGTTGATCTTGACCTTGACGTTCGGCAGCCGCAGGGCGCGCAGGGTCGTCACCGCATAGGCGATGAGTTCGGCGTCGGTCTGGGGTAAGAGCGAGCCCATCGCCTCGGCGCCGAACTGGTGGAACTGGCGGTAGCGGCCCTTCTGCGGACGCTCGTAGCGGAACATCGGTCCCACGTAATAGTACTTGAGTGGAAGCGAAGGATCGGCATAGAGCTTGTTCTCGATCACCGCGCGGACGACGCCGGCGGTGCCTTCGGGCCGGAGCGTGACCATGCGGTCGCCGCGGTCCCTGAAGTCGTAGGTCTCCTTCTTCACGATGTCGGTCGTGTCGCCGACGCCGCGGTGGTAAAGCTCGCTCGCCTCGAAGACCGGCGTGCGGATCTCCCTGAAGTTGTACAGGGCCGAGACGTTCGCGATGACCCTCTCGAGATCCTGCCACTTCGACGTGTCGGCGGGCAGGAAATCCTGCGTTCCCTTGATTTTCGCGATCATGATATGCTCCTTTTTATGAAAAAGTCGTCCTCTGTGCAAGGACGACATCCTCCGGTGAGAGGTTTTCTGCAGTATGTTGGATTATCCGAAGTACTTGGCGTTGACGTGTTCGAGGACGTAGTCGACGAGATCGGAGACATCCTTCATCTTCGTCGCCGCTTCGTCCGAGATCGAGACGAGGAACTCGCTTTCGATCTGGTTGAAGAGTTCGAGGGCGTCGAGGGAGTCGGCGCCGAAGTCGTCCGCGAGGGCGGCCGTGATGACGACCTTCTCCGGCTTCACGCCGAGTTCCTGGATGATGATTTCCTTGATCTTTTCGAAGACGATCTGCTTCTTGTCCATATCGTTTCCTCCGGGGATGGTTTATGCTTACGCATATATACAGATATTATAATCGCTTTGAAGTTCATAGTCAACCACATTCATTCGGCGGCGATCTCGACGACGATCGTGACCGGTCCGTCGTTCACGAGTTCGACGTCCATGTGCGCGCCGAAGACGCCGGTGGCCACGACGAGTCCGTGGGTGCGGGCGAGTTCGAAGTTGAACGCGTCGAACAGCGGCTCGGCGGCGGGACCGGGCATCGCCCGGGTGAAGGACGGGCGGTTGCCGCCCGAGACGTCGCCCAGGAGCGTGAACTGGGAGATCGAAAGGACGCTCCCGCCCGCTTCCGCGACGTTTCTGTTCATCTTCCCGTCGGCGTCGGCGAAAATCCGGAGGAGGGCGATCTTCTTGGCGGCCCGGACCATTTCGGCCGGAGTGTCGGTTACGGCGATGCCGACGAGGAGCAGGAGGCCGGGGCCGATCGCGGCGACTTCACGGCCGTCGCCGTCGACGGCGGCGCGCTTGACGCGCTGGACGACGATCCTCATCCTAGCAGATCCTTTCGATCGAATAGACGTCGCGGATGCGCCCGATCGCGGTGACGACGTTGTCGAGTTCGAGCAGGTTCCCGATTTCGATCTTGAGCTTGATGATGCCTTCCTTGGAGCGGTTCACCTGCGCCGACACCTGGTTGATCTTGCCTTTGTTGGAGGTCGCGGTGTTGATGATCTCGGCGAGGATGTTGTCGCGGTTCTGGACCGTGATCTTGATCAGGGTGTCGTACTTGCGGAGGGTGTTGTCGCCCCAGAAGACGTCGAGCAGGCGGGCGTTCTCGAACTTGGCGACGTTCTTGCAGCCGCGGCGGTGCACGGCGATGCCGGTGCCCTTCGTGACGTAGCCGACGATGTCGTCGCCGAGGACCGGCAGGCCGCAGTTCGCCAGTTTCACGGACGGGTTGGTGAGGCCCTCGACGACGATGTTCACGTCGTTGTGGACGGTGCGCAGCTTCGCCGCGCGCTTCGTGTCCGGAACCTTGTTGATGGCTTCGATCAGCTTTTCCTCGGTGATCACGTCGCGGCCGGCGAGGGCGTTGATCGCGGAGATCGGGGACAGGATGTTCTTGCCGATCTCGAAGTACATGTCCTCGACCGTCTTGACGCCCTTGAGTTCGAAGAGCTTTTCGCAGAGCTCGTCGGTGAGTTCGACCTTGATCCTGCGGGCGTCGAGTTCGGCCTCGAAGTCTTCCCTGCCCTTGGCGACGAGGTAATCGCGCTTCTGCTTGTTGAGGAAGTTCTTGATCTTCGCGCGGGCGTTGGACGTCTTCGCGATCTTGAGCCAGTTGTCGTTCGGGCCGACGGCGTTCTGCGACGTCTTGATCTCGACCACGTCGCCGGTCTTGAGGGTGTATTCGAGCGGCACGATCTTGCCGTTCACGATCGCGCCGACCGTCTTTTCGCCGAGCTTCGTGTGGATCCGGAAGGCGAAGTCGAGCGGCGTCGCCCCGGCGGAGAGGTCGATGATGTCGCCGTTCGGGGTGAAGACGTAGACGTTGGCGTTCAGGATGTCGTCGGTGAAGATGTTCAGGATTTCCTCGTCGGAGTTGGACTCCTCGGTGAAGCGGATCAGTTCGGAATACCAGCGCAGCTTCGAGGAGACGATGTCCTCGATGTTCTTGCGGCTGGCGCCCTGGCCCTGCGATTCCTTGTACGCCCAGTGGGCGGCGACGCCCTTCTCGGCGATCTCGTCCATCTCCTTGGTGCGGATCTGGATCTCGTAGATCTTGCCGTGGAAGACGACCGTGGTGTGGAGCGACTGGTACATGTTGGGCTTGGGCATAGCGATGTAGTCCTTGAAGCGCCCCGGGACCGGGACGAACTTCGAGTGGACGATGCCGATCGCGCGGTAGCAGTCCGAGATCGTGTCGACGATGATGCGGAGCGCGAGGAGGTCGTTGATGTCCTCGAACTCGAGGTTCTTGACGGTCATCTTGCGGTAGACGGAATAGATGTTCTTGATCCGGCCGTTGATCGTGAAATGGAAGTTCTCGCTGGCGAGCAGGTTCTCGAGCTCGGCGTTCATCGCCTTCACGTCCGCTTCGCGGTTGCCCTTCTTGTCGCGGATCAGGTGGGCGATGTTCTGGTATTCCTCGGGATAGAGGTACTTGAAGCCGAGGTCCTCGAGCTCGGCCTTGAGGCGGTACATGCCGAGGCGGTGGGCGATCGGGGCGAAGATGTCGAGCGTCTCGCGGCTGATGCGAATCTGCCGTTCGGTGTCGAGATGGGAGAGCGTCCGCATGTTGTTGAGGCGGTCCGACAGCTTCACGAAGATGACGCGGATGTCCTTCGCCATCGCGAGCACCATCTTCTGGTGGTTCTTCACCTGCTCCGCGGCCTTCGATCCCTCGTAATGCAGGAGATGCAGTTTCGTCAGGCCTTCGACGATGTCGGCGACGTCCTCGCCGAACAGGGTCTTGAGTTCATCGTATCGGGTGTCGGTGTCTTCGAGCAGGTCGTGCATCAGGCCGCTGGCGAGCGTGATCGGGTCGACCTGGTATTCGGCGAGGGTGGCCGCGACCTGGACCGGATGGACGATGTAGGGTTCGCCGGACTTGCGCATCTGTCCGGCGTGCTTGTCATAGGCAAAATCGAACGCCCGGCGGATGAATCCGAGGTGTTCGGCGTTCAACAGGTATCCGCCGATGGCGTCCAGCAGCGGCTGGTAGATCTCTTCCTTCGTCATGCCGGCACCTCCTTCCCCTTCGGGTCTTCCGGATCAGTACCGGATGAGCGACTTGATCGGCAGGTCCTTGAGCCGGGCGCGGCCGCCGAGATCGGTAAGCTCGATCAGAAAGCCGAGTCCGGCGACGATGCCCCCGGCCGTTTCGATCAGCTTGATCGTCGCGCCCATCGTGCCGCCGGTGGCGAGGAGGTCGTCGATGATGACGACCCGTTCGCCCGGACGGACGGCGTCCCTGTGCATGCACAGCGTGTTCTTCCCGTACTCGAGGTCGTAGTCGTACGAGATCGTCGCGCGCGGAAGCTTGCCCGGCTTGCGGACCGGCACGAAGCCGACGCCGACGGCGTAGGCGACCGGCGAGCCGATGATGAAGCCGCGGGCGTCCGGACCGACGATGAGGTCGGCCTTGCATTCGCGCGCGAAAGCGGCGAGCTCGTCGACTGCGGCGCGATAGGCGGCGCCGTCGCCGATCAGCGACGTGATGTCCTTGAACTGGATGCCCGGAATCGGGAAATCCGGCACGTTCTTGATGTAGTCTTCATACTTCATGATGTCAAGCCTCCTGGGGCGCGGCGATGCGCCGGATGTCGTCCGGGGTCATGCGGGCGAGGAGGGAGATCTCCTCCGCGGCCGCGGCGAGTGCGTGAAACAGGGGGGAATCGGCGAGATTCCTTTTTTCGGCGTTCCGGTCGACGCGGAAGCCGTCGGCGTCCGCGACGACGAACCCGAGTCCGGCGAAGATCCCGAGGGCCGCGTCGGCGACCCAGGCGGGTGCCGCGACGAGTCCGCGGAATTCGTCCGGCGTCGTCGTCCCGCGCTTCTGGAGGATCCGGAACCAGTTGCCGAGCGACTCCTTCGAGAGCATCTGCCGGAGTTCGGCCGGATCGGGCAGGGGCGCCAGCACGACGGTTCCCGGACGCCGCTTCGCGAGCGTCTCGCGGAACGGACGGCTGGCGTAGACGTAACGGTCGTCGACGACGACCGACTCGGCGCCGTCCCGCAGGTACGGGAACGCTTCCTCGTACAGGGCGCGGTCGCGGAGGTCGAGGCACTGGACATGGCCGCAGGCCAGATCGCGGATCATGATCTGGATCGAGTCCTTGTTCCGCCAGGAGTTGACGGCGAGTCCGCCGACGATGTCGACCGTGTCTCCCGGTTCGACGTTGTAGTAGAGGTCGAGATCGTTGAACACGACCGCTTCGACCGTCTTGGCGCCGTCGGCGACGACGAATTTCGCATGTTTCCCGCCCATCTTCGTCTTCGCGACGATCCGAAGTCCGGAAAACAGGAAGGTGACGGTGAAGAAGGAGTATTTCTCGAGGCGCTTCACGGTCGGGAGCGACACGGTCGCGAGTCGCACCGCCATGTCGTACTCGAGCCGGGGGGGAACGCCGGCGTCCCCGGCGAGGCCGAGGCGGCGCTTCAGTTCGGGAACGTTCGCTTCGGGGACGGTCAGGCCGGCGGCCTGCGAATGTCCGCCGTATTTGACCAGGAGGTCGGCGACGCCGTCGAGGAGCGAAAGCACGTTGTCTTCCCCGAACGCGCGCATCGAGCCTTTCCCGATGCCGTCTTCGAGATTGATGACGACGGTGGTCTTCTGGTACTTCTCGGCGATCTTCTGCGCGCAGATGCCGATGATGCCTTCGTGGAGGCCGCGCGAAGCGAGCACCTGCACGTTCATCGCCGGATCGACCAGGCGCTCGCAGGTGAGGTAGGTGTCTTCGGTCAGGT